>Ga0325403_1001169_pt1 | contig 21318 bp, 15 predicted proteins | sample PopdelMetagenome_19_FD_205665 | JGI IMG/M metagenome (GOLD analysis project Ga0325403, IMG submission 205665) | Populus deltoides microbial communities from Bellville, Georgia, United States - Xylem-PdKOR-R4 | ecosystem: Host-associated > Plants > Phyllosphere > Stem > Wood/Secondary xylem... | reverse complement strand
TTTAAATGAATTTATAGGAGATTTGATTGTAAGAAAAATTGATTTTTAAGTCAATTTGGGCTTTAATTAGAAGAAATTTAAGTTCTGGGGCCAAAATATATTTTTTAGGAATTTATTAGGTCAAATTAGGGGCTTAATTGCATAAATATTAAAGTTTAAGGGCCAATTGGGGACTTAATTGAGAAAATCTGAAACCAGGGACCAAATTGGAAGAGGCGCGTAAATGGAGGGGCTGGAATTAATTGATTCAGGGGCCTAATTGAAGAAATTGGAAGTTTATTGATCAATTAAGGGCTCAATTGCATAAATCAGAGGCCAAGGACTAAAGTGAAAAACACGGCCAACAAGAGGGGTGAAGACCGAAATTGGCAGGGATGCAATTGAAGGAAAAAAAGATGATTAAGGGCTGATTTGGAATTTGGCGCGTTCTGGCGCCACATTTAAATGAAACGGCGCGTTTTCTCCAAAATGACGCCGTTTCATACATTCAAAAAAAAAAAAAAAGAAAGAGCAGAACGGTGTCGTTTTGAACGACACTGTTCCTCTTTCTTCTTCCCCCCGATCATGCAGCGGGGAAGAAGGAAAAAGGCTGCTTTTGTTTGAATTTTTCTTCCCTCTCTCGCCTGGAGCCCACCGACCGAACACAATGGCCGACCACGCACCTGCCAGAAATCCGGGTGGAGCCGAACCTTGGCAGTCGCGCCCAATGGCCGACCAGCCGTCTGCTCCCCATGAGAAAAAGCCACGCCCTTGGCTCTATAAATAGAACCCAAGAACGCTGAGAAAGAGAGGAGGAAGAAGGGTGAGAAAGACCCGAAAGGAGAAACCGGAGGAGGAGGGAGAAAAAGAAAGAAAACCCGAAGGAGGAAAAAGAAGGAGGGAGACCCGAAAGAAGAGAGAACCGAGAGGAGAGAAAAACAAAAAAAAACAGAGAAAAAAAACAGACCGAGAGAAGAGAGGGAAGGGAAGAAAAAGAAAGAAGACCAAAAAAACATAGGAAGAGGAAGGAAGAGTTGAAAACTTGAGGAAAACCAAACCGAGAGGGTCACGGGAAAACACTGAAAAAACAGAGCACCGCCGCTGCTGCTTGGAGCCGCCGTCCGTGAGCCAAGACGCCGCCACAGCCTCCACCGCAGCGCCACCAGCGAAGCCGACAGACCAGCGACACACCGTCTCCTCCGCGCCAGAGGTAACTCTTCTTCCCCCTCATTCTCGCGTTTATTTTTTTTTTCCTTCTCTGCATGCAGGGGTGGGGGGAAAATAATTCCCCCCCGCCCGTTTTGGCTTGGTCCAGGCGGATCCTGGCCCAGACCTGTCTTCTGGGCCGGGTCTGGCCTAGAAGAGAATAGTAGTATTTGGGCCGAAATCGGCCCAACCCATTTTTGGGCCGAGATCGGCCCAACACCTTTGGGGCTGAGTCCGGCCCAGCTGGCTGGGCCGGCCCAGCCCAGCCCAATTTAATTTTATATTATGTATATTATTTGTTTGTTGCATTATTTATATATATATATATACATATATATATGAAAAAGTTACGAAAATTCTGCAAAAATTATTTTAAAAATATTGTTGATTTTTCTGCATTTGTTTTATTAAAGTGGATTAATATTTGGTTGTATTTTTATACCGTAAGGATACAAAACTCAGTATTAAAATACCCGATTTGCGTCAAAACATACAAAAAAATACATATTTAAAAAAATGTTTTGTTTTAAAATACGGCCTAGTCTCTCCAACATATATATATATATAAATATTATAACATCATATTTTCACACAACAAAGGAAATTTTCAAAACAATATATGTATTAGCATGCATTTTGGCTTTAATAACCAGTTTATTCAAGCCATGAGAACTAGGCCAATATTTAAAAAATTCTAAAAAATCTTTTTGTTTTATTTTAGTATATGGGATTAGTATTTAAACATAAAATGTATTCCTGATATTAAAAATATGGTTTTTTTTTACATAGACATTAGAACGGTTAGGTTTTACCCGATAAGATAAGGACCTCCTTATTGAGGAGGACTTTTCTTGAACCATAGACGGACCAACAACTAGAAATACAATAACACCTTAGTTAGCTTTTTTATCAGACAATCAAACAATGCAGCTTACCTTAGGTAAGACGTATTTGGGGTGCTAATACCTTCCCTTTACGCAACCAGTCCCCGTGCCCGATCTCTGAGACCAGTTAGGGTTCCTAGTGACCAAAATACTAGGTGGCAACTCCCATACCATCTCTCACTGCTAAGAGACAAAGAATTCCTTGTCTCCCCATATTTACCAGATATATATATCCCATCACACATTCGAGGGTGGACGAACGCCGCGACGTCGCGCACCCGCGACAGGAGGAATCCTTAATGTAATCCAACAAGATTGTGGACGAAGAAAGAATCATCACGGTTTTGATTATGGAAAAATAATAAAGTGAGAAAAACCTATAAGGAAGAACGAACACCGAATTCAGATTTGGTTAAAGGAAATCGCTAGATGGGATCTCAGGTTGACCGAGTTACACATATTATTTTGGTTCTAGTTAGAGGAGATCGCCAGATGGGATCTTAGGTGGCTTTGGTTAAAGGGAATCGCCAGATGGGATTTCAGGTTAACCGAGTTACACATATTCTTTGGTTTTGGTTAAAAGGGATCGCCAGATGGGATCTCAGGTAGCTTTAGTTAAAGGGAATCGCCAGATGGGATTTCAGGTTGATCGAGTTACACATATTATTTTGGTTCTAGTTAGAGGAGATCACCAGATGGGATCTCAGGTGGCTTTGGTTAAAGGGAATCGCCAGATGGGATTTCAGGTTGACCGAGTTACACATATTCTTTGGTTTTGGTTAAAAGGGATCGCCAGATGGGATCTCAGGTAGCTTTAGTTAAAGGGAATCGCCAGATGGGATTTCAGGTTGACCGAGTTACACATATTATTTTGGTTTTAGTTAGGGGAGGTCATCAGAAGGGATCTCATATTTCAGCTTTGGTTAAAGGGAATCGCCAGATGGGATTTCAGGTTGACCGAGTTACACATATTATTTTGGTTTTAGTTAGAGGAGGTCGCCAGAAGGGATCTCATATTTCAGCTTTGGTTAAAGAGAATTGCCAGATGGGATTCTAGGTTGACCGAGCTACAAACACAGATTTTTTGGTTTTGGTTAAAGGAGGTCGTCAGAAGGGATCTCAGGTTATACCGATATCAGCTTTGGTTAAAGGAATCGCCAGATGGGATTTCAGGTTGATCGAGCTACAAAAATAGATTTTTTTGGTTTTGGGTTAAAGGAGGTCGCCAAAAGGGATCTCAGGTTAACCCCGACCGTAACACCGATATTAGCTTTGGCTAAGGGAAATTGCCAGATGGGATTTCAGGTTGACCAAGCTATAAATATAGATTTTTTAGTTAAAAGAGATCGCTAGAAGGGATCTTGGATGGAATGCGAGGCTAATCGAACCGAAGTTAGAATTCAGAGGATCGCCAGATTGGGATCTCGAGATGACTAAGTTTTTATCATAGCTTTTGGGCTGAGGAGGATTGATGTAAAGAAAAAGTTTCAGATCAATCAGACTTCGACAAGATCAGTTTCAGAAGTTCAGTTTTGTTTATCTTTATAAAACTTACTACGCAAAACCCCTGCTCCGTAAGTATTATAAAGAGGGGGCATCTGTTGTAACCCATTTTTGGGTCCCCACAAAAAAATATATAAATATATAGCCGGAAGAAATTAGAAAAATAATAGGAGGTTGGAGCGCTTAGAAAAGGATCAGCAAAATTGATTAAGAAGGTTCAAAAATATAAGGATTGAAATTTTTTACAGTATATACTTGAATGATGAGAGCCCTGTTGCAAAAGAAATTTTATTTGAAGAGAAAAGTCCAAAATTGGATGTTTATGGACTCAATTGGATTTTATTGAAGGTTTAATTGAATTTATAGAGGGTTTGATTGCAAGAAAAATTGATTTTTAAGTCAATTTGAGCTTTAATTGGAAGAAATTAAAGTTCGGAGGTCAAATTATAATTTTTAAGAGTTGATTTGGTCAAATTAGGGGCTTAATTGCATAAATATTGAAGTTTAATGGCCAATTAGGGACTTAATTGAGGAAATCCGAGACCAAGGACCAAATTGAAAAAGGCGCATAAATAGAGGGGCTGTAATTAACTAAATCAGGGGCCAAATTGAAGAAATTGGAAGTTTATTGGTCAATTGAGGGTCAAATTGCATAAATTAGACACCAAGGACCAAAGTGAAAAAGGCGGCCAACTATAGGGGCGGTGATTGAAGTTGGCAGGGATGCAATTGCATTAATTCTTAAAATCAAAATTACATTTGAGGACTTAACAAAACAAAGGATAAATTGAGGACTGACTTGGAAATTGACGCCTTTTGGCATCTTTTTTTTATTTTAAATGAAACGGCGTGTTTTGTCCAAAACGACGCCGTTTCATGCTAAAAAAAGAGAGAGAGAGAAAGAACAGAACGGTGTCATTTTGAACGACTCTGTTCCTCTTTCTTCTTCCCCTGGACGTGCTGTAGGGGAAGAAAGAAACTTTTGTTTTTCTTCTTTAATTCTTCATGCCTTTCGCTCTCTCTTCGCATGCTTCTGTCAAAAACCTGAAGCCCAATGCCCCTTCATTGATGAGACCCCGAGAGTCGCGCCCTGCCAGCCACACCCACTGGCCACCTCGTCCGGCGCCGCAGTAGGGCAGGAAGTGGCTGCTCCCCATGCACAGCGATAGGGACGCCCCCGCTCCCTTTGCCCTATAAATACCATCCAACACCAGTTAGCAAGGGGAGAGGGAACAAAAGAAAAATGCAGAGAAAAAACGAAAACAGAGGAGGAAAAAGGAGGAGGAGGAGAAGAGAGGAACGAACCGAAAAAAAAGTGACCGAAAGAGAGGAATGAAATAGAGAGAGAAAGGAAAGATTAACGGGAGGCTTGAAACCGGGAGGGAAATTTAAAAACAAAAACAAAAAAAAACCGAGAGGACAAGGGGACGACCACTGGTAAACGAAACAGAGAAAGAAAAAAAAATGAAAAACTAGAGGAGAGGGGAAGAGGAAGACTCTCTCTCTCCGCCGCTTGAAACAGCAGCGCCGCTGCTTGGAGCCGTCGTCCGTGAGCCACGACACCGCCACCGGCCTCCACCACAACACCACCAGCGAAGTAGTTCGACCAGCAGCACCACCTCCTCTGCGCCAGGTACCCCTTCTCCCCCCTCTTTGTTTTTGCTTTCGATGGCCGTGTTCCCTCCTACATGCAGAACGATATTCGTTCTGCATGCAGGAGGGTGGGGGGAAAATAATTCCCCCCGCCAATTTTGTTGCTGGGCCAGTCTGATTCTGGCCCAGCGTGATGCTTTTTTTCTTCTCTAGGCCAGGTTGGTTCTGGCCCAGCAAGTTTATTTTCTGGGCCAGGCTGATTCTGGTCCAACCCTGCCTTCTAGGCCGGGTCTGGCCCAGACGAAAATAAGGGAATTGATGGGCCGAGATCGGCCCAACTTCTTTTGGGCCAAGTCCGGCCCAACCCTTTTAGGGTTGAGTCCGGCCCAGCCTAGCCCACGTAATATTATATATTATACATTATAATGTTTTTATGTTATATATATATATATTAAAAAAATTCTGAAAAATCCTTTAAAAAAAATTGTTGATTTTCCTGCATACTTTTATCACAATTGCTTAATATTGGTTTGTATTTTTATACCGTAGAGATACAAATCCAATATTAAAATACCCGGTTTTCGTCAAGACATCAAAAAAAAATGTTTTGTTTTCATGCATACGGCCTAGTCTCTCCAAAAATAAAGAAAAAAAAATCATCACATCATATTTTCATACAACAAAGGAAATTAAAAAAAAATATGTATTAGCATGCATTTTGGCTTTAACAACAAGTTTGTTAGAGCCATGAGAACTAGGTCAATATTTCAAAAATTCTAAAAAAATCTTTTTGTCTTCTTTTAGTATTTGGGATTACGAATTTATACGTAAAACGTATTCCTAATATTAAAAATATAGTTTTTATATATATATAGAAGTTAGAACAGTTAGGTTTTTACTCGATAAGATAAGGATCTCCTTACTGAGGAGGATTTTTCTTGAACCATGGACAAACCAACAACTAGAAATGCAATAAACTTTAGTTTTTTTATCAGATAATCAAACAATGCAGCTTACCTTAGGTAAGCCGTATTTGGGGTGCTAATACCTTCCCTTTACGCAACCTGTCCCCGTACCTGATCTCTGAGACCAGTTAGGGTTCCTAGTGACTAAAATACTAGGTGGCGACTCCCATTCCATTTTTCACTGATAAAAGATAAGAATTTCTTGTCTCCCTATATTTGCCAAATAGATATATTTTATATTTAAAGTGAAACATATTTGCCGCGATACCGCACTCGTGCGACAATTATAATAAAAATATATAAGCTAAGTTCCTTGTTTTTTAGTTTGGAGTACCTTGTTTTTAATAGAAAGTGTAAAGAGAGAAAGTAGGGTGGCTAGGATTTAGGATTTTTACTAACATATTAAGCTAGGTCCTCCTAATTTCTGCTACTTACTGTAGATGAGTAGTAAAAAGGCAGCACATGAAGAGAGTAGGGCGGCTAGGACTAGGATTTAGGATTTTTACTGACATATTAAGCTAGATCGCCCCTAATTTCTGCTACTTACTGTAGATGAGTAGGAAATAGGCAGCACATAAAGAGAGTAGGGTGGCTAGGATTTAGGATTTTTACTGACATATTAAACTAGGTCCCCCCCTAATTTCTGCCAGCACATGAAGAGAATAGGGTGGCTAGGATTTAGGATTTTTACTAACATATTAAGCTAGGTCCCCCCTAATTTCTTCCGTTTTAAAGGTAGCTTTTATGATTTTGAGTTAAAAAAATAACTTTTAAAAAATATATATTTAGGCATAGTTAGGTGGATTTAAATATGTGTTTGGTAAAAATTATGGTCGAGCTTTATGTGTAGCTAACATGTATACAATATCTGGTAATTGTGTTCGGAAGTATGGTTGCGGTTGCTTTTCAAAGTGTTTTTTACTTGGAAATGCATCAAAATAGTTTTTTTTTTTTAAAATTATTTTTGATATCAACGCATTAAAATAATCTGAAAACACAAAAAAATATTAATTTGAAGTAAATAAAAAAATTTCAAGTTTTTTCAAAAGCGTTTTTGAAACGCAAAAACAAACAGGGTTTAACGAAATTCAGTTAAATAAAACATGTAAAAACTACTTCTCAAAAACTGCGTTTCAAACTCAATTTTTTAGTGGGCCCTACAGTACAAAGCGCAGTTTGGTTTGTTATCAAACATTTTGCTGTGTTTATTGCACCGCAAACACAAAAATAGTTGCAAAACAAACACAACCTAGATGAGTAGGAAAAAGGCAGCACATAATCCTAGCTTAATTTTGTTTTTAATTGAAGGGAATAAAGAGTAATTACTATAAATTTTTTTTTATCTAAAACCATTATAATAAAAATATATAAGCTAGGTTCCTTGTTTTTGAGTTTGGATCACCTTGTTTTCATGGCAGTGAGGGAGGGACAGAGTTTTTGATATAGAAAGCGTAAAGAGAGAGAGTAGGGTGGCTTTATAGTAATTACTCTTTATTCCCTTCAATTAAAAACAAAATTAAGCTAGGATTATGTGCTGCCTTTTTCCTACTCATCTAGGTTCCTTGTTTTTGAGTTTGGATCACCTTGTTTTCATGGCAGTGAGGGAGGGACAGAGTTTTTGATATAGAAAGCGTAAAGAGAGAGAGTAGGGTGGCTAGGATTTAGGATTTTTGCTAACATATTAAGCTAATTTTTTATTTTTGTTTAATATTTTTTGAAAATAATATTTTTAAAATATTACCAATAGAGTTACTAACAACACAACTTTGTAGATATATTTCAAAAAATTAAAAAACATTATTATAAATATCACTATTACTGATGGAGTTATCAACGAAACTTATATTTTAAAGAATTGAAAAAGAATTACTGAAAATACAACTATTATTGTTAACCTACCGATAAAATTATAGATGGTATTTTGTTGCTAATTATTTTTTTTAATCAGAACCATAATATTTTTATTCATGAAGTTCTTTTTTCTTTTCATAAAAAAAAAAATTATCTTTTTCTTTGTGTGAAGCATTGTTTTTTAAGTACAAATTTATTATGCTCATGAAAATAATCTTTGATTAAAATATTAAAAATCATGTCTTTAAAGTTTGTTTTTAATTGAAGGGAATAAAGAGTAATTACTTTAAGAAATTATCTAAAACCATTATAATAAAAATATATAAGCTAGGTTCCTTGTTTTTGAGTTTGGATTACCTTGTTTTGATGGAATTAGATAGGGAGGGACAAAGAGTTTTTGATATAGAAAGTGTAAAGAGAGAGAGTAGGGTGGCTAGGATATAGGATTTTTACTAACATACTAAGTGAATGTGTTTTTTTTATGCTTCAAAAGTATTTTAAGAAAATTTAAAATTTAATTTTTTTATTTTAAATTAAGTTTTTTATATATTTTCAAATTGTATTAATATAAGAAATAAATTTTAAAAAATAAAAAATATATTATTTTGATATTGTTTTCTAAACAAAAAATACATTAAAAAATAACTAAAATATATCACACGTCCAATAACCCTATAAGTTAGGTCCCCTAATTTCTGCTACTTATTCCAGATGAGTAGGAAAAAGGCAGCACATGAAGAGAGTAGGGTGGCTAGGATTTAGGATTTTTAATGACATTAAGCTAGGTCCCCCCCCCCCCCCTAATTTTGCAACTTCTTGGTCTTGGAAATCTTGTCATTGGTCTGCCATCGAAAGTAATGAATTGAAGCTATTTGATTGCAATTTTAAAAACATATTATTTGAACATGATCTTGAAGAGCTTGGTAACAATATCTTGAAATATAATAAACACTCTTGAAATTAGAGTGAATCTATATGGTCTTGTCTTTTTTTTTTTTTGTGTTAATGATAATTATTTACAAGTTTTATTAAAATCATATAAAATGATTTTTTATTACAAAATTTAAAAATTTGTAAATCAATTTTTGTAATAAGATTACGAAAGTTAAAACATCATTATAGAAATATTATAATATTTTTTTAATGTTTTGTAACAAAGCTTGCATTTTTTTAACATAAGGTAAATATTTTGTAACATGATTAAAGAAGATGTAGCAAATTAATTATGAGAAAGTATAGAAAATTTAAGTAAATGTTGTAACTCAACAAAAGTTTTTGATCACAATTTTAAAATATTAATAGCAAACTCTTAGATTATAATATGTTTTAACTAACTAGATAAATTAATTTGAACCCTTTATTGTGAAGTGTACTTAGATAAATAAGATTAATCTTCATATAAAAAACATATTGAACATTAGTAAGTATTCCAACTACATTATGCACTAATTTAAAAGAGCTCCAATTTCACTAATTTTAATAGGAGAATTCATTGATACAACTCTACTATAGATAACCAGCTTTTATTGGAAGTGTCATCACTCATTTTTTTTACCCCGTTTTCAATAATTTTTTTAAATAATGGAAAAGTTTTTGGTGATTTAGCCAATTTTTGGTAATTTCAAAATTTTTGATGATTTCGTGTATTGTTATTGTATTGAAAATTTTTTCAAAAATTAAAAAATTCAAAAGAAAAAGAAGAGAAGGAAAGATCAATCAAATAAAATTTTACTTATTAAAATTAAATTTTAAAAAAAATATAGGGACTGATGTCATAACTCAATTTTGGATCCCCAAATATTGTTCTATACAAAATGTATATTTTTTAATTTAAAAATCCAAAAAATAAAAAATAAAAAATCTAAAAATATATTCGGGACATGAGGAGATAAGTCTTCGAACTGCAGAGGACCAAAATACCAGTAGAATAGCCAAATTAATATATTTTGACAAGATTGGTTGAAGAAATGAAGAAAATTGAGGTTGAAATCCAAACTCGACCACAATTGAAAAAAATTGTTGCCACCTAATTTTTTACCCCATTCTTGAAAAAAATTTTAAAAAAAACCAAAAATAGTAACAAATAGTAAAAACCCGAAAAAGTATGTTCTTGACGTCTTTGCGTCACTTGCAACATTTTTTTTCTATATGTTTGGTTGTTAATGTGTATTTTTAAGTTGACATTGATGTTACTTTTTTTTAAAAAAAAAATACAAAAAATCAAAAAAATCAATATTTACAACGGAACCAAATGTCAAGAAAGAAGTTGAGGGATCAACTTGCACCAAGTTTGGTTGGAGACCAAGCAATTAAAAATAACAAAAAAAAAATTACATATAAATTGGTGCCTAACATACACATAAAAAAAAAGTGGAGGAGGGCATTATAAAAAACAAAAAACATATTCTCACATACTCTCCCCACACCCACATAACACACAAAAAAAAAAAACCTTAGACCTATTATTCCTAAGTAGTTGGCAACCCCAATAGAAACAAAAATAAATAAATAAAAAGGTAAGACCCATTTCCCCCAATAAAAAGGTCAGTAGGGTGTGTGAGCAAAATATAGTAAACAAGAATGTGTGTGTGTTTGTATTTTATTATATGTTTTTAAATACTTAAAATAAAAAAAGACAAAAAGAATTTAATGTTTTTAATTGCATATGGTCAATCTCTAAAAAATATAAAAAATCATATATATCCTGTTTAAAAAATAAAATACATGGTAGGTTTTACTTTTGTTTAGCATGCATTCTAGATTTAATAATCAGTTTATTGAATTAATAAGAATTTGGCCAATATTACAATAATCACTAAACTTTTAATTCATGAGAATTAATGTCAATATTCTGGTATAAATATTGGACCTACAAGTGAGGCTAATAGTTAATTAAATATCAGGAGTTAACCAAATAATTCCTAGAGTTATTCTAAATAGTCACCAATTTTAACTGGGAGTATTTTTTCATCAAAACCCACGAGTTATGGAAAACTCTTCCGCCTTTCAGGATATGTAAACTTTGTCAAAGCACCCATATGGATCATTTCCATAAGACTTCATTTGGGTACACGAGCCCATAATGAATTAGAAAAAACTAGATTTATTCACTTGAATAAATACTCATTCTAAGCCATAGACAGACCACTGGTTAGGAACCTATCAAAATCTTTAAATCACATTCAAGCCACACATTGCAGTTTAACTCAGGTAGGGTGCTCTAGGGGTGCAAATACCTTTCCTAGCCACAACCAATTCCTTACTCTTTGAATTTTTGATAAGACTAGTACACCTGAGTTTCCTAGCTACCTTGAACCAAACAACTAAGGTGACAACTCCCTCGACCCCCCGACGTCACGCGTCTATGTGCGACAGAATGACAACTCCACTAGGGACAATATTGTTTCTGATAGTATTGGACTAAGCTTTGTGTATTTGATGTGGTTTATCTATTTTGATGTGTTTAAACTTTTGCATTTGGCTTATTTTATTTTATTTTATTTATGCTTTAACATATTTTATCCTACCCATGCGTACATGTCTTCATGCATTAGTAGTTTATTTGAGATATGTCACTCTAGGTTACGAACATGGAAACTTTAGGTTATGTGGGGAGTAGCAGCTTACCCTATGACTTTCAACTCTTTGTTGAGTACTTGGACTAGTACTGATTGTATAGATGTCATCCAATTACCTATTGAGCCCCCATATTACTTTCATAAGGGTGATCACTAGGACAATGAGAAACTCTTTTTTTAGAGACCAAATAGTAAAAAGATTAAAACCAGCCTTCAAGGTGTATGCTCCCTACACATTATTTTGCATCAAGACAAGCCTTTCTTGAATCATTTTGAATTCAAGTCTTAAGGGTGACACAATAACTGTCACTCGGGAAATTTTCATTTTCAAGTTTGGGCAAGAATTAAAATTTTTGTTCATCATGCAAGAGTTACAACCGTGTGTTACCCCTTGAAGAGTGAGTTCATCATATAAAAACATACTCATACATTTAACATGCATGCTCATAATTTGAAATATAGGTCTCTAAATTTTTCCCTTAACGAGTCAAGAGTTGCCTATATATGATGGTGTTAAGAAAGATTCGCTTAATTTCCAATCCAAAAGCATCGCTTGTGGTTTTCTGCAAGCTGGTAACAAGAGTCTCTACTTTACCATGAACTCAGCTTGTGTCCTATGCTCGGATGTCATCTATGAAGTTCAGATGCATTCATTAATGGAGACTATGGGGAAATTTAGGCTTTTTTTTTCCAAGGAGTGCAACAAGTTCACATATAAATCCATTTTTATAAAGCTACACAACTAAAGAATTAACATTGTCTTTGGGTTCTTTATATAATGAATGATCAGAAATGAATATCATGTTTCCTTTATTTCAACTGACACTCTGAAGCCTCATCCTGAAATATCATTTGATTTCCTTCCTAACCATGTAAGGATTGTGGCATCAACAAACCAAAAAGCTTTACTTTTCCTCATATACAATAGACCATGATATTATGTGTGTAACCCTGCTATCAAATAATAGCAAAAGATCCTAAATCCAAATACACGGTATGATACTGTAGAATTTGGCTTGATGGTTGAAAGATCAAAGCCTTTAAACTACAAGATCATGATATTATCGAAGCCTAAGTTTTTCTCATATGATAAAGAGTTCTATATGTGCCACTACATTAGAGTCGAGTTGTTTGACTTGAAGACTTAAAGAAAGAAGCTACTAAATGAAGCAAAGTTGCCACGAGATGAGTCTTCTTGTCGTATAAGAAAAGTATTAGTGAATGGTTCATTTCATTGGTTTATTTGGAAGAGAAACATATTTGTATTTGATGTGAAAAAGGAGAGTTATTGTTTATTTTCTCCTCCTTTACCAATCTACAAGGACAATGATAGCTAAGATATTAGGCTTGTTGAATACAAAGTAAAACTTGTCATGACCTGCATTTATAGAAAGAATGATTTAATGGAATTATGGATCATGGAGAGCTATAACATAAAACAATGGAACAAAAGACATTGAATAAACATAGGGGTTTTAACAAGGAAAGAACCCCATGTAAGTCCTTTGGCCTTCTGCAATGTCGACATTGTGCTTATAAGAGAATATTTTCCTAACGTGACATTATTCAACCTCAAGATTGGAAGCATTGATGTGTTACGATTAGGGAAAGGTTTCTCCATGGATGCTTCACATTTCGATTCACTTTTATTAACGAGGAAGAAGAACAATCAGACACAACATTAGAATTGCCTAGCCTTTAAGAACAATTGCCTTAAACCACCATTCTCTAGGTTGTACATCAAAACATCCTCAACATAACAAGTGATTAAAAATACTTAGCAAAACACAAATATTGCCAGAGAAGTTGTTCCAAGATGGATGTTGAATTGTCAATCATGTTGTTATGGAATTTTCAATTTTTCTATTCTGCACTTTGTTCTAGGATTAAATCATTTTTTAAAAGAAATATGTCTTTTCTTTGCCTCTTTATTGTTCTGAAATGAATAGATGTTTAACATTTCATTTTGACAAAATATTTTGATTAAACTCCAACATATGAAATTAAGGCTAAATCAATCTTGAAAGATTAATATTTTTTCTCATAGAAATGACTCAGTATTTGTTAAAATGGCATGATAAACAATATGGAATGACCAAACATATTTTGAACTCATATACAAAATTAAACCACACATTATAGAGCTAAGCCTTACTAGTATGCATATTGACATATAGTGATTCAATAGTTATAGACTTGTGAATCATGATTCTTATAAGTCCAAATAATTATGTTAGACAAGGTCAAAATTTATCGTTTGTAACTGACCTTGCGTAAAATGAGAACAGACCATCTTTGTTTATTCTATTCATAATTCTTAAAATATATATCCCTTACAATCTCAATTTGAGCATGATAGAATCTTTGTTTTGAAAAGACACCCTGACATGGATCACACCCCATACTAGGGGCAAGTGAAGGATTTTTTTGGTTGGAAAGATGAAGACAATGTTATAATCAATGGAAAAGGAGAATGTTAAGAATGAAAGCCTAACGATTGAGAAAGAGCTAAAAGTGAAAAAAAACCCTAAACTGAGGGGCATCAAAGAAAACTTTGAGGAAGGCTATGTGGAAGCCAAAAAGTAGAAATCATCCGTATTTAAAGGCAAGTCAATGTTAAAGGTAGGGAAATTCCTATCAAGTCTGGAAGAGAGAAAGAGATTTTTAATTGAAGAAGAGTGCAACAAATGCCAAAAGTCGATGCTAAGGGAAATAGTTAAAAAATAAAGATATTGAACCATGAACATGTCTTTTGGTGTCTATAATAAAGCCTTGGTGTCTTTAAATGATTAAATTGGTTATACGAAAAGTTGGATTTGCTTTATGGTCTCTGTTAAGAGAATATTGATGTTTTAGGTGAACATGGAATGTGTGGCATTATTATATGTTATGCTTTTACAAAGATAGTGAAATAGAAATAAGGAAATGACGAGGCTAATGATTGATAAAGAACCTTGACCTTTCCTTCAAATTGATATTTGAGGTGAAGGAATATCAGGAGATAAATGATTGGCAATGAGTCTTAGTATTCTGTTTAAGTTTAAGATTGACAATGAAAGGAGTGACATAGTTATATGCTAATGTTTGATCTTGATTGATGACATTAAAAGTTTTTTACTGATAAAAAATCCTGTTGAGAGTGAGGCATTGCTCATTGTTTGATTATGATAGAGTTTCCTGTTTAATTTTAGGAAACAATATTTATTGATGAAATTTATGGCATGTCACTTTCTTCTACAAAGACAACAAGAAAGAGAGTTAATAAATAGGTGATAGTGATCCTAGGTCTTTAAAACTCTCAAACACCTTTTGAGCTTATGAATTTCTCTTTCTTTCGTAATCATGAACCATAACCTTTTGAGCATAATAAACAGTGACAAGTAAGTGATTTAAACCGATAAATGACACTTTCAAAACTTCAACAGCTTTCCATAAGGGTTGTGACTTCACAAATTAAGTTACTGTTTATTATGCATGTTGATAAAGTAAGTGCTGAAAATGAGAAAATTTTTCAATTGAACCTTGAGTCTTTACTCGAACCTCCTACTATTGAAATCCATTAAATGTCACCTCGTCACATACTATCAAATGACATACTCAAAATCAGAGATTAGAATTGATATAAAGAACTATAGAAAAACTATTTTAATCTTACAACGAGTCAATTTTTATTTTCAAAATACAAGACAATCAAAAGAATGTATGTATTGAATGTTGTGTGTTGGGTCTTCAACCAAAGAAGTTTGATTTCCAGAAATACTTTTAAAAAAACTATCTGGTGAAGTGCTTTCAAGTGAGAACTTGTCAATATTCTCCAATCTTGGATGACCCACACCTAAAAATGTTATAAGGGGAAGATATTTGTCTGAAATAGAATTCAAACAAGCACATAATTATCTGTTATTTAACTGCGATGAATTGAGACCTTTTATTCAGTAAGTATATATACTACTTAAACTTTGTTGTAAATGGACTATTTATCTACGGTAATATCATAAACTTATATATTTTTGAAAACCTCATAGGCAACATCAACAATATTTACTGTCTAATAACTCATAGCTGATGGAATCCTAAATTTTTTGATTACAAGATAAACAATTTGCCACGTGGTTCAAAACATATGCAAGTACTATCACAAACTCATTATCTATCATTGTACTTAATTTCATTACAGAATTCTTGTTTACTATTCATTGTTGCACTTGATGTACAAGGTTTATCAAATGGAAAGGAATGCCAGTGTTTCATTTTCTTTACTAAGCCTAGGTCTTGAAAGAAAAGTGAAGTGCTACAACGGGTATTTTGCCAATGAATATGTGTTTCATACTAAAGAATACAGGCATGAAAGAAAGACATATAACAATGGTGTTTGTGTTAAAGGATCAACTTGAGTTTGAAGTTGACTATTATGGTAAATTAGAAAAGGTTGTTGAACTGCAATATCATAGCGAGCATAATAAAGTGTTTTTATTCAAATGTTATTGGTATGACACCACTGACAGAGGAATCAGAGTATATCCCCCACTATGGTCTGGTCAAAATTAACTCAAAAGCTAGACTCTACAATGTAAACGATGTCTTTATTTTCACCAAGCAATGCCAACAAATTTATTACATATACACCCCTTCCTTTAGAAATGATTGTTTAAGAGTTGATTGGTTATTCATTTTAAAAACAAAACCCATGGGTCATGTTGAAGTTATTTAGGATGAGAACGAAGACATAGGTGTGGGAGATGATGTCTTTCAAGTTAGTGAGTTGGTTGAACTATATCGAATTGCTCCATCAATTGACTTAGAAGAAAATTCAAATTTTCACATCTTTGATAATAGTCTTATTGATGTTAACGCTGAGGAGTTGAATGTTGTTTTGAGCTCCAGCGGACAAGCATAAATCAATGAAGATGATGCTACCAATGTTATCAACGTTGAAGATTACGGTGGAGCTAATGACGATTCAATTGAAGAAAAAGAAGAAGCTAATACTGACTAACTATCAGAACACGAAAGTGTAATGCAATTTTTTAAAATGTAATATTTATGGATGCAGAAATAATTATTTCATAATTGTTTTGTGAACTGTTGTTATTGTGTTGGGTGTGCAACTTTCAATTTAAGTATTTGCAGGGACAATAGATAGGAAAATAGACACAACCTGTCATTCACTGTGCACATCACCGATGGAAACACCAATGGAACAAAAACTATTGGTGTATTCCAAAGGCGAAGGGAACTGTTCACATCCCACATCGGTGAACAATTCCCATTTCACCAATGGAAACACTGATGGAAAAAAATCATCGGTGTATTCTAGAGGCGAAGGGAACTGTTCACCTCGTACATCATTGAACAGTTCCCATTTCATCGATGGAAACACCGATGGTTTGTGTCCGTCGGTGTATTCCAGAGGCAAAGGGAACTGTTCACATATCACCAATAGAAATACCGACTATCTCAGTCCATCGATGTTTTTTAGAGGCGAAGGGAACTATTCACCTCCCATATTGGTGATGTCAATCGAAGTCCTCTAAGTCAATTGTAGTTTACTAATGAACTGTGAATTCCAAAGCGCGGGCAATTAATGCATCTTTGACCATGTATACTTTTTACATTAGTGAGGGAATTATTGATAGGTTGTGAAAATTTTGGAGGGTTTTTTTGAAACTTTTAGAGCGAAATTAAAATTTTAGTGCGAATTTACCGAGAAAATTACTGACAGATTAATTAAAAAAAATATTATTTAATATGTTGTCAGTGATTCTGTCAGTAAAAACGTAGTGTAAAACCCAGCGAACACACCTTTAGTTCATTTTTTTCCTCTGGTTCAAAAACTTAAATCTCTCGTTTTTTCCTCTCTATTCAAGCGATTTTGCTTTAATTTCTAGTTCTATCTTCATCTTCAAAGTTTAAAAGGTATGTATTGGGATTCAATTTACTTAATGATTTTCTATTTTTCATCTTTTCTTTGGTTTATTAGCAATATATTTTTGTTTTTTTTGTATTATACATAGGTAAAGTCTAAAAATAAACACACTATCAAGGTAAGCATTTTTTATTCCTAAAGTATATAGTTTTTTTTATATTAATTTTTTGCCTATTTTATTGTTTTTATTGCAATAATGATTGATTGTTTTATTGAATTTTAATAGTTATTATTGAATTTGCCGTATAAATGTTAAATGAATATATAGGATTAAATTTAATTGTTTTATCTCAATTTTATTGTATATATTGCATAATAAACTGTTTGATTGTTTTGTTGAATTTTAATTGTTGTTGTTAAATTTGTATAGATGTTAGTTGAATATATAGAAATAATATTTTTTTCCATATTTTATTGTTAAATTTGTATAGATGTCAGCTTGTATATGAGATTTATTTTTCTTTAGTTTATGATTAGAAACATTATATTATCATGTTGAAAATGAGATAAAATTGAATAATTCAAAATTTCTAGTAGAAATAAAATAAAACCAACTAGTTTGTGGCATATATCTTATCAATATTTTCAGTTTTGAACAATTTGAGTAGTCTCCAATATACGGGAGGTGCTGCGGAATGTGTTTTTAAAAATCAAATTTAATTATGTAATTATTCATCAAATTTGTGTAGAAGCATAGAACAAAATCAACTGCACATCATGAGCACATGGTCACAGCTAGTTCTTCTAGTAGCGATGATGACGTGTCATTAGGTGCCAACCAAGAAAAGGCACATGCGGCAACTTGTGATGCTGCCTCTTCCAGCGCAATTCCACAATGTAGATGCGGTGTTCCTTCATAACAGGGTCAATTCTCCTGCAAGTACAAAGCACATTGGAAGGACAACCTTTCAATGTAAATTTGTTTTGATTTGAGTTTTTTTTTTACTTATAATGTAGTTTTTTTTACTTATAATGTAATTTGTGAACAACTAATTGATATTTCATTAATTTTATCGATTTTTAGGTTCACAAACATTGAGCCGCCTGAGTAATAACATTGGCGTTTAAATCATCGATGGAGATTCCATTGTTTCAATGGAGTCAGGTTTCCGGACATCCTAATTGAAAGCCTTATATCGATACATGGTTTAGAAGATTTGAAGTTAATATTAACTTTAAAAATTAACTATTTTTTATGTTATATTGAAATTATTGATTTATTTTTAATAAATTATGTATACATAGAACAAATTCGAGTGGGATATTGCAAATGATAATGTTACGAGGAGAGTGTGGGAGAATCACGCTACAACTAAGTAACATAAAAAACGATACAATATTTAAAAAACAAATTATATATTAAAATCTAATTTTTCATTAACTCATATAAAATACATTTGTATCATGTAGGTTGCGTGATTTTTGGTATGAAGCACAGAAAAGAGCTAAAAAATACGGTAAAGATAATGCTCTACTAGGCTGGAATGACATGGTGGTTTAGAGAGATTTGAGGCCGCCATACATCCCGAAGGATATATGGGTGCAATATATTCAGCACGTGACGTCTGAACGGTTCATATGACGCTCACAATCCGATGTCGAGAACCGAAACTAGAAAATTCACGGTTCGGTTAGCACACACACTGACGACTCCGTTCCGTTCAGTGTATATGCGAAGTAAATGGTAAGATTAATTTTAATGACATTTAGGATTAATTAATTTGTTATTTATAAATATATTTAACTTGCAACATTTTTTTTTCTTACAAGCTACGTTTCTTGGATGTGTGTGGAGTGAAGACCACCAAAATGGGGTGCAACAATTCATCGACAACCGCGCTCAACACTTTGTGGTATGTTTGTTCAACCATTTTCTTTCGTAAGTTATTATTTTCTTGAATTGAATTTGATGATTTCTTTTTTAATTTTCATGAGACATATAATTGCCGGTTGAGGGAGAGATACTAGGACAATCCTTCAACTCACTTGAGTTTCGATCTGGATTTGTGGATGGAGGCAAGATCATCTAGTGGAACCCATAGAAATCGGGTGCACGAACTCTCCAACACTACGGCCGAGAACTTGCGGGCGGCCTATAGTGTCTCAACCGCTGGGAGCTCTTAATCGGTATCGAGCACCCAGTCTCAGGAGTTCGTGGCCTTGCAATAATACACGACTCATCTCACCAAAAAATATAAGCAACTCTTGGCAAATTATGAACAACTCTGCCTAATAGTCATGGACATGAGATCATAGATGAGTGGTACATGTGCGCCCCTTTTTTGTTGTATGGTCTTTAAAACGACCAGCCTCATCCTCCTCCAACGTCACCATTGTTCCAGTTTAATTTTTATTTGTACAAATAAAATTGTAACGAATATTTGGATTTTATATTATTCAATTTTATTTTTACATATTTCAATTTTATACAATTTTATTTGTTTAATTATTTTATTTTTTTTATTATTCTATACAATTTTATTTTTTAATTATCACGGATGAACTTACAAACGGAATTCATCCATTGGTATCTTTAAGAGAGTTGGAACAAATTTACTACATATGACACAATCACCGACAAAAAAATCTCGTTAGTGATTTACCGATGGGAATATAGACAGAATCAATCTTTCAGTATATTTTAGAGAGTTGAAAAAAACATTACTGCATATGCCACTATCATCGATGGAAATATACTGACGAAATATTTCCAGCGGAATTTTTTTTTTGCACGCATTTTTCATCTGTAAAACCATTGGTTTTTAATACTTATTTTACCGATAGAAGTAGCCATAAATTATGGAATTACCAATGAACGATGTACCGACGGACGAATTTCATTAGTGAATTCGTCGCTACAATTTTCACCAATAGAATGGTAATCTCATGCTAACAGAAAAATTCCGTCGGTAAAACTTTTATCTGTCGGTATATTTTAGAGAGTTGAAAAAACATTACTGCATATGCCACTATCACCGATGGAAATATACTGACGGAATATTTCCAGCGGAAATTATTTTTTTTGCACGCATTTTCCATCTGTAAAACCATTGGTTTTTAATATTTTTTTACCGATATAATTAGCCATAAATTATGGAATTACCGATGAACGGTATACCAACGGATGAATTTCATTGGTGAATTCATCGCTACAATTTTCACCAACAGAATGGTAATCTCATGCTGATAGAAAAATTCCGTCGGTAAAACTGTTAAATGTTGTAGTATATTAAGTTAAAAAAATTTTATTTCAAAATATGCAAAACAAATGGTAACACAATATAGAATATAGAAAGATAAAAAATACAAAAAAGTAAAAATAAAATGAATGTTCATCATAAAAACAAACACATCACCATATGACATCATTTTATAAAAATAAAGGTGTAAATGCAGTGTATATAACAAACACGTTTGAATGTTGTATAAATATAAAGACGTAGTTGGAATTTTCATCCTCAACTAAAAATTTTCTAGTCCAAAACACTTTGGAATGGCTCCTACCCACTTGGATTCATCGTTTAGCACTCTCCCCACATTAGCATCTCCTAGTCGACCCTTGGTAGAATCTGTATCAAGCAAGAATTCTCGCTCTGTACCTACTAAAGGTCGCTGCAAGGTTACCACCGGAGATGATGACCAAATTGTCCGGAGGTCGGCAAATTACGAAACTTCCATGTGGGACTATGATTTTGTTCAGTCACTTACTAGTAAATATAAGGTATAATTGTTTGTCCTTGTAATCTCATGTTATTTTAGTGTCACGCAACTTGAGTTGAATACTTGAATTTGATGTTGTTTAGGGAGAGCCGTACATAGCGCGAAGCGAAAAG
>Ga0325403_1001167_pt1 | contig 21328 bp, 14 predicted proteins | sample PopdelMetagenome_19_FD_205665 | JGI IMG/M metagenome (GOLD analysis project Ga0325403, IMG submission 205665) | Populus deltoides microbial communities from Bellville, Georgia, United States - Xylem-PdKOR-R4 | ecosystem: Host-associated > Plants > Phyllosphere > Stem > Wood/Secondary xylem... | reverse complement strand
TTAGACTTCATAATTTGTTTTAGTTATCTTTCTATAAGGTTATCTTAATCTCATAACTCGAATCATAGGTTTGATAAGTTAATCTTGGTTGGGTTGTTTTTTATGTTCTTTTTTAATCAATTTTTTTTCAATTTTATCTTTCAATACCGAGTTAATTGAGAATTAAATTTTATAAGTTATCTCAATTTTATTTTTATTGTGTTATCCCAGTTTCATAAATCGAGTCACAGGTTTAACAGGTTAGCTTGAGTTTACTCAAGTTATTTTTTAGGCTTTTTTTATTTCATCCTTAAACATTGAGTTTCATAATTTATTTTGATTTTTTATGTGGTTATTATGATCTCATAACTTGATATTTAGATTAACTGGTTAACTCGTATTGACTTGAATCGATCCAATATATTGATGTCTCAATATTTATTAAAAAATCTAATTTTAAATATTTATTTTAAATCAAATTATATTTTTATTTATCATATAAATTACTTTTAAACTCACCCCGTTAATTGACTCATGTTATATTAATTCTCATATAATTTAAATTTTTTTTACATTATAAATATTCAACATCGTCCAAGTTCTTACTTCGTACATAGAGCAATGATGAGGTATATTTCATTCCAGCCTATCACGGATGTTGAGATTTTTGTTTCGAACTGGTGGTAGAATTCAACAGCATCTAAAGTTCATCATCCACGGCATTCTCCCCGAGATAACCTTTCAATTTCCCCTCTATTTCTCCTTCTCGCTTACGTTCAATTTCGAGTTTTTCCATGATATATCCTTGTTTAAAAACAACTAAAACAAAAACAGGAATCACTCAAGCTCCTTTTATATTTTTATTTATTTATTAATATAGTGTAATTATTATTTAACACAAAAATTCGTGTCCTTGGACCAGGATTTCTGTATTTTTATAATGTATATTAGTTATTTTTAATTTATTGAAAGGTGTTTTTATCTATTCAATATTTTAATGAATAATAAAATAATCGAAATGCTCCTCATAAGTTAGAAAAAATAAATGGTCTTTAGTAAGGGTATTTAAGTATTTTTATTTTCCCATACATAATAAAATTATACATATATCTTTGAATGCAAAACATTAAATTTATTATACTAATAGGTGTTAAGGTCTTTTAGTCTTGATTTTTTTTTAATTATAATTTTAGTTGAGGATAGTAACTTAAAAATATAATACCCGTATAGTTTATGAGTCAAATGATCTAGTGATGTACTGAATTAATACGTAGAGTTATTGCTCAGGGGAAAAACTAACACGGATACACATGCTAGAAAGAAAGGAGACCCGCGGCATAAGTAGCAGCAACTGCAAGCTAGGAACAGACATTTTCAGAGAGAACAACTAAACAGAAAAGCACTTGAAGACACAAAATAACACAGTACAAGCGTAGCAAAAGATTGGTAAAGCGCTGTCCTGCTCACTACAAACAGGAAATCAGAAATGATTAAAACAGAATAGCTAATATTCATGTTAGGAGGAGGTTGCCAGTTCTCTCTAAAACTACTTCTAGGCAATTGTTGTGGATGCCCCACGATGTTGTCGGCAATAATAGTGTGCTTTTTTCGTGTCTCTTGTTTTCTGCATGGTGTTAAAAAAGATTTTAAATGTAATTATAAAATTATAATTAATATTCAAGAGTCGTCACTTAGTATTATAGTCATTAGAAACCTATAATCTATAAGAATCTAAGTAAGAGGCTGATTATACAAAGGAAAGACACATCACCCTTAATAATGCTCTATATCTAAAATAAACTATATTATTATTTGATTGTTTTTATACACACAAAGTTCACTATATTATACATATTTTATATTTTTTACTCAGCCTAATGCTTTTTTAATTAACATAAATTATAAAAAAAATATAGAATAAATTATATTTTATTTAATCAACTAATTTTCATCAACAATGATTTAATAATATGATAGAATAGAAATACAATACAAAGAGTTGCATAAAAGAATCTCATGTATTAGTTCTTAGTAAAGATAAAACGCTAACAATTCACAAAAATTTATAATATGTTTTATTATATAAATAAAAAAAAGAAGAAATAAGAGAAAACAGATTATCATAAAAACTCAAAAATAATAACATAAAAATGACATATGAACTTAAAATTGAGCTCATATAAAATTCAGTTTTGTCCAGTTTAACCTAGACTAAGATTCAGAATTACTTGACTTAAAATCAATTACATGAATCATGCTTTAAAATCCATGTAATCATGTTTGGGTTTCCACACATAGCCGGTATCAAGCTTCAAAATCTTCTTTCTTCTTTATTTTTCCACCAAAAAAATAGAATTTAAAATTTATAGTTATTAAAATTCAAATAAGCTTATCTCCATATCCCTTGTGTTACGTTGACCTTTGACGTGGACGATTCTTACGTTTAAAAACCAATGTTCGTTCATATCCCTTGTGTCTAGGTCATGCCCGTGTGCAATGACTTTTTTTCACTTTTTTTATATTTTATTTTTCAATTACATTTTTTATTTGTGTTTTTTAATTATCTCAACAAATTTTTATTTTGTTTTTTTAATATTTTTATGTATAAATAATTCTTAATTTATTTAATAAATATATGTGTAAATATTTTAATTTATGATTGAAAATATTTTAAAAACAATACTGAAAAAGCTTGTGTATTTTTATTTATTTTTTAAAATCCAACCCACCGCGGGTCATATAGCAAGTTTTTGCTATTTGTCCAGGAAGGGAAAGAAAAATAGCAGCAGCAGCAGCAATACCTTAGCAATTTCTGTCTACTTTCTGCCTCTTCTCCCAGCTAAATCTGGAGCAGTTTCTAGAATGATAGTTAGGAGCTTGGCAATAGCCCAGATGATGAATCTCCACTCACTAAATCTCTCCATTGTTGAGTCACTGTCTTGACCCGGGTGTAAAACTGAATTCCTGCTTTTCCTGCAGCAGTTTATGAAACTCTAGCTTAAAACTTAAGAAATTAACCCAGACCCCTCAATGCGAGCCTTTTGAACTGGAGAAATCACATAGAAATCTTCCAAAGAACACATATTACCGTCAAAATTGACATCTCCATCAAAAGATAGTTTCACACTGATAAATGCCGAGAATGGCAGTGGCACTGAGTAGGAGCATTTATCCCAACCTACAAAAATTCCAGTTCACGTCAAACATCAAATAATTGATGAATGGAGAGCATCCTACCCTGGCTTTAAGAGCAAAAGGGAATTTTGACAAACAAATGTTTCACACTGGCAAGAATACTAAAGAAACTTAGCTCTGCAAATTGAAGTGGTCTTGAAATTTCAAAATTAAGAAAAAAAAGAAAAGAACATTGCAACATGTGAGATCACTTTTGGTAAAACACAATTAATTTAGATGACAGTTTCACTGCGTCTTTATCTTTTACCATTAAAAGCATACCCCTGACAAGCTGCACAGGGCCATCTCACCTGCCCGACCTCAATCTCAGTCTGAAATATCCTTGCAGCTACACCAGATGATGTAAATATAGAAGCTCCACTGCTATATCTAAAAGACAAAATCAGGCATAAACGAATAAGGATTCAAAACATTCTGATTCTGTGTGTGGTGGGAGAAGGTAATAGTAGAGAATACTTATTTCCATCGACTATGTTTATGGCTTCTTCGATGCTATCAACCTCAGACAAGCAAAGCATGAGTTAATGTCCTGGGCAAAATAGCTGGTGGGCCAACTAGGAGGATGGATGAGTAGCAAACCTGCATACAAAGAAGAACCGGGCCAAAAATTTCCTCCTTCACTAGCAACTTAGTTTACGATACAGTCAAGCTTGCTGGAAAACATCCAAGGTTGCTACTGTAAATACCACATAACCTACCCTGTTACATTCCATGTCAACTGTGACATCTGATAAGATAGCACGACCCGCGAAGTTCCCATTTTCATATCCTGCAACCCACCATGATAAATGAACTGAATTATAAAAAAGACCACCTTGATCCTCATAAAAACTCCAAAACAGAAACACTGTTATTGGCATGCTTCTCAGCATTGCTTAAAAAACATCACGGCTTTCTTTTAAAATTCATAACCTGTATGCTGGGTCCTTTATACTAACTAATTTGACTATTTGAATTGTGTGAAGGCCGTATGCAGATGCAAACCAAACCAAATTATCCAGGTTATTGTTCTACTCCGTTTACTCTTCGAACGAGTCATATGATGAATAACTTCCTGAGCTATAAGAGCATTATTTGTTATCCCATGACCAGGAACAAAACTGCTCTGAAGAGGACCAACCAAGTCATCCGGATAAGGCTGCAATCTATTGACCAGAACATTAGTAATTACCTTATAAACAACATTACATTACCTAATTGGGTGAAATTGCCTCAGATTCGTTGGACTCTCCTCCTTAGGAATGAGCACCACCAAGGTCTCTGCTAAAACCCTTTCAGTTTTTTTTTTTTTTAATTATTCTAGTTATTAAATTTCTTGTTACTTGATTGATATAGTTTCTTTTTAATGATTAGGAAATATGAATTTTGATCACCTCCTTTTGAATTATTAGGGGTTGACATACATTCTTAGTTTGTAATACTAACAAAATGAATATTAGCCCCTTTTCGGTTTGTCATTCCAATTAACTTTATCAATAGATCAAGAGTAAAACCTTGTTTAAACTACATGGATAAAATTGAGAATTTTTAAGCTTTGAAGATGGGGTTAAACCGTAGCTACAAGACCTAACTTAGAGTTTGATTTGCGAAATATCCAGGTCACTTGTCATCTCATGCTTTGAATTTTTTAAATCTGTTTTGATAAAAATAAATAAATAAAAAATAAACAGGTGACACAATCAAATTATTGATGTTTTCTCATAAATACAAGAGTATTAAAATAATAAATAACCTTGCAAGATCCAAGTTAATCCACAAAGAGATTAATTATATAAAATCACAAATAATAAAAGAAATAGATTTAAAGAGAACTTTGAGATGTGATATTAATGTAAAGATTAAATAGAGATAAAACAATTATCAGGGTTAGAGGATTCACTAATAGTATTTTAAATAAATATAGTTCAAACTCTTTTTATTACTCAATTAGAAAAAAAAAGATTAAACAATTACCAAGGTTAAAGGATCCACTAATGAGATTTCAAATAAATATAATCCAAACTCTTTTTATTACCCAACTCGAAAAAAGATTAAACAAAGATAAAACAATTGCCAAGGTTAGAGAATCCACTAATGATATTTTAAATAAGTATAGTCCAAATTCTTTTTATTAGTCAACTGAAAACCACGCACAAGGAAGGTTTCAATCATATGATTTATCATTGATGACTTATTTTAAGTTATTAACATGATCATATTAATTATCTTATTTGAATAACATAAATACTTGTAAATATTGTCAAGTATTCATAGTACTAACTTATGTCAATAATAAATCGAGATCCTTTCATAACTCAGGTGTCAGTTATCCATACAGCAGGTTATAAAAGAATCAAGTATTTGTTGTGTCAAGAGTTATACACCACGGATCTAGACTCACCACTTAACAAGTAAGGTATTAGGATTGATTAAGATAACAATTATAACATATGCTAATAGCAAAACTTCTTGAATTTAAATATCATAATCCATGTTGAGTTTATACTATACTTATTCTTATACAATTAATGTAACCTTTTCACCTTAAAAAAAAATATACTTAACATGATTAAGAAGAAAAACATAAATAAATATGATAAGAGCATAGTTATGATATAAATCAACTATGTATAATAAAGGACATGATAAACATAAACAAGAAATTAATGAAATTATAACATGAAATAAAACTTGAACATTACAAAAATACAAAGAAAAAAAGTAAGAGCATGTTCTTGATTTAAAAACCAAGATGTATAAATGTATGGCAAATGCCTCTTTTTTATAGGTCAAAATTTAGAATTATTGATTTGGTGACTAATTATTGCTTTAGTGGTTGGACAAAATATCATTGATAACATCAAAATTTTAAAAAAATAGTCTTCATAAAAGTTATGGGTATTTGTCTCAGCTTTCCAAAGTCTTCATAAAATATTTTAGGTCTATGTCTTAGCTTTACATAAAGATAAAACCACACCTAAATTCAAGGTCTACAACTCCAGTGATGATCCAAAAACCGAATAGTGATCCAGTTAGAATTAAACCAACCCAACTAGAATTTCTTCTCTAAGCTTAACCCTCCTTTTGTTTCCTTAATTTCAATAGTTAAACACATTGATCAATCTTTTGAATTGTAAGATATACTTATTTTGTAAACCTGCATTTAAAATGAACATTTACCATAAATTAAAGATATTTTATATTATCGGACTTGTTATTATAAAATATGCTTAAATTAGAAAATTTATGATACTTTAAATGCAACATAAAGATAAAAAACTTTAATGAAAATATATTTTAAAGGTTTTTTACTTACTTTACTTATACAAAATCTCAAATTAGCGAATTACTAGATTGACCAATTAGATTTTTGACGGAATCTTATACAACTATTGAACCCATTAACCAATTAGATTTGACCAAGCAGAATTATCGATCCCAACTGTTCAAAGTCATCCTGTCGAAGCCATTTACTAATGGAATTGGGTTTAAGGGAAAGTTCTATGTTTTGAGTCCACGAGGAACTCTAACAATTATTGAACCCATTGATTCTCATCTTAGAATCACAGCTTCGGGTGAGAAAAGAACCATTCTTTATGCTCATCATTACATTTTAGGGAATGTTTGTTGGATTCAGACGGAGAGAATTTGCTAAGTTTTCTTATTTCTAGAAAATACAGTTCTAAAATCTTTGATGGTGTAGAGGTTTACCGAATGATCTGTTAAGCCACTCTGTTAGAGTATTTGCCTAACAATTGTGGTATCAGAGCCCTTTTGGTTTGTGAGTGACCATGACCTCTTCTTCCCTATCTTCACCTCCTTCATCTTTTCTTCTGACTTCTTCTTCCTCTTTCCATCTTCCCCTTCCCCTTCCATTCACCAGTCTATGTTTACTAAACTTGACTATCTCTATGAGGTTAGCCTTTTAGATGATACACAAAAAATCTTTGAAACATATCTTCCTCTTGTCAATCCTTATCATATTTTTGCCAAAAAGTCTCACTCTATTATCCGCGGTATTAAAACTCTCATCAAACAACCTTTTCGTGTGGCAAAAGAATATATTTAAGCTTCCTCTTTTGACCAACATAAAATTCCTGTTACTTCTTGAGAACAATTTGTTACTCTTGAAATTCCATCTGAATTCCCAGGACAATGGATTTCTCAAGGATATACACATATTCATTTTGGTGCTATTCGACTAGCCTTATCTTATCATGGCCGTAAAGGTTTACTTGTTGCAACAGAGTATCAACATGCATGCATTGGATCTCTTGAAACCATGCTCAATTGTGGCATGATAGTTGTTACTTTCTATCCCAACTTTAATATGGCTTTGGATGATCCTCAACTTCATCACTTTTTGAAAGTCCAACTACAAATCACTGGTGCTGATCAAGTTTTAGACACCTATCAAGCCACTCTTCATTATCAAATGGTTTATCGGGTCCAAAATCATGCCTTTGATTTAGTACTCCCTATTACCAATGATGCTTTGCTTATTACTATTGATACCAATCAAAGAGCCATCTGTACTCATGTCCCGCGACAAATCCTGAAAGAGGACTTACAAAAGTTACTCCCCTCTTCTTGGATTACCAGTTATGAAAAGTTGCATCAAAGTTCCATCCCTATACAATCCACAAAACCGGAGTTCACCAAAAAAGTTGATGGTACTGTTGAAATCATCTTCAAGAAGGGAGAATCTTCCACTTCTCCATCAGGAATCTTTTCCTCCACTATCTCGATGGTGCAACCAGCTCAAGATCCTCTCCCAGTACCTGTAGAGTCCTTCTCTAAGGACGGTCTCCTCGTCTATTCTTTTGCTCAGGACAATCATGTTTTTTAGGACACTTGTAATTTTGACAGTTGTTGTAATCCAGACATGGACGCTGACTCCCAAAAAAAAAATCTTCTAGTAAGAAGCTGAAAGCCAGATACAATCAAGGAGACAGAACAATTGACACTTTGGGAAAACCCTCTGGAAAATTTGACTATCTTGTCAAATATACTCCTTCCTCTTGGGCATCTCCAGAACAAGTCCCCACAGTCTCCATGTATTAACCTACATGATATTATTATGATGATTTTCCTGCTTTACAAGAACAAGTCAAAGATAGGGTTCATACTCTTCTACAAGTTCACAACCCTCAAGGCATAAATGTTGATGGCCGCCCTAAACAAGTCACCCAAGCCGAAGTAGTTCTCAATTGGCAAAGTTAAAATGCCATCGCTCAAAATTCTTTTCTTCATAGAATTGAATCTAAGGTTGACTTGATTCACACTAATCTGAAAAAGATGACAGTCTCTGTTGATTCTCGAATTCTTCATCTCGAACAACTGTGTGCTGAAATTCAACAAAAGATCTCTACCATCCATGAGTATTTACTCATTCAAGCTTCTAATGGAAGACATGTAGACCCTCAGAAGGAACACAAGGTTCAATCTCTCAAAATACAACTCAAGTCTCTTCAGGTTGAATTAGCCAAATCCAAATCTATGCCTTTACCATTTCCTGAACCTCCACAGACTAGGATGACCTCCTATTATCTAGACCCTTATTGGGCTAAACAATCCCCTACCTACAACCTACAACCTCCACCTACCACATCTCAACTATTTGGAAACCCAGACATCGAAAAACTTTTCAAACCTCTCTCCAAAAAAGATAAAGGGAAAATCCCAATACCAACCACTTTAAAAAAAACCCAGATCACTAGCCCCTATCATCTCTTCATCCTCTAATTCTTTTGAATCTAAAAAGCATGAACCTGATGACACCTTCCAAGACTCCAGGACCCTTATCAACTTATGATTCAGTCAAACCAACCTTCCAACCCTATCTAGTCTTTTTTTACTACCTATTCCCAACAGATTATTCCTTAAATCCTTACCTATGAACCTCTTGCCAATACATCTAAAGAAGAGACTCCTGATGACAAAACTCTTATAACTTCTGAAGAATCTTTTACTAAAGACGATTCTTCTGACACTTGTTCTATGCCGCCATTACTGATGGCTGATCCTTCTCTAACACAAACATCAGATCCTCAATCATCACGAACTCGGCAAGAGCTTACTCTGACCTCTACCACAAGAGTTAGTGTGGACGAACCAGTTAACAGTGGCGATGAAGTAAATCTCAATCCTCACCATTATCAACCTCATATCCATTCTTCAAATACCGGTGGTTGTTTTACTCTGGATGATATCCCACGAGTAAAATAACGAGACAGAATCCTTGAATTTCATTCGGCTAACTAGCTATATGCTCAAGGACGGCGTAACCCTCAGGGATGCATTACAACAATTCTCTGCAAAGTTCTCTGGCACCTTATGGGATTGGCTCCATGCCTTAGGTGATTACAGGCAAATGCAATTTGTGAACAGTGCGTCTCTTTCTGAAGCTTTGGGCTGGCTCCATTATGAATTCCTTGAGGAAGCTTTAAATGATAAGGAAATAGCACGGTATGAGTACTTCAAAATGAAGTGTTGTTCCTATTTGAGATTTGATCTTGAAAGACATTTTAAAGACATGTGCCGATGATACCATATTCTCTCTGGTCCCGATGATCCAAGCCTCAAGCATGCCTTTTTGGCATCCATACCAAGAGATCTAGCTGATGAAACTTTCAGATTATTCAAAACCATAAAAAAAGTTATTGACAACCAATCTCTCGGCACCATATTTCATTAGGTGTTAGAAGCACTCAACAAAATATATGATCAACACAAATATTTTACCAAGATATTACAGCCTGATAAAACTATGCTCCGAGCTTGCAAACGACCAGATTTGCTGATTAAATGCTCAGATAATGTTGATTGCAATTGTTTCATGAAAAAGAAGAAGCATTTCAAGAAAATTCACCGATCTTCTTTTAATGGTCGCCAAAAGAAATGGAAGTTCTTAAGATGACGCCACACTAGATGCCCCAAACACTTCACTCCCAGCTCCAACAGATGCTTTATCTATAAGCGCAAAGGTCACTTTGAAAAAAACCTATCTATAAAAGAAGGCCCAATCATTAAAGTTAATTGATTTTCTGGCCCAAAATTCAAAGTTCAATCCTGATGAAGAAGTTGAATCTTTATTCTCACTTACGAATGAGATCACTCGTGATACCATAGCTGTTGTAGCAGATGAAAGTTCTGATGATGAGATCTATGAACTCTACCAAGCCCAACTTACCATTTCCCCTTCACATCCAATATCTTTAGCCCTTGTTACCATTCTTACATTCACATATGCTAAGCCCATCAAAGCCATAGCCTTTTGACACAGGAGCCCACAGAACCATTCTTAACCTTAAAGTTCTTCCACCTCATTGTTGGGTCACCCATAAGGAATACTTCCGGGCCGCCAATAATCAAGTCTTTTGCACCCAATTCAAAACTAAAAAGCCTATTACCATACAAATCCTGCCCCAATGTTCAGTCAAAACCCATGTCCTTGGTTCTCTTTTACCTGGAAAAGATTTAGTTATTGGGTTTAATGTTTACTTCAAATCTAAGTTCAGAATCCTTCCTCATGGTATTCAGTATAAAGCCCATTTTCTTTCATATATAATTATCCCTTCACTCTATAAAATCCAACCCTCTCTCACAGAAAACATTGCCCTCATCAAAGCCTAAATAATCCAACACTCATGTTCAAACTCTCATCAAGAATTTCTTGCTAAATGTTCTCATCTATTATGGCAAAATCCATAGTTTTTTTATTAAGCTTCCTTTCAAGCTTAATAAAGACATCAATCCCACGAAAGCCAGTCATCAGGAATGAATCCTGAGCACAAGATGCTAGCTCAAGAGGAATGTGTCCAGTTACAGGCCTAAGGTTTAATTGAACCTACAGACTCATAATGGTCTTGTGAAGCCTTTTATGTTAATAAAAGGTTTGAACAAAAATAAGGCAAGCTCAGGTTAGTAATTAATTATCAGCCCTTGAATCATTTCCTACAAGATGATAAGTTCCCCTTGCCAAATACAATGACATTATTCTCATGCCTTCACAATGCCAAAATTTTCTCCAAATTTGATCTTAAGGCTGGATTTTGCCAACTTGGCATTCATCCTAAAGACCGATACAAAACAGGTTTCTGCATACCAGACCATCATTATCAATGACGAGTCATGCCTTTTGGTCTCAAAGTGGCACCCTCATTATTTTGAAAGGCCATGATTAAAGTATTTGAACCCATGCTTCTATCAACTTTAATCTACATTGATGATGTGTTACTTTTTTCCAAAGATGAGGAGTCACATGCTACTTTATTAAAACAATTTATAGAGATTGTTCACCACCATGGTATCATGCTTTTCGAAAGCAAGATGCTCATCTATCAAAAGGAAATTGAATTTCTTGGCATGATCTTTGCAGATGGTGCTTATTCACCTGACACCCATATAGCTGAAGAACTTAAAAAGTTTCCAGATGGCCCCCTCACGAGAAAACAAGTCCAATAGTTTTTGGGCATTGTCTAATATCTTAGAAATTTTATCCCTAGAGTTGCACAGATGACAAGGCCACTTCAGCTTATGCTCAAGAAAGATGCGGACTCTTGGACATAAAAACAGACAGAAGTTGTCAGACAATTAAAGACAGCCACACAAAATTTGCCTGCTTTAGTCATTCCATCAACAGGACAACACATACTTCAAACTGATGCCAGTGATAAGTATTGGAGTGTTGTACTCCTCGAAGATAAAGATGGCCACCGACACATATGTGGCTACAAAAGTGGGTCCTTCAAGGAGTCAGAAAGCCACTACCACTCCACTTTCAAGGAAATCTTAGCTGTAAAGTATGGCATCTAAAAATTTGAGTTTCACCTGGCAGCTTATCACTTTACAGTGGGCATGAACTATTTCTCTTTTCCAAAAATGCTACATTTCAAGCGCAAAATGCTTCCTCATCCACAACTTCTGAGATTAGCAGAGTGGTTTTTTAAGTACACATTCACCGTCGAACATATAAAAGGAACCAAGAACTTGATCCCAGACATGCTCACCAGACCACCCAAATCACAAACACTACTCCTTCCCCTGATCCTTATGGCCTTCTCTTCCAATCTACCTTCTCCTGAACAAGACTTCCCTGCAAATGATTTACCTCCTCTTGCTCAAGAAATGGTTCTTAACCACACTATTGATCTGCAAGCCAGAGATAAACTATTTAGTCTCCAAGACTACCTTCTTCTCAACTATGATATGTCTTCCTTTTATTTCGAAAGCTTAGGCATCCATCCCAAATATCCTTTCATTCACTTCTTCACCTTCAAACCTTCTGATTGTTCCCTAAAGAGCTTTACTTTTTCTTATGGTATTTTTGTTACTTGTACCATATTGCTATCGAGTTTCCCACTGATTTCTTTCTTTCCAGATTTCTCAAGACTTCTTAGCTGGCAGACTCTTGGTACTATATTCTAAAGTTCCTCACTTGGTTCCACAACCCCACACAATGGATCTCTCTTCTCCAACAGGAAAAATCCAAATGGCCGTATCCACAAACTTGCTGGATTGAAGTACATCGCAGTACACTTCATAATAAGTCTGTTAAGCAAGCTTTTTCCCATTAATTCTCTATTTTCATATTCCACAGGCCCTTCAAAGTTTCAGCAGACAATCTGGTTATAAGTTTTCCACATGCTGCAGTATACAAAACTCAACCATACTCCCTATATAAAAACCCCTTAGATAACCTACCGGACATCAGGACCTTGCAAAAAACAATGTGCCTTAAGAACAATATTATTCCTGATGAAATATGGCCTAAAGGAACAGATCTTGATGAAGAAATTGACTATGATATGTATGACCCTTAATATTCTGCTCATCTCCATAACTTGCAGATGCAGTACAAAAACAAAAAACTTAAGCAGATAATTTTGGGCATACCACAGCTTCTGGAACCACATGAGATGGAAATGATTGCAGATGATGACTATATGTTGGCTCTACAAGTCCAAACTATTCGTGATCAGGATAACCTATCATATCAGAATCTCTCTCCAGATCATGAACCTATTGTCGGTTGATATTAGTATTGTACTAGCTTGTCGTTTATATCACAAGGGTGTATTATTAAGTGTGCTTCAGTGCTTTCTGATGTAATGAGTGATGTAAGCAAAAGCCTTAAAATAGTATAAATAGAGGCTATGTGTAAAGTTGTCAGGCAGAACCTTGGGAGGGTAGACCTCGAAGGAGAAGCCTTTTAAATAAAGAACTTGTTTTTCTAATTCTCTGTTCTTTAAGCCCTTTTTCCTCTTTACATTAAAAAAACTAGAAGTTTTTGTTATCATCCAATAAGACATGACTCCAGTGAATAGCTGTTGAGTGCCCATAAGGATGGTCGTATTAAACCACTTTGTCAAAGTATTTGTCTAACAATTGTGACTAAATTGGATTAAAATGAAGAATCTTGGTGACAGAACATTGTTTATGGGCACTAATTGCAGCATGTCTGTATCGGCAAGCAAAATTGGATTCAGCATAGTTGATTTTGGTTTGTGGATACATCATGTGGAATGACTAACGAGGTATAATTTGTCCTTCCCAATAGTCTCAAGCTTGTGTTGATGTTTTTTATTTATTTATTTATTTATTTATTATTATTGTTGTTATTATTATTATTATTATTTATTTTATATATCGATACTGGCATGTCATGCATGAATTTCCCGTCTTTAATTTCTTTATAAGATCAAATTTATGAAACATCACTTTGCAATTCCATATTCCAATTGCTAGTAATTGGTTTTTTGAAATCTTATTAAAATAATAGGGTTAAAACAAGTTACTCTCATGAAAATATTATATTATAATAGATAGGGATTTTCGGGACAACGTATATTGAAATTTTCACTAATAACTATGCTATTTTGAAATTTTCTCAATTACAATTTTTTCTACAATTAGATTTGGCTGTTAATTAGAATGTCAGGTTAATTTTTTTCATATATATATATATATATATATATATATATATATATATATATATTATCCAGGCAATGCCATTATTTTTAAAGAAGATATGAAAAAATTAAGACCTAAGTAATTGACTTGATTAGATTAAAAAAAACTCGATTAATTTAATAATATGATTAAAAAAGTATCATCAATAAATAAAATTAACAAAAAAGATTAACGATAATTAACTATAAAAAATGAATTGTCAATATCAAATTCAAGAGGAATAGAAAGAAAACCTTATTGAAGACTCACCATCACTCTGTCATAGACACCGCCACATTACTAGAAAAAGTTCATCGAGACAGTTCTAACACTACTGCAAAATGTTGCATGACAACGCCGAAAGAGGTTGCACGTATCGTCAAAGCAAAGAACATCTCATGCTTATATTGAATCAATTAATTAAATTTAATTCAAAAACCATATTTCTTTTAAAAAAGCTAAATTTAATATAATTTAACGAGATGACTCTGGTTATTTTAAAAATTAGTGACAAATCCTATAGAAAACAAATAAAAAATAATAATGGAGCCCAATCTCCAATTAAATAAATGTTAAGGGATGAAACTGAAAAAACACAAGCTTAAAAAAAAAAAAAACCAAGTAGACCCTAGTGAATCTCCTAAACCTAGGTTAATCTCCAAACTCGAAACCCATGAAACCCTAGATAGCGCTCAATAAAGAAGACTCAATTTTCAACCAATAATATTGAAGGATGAAACCAAAGAAAAAATATCAAAATTTTCAAAGTACAAAAATAGCAATAAAAAAAATAAGGGTCAAAACCTAATAGGAAAAAAACTAAAGGTGGATGAAATCATTAAAAAAAAATGAAATTTAATATTTTTCCCAAATAAAACAAATAGCAATCAAACGAATAAAGATTAATTCTGACAGATAAAAAAAAAGAATAAATTTGAAAAAAAAATTAATTTTATAAATTATTTCAAATAAAACAAATAGTAATAAAAAAAAACAACGACCAAATGTGAAGAAAAAACAAATTAAATGGCTGCTCTAGAAATTTGGAAGGTTAGGCATAAAATTGAGGAGGAGAGAAAATAAGAGAAAAAAAAAGGTCATTGGCACCAAACCGGAGGTCAGTAACCAACATGCGTTGCCTAGAGATGGAGGGGTCACTAAGATGATTAGACGTCATCTTAGAAGCAATCGTTTGGTCGTCGAACACCTCCTCACGCACAACCAGAATGGCATAGCCATAACTCACGCGCTCATGCATGCAATGCACATGTCAGCTATGTTTTAAAATAAAATTTAATTTTTTTTCAAATATCAAATTGTTATTAGTCTATTTGATTATAACCAAAAAAACCAAAATAAAAATACAAAAAACCCAATGGACGTGAGTTAAAGAAAATTTGACTTTTAAGGTAATTTATTCAATTGACTATGTTTTAAAAATTAAAAATACAAAAAGCCCCTAGATGATAGTTTATTTTTATTTTATTTTTGCTTTTAAAGATAATGTAATTATTTTACTATGCTTTAAAATAATTAAAATATCAATTTATTTCCTATTAATATAATAATAACTAATGAATTCTTATGAAAAGATATTATTATTTCAAATAGGTAGTTCAATGTATTTTTAGAATAGAAAAATAATCATTATACTGCTTAAATCTAAGTAATGGATCTTGATCTAAAAGACTCAGTCATGTTAGTTTTTGTGTTTTTAAGTACTAACATGTTTAAAAAAACCTTCTTTTTGGCACCACAAACCCACGTATAGGCCATGCAAACCGTACAAAAATGAAAATAACCTCACAAGGAGTAACAAAATCGGATAAATAGTAAAATAAAACTAAAACACATCAGATTTATAGTACTAGATCCAGAATAATTATTAAAAAATATGATAAGTAACAAACAATGTTGCTGCCGGTAATAAATCATCTGCAGGTGCTCATAAAAAGGATAGTTCTTGTGAGAGAAAGAAAGGGAGGAAAACAAAGATGATAAAAGGATAATTTTTACAGAGAGAGAGAGAGAGAGAGAGAGTAGAAGAGGAAATTAAAAAAAATCTATAAATCTACAAGTCTATGTTAGTAACGATGTTTTAGTATTTAATTATTATTATTTAAGAAAATTCTAAAGATGCAAAAACAAGTATAGATATGAAGGCATGCATGGAATAAAAAATAACTATATATGTGAAGTCATGAACTCTGTCAAAATTTATGATTCTATCAAAATGTTCTTTAATTTTATCAAGTTTAATTTTGTAAAGTTCCTCGTCATTAATTCTAGAAAAATCTGGATATCTTTAAATATTGTTTTTATTTTATTTTATTTAAGCATAATAAAGAATAATGATATGCGTATAGATTTTGAAGAACTTCCTGAGAAACCAAACAGACCATAAAGCACCGAACATATGCGTGTGTACGTATAGATTTATAATGGGTATATTACCGGAGGGATTGGTAGGCTTGAAGAAGGCTCAGCTGCACCAGTAGAGAAACAATACGAGCTTCTTAAAGCCAAGATCGAAGGCTTCAAGGCCTTCAGATTTCTCGCTGAAACACCAAAAGAAAAAGGAATCAAAATAAATAAATCAATTTTGTAACAAATGAAATAAAACATTTATCCTTAATTCAAATAGATTATAATAAAAAAAAAACTCCAATTACCCTTCCACCATTTTTTTTTTAAAAAAAAACATTTATATCATTTGACTTTGCAAAAACAAAAAATTGATAAACAATTATAATCCCGGTTAATTTTATAATGATAAATAAATTCATTAGAAAAGATAATTTTAACCTCGAAGAACGATCATTTGATTTTGCAGACAACATTTGATTTTTTCCTATTGGATTGGTAGGGAAAATCATTTAGTTTTGGCAGCCATTGTCTGGAATATTGTTGGGGAAAATCAATATGGTTGGTATTTGCAGAATTGAACTTTCACATCTGGGACCCTTCTCTGGATAAATCTTTCCCGGCACATTGAGGTTGAGTTCTTCAGCATTTTTTGTCCCTGAATGCACCTGAACACAAAAAGCTCCGGCATGATAGTTCTTTGAGTTTGTTTAACCCCTTTCACAGGGCATTGCCTGGATTCTTTTCCCTCATTATATATTTCCTTCATGCTTCACGGTTTTTTAAAGCTTGTATGGCTTTCTACCTCTCTGATTTCTTCCATGTTGCTTTCGAGTGGCTTTCAACAAGGCAAGTCTCTCTTCCTTCCCCTCATTCAACAAGCCATCTGACTCTGTTTCTTTCTTTATAGTCTTTTTGTGTTGATGATTTGTTTCTCTTCTCTGTCTCGAAACCATTCCAATGGTTATTTGCGTTCATTCTACCTGCTTTATGCCATGCTCTTTGATGTTTTAAGTTTGTAATTCTTTGCCATCTATTAGCCTATATGATGAGTATATTCCAAGAATATCTACCTTCTCAGAATATATATGAAGTTATATATATTTTGAAATAGAATTATAATTAATCAAGAATTATTTTGTTAATGCTGTTGCCTTTTGCTTAGCTATGTAATTGTGACGGTAATTATTGCTTTTGACATATGTTTAATTAAACAATTATGGTAAAAAATGCTGTACATTAAATGTAACCGTTGACTACAAGCACAAAATTCATAGAACATGCTAAAGACGAAGAAACCTTGCTCGTGCACTTAGCCATCCCTACCAGAATCCATGTAAAAACCTACAAGGAGAGGTCGAAGCAAGCCAGGATGCATGAATTTACTTCTCAAAACTTCACCGTTTTACAATGCAGTTTTTATACACACACGAATTTCACTACATTATACATATTTTATATTCTTTTACTCACCCTAATGCTTTTTTAATTAACATAAATTATCAAAAAAAATATAAAATAAATCATATTTTATTTAATCAACTAATTCTCTTCAACAATGATTTAATAATATGATAGAATAGAAATACAATCATAAAAGAATCTCATGTATTAGTTCTTAGTAAAGATAAAATGCTAAAAGTTCACAAAAATTTATAATATGTTTTATTATATAAATAGAAAAAATGAGAGATTAAATAAAGTAAATTATCATAAAAACTAAAAAATAATAGTATAAAAAAGATATATGGATCAAAGTTGAGCTCATAAAAAATTCAGTTTTGTCCAATCTGACTTGGATCAAGGTCCAAGACTGCACGACTGATTATATAAAATTTATAGTTCTTAAAATTCAAATAAGCTTATCTCCATATTCTAGAGATAAAATGGTTGAACGTTGATGTGGATTGAGTCTTACGTTTAAAAACCAATGTTAAGATTCCTATCCCTTGTGTCCAGGTCGTGCCCGCGTGCATTGACTTTTTTTTCACTTTATATATACAAGTGGCTAATTTATTTGAATATTGGTCGTACATAAAACACGGTCGATTATGATAGTAATTAATAGTGTTTTTTTTTTTTCAACTTTCCTATTTTTTCTTTTTTTTCATTTATTTTTTCTTTTTTTTTCCAAAATTATTTTTTTATTTTACTTTTTAAATATTGATCTGGTTAAAATTTTTGCTTTGTAATTTTTTTCTTTAAAATACTGTGGATTGCTGCGATGTTTTTCCACATAATTTTTCTATTTTATTTCTTTATTTTTTAAAATTATATTTGTCGATTTTTTTAATATGGAGCTGATTGAGAATTTAGTTTTGTAATTTTTTTCTTTTAAACATCGTTGATTGCTACAGTGTTTCTCTACATGGTTTTTTTTTATAATTTTCTTCAAAATTATCTTATTTTATTTTATTTTTTAATATTGAACTGGTTAAAAATTACAGTTACAATATGTGAGGAAAGCACTGTAACTTTCCTCGAAAATTACTGTTGATTGCTACAGTGTTTTTCCCACATGGTTTTTTTTCTGTTTTTGTTATGTTTTTCCCTAAAATTATATTTGTCAATTTTATCTTTTTAATATTAAGCTGGTTAAGAATTGCAATTACAAGTAAATATAAGTTTTTCCTCACAAAACACTATTGATTGATACAGTTTTTCCTCACATGGTTTTTTTCCAGTTTCTTTTGTGTTTTCTTTTTTTGTAATATTTTTTTTCCAAAATTATTTTCGTCGATTTTATTTTTTTTAATATTGAATTGGTTAAAATTTAACTTTGTAATAAAGCTTAATCATGTGGGGAAAACATTGTAACTTTTCTCATAGAACATTGTGGATTGCTACAGTGTCTCTCCACATAGTTTTTTTTTGTTATAATTTTTTTCAAATTATCTTTTTCAATTTTATTTTTTTAATGTTGAGTTGTTTGTGAATTACAATTACAAGTCATTACAAATAAGGTTAAATCATGTGAGGAAGCATTGTAGCTTTCATCACAAAACACTATAAATTGCTACAGTGTTTCCAACATGATTTTTTTTCTTTTTTTTGGTGTTTGTTTTGTTATTTTTTGTTTGAAATTGTCATTTTTTTTTTAATATTGAGCTGATTAAGAATTTAGTTTTGTAATTTTTTTCTTTAAAACACTGTGAATTGTTGCAGTGTTTTCCCATGTGATTTTTTTATGATTTTTTTTCAAAATTACCTTTGTCGATTTTTTTTTGAATATTGAGTTGGTTAAGAATTATAATTACAATAAAGCTAAATCATATGAGAAAAGCGTTGTAGTTTTTCTCACAAAACACTGTGGATTGCTACAATATTTCTCTAAATGGTTTTTTATTTTATTTTATTGGGAAAAATGCTATAGTTTTCCTCACAAAACATTGTCAATCGCTGCAATGTTTTTTCTCATGGGTTTTTTTCCTTCCAAAATTATCTTTGTTGGTTTTTTTTTTAATATTAAGTCGGTAGAGAATTTAGCTTTGTAATTTTTTTTACTTTTTATTAACTGAAAAGCTAAATCATGTGGTGAAAGCATTGTATTTTTCCTCACAAAACACTGTAGATTGCTACAAATCATTTTGTTCAGTCTTTAAGTTCTTGATCACCAACACAATTTTTTTTTCCATCATGAAATATTTGCTCCATCATACCTTTAATTTCTATTACTTATCTAGCGTTGGTTCATAATTATAACACTATCAAGTACATTTGTTTTATAAGCCCGTGGCAGCGCGCGGGTATGTCATCTCATTAAAGAACTCTAAAAGGCGTGGGGAAAGCACAGTGCTTTCCCCACGCCTTTTAACTTTCCCCATTATTATTATTATTATTATTATTATAACATATCCTAAAAAATACTGTAGCTATTTTTTTTTGTTTTTATTATTTTTCTTCTAATGAATTTTTTTATTGAGTTATCAGACTTTCATGATACGGATCCCGGGTTTGATGGGTTAACCTGGTTTGATGAGTTAACCCGGAATTGTTTTTCTTTTTAATTAATTTTTTTCGTTTAGTTTAGTTTGTTAATGTTAAATTTCTTTCTATTTAATTATCAGATTTTCATGACACGTATCCCGGGCTTGACGAGTTAACTTGGTTTGATGGGTTAACCCAGTTAATTCTGGGTAAACTCATTAATTGTTTTTTCTATTTAGTTATCAAACTTTAATGACGCGGATCCCAAGTTTGACGGGTTAACCTGGTTTAAAGGGTTAACCCAATTAATTCAGATTTTTTTCTTTTTCTTCATTAGTTTTTTTCTTCCTATTGGTTTTTTCTTCCTTGGTTTTTTTCTTTTTAATTAATATATTTAATTATCACACTTTTATTGCACGACTTTATAGCTAGACCCATATCCAATGCTCTTGGATCCGGTGTTGCAGCCAGACTCACTTAAACTTAAGTCATGTAAGTTTAATATTATTATTGATATTATAAATATTACTCTTGGGTCAAGTGTTGTAGCCAAAGCTAAGATTCTTGGGTATAACTTTGCAGAAAAACCTAACACTTTTAAATCTTAATTTTTTAAATATTTTTTATGTTAAAAAAATTAACTCGCGGCATCGCGCGGGTCATGTAACTAGTAAATTTTTAAACAATGTGAACTTAAACCGTTCAATTGGACACGAATTTGTACTCAGTTTTAAAGAACATCAATTTCAGAAAAGACGTCAAAATTGATCAGTACAAAAAAAAAGGGCAAAATTAAATGTTTTTACTGGATAAGAATCTCAAATTAATTACACTGGTCATCAATTTAGCCTTCGTGTGGAAGCATGGCAGATGCAGAAGATGCTGAAGAAGATGCGGTGAACTGGGAAGAATTAGTGTTGTAACTATAACT
>Ga0325403_1001166_pt1 | contig 21336 bp, 19 predicted proteins | sample PopdelMetagenome_19_FD_205665 | JGI IMG/M metagenome (GOLD analysis project Ga0325403, IMG submission 205665) | Populus deltoides microbial communities from Bellville, Georgia, United States - Xylem-PdKOR-R4 | ecosystem: Host-associated > Plants > Phyllosphere > Stem > Wood/Secondary xylem... | reverse complement strand
TCCTATTATGCATCAGAGTGGGATGAGGACGAGAAGCAAAGGGGCATGCACCAGCATAGCCTCAAGTTCGCCGAGAATAGCCGGTCCGAACGCGGCAAGCGCATTGCCTCTGCACCAACACCACCAAGTACCACACCAAACCGTGTCTAGTGGATAATTAATGTCTACATCAAGATCATGGGGTGCAAGTTTAAATTCGGAACACAATAATGCCAAGAAGGGTGTTGTATACTAATGCTTGTGTGTTCTTTGTCTGTAATTTTTGTGTTAAAAGCCTTTCTTTCAAATACAAAAGTTGAATCAAAATCCATGAGTGGTAGTTGTGCTGGAATCAATATATTAAGAATACTACAAATGCAGATCTCAATGTCCAAACATGCATGAAAGTTCTATATGGCCTGCGATTATCTACACGTGGCATTCTATAATCAAATGGAATATGAGAAATAAATTAAATACTAAGCAGATTCTCGATTATTAGGTGGAAAAGTTGACCAGTCTTATTTAAATATAAATGATACCAAAAGTCAGGAATGGTGAAGGTAACATCCATACCTCCCTTGTGAAATTAATCAAGCAAACTAGAACAACATCCATACCTTCCTATTAAGGAAACTAAAGCAATCAAAGTGATACCACCTCCAATATAGCTGTCACCATTTATGTTAATACTATATCTATATCTGTGTACCATGATTTTAGGATCAGGTTTTTCTTTCCATTGCATATCTTTAATTGCCTAAACTTATAGCTTCGGGTTGTATAAATATATGAAATATGTACAAAGATAAGTGTGCCTTTTGTAATAAGAAAATCACAACGGTTTTTGTATCCTTTTTATGGTATCAGAGTTATAATCTCTAACGAGTTTTTTTTTCTTCTGCAACATGGCTGCCATCTCTACATCTACCATTGATTCACCTATCATCACCCTCAATACTGTCACCACCATCAACGCAAAACTCATGCCTTCCACCTTTCCTCAGTGGAGAGCTCAATTTGAGGCATTACTTATTGGTTATGATATCATTGATTTTGTCACTGGTTCAAAAGTATGCCCTGTCATTGATACAACCAACTCTGCCTCCATAGTCGCGAACTCCTATTAGGTTCGCCAAGACAAACTCATCCTCCATGTCATTCTTGCCTCTACCTTAACAAATATCACCCCACTTCTTACTTCATACAAAACATCTCCTGAGGCTTGGACAGCACTTACCTGCCTTTATGCTGGAAAATCTAGAACATGAACGAAGCAGCTCAAGGAAGATTTAACCTTGAGCACTCGTGGAATTGAAATGCTTGCTAATGAACTTGCAATCACCAATCATCCAATTTCAGATGATGATTTAATCCTCTACATCCTTAATGGATTGGGTCCCGAATTCAGAGAAATTACAGCACCCATTCGTGCTCGTGACACCTCTTTGAAATTTGAAGATTTGCATGATCTTCTTGTAGGTCATGAAAATTATCTTCGGCGGTTGGAGACTCAATCGGCAGCCAACTTTATTCCCACTGCAAATTACTCTCATCGGCAAGGAGCTAGGCAGTATAAACCAAGTAATAAGCCTTTCTTTCCTAAGAATCGGAGCACCAATGGGTCCAACAAAAATTGGCCCTCTCCTTCTGGCTATAGGAAATTTAAGCCTAAGTGCCAGTGGTGTGATCAAATAGGCCATACAACTAAAAATTACCCAAAAATGCCTTCTGCTGAATTTACTGCAAATTGTGCAGTATCCGCTCAAGAGAAGAAACAAAAGTGGCTGGTTGATTCCGCGACATTTCACAATATGACTATTGATCTCTCAAAATTGACAATTAATTCTGAATATGATGGTACTGATGAGGTGGTTATTGGAGATGGTTAAGGTTTGCCTGTGTCTCATATTGGTTCATTATCTATTGCATCGCCTAAACGTGTCTTTTAATTACGTAATACTCTTTGGTTCCTACAATTCAGAAAAACCTTATTTCTATTCATCATTTCACCAAACATAATAATGTTTATCTTGAATTTCATCTTACTTATTTTTTAGTGAAGGATCGGATCACTGTGGCGACACTACTCAAAGGCGATTGTGAAGACAGTGTGTACCCATTTCCAGAAGATCTGCCTCAAAAAAATATTGTTGTCTATGTTCATGAACGTACCACCACCAATGGTTGGCACAAAAGACTTGGTCATCCATTGTCTAAATTGGTCCATCATTTAATTCACACATTTTCTTTACCCACAAATAAGAATGAATCCTTATCACTTTGTTCTTCATGTTCTCAAAATAAAGCCCATCGACAGACTTTTAATACTCATAGTCTCACTAGCACTGCTCCATTAGATTTGATTTATACAGATGTTTGGGGTCCATCACATGTCGTTGGTATTGATGGCTCTAAATAGTATCTTATCTTTGTTGATCATTATATCAAATACACATGGCTCTATCCTATGACTCATAAATCAATAGTTCAAACAATTTTTTCACAAATCAAAAATCTTGTGGAAAACAAATTTAATACCAAAATCAAGAGTCTTTATTCTGATAATGGTGGAGAATATATTGGTCTCAAATCCTACCTATCAATTCATGGCATTAGTCATTATACAACCGCTCCCCATACCCTACAACAAAATGGTATGTCTGAAAGACATCATCGACACATTGTTGAGACTGGTCTCACCTTACTCACAGATGCTCACATGCCCCTCTCATACTGGCCATACGCTTTTCAATGTGCGACCTACCTCATAAATCGAATGCCCACTTTCACCTTACATAATAAATCCATGTTTGAAAAAATGTTTCAAGAAACTCCAAACTATCTCAAACTCAAGCAATTCGGCTATCTATGTTATCCTTTAACTAGACCTTACAACAAGCCAAAAAAATCCTTTGTCGTCACTAAACACCCTCTTCCACCTTGCTTGGAACCTACGAGTGTTTCTGAAGCACTCACTGATTCCAACTAGCGCACTGTCATGTCCTCTGAATTGATTGTATTGATGTCTCATAATACCTGGCATCTCGTTTCACCTCCCCTTCAGTGTAATATTGTTGGCTGTAAATGGGTGTTTCGGGTCAAAAGGCATGCAGATGGTTCAATGGATCGGTTTAAGGCTAGATTAGTAGCCAAAGGGTTCCATCAGAGACCAGGCTTGGATTATAAAGAGACTTCAGTCCAGTTGTAAAACCAATGACAATTCATGCTATCTTGACCATTGCTACTATGCACGGTTGGTCTCTCAGGCAATTAGACGTAAATAATGCTTTTCTTCATGGGCATCTCACTGAGAAAGTCTATATGCAGCAACCGCCTGGCTTCAAGAGTCTGGAACATCCACATCATGTTTGTTGTCTTACAAAGGCAATATACGGACTCAAACAAGCACCTCGTGCTTGGTATTCTGCTCTCAAAATGGCACTCTCAGAATTTGGTTTCATCAATGCTAAATCTGATTCATCTCTCTTTGTGTTTTCTGATGGTTCAATACTTGCATATTGTCTCATTTATGTTGATGATTTGATTCTCACTTGAAATAACATGTCATTTATTGCCAGTATTATTACACAGCTTGGTCAGAATTTCTCCATCAAAGATTTGGGGCCCCTGTATTTTTTCCTTGGCATTGAAGTTATACCTACTGCAGGTGGCTTATTTCTCAATCAGCATTAATATATTCGCGACTTGCTTGCTAAAACCAGTATGGATGGAGCTAAGGATGTCACAACACCACTCTCTGTCTCGGTTCCTTTAAAGCTGGCAAATGGTTCCCCATTAGTTGATCCCACAGAATATCAACGAGTGATTGGTGCATTGCAATACCTCAGCTTAACTCGTCCTGATATCAGTTTTGCAGTCAATAAACTATCACAATTCATGCATCGTACAACACAGATTCACTAGACCGCCACTAAACGACTGCTGCTCTATCTCAAGAACACTATCTTTCATGGCATAACTATCAGGAAACCTTCAACTCCGGTCTTGACATGTTTCTCGGATGCTGATTGGGCTGGTTACTTGGATGACAGGAAATCTACTTCAGCTTATATTATCTTTCTTGGTCCAACCCCCCATCTCATGGAGCTCAAAAAAACAACGTGCCATTGCAAGGTCATCCACCGAAGCTGAATACAGGGCCTTAGCCACTGCTGCAGCTGAGTCCATGTGGCTGCTTTCCCTCTTTCACGAGATGAAGTTTTCTCTACTACACTCACCGACACTTTTCTGTGATAATTTGGGAGCCACTCGGCTAAGCTTTAATCCTATACAACACTCACGCATGAAGCATATTCAAATAGACCTTCACTTTGTGCGTGATTTTGTAGAAAAAAAGCTTCTTCATGTTTTCCATGTTCATACTCATGACCAGCTTGCTGACCTACTTACCAAGCCGCTTTCTAGACAACGGACAGCTTTTCTCCGAGACAAGATCAGCCTAGTTGATGGTAACCCGTTTTTGCGGGGGCGTATTAAGGAAACTAAAGCAATCACAGCAATACCACCTCCAATATAGCTCTCACCATTTATGTTAATACTATATCTATGTATTCCATGATTTTAAGATCAAATTTTATTGATTATACCTATAATTAAGAAAAGAAAAGTGAAGAGACTCTTTAAATATATTTTTATGGGAACAACAAAAAAGTTTGCAATCATGCACGGTAGAAATTCATCTTATCTATATAGACCACCTTTAGCTAAATGAATGGTTACCTCCTTCCCTTCTCTGAAAATGTTCTCTTAAAACAAATAAATTTTAAATTCCTAACCAAAGTCAAAATGGCGTTAAAATCATGCTGCAATCTCCATGGTCAGTCAACACTTTTCTTATTAACCTAAATAGATTTGATATTATATCAAAAAAATTATTTAACTCAAAAAATTATACTATTAGATAATATTCTAAAATATAATTTATATTATTCTTTAACACTTTTATTTTATTAGACTTTCTTATAAAGATTGGTTATGAAAAAATACAAACAAGAAAAATCATTAACATCCCTCAAAAAGTGCAATTTCATTAAGGTTTTATATTATCATATTGCACTTAAAGTATCATTTAGTTTCCTAACTTAAGCATATTTTATAATAACAAGTCTGATAACATAAGATATCTTTAATTTATGGTAAATATTCATTTGAATGCATGCATATCTCACAATTTAAAGGATTGATTGATGCGTTTAATTATTGAAAGTGAAAAGACAAAGAGAGGGCTAAGCTTAAAGAAGAGATGTTGGTTCAATTCAAACTGGAACATCATTCAGTTATTGGATCATAACTGGAGTTGTAGAACATGGATTTAGGTCTGGTTTATATAGATGGAAAGCTAAGAAATAGGCCTAAAACTTTTATGAGAGTCTAAGATTCAAAACGGTTGTTTTCAAGTTCCAATCATAGCAACAAAAGAGAGGTCAGAATCTGTCCTGCAACCCAGAAAATGTTCAGTGTTCAGCCCATATCTCGAGTTCTAGAAGTTCAAATGAACTCCTTCTTATTTTGTTGGAAAGCTAAGACAAATGCTCAAAACTTTCATAAAGACTATCTATTCAAATTACGATGTTAGCAATGACGTTTTGTTCAAACAAGAAGATAATGGTTGTCACCAATTCAAAAGGTGGCCACCCACTTAATAACTAGTCATCAAATCAATAGTTTGAATTTTAGCCTATAAAAGGAGGCATTTTCCATACATTTAGACATCTTGGTGTTCAAATCAAGATCACTCTCTCTCTCTTTGTATTTTATAATATTCAAGTTTTATTTTATGTTATATTAATCTCTTGTTTATGCTTTTCATTTCATTTACTATACTTAGTTAACTTATATCATGTTAATGTTCTTATATTGTTTATTTATGTTTTTCTTCTTCATTATATTTAGCTAAGTTAATTTTATCAAGGTGAAAAGGGTACACTAATGGTGTAAGAATAAGTATAATATAAACTCAACATGGACTTTAATATTTGATACTAACATGTTTTGTATTTGTTATCTTACTCATTCTTAATACCTTACTTGTTAAATGGTTAATCTATATTTGTGTTGCACAACCCTTGATACAACAAATACTTGACACTTTCATAGCCTACTGTATGGTATAACTGACATTTGTGCTATGAAAAGAACTTGATTTGTTGTTAACATAAGTTATCACCATGAATACCTGACCACATTTACAAGTATTGGCATTACTCAAATAAGATAATTAATATAATCATGTTAATAATTTATAATCCGATTGAAACCTTCTTTGTGTGAGGTTTCCAGTTGAGTAATAAAAAAAGTTTATACTATATTTATTTGAAATACCATTAATGGATCTTTTAACCTTGATAATTGATTTATCCTTATTAATCCTTACATCAATATCACACCTCAAAAGTTCTCTTCAACTCCTTTTCATTTATTGTTTATAATTTTATATAGTTCACCTCCCTATGGTTCGATCCCAGTCTTGTCAGGTTATTTATTACTTCGACAATACTGCACTTGGGATAAAACATCAATCTTTTGATCGTGTCACATGATTAATGAGATTTAAGGTTAAATTTAAAGTGAAGTCCACTAACTTTTAGGATTAAAACTTTATTGGAAATTGTTCTCTAATAAAATTTTATTACCATGAAATATTAACATGATTAAAATAACTTATGGGTAAATGAAAAATTGATCTTAAAAAACTCTAGGTTAGCATAATTTTGCGAAACCCAATACCTTCTATCCCACGTAGAAAAGAAATGAGATGTTCATATAGTTTATATATTAAGAAGTTGAAGAGTAACAAATGACTCATGGCAAGGTAGTATGGGCTTAACCCACACACTCGCGCTTGGCTTAGGCTCAAGCATGAACATGGGCATAAGAACGAGCTCAAGGATCTAGATTTTTTTTTTGCTAACCTATTTTGAACTTAGATTTGGATTTAATATAAAATAATTTTTTGACCATTGTTTTTTTCTAGCTCATTAATGTTTATCCAATCTATGAATGAAGAGATTCTAAACACTCGGTTTTCTTTCTCTTTCTAAACATGTTTTTCAAAGAAGAAATTTATGGTTTTAGAGTTAAAAACTGTCAAGTTTTAATTTTTTTTTATGGTGGATAATTACAGTAAAACAACATGAATTAATTATGGTAATCTTCACTAGTTATGGTTATAAATATCAGTATAAATAGGGGTGGAATGAGAGATGTTATGTACGCTTTTATTGCATATCTCTGGTCTTTATCTCTACTATCTTGCTTTTTTTTCTCTCCATTATAGAGCCTAAGTTCTTGTCCTTGTAGAGAGCTTTTGAGTTCAATTTCCATTTGGTTTGTTGACTTTTAAAGCAAGTGCATGCTTTAAAGTGTATTTATTAGAATCCTAGGAGGTGGATTGTATATATTTGTTTGCACCAAGTGATAAGTAATAAATCTAAAGGACAAAGGATGAATTGTTGACAACAACAAGCTACTATTTGTTTCTGGTTTTAAAGTCTTCAATAAGTAAGTATTTGCACTTGCACTGGTTTTTTTAAAATATTTTTTAATTTCTTAAGTAATAGTATATATGCTAGGATCTTTCATGCTGAATCAGTTATCCTATATTTTTCGTATATGTTTAGTTTGCTTACTAGGGTGCTTTAATATCTTTACTAGTTTAACTTGATCAAATAAAAATTTCATGCTTTACAACCTAAACATATATAATATCTTGTCTAGTTTATTAGATTTGAAAACAATCCTATGGTTTTATTTAATTTATAATTTTTTTAGTTTATACTTTTAGTTTTGTATTTATATTTTGTCCTAATAGACTAAAGCATAACAAATAAGATTAAAAACCATAGTTTTCTCAATACATTCTCATGAGCATAATAGTTACATTGCTGTATAATTTTGTTAGTAGAACTAGGCATTATCTATCCAAATCCCCACCAATATAGAATGTGACACCATACAGATCAAATTTTATGGTAGTGAATGAAAAGACGAGAAATGGTCTTATTAGGACCAAAACAAAAGGATAAATGTTCTTTATTGCACTGATGATACCTTTACTACGAAGAAAATATCTAGTGCTCATCTTTATGAGAATGACTAGCCATGCAAAAGCCTCCACTTTTAGAGGTTTCAAACCCTTTACACTAACAATGTCCAACAAAAATAATGTCAGAGGAAGCATAAAAAGATGGTAGCAAGCATAGAAAGATAGAATAATGATAGAAATAGAGTTATTACAACAAAATCCTAAGTTATAATTTTATTTTTGAAATAAAGTCTGATAATTGTTATCTATATACATTATAATAAAACTATTTTTGTATAATTATTTATTATAATAATATATAATATTAAAAATATATGTTTTATTTCTAAAATAATGGTGAATAAATTGATATAAAATTTTAAGTCAATTTTGTTTGTAAGAGATTTAATTATAAACATTCACATACACGCATTAAATATGTGTATGTGTATGTATCTTAACTACTAACTATTGTATATCTACACTTTTTATTTTAATACAATTAAAATTTATTTATATATTTTAGAAATCAAATAAACTAAATTAATAACAAATTACCAAGCTTTATATAAAATGTTTTTGGATTTTAAAAACCAACCATTTTAATTTATTAAATACTAAATTAATATTTTACTAATAAATAATTTAAAATAATCAATTAAAGACTATAAAAAATATTATAAAGTTTTTGAATAACATTGTATATGCCAAAAAGCTAGTTTTCTTAAATGACACAGGCGAAAAAAAATTATGTTTTCTAAAGCAAACCCAATAATTTGTATGGTTCAATTTCAGAACAAAAATAATATTTACATGCATCAAATTGCATCCATTGAACCTCTATAAACAGTCAAATTATTCATTACTAATGAAGTCAAAGAAAACTTCAAATTTAATTGACTTCAAAAGAAATTTTATTAAATTTAGTTGGACTGATCCTTGAACTTTTGCAACACCAATCCTCTATCAGAATATGAGATCCTCTAATGCTTAAGTTAGTCAACCGTTTGAGAAAAATATTATATAGTAAAGAAAACAAGAACGAAAAGTGTAGAGGAATGTCTGTTGTGATTATTGTGTGTTGTGTGGCCTGTTGTGTGTGATTATCTAGTGGCATGTGGCATTTATAAACTTCAATCACATGAAATTACCCTATTAAGCATGGAGTTGTAGATATATTATACTATCATGAAGAATAATCGCATGCGACCTATAAATTTATTTGACGAGTATACATATAATACTAAACAACACAAGTGTCATACTTACCATTGTTGATACCTATTGGTGAGATAAGTAAGCATGTGATAGTCATTTATAAGACATTTATGCGCCTCATTATTAATTCATGTGTTTGTAAACATCACATTAATAGCTCTGTAATATAGAAGTAGATAGGTCTTTCTACACATTATGAGGTTGTGATTCCATACTAATAAGGCATAACTTTGTAACAAGGATGTAGGCATGTGTTGCTACATGATAGGAGTTTGGGCTAGGGTCTACCAAACTTAGCTAAACAGCTTTGCTGTCTAATTTGGTATTTAAGTTGAGACTCACTAAACCATACCAGATAACAAAATTATTATGTATGTCTGGCTAAGATCCATTGAACCTAATTAGACATCTTGTTGTCTAGTTTAGTGTTTTGGGCTAAAGCCCACCACACCCTTAGCGCAACCTTCTTTATCCGATTTGACTAAATAGCTTTGGTTATTGTCTAGCTAGTGTAGTTAATAGCTTTCTATTATCCAGTATAACTGAATAACTTCCTTGCTATCCAGTTTGACTAGACAACAATGTTGACTGGATAACAAACTGTTTGGTCTTTTTTTTTTAATTTAAAGATTAGGGCTTTTTAGGCCATTAGTTAACCATCCATTAGTTGATATTGTATGCATTTTTAAATACTTATGAATTTTTCTCATGAATTCATAGAACACTTAGTCGTGTGTTATAATGGCTAGACATATAAGAGCATCAATTGTAAAAAAGTTAAGTTATAATAGTAGCACGAGACACATTTTACTTCTCTAATTGTTTTTTTAGGGGTTGACATGGGAGAAACATATAGTCTTTTCATAGACTTTATGGTTTCCACAAGTAGTTTTGACATTTTAGTCAAATTAAGAGTGTTCCTATAAAGAAGAATAATTTTACATAAAATAGAGAACATTTTATGATTATGAATGACATTTCATGATAAGAATTGCGCTAATAACAATGAAAAATTATCATGATTAATGTTTAGGGGATTTCTTTTAGAAATATAGGGATTTTGTTAGAGACATGAAGATTTTGTTTAGAGATAAACAATACCATGAAAAACAACATACAAAGATTAATAAAAGAAACTATTAATTTTATTGAAGAGATTAAAAGATTTTATCATGTAAGTAGAGATATAATTTCTAGAGATTATCTGATCTCCAGCAACGTATTATGAGATCCACTAACCTTTTTTTTCCTTTTTGTTCAGGTTACATTTTTTTTATAAACTATTAAAGGTAACCGCTTAAAATTAATCTTTATATCTTTATTTTTTGAGCATAATAGTTCTCGATATCGTGCCTATTATCGTGAAAAAAAAAATTTATTAAGGTTTCGTGAGTTTAAATCACTCTTTATGAAAAGGGGATATTACACAAATTCTTTTCCTTTAATGGTTGTCAATACCTTTGTATGTGTGGTGATCAGGAGTGTGGTTGTGAGCTTAAGGAATATCAATCTATCATAAATGGATTCCTTTGTATTCCTTTAAGATGTCTTGGGCTGCTAAGAGATCGATGATACTTTGGAGAATCTTTAAAAAAAAAACGAGGGTAACTGGTTCATTTTACTTGAATATGGTTTTTCTTTGCTTGTTTGACTTTGAGAAAAGTTTGATTAGGAAGAGTGCATAATCATCCCTATAGAGAATAGTTATAAACCCTACTGATCAGATCTTCAGTGGAAATGGATTGAAATAGACTTTCCACAATGAGCATTTCCTCGTTAAGTCTTTCGAGATATGCTTTTTTTAGCTAATATGCTAGTGCTGAAGTGAAAGATGAGTTTGGCATAGAGATCATAAAAGTCAAGAATAAAGCCAAGCTCTAGACTATGTTACCATGCCCGAGTAAATCCATGAAATGTTGTCGAAAAGTCTTTACACGTAACATCATTGTTTTGTATTATAAGCTTCAAGCTACTTCAAACATTTTATATGTGTTCTCTTGGATTTATGTGTATGTTCATTATAGTTGTTTAAGTTGGCCTTTATGAAAACAAAATCATTGAAGAGACAAGTATGTTACACCCAATTGTAAAGTGAAGAATTTATCACTTGGTAATTAGTTGAGGATTATAGGCTTCACATTGGACAAGGTAGGCATTATAATTATTATTGGTGATAGTTATTAGTGAGATAGGTAAGCGTATGATAGCCATTGACAAGACAGGTAGGCACTACACTAATAATTCATTTATAAGCACCACATTAATAGCTCAGCAATATAAAAATAGGTATGTGTTGTTACGTATTATGAGGTTATAGCACTATACAAATAAAGCATAGCTTTGCAACGAGAAAGTAGGTGTGTTTTGTTACACATTAGAGTTTGGGCCAAGGTTTACTATACTTGATAGGAAAACTTTGTTTTTGATTTGATATTTCGGTTGAGGACCATCAAATATGACTATGTCCTATAAGCTAAGATCCATTTAATCTAACTAGATAGTTTCCTACCTAATTTGGTGTTTTAAGTTAAGGCCCACCATATCTCTAGTTCAACCCTTATTGACCAAATTGCTTTGTTTGTTATTTGTTCTGATTGAAGAGATCCTTTGCTTATAGCTTACTTATTATAACATCCTTTTCTTTTTCTTCTTTTTCTATTTTTAGGCTTTCAGCTTTTTGGCCCATCAATTACCAATTTACCATAACATTATTGTCAATAAATCAAACTCTATAAATTTATAGCATGTTAAAGTATATGGTAAGATAACTTGTTGGAAAATTTGTTGAAGAAAATGGTTACTAGGCACATTTAAGGCCAAAGTAAAAGTGAGGTCCACTCACTTTTTGGGTTAAAACTTTGTTGAAATTTAATTTCCAATATAAGCTCTTTAATATGAAACATTAACATAATTTAAATAAATTATAGTTAAATAAAAAATTAATATCAAATAACCCTTGGTTGACATATTTTGATGAAACTCAAAACTCTCTAAAAACTCTATCCCACATTGAAAATAAACAAGTTTTTTTGTGGCTTATTTAGTGGGAGGTGAAAAGTTAATATTCAATCTAAAAGGCACCCAAGTTTTAAAAGGGAAAAGGACCTAAGCCTAATGGATTTGGGTTAAACTCATAGCCATGTGCGCACCGACCTAGTTCATCCTCAAACCGATCCAAGGCTTGGGTTTTGGTTTATTATAAAATAATTTATTGTGCTACATAAGATTATTTTTGTCAATTAAAATTTCATCTTTGGCTCGATCCATGAAGAATTATTTCTTTGAGCCCATTGATTTGTCTGACCCATGAATGGAAGAATCTAATCAGTTTCCCATAACTATTTCTATATAATTTGAACAGATTTTTTAGCTTAAATGATATCTGATTTGAATCCAAAAATATTCAGGTTTAATTATTGTTTTAAGGAGGGTAATTAGAGCTGTTACTAGGGAAATTTCTATATATTTTGGTTCCTAAAATTCTTTATAAAAAGAGGTTAAGAATAGTGTTTGGAGTTGGTGAATTCTACTTTGTTTTGATAGAATTTGACATTTTTTTCACCTATTTTTCCAACATTGCTCTTCTAGCTTTAAAGTTTTGTTTCCTTTTTAAATTTCATCCTTATCTAAAACTTAGGTTCAGTCCTTGTTGATGGATAATTAAGTATTATTTTATTTGTTCATTGGACCTTTGTTTAGGAGTGCACCCAAACAAAATAGTGTTGTTGGAGTCCTAGGAGCTCATTGAAAAAAGTCATTTTACACAAAATGAGAAGTAATAAAGTCTCAAGAACAAAGAATTAATCCTTGACAACAACAAAGATTGATCAATTTTAAAATATTTCAACAAGTAAGTGCCCTTTTTGAGTTTGTTTAATCTTATACATTGGTATGTATGCTAAAATTGAGTTCGTTGGACCTTGTTTAGCGTATTGTTAAAATTATTGTTAATTGATTTGAAATAGCTATAGCAATGCATTTTAATAAATGAGGAAAAACATTTATATGAATTAATAAAAAAAATTGATACGAATTAAATAAAATAAAAAGTTGATACCAGCAACATATTTTTCGTTGCTAATCTGCAATGGATTTTTTATTGCTTATAAATCAGTAATAGCTTTTCTGTTGCTCTTTAGTAATGGATTTTTAGTTGTTGACTTCATTGTTGATTTATCATGAACGAAAAATTTGTTACTATTAAATCAGCAATCATAAATCTACATTTGGTATTTAATGTTATTGATTTTGTTGTTAATTTTTATAAGTAATGGATTTTAGTTTTATCTACAACAAATTAAATGGTTGTTAATCACATTATTTTTTACTAGTGCATAACGTTTGCTAATCCTTTTATGATGTTTGAAAATTGTCATATCCTTATTATTGCATGTTTATAAACTAAACATATTTTTCTCACTTATCTAATTTTATCTGTGAGTTTTGAACAAAATAACTTACTATAATTATAGAGAAGAAGTCTAGTGGTGAGCTATGGAGTGAAGATGACATTGGATAATAATGCATTTTTTTCCCATTCCATACCTCAACTTTTTAATGTTATAATAGGCTCATGACTTTTTTTCTTTTTATTATGTATGGTCTTTAAATGATGAATATTATTGTTTGATGATATTGTATTGAGAAATATTTGAAAAATCAATTTACTTTTTAGTTTGTCAAAGCAAAATAACAACTCAATGGCATCTACATCTATTGCTTAGTTTTAGACTTGAGACTTAATTGATTTGAACTCTAGATTATCTACTCACGTAATTCAAAATTTATATTACAGATTTACATGAGTATCAATATGATTAGATCTGCTTCCACATAGACAGTAATTCAACTGAAAAAATAACCAAATAATTAAAAGAACTTAAACATAAATAAAGTCAATAACTTAGGATACGAAAGGAATACTTAAATATAAAGTAATTCATACTCTGAGTACATCCACGAATTAGAATTTATGGATAATGGAATATCTTTTTGGTATTTTTTATTTATAAAATTAAAACTACAACCTTACTGATTACAAAAAAAAATTGCAAACCTACTTGGTTATCGCCTATACACTTATTGCCTATTATTCTATCACTTACAGAGTTATCGCCTACAAGCTCTTGTCTATTGGTTTTAGGTTTGAATAGTCCTAAGTGTTAAATAATATTTATGTAGTCTTATTTATTAAGGGTAGAATAGTACTTTCAGCTTAACCTATATATACTTTATTTGTATTTAGGTTAAGACTAAGCACTCATAATATACAGATTATTCAGAATTCTAGCCTCCTTTTTGTGTTTGATCTTAATTATTTTAACATGGTATCAGAGCTTGTTTTATGAAACGAGGCTTAATCCCGAACACAAATTTTTTGGAGTGAGATTTTGTCTTCCGCTTCTGCAAAATTTGGTATTTCGTCAGCTTCTGTAATTATTTTGGTATTTCATCTTCCCTTCAGCTTTTACAATTTGGTATTTGCGTTCAATTTTTGCAAATTTATTTTGTGTTCTGGAGTAATTGTAATAGTTTTGAGAAGATATTTGTTTAGTTTCTGCAATCTCTGTTTAGTTTCTGCAATTTGGTATTTTGTTTTCCGCTGCTTTTGCATTCTGGTTCTCTGTGACTGTTGATTATGGCTACTGAAAAAGATGATTTGCTTTAGTCTGTGAGTGTGTGGTTGGATGGAAAAAACTACTCGTATTGGAGTTATGTAATAAGAAATTTCCTTAAGGGTGAGAAGATGTGAAGGTATGTTAGTGGAACTTATATGATACCTAAGAATATTGAGAAGGGGGATGTTGTTTTGATAGATACATGGGAAGCAAATATTGCAAATATCATTACTTGGATCAACAATTCTATTGAGCATTCGATAGGTACGCAATTGGCAAAGTATGAGACAGCAAAAGAGGTTTGGGATCATCTACAAAGGTTATTCACACAATCAAATTTTGCAAAACAGTATCAATTAGAGAATGACATACGAGCTCTTCATTAGAAGAATATGATTATTCAAAAGTTTTATTCTACTATGACAGACCTTTGGGATCAATTGGCTCTTATAGAATCGGCAAAATTAAAGGCATGTGGTGCCTATATTGAGCGTAGAGAGCAGCAACGATTGGTACAGTTTTTAACAGCACTTCGCAGTGATTTCGAAGGACTTAGAGGTTCAATTCTACATCATTCTCCACTGCCTTATGTTGACTCTGTTGTCAGTGAGTTATTGGCTGAAGAAATACGTCTTCAGTCTTATTCTAAAAAGGGAATCCTTTCTGCTTTAAATCCTTTGGTACTAGCAGCACCTTCTAAACCATTCTCTAATCATCAGAACAAGTCCTACACAAGGGTTGGCTTCGATGAGTGCAATTTCTGTAAGCAGAAAGGTCATTGGAAGGCTCAGTGTCCTAAGTTGAGACATCAGAATCAAGCTTGGAAGTCTGGCAGCTAATCACAATCGAATGCTCATGACCACCTCAGGGTTATAAACCACCACACCACAATACCGCAACAGTAGCTTCCCCAGGCTCTATTACCGGTCCTAATACTTTGGCTTAGCAATTTCAGAAGTTTATCTCCTTGCAGCCACAAGCAATGTCTGCCTTTTCTTTCATAGGTCAGTTGCCTTATAGTTCCTCAGGTATGTCACACTCTGAATGGGTCTTGGATTCTGGTGCTTCCCATCATATGTCTCCATATTCCTCATCTTTTACCTCTGTGTCCCCTTTGTCCTCCATTCCTGTTATGACTGCTAATGGCACTTCTATGCTCTTAGCAGGTGTTGGTTCTGTTGTCACACCTCATTTGTCTTTCTCTAATGTTTATCTTATTCCAAAACTCAAATTGAATCTTGCGTCTGTTGGTCAAATATGTGATTATTTAGTCATGTTTTCTGGTTCTTTTGTTATGTACAGGATCTGCAGTCTCTGAAGTTGATTGAGACAGGCCGTAGGGAAAATGGACTATATATTTTGGATGAGTTAAAAGTGCTAGTTGTTGTTGCTGTCGTTATCGCTGCTACTACTACTGTTGATTTGTCTTCCTTTCATTTGAGTCTTTCATCTTCTAGTTTTTATTTATGGCATTCTTGTCTAGGTCATGTTTCGTCTTCTCATTTGAGATTTTTGGCATCCACAAGAACTTTAGGAAATTTGAAAACTTTTGACATTTCTTATTGTAGTGGATGTAAACTGGCAAAATTTTCTGTTTTACCTTTTAATCGAAGTATTTTTGTTTCTTCTTCACCATTTGATTTGATTCATTCTAATATATGGGGACCTTCTCCTGTTGCCATAAAAGAAGGGTCTCGATATTATGTCTCTTTTATTGATGATCATACTCATTATTGTTAGGTTTATTTAATGAAACATCGTTCTGAATTCTTTGAGATATATACAGCTTTTCGAGCTCTTATCAAAACTCAACATTCTGTTGTGATCAAATGCTTTATGTGTGATTTGGGTGGGAAATACACCTCTAATAAATTTTTTCAATTGCTTCCCTTAGATGGAACCATCCACTAAACTTCATGTACAGATACTCCTGAGCAAAATGGTGTTGCTGAAAGAAAATATAGGCACATTGTCAAAACTGCCCGTTCTCTCTTGTTGTCTGTTTTTGTTCCTAGTGAGTTTTGGGGAGAAGTTGTTCTTACTGATGTAAGTTTGATTAATACAATTTTATCTTCTCATAGTTCAGGTCTATCTCCTTTTGAAAAGTTATATGGGTTTGTCCCTGATTATTCCTCATTTAGAGTCTTTGGCTGTACTTGTTTCATTCTTCGTCCTCATGTAGAACGCAGTAAGTTATCCTCTCGATTCGCTATTTGTATCTTTCTGGGTTATAGTGAAGGTAAAAAGGGGTATCGTTGTTTTGATCCAATAACTCAGAAACTTTATGTGTCTCGTCATGTTGTCTTTCTTGAGCATATACCTTTCTTTTCTATTTCATCCACTACTCATACCTGACTAAATCTGATATTATTCGTATAGATCCCTTTTCTGAGGATTCTGGTAATGATATCTCTTCCCATGTTCGATCAATTTGTACTCATAACTCTGCAGGTACTGGTACTTTACTCTCTAGCACACCTGAAGCTCTATTCTCATCTACAACCCCTCAAGCTTCATCTGAGATTGTGGATCCACCTCCACGTCAGTCCATCCGCATTCATAAGTCCACAAAACTACCAGATTTTACTTATTCTTGTTATTCTTCATCATTTACTTCCTTTTTAGCTTCTATTCATTGTCTCTTTGAGCCCTCTTCCTATAAAGAGGCAATTCTTGATCCGCTTTGGCAGCAAGCTATGGATGAGGAACTTTCTGCTTTGCATAAGACAGATACTTGGGATCTGGTTCCTCTACCTCCTGGTAAGAGTGTTGTTGGTTGTCGTTGGATGTATAAGATCAAGACTAAATCTGATGGGTCTATTGAGCGATACAAAGCTAGGCTGGTTACAAAAGGATACTCTCAACAGTATGGTATGGACTATGAGGAGACATTTGCCCCTGTTGCAAAAATAAATACTATTCATACTCTTATTGTCGTATCTTCGATTCGTCAGTGCCATATTTCTTAGCTTGATGTTAAAAATGCCTTCTTGAATGGAGATCTTCAAGAAGAAGTTTATATGGCACCCCCTCTTGGTATTTCACATAACTCTTGATATGTTTGTAAGCTTAAGAAAGCATTATATGGTCTCAAACAAACACCCTGTGCTTGGTTTAAGAAATTCTCTATTGTGATCTCATCTCTTGGCTTTGTTTCTAGCAGTCATAATTCTGCTCTTTTTATTAAGTGCACTGATGCAGGTCGTATCATTCTGTCTTTATATGTTGATGACATGATTATTACTAGTGATGACATTAATGGTATTTCAGTTTTGAAGACAAAGTTGGCTAGACGATTTGAAATGAAGGATTTGGGTTATCTTTGATTTTTCCAAGGTATTGAGGTAGCATACTCACCTAGAGGTTACCTTCTTTCTCAGTTGAAATATGTTGCAGATATTCTTGAGCGGGCTAGACTTACTGATAACAAGATTGTAGATACTTCCATTGAGGTTAACGCAAGGTACTCTTCTTCTGATGGTTTACCTTTGATATATCCTATTTTATACTGCACTATTGTTGGGAGTTTGGTATATCTCACTATTATTCATCCAGATATTGCATATGCTGTTCATGTTGTTAGTCAATTTATTGCTTTTCCTACTACTGTTCACTGGCAGCTGTTCTTTATATTTTACGATATCTTCGGGGTACAGTTTTTCAGAGTCTTTTACTTTCATCCACCTTTTCCTTGGAGTTGCGTGCATACTCTGATGCTGATCATGGTGGTGATCCCACAGATCGCAAGTCTGTTACCGGGTTCTATATCTTTTTAGGTGATTTTCTTATTTCTTAAAAAAGCAAGAAACAATCTATTGTTTCTCAATCATCCACCGAAGCAGAATATCGTGCCATGACATCTACTACCAAAGAGATTGTTTGGTTATGTTGGTTACTTGCTGATATGAAAATTTTATTTTCTCATCCTACTCCTATGTATTGTGACAACCAGAGTTCCATTCAGATTGCTCACAACTCGGTTTTTCATTAGCGAACTAAGCACATTGAGATCGATTGTCATCTTACTCGTCATCATCTCAAGCATGGCACCATTGCTTTGCCTTTTGTTCCTTCTTTCTTGCAGATTGCAGATTTCTTTACCAAGGCGTATTCCATTTCTCATTTTCATTTTCTGGTTGGTAAACTCTCGATGCTTGTAGCTGCCGCATCGTGAGTTTGAGGGGAGATGTTAAATAATATTTATGTAGTCTTATTTATTAAGGATAGAATAGTACTTTCAGTTTAACCTATATATACTTTATTTGTATTTAGGTTAAGACTAAGCACTCATAATATACAGATTATTCAGAATTCTAGCCTCCTTTTTGTGTTTGATCTTAATTATTTTAACACTAAGAACTTGATAAAATTGTGATTCAGTGATTTGAGTTTTTTGTTGAAATGTTGATGATGATCTTCCCTCCAATCTATCTTATATAATGATATCAACAACTGATTATCTCTCAACTTTCAAGGCTCTCCACTAACTTCTTGTTAACTGTTAATAACCTCTCATCTTTTAAAGTTCTTTCCATGATCTCAAGTTCATAATATATGACTTGTTATACTTGCTTGTAGAGTAATCCTGTATACATGTTTCTTGTTTTATATGTGGTAGTAACTCTTATCTTCTAAGTTTCTTTCAATTAATTCAGTTATCATATAGCTATCATATAACTCTCTAACTGCTTCCCATAAAATTTTATAGTATAACAAACATGCAAATAAATTTGAATTAGGTAACCATTTTTCATTGTAGAAAAATTTTGTTGACGGGTCTTTTTTCAAGAATAGAACCATATATAAGGCATGTATGGATACATCAGACAACAAGCAAAAGATGGTGATAAAATTGAAATCATAATCCAAAACCAAAAGAGTATATCTAGGGAAATATATGATGGTGAATGTTTCGTAAACATATTTATAAACTAGATGAACAAGACCAAATCAAAGAAGAAGTCATGTGTTAAATGAGCTTTCTGACAAAAAAAAAATATAATTTTTAATCCGACTATTAGATTGGGCTGAAAGTTAACTAGTATGTTCTACAAGCTCTATTTCTTATGAGATTAGCTCACTAACATTAGCTAATGTCGGCTTGCTAGCATTAGCTGATGTCGGAAATATATCCAAATTAGGTTTAAAAAATATTATTTGAAAATTTCTCTTGTTATTTTTTGGATTTTTTTCTTGTTATTTTGGTTTAGTTTTTCTTTATAGAATATGTAAATTTAGCTACTAATTAAATAATTTATATATTGTTTTTAAGAATAATTTTAAAATTATTAAATTTTAGAATATATTAAAACAAAGTTTTCTCTACTAATTTTTATGGCAGTAACCTAGAGCTTGATGAAACTTTTTTTATTTTTTTTTCGTATACCTTGCGTCAACATAGGCCAATGTAATATTTTTCTGCATATATATCTCAGTAAATGGTGTGCATATATGATCATCTCTTCAACTTTCAAGAAGCAACGCAAAATCTCCAAGCTTTACATGGCGTTGCCGTTGCCAAATGATCAGACGCCTTGGCTTACTAGTTGCTTCCTAGACGCCTTGGCAATGATAATTACAAAGTCATTTTAAGGCGGTGGCCCTATTCCTCATGACTCTGCAGGGGGCTGATCTGTGAAAATAATGGGACTTGATAGCATAAGCACATCTACATCAAGGTATCCCGATTAACTTCACAAAGATTAATGTTATGTTTTGTCAACTCATTCAAAAACTTAAATCACCTTCGTATTCAAACTAACCACTCTGAAACAAAACAGATGGCTCTATGAACTGCGGAATGCTAGTCAACGTGATTACAACAACTATCTTACCTTCAGCAAGATAGCTGTACAAATAATCAGAATCGTGGAGGCCGTCTTAATGGTTCTGAAAACTACGGCTGATTCTGAAAGGACATGGTGATCTTTGAGCTACACGACGAGGCCCTCCAAGTCTGAAGTCACAGCAAGTTGAGACGCGAGGAAGAGTTCTTTTCTTTTTTTTCTTTTTGTATATTCAAATAGGAATGGCCCAAGACTATCACAACAGTCAAGGAATCTCCACTAGCTTATTCAGGGTTTTACAATGTCAACAGAAACTTTAATATAAATACTACAGAACCCAACTTCACTTCTCACAACAAAAGCAAATATACTACCTTCTAAGTCTTAGCCTTTTGAACTTCCCTAGTCTGAAACTCGTATCACAATTGGTTTTGAAGAGAACAGAGGAAGGGAATGGCTGACGTTGAGGGTTCCCCGGGTAGTTCCATGCATGGAGTGACAGGCAGAGAACAAACCTTTGCCTTTTCGGTTGCCTCTCCGACAGTCCCGACAGATACAACTGCAAAATTTGCCTTGCCAGTTGATTCTGAGCACAAGGCCAAAGTGTTCAAGATTTTCTCTTTTGCTAACCCTCATATGAGAACATTTCACCTTTCTTGGATATCCTTCTTCACTTGTTTTGTCTCCA
>Ga0325403_1001165_pt1 | contig 21337 bp, 15 predicted proteins | sample PopdelMetagenome_19_FD_205665 | JGI IMG/M metagenome (GOLD analysis project Ga0325403, IMG submission 205665) | Populus deltoides microbial communities from Bellville, Georgia, United States - Xylem-PdKOR-R4 | ecosystem: Host-associated > Plants > Phyllosphere > Stem > Wood/Secondary xylem... | reverse complement strand
GAACCCTTCTGATCGGCAACCCGGGTCTTTTTCAGGTAGGGTTTTATATCCATTCTTATAACAAGGTGACGTAGCTGAAGTAGCTCCAGGGAGGAATAAAGATATATAGGGGCAAAAAAAAAAAAAAAAGGGTTTGTCATAATGCTATCTGCTAGCAATCTACTACTCCTTCACTTTTCCTCCTCAGGGAAGCAGTGCTTTATGTTTCGATGGCCCATGTACAGGTCCCATTAATGCCAGAAGCAGAGAGAAAGAAGTCTGGTGAATGAATTGGGTTTGTTGAGTGCCAAGAAAAGACTCTTTTACCTGTACAGAGATCAGACAAAATGAAAGGTTTTAAGACAGGTCAAACAAAGTAAAACAACCCCAAAAGATTCTTCTTTACTGTGCAGAGAAAATATAAAGTTAGAATATTATTATAGCTTCAATTGCTTGTCCAGTACTATAGATGCGGTTTCACTTTCGTTGGATTTTATGTCTCCAGAAAAGGCTCGGACTCACCAACAGTATCAGAGAAATATACATGTAGAGATCCGGGCTTGTACTTTGTTTGCATATGATGCAGGCTTGATGACTGAAGCCATTGTTTCTGGGAAAACCAAACTCATGAATAATGATTCTGTCCATCTCTGTTTTTGAATTTTCAAACCATTCTCTCGAGATCGAGCAGATTTGGTTGTATATGAGATATAATCACAGGTGCTGTCATGTTCATCAAAAAATGGTTGCCTGATCTGAAAAAAGAAAAAGAAAAAGATGGTGTGCCAGTGCCAGAAAAAGCTCCTTTATGTTGTAAGCATACTGTATGGTACCAAAACTGATACTATAATTTATGGTGTTTACATTGTAATTACTGGATATTTAAATGAGATAGACACAAATAACATTTTAAATGAGATGGACAGAGAAATTGATGGTTTTTTTTTAAAAAAATAATAAAAAAAGTGGGAATACATATAATTTTTATTTTTCTATCTGTGTTTATTTATCTCCTATGCTGTAAATATTAAGTAATTATAGCCTTAACATCAATACTGTTTTGGTAAGGTTTTTTTGGGGTCATTTCTTGGTTTATAAACCCAAAAAGAAATATAGTTTTGATTATAGTTATGATTCATGATTTGGGTTTTGGTGGGGTGATATGATGAATTCAAATAATATATTTTTTAAAATTTCTAAAACAGTTGTTTCAACCTCTTTTTGTTAGGATAATTGATCCAAATAATATTATTTTTATAAAAAAAACATTACTTATTTTTTTTGTTAATTTTATTCAAGTTTGAGTTGGTGAATTATTAGGTTCGATCCATCGTGTTAATTTAGATTTATGATAATGTTTTTGATAACTGTAGCCTCTGTGATTAAATTCAGGTTTTTAATGAGTTTTTTGAGAATGTGTTTGAAGAAGGTTTTTTTAAAATTTTTTTATTTTATTTTAATGTGTTAACATAAAAAATATATATATTTTGTAAAAGTTATTTTTTTAATATATTTTTAAAAAACAAACAGCACTGTTATATCCTCTGTCTTCCAGAGCGCATTCTCTCATTTCATTTTCACTTGACAGTCACACATCATTTGCTGACTGAAACATCAAGTCAGCACACATCTGTTTCTGCTCCAGCCCTCTCCTCTCAAAGGGACAAAACTTAATGAGTACATCTTAAAATTAAAAATAAGAAGGAAAAAAACCCCCAAAAACACACACTCCCTTTCTTCTCCCTCTCTTCTCTTTCTATATAATGCCCCCCCACTGAGCAATGTCTTAGCTGCCTCTCTCTCTTCTCTTTTTGCACACTCTCTCTCCTTCTAGGTTCTTTGCAATCAAGTGTGAAGCCATGCCTTATGTGTCAAGAGAAATAATGGCATTGCCTCTAGCTTTACTTGTATGCTTTTTCATAGGAGTAGAGTCTAGTTTTTCACAGTTTGACAGAATCACTCAGTTACCTGGTCAACCTCCAGTCTGGTTCCAGCAGTATTCAGGTTATGTGACCGTTGATGAGAAAAAACAAAAAGCTCTCTTTTACTACTTTGCTGAAGCTGAACTAGACTGTGTTTCTAAGCCTCTTGTTCTCTGGCTAAATGGAGGTAAAAAATTCCAGCTTCTATCCCACTAATTCCATGCAAAAGATAAGAGTTTTCTGTTGGGCTTTGGTTCTCAATTTGTTTCATTGTTGTTTGCAGGGCCAGGTTGCTCTTCCTTGGGAGTTGGGGCATTTTCTGAGAATGGACCGTTTAGGCCTAGTGGGGAGGTGTTGGTCAAGAACCAGTATAGCTGGAATAGAGGTAAACAAAGTGCAAATGTTTATATTACAATATGATAATGATTTTGTACTTTGCATTAAACAATACACAACGTGCTGATCTTTGAGTAAATAATCATTTTATCGCAGAAGCCAATATGTTGTATTTGGAGACACCAATTGGAGTTGGGTTCTCTTACTCTACTAATGCTTCTTTATATGAAGGTGTCGATGACAAGATCACTGGTATGTTTCCACCAAGTTCTTGATTCTTCTTTTTTTGTCTGTGAAGTGTAATGTTAGAATTTTATTCTCATCTCACTATGCCATAGCACTGTATAATTTCTTTTTTTGTTTTACAGATATGCTTATTTTTTAGTCGTTTACATTCTGAGTTGACAAAGGGTCACCTTTATAGACATTTTACCTCTCATTTTGAAGCTATTTTTGTTTTTGTTACCTATATAGCTAGGGACAATCTGGTGTTCCTGCAGAAATGGTTTGTCAATTTTCCACATTACAGAAACAGAAGTTTGTTCATTACAGGAGAAAGCTATGCTGGTATTATTTTCATGCTCAGGGCAAACTCTTTTTTTCAGTCAAAACAGGTTAGAAATAAATGGGGTTTAATCTTATACTTCAATCCTGTTCATGATTAGGTCACTATGTGCCCCAGCTGGCAGATCTCATGCTTCAATTCAACAGAAAGGAGAAACTGTTCAATTTGAAAGGAATTGCTGTGAGTAGTAATAAGAAAAATTTCTCCCTCCATTCTGTCAGTAATTCTGTTTTTTTTTTTTCGTTTGTATTTGTCAAACCAAATCTCCTTTTCTGTTAAAAGAGTTATTTTTTGTTTTTGATAATTCTATTATTCTTTTTTATTTTCAATTAATCAAGACCTATAAAATTGCAGATGGGGAATCCAGTTTTAGAGTACTCCACAGACTTCAATTCGAGGGCCGAGTTCTTCTGGTCTCATGGATTGATATCAGATACAACATACAAAATGTTCACTACAGTTTGTAACTACTCGCGATATGTAAGCGAATACTACAGAGGTTCAGTTTCTCCTCAATGTTCAAGAGTGATGAGTCAAGTGACAAGAGAAACCAGTAGATTTGTTGACAAGTATGATGTTACCCTCGATGTCTGTATATCATCAGCTCTCTCACAGTCAAAAATGCTTAGCCCCCAGGTCAGCAAAATCTATCGTTTTTCAACTGCAAAAATTGTTTGAGTTGACTCGCTAACTGTTCAATTTGTTCAATCTGATCAGCAACAACTTGGAGACAATATAGATGTATGTGTGGAAGATGAAACAGTTAATTATCTCAACAGGCCAGATGTGCAGAAGGCTCTCCATGCACGTCTTGTTGGAGTCCGTCGATGGGCTGTCTGCAGCAAGTAATTCTCTATCACAGAAATGAATTTCAGTATGTTGTGTGAAAGCAGCCAACAAGAAACTTCCAATTTTAGAATTTCATGGAAAAATCAATGAGATGACAGAAGCATTTCTCGTTTATTTTTCTAAGGTGTTTGATAATTTTGCTCTTACTGTTCAGCATTCTTGATTACGAGCTCCTTGACTTGGAGATACCAACAATCACTATTGTAGGCAGACTCATTAAGGCAGGAATCCCGGTCTTGGTTTATAGGTAACTCACCTATTACCTTGTCAGTCTGCTATATTCTGCTTGTGAAGTTGGAGAATGGAATTTAGTCAAGGTTGATCATAGAAATCATGAGACATTTGTTCCTAAAATACAGTGGAGACCAAGATTCTGTCATCCCACTGACTGGAAGCCGAACACTAGTTCACGGACTGGCAGAGGAATTGGGACTGCAAACCACAGTGCCTTACCGAGTTTGGTTTGAAGGGCAGCAGGTAACTGTCACGTTTGAAGATTACAATTTAAGAATTTGCTAGGTTATTTGTTTTAACTGGATAGTATTTGATTGGTTTTCTTACCTTCAGGTTGGTGGGTGGACTCAAGTTTATGGTAATATCCTATCCTTCGCCACCATCAGAGGAGCATCCCATGAAGCTCCATTTTCACAGCCTGAAAGATCGCTAGTTCTGTTCAAGGCATTCTTGGGAGGCCAGCCTCTACCAGAAGCTTTCTGATCTGCAGATCACTTCATTACAGGAAATACATATTCAATTGTAAGTAGACAAGGGATTGCTATTGCAAAAGGCAGTTCTCAATTGCCCGAGAATGAGAATTGCACTGGACTGTTTGTTTCTTTGGATTTTTCCATGCTTTGGAAAGTGCGATTTTTGTAAAGAACTCTAGTAAAGAATGAACCTGCCTTGTTTTGTGTTTTGAACTTGACTCGGCTAGCTTGTCAACCCAAAAATTTATCGAAGTTACTCTGAAACAATGGTTTACTTGCACATAAAAATGCTTCCCTGCAGAATAAATATCTACAGAATTTACATAGAACGGCATGATAAAGCAGTACACAATCCACAGATCAGGACCATACTACATGAAACTAGTCCAAAATGTTGACCATTGAGGCTGTTTGATATTTTATTCAACATGACATCAAAATTATCCGTAGTGTTTTCAACGGGAAATAGTACACTACACGCATGGTCAAGAGGAAACTCCAAGAGGTTTTGCAAGGAAGTCTTTAGACTGCTGGGGATCATCTACAGCAGGGGGGCGTCGAGCTGCATTTTCATACAAGCTGCAATGTAAATTCCTTTGAGCATTTTAATTAATAATTAACCGCACTTTATTGATGTTCCTTTTATAAATGACTTCGCTATGAGGTATGGAGTATGGACCATCTGTTCAGAGAGAGGCCCCATGCATTTAATTATGAAAAACAAGGATTTCTTTCAAATAATTAAAACATGCCCTACAATCTGGTGGCTGCTATAATAGCTTCAATTTCTTACGAAAAAGCAAATAAAATATTTTTATATACATAATTCAGTGAAAGATAATATAAATTTGATCCAATAATGTTGCGTAAAGAAAAAAATCTTACAGCTAGCATGTAAGAAAAGATTAAAAACAAGTCGCGGATGTAGAAACATGATAATCTAAACACTGAATTTATCCATGAGAAGGGCGGTGATTTTTTTTTTTTTTTGGATTCGAAGTAACCTCAACTCTCTGGAAAGTGTATTTTGTGAGCTCAGGTGAGGGAGTAAAACTCCGGTTATTCTAAGCTCTTACAAGAGGTGTACGTCATGACTCGAACTCGAGACCTGCTGTACAAATCTTAAATTCCTTGCCATCACGCTACGCCCCTAGATTTAAATTACATGCTTCAAGTCTGGATGGGATCTTGAATTTAAGAATCTGGACCATTGGATCATGGGCGAGCAGGTTGATGGTCAATTATGCTAATAATTATATATGTATATTACTAAAACTTAATGCTTTCATGTGCGTATTGATCTTGGTATGCTCACAAAAATATTTTAGTTAATAAAATAATATAAATGTTTGAATCCCATTATTTCTAAACAATTCTTTTTTTGTTAAAGTAAATCTTTAATTTAATTTAGATTTGATAAAGTTAATTGAATTTTAACAAATTAATTTTTATTCGGTTCAACTTCAATTCTAAACATGTGAAGGAAGTCGTTGCTCGATGCCTTTATAGCGGCGAACACATATGTCACGCTGCCAAAACTCATTGTCAGCAAGCAAGCATTCATTCAATTCGGGAGCTGCCATTCATTCAATTCGGGAGCTGCTCCTCGATTCAAGGTGTATTCGATATCTTTTTTTTTTCTATAAAACACTATATTATAAATAAAATTAAATATGTCGCATCAAAAAAAAAAAAAAGATACAAATGCTATTTCAAAGGCACAACAAAATAATAGATTTGATCATTAAAAAATGTCGCATGTACCATTCAAAAAACATACGTGCTAGTATATGAAGAGCACGAGCCAACAACTTTTTAAATATTTATATTAATTATTTAAAATAAAAGGATTAAAATTACATCTATTGATGTGAAATTATATATAAAAAATACCACTGTGAAATAATAAAAAAGTTCTTAAGCAGGACATATTTTTTCTTGAATTTAAGGGTAAAAATATTTTTTTACCATTTAAAAAAATAGAAACATCCTTAGTCAACAGTTTTTTTTTTTTTTTTGACTTAAGGGCCATTTAATAATTTTACTGTTTTTAAAAAGTTAAAAAGATGCATATATGATATACCCTTGAGGCCTTGACCAATTCCTTAATGATAGATGGGACATTTGGAAAGATTAAATTACCTCCAACCCCAGAGACTTCTTAATTTTTTATCAAAAAAAAATATATAATTTTACTATAACAATGAATAGTTTTTTTATGTTTATATATATAATAATTCCCTACGCGTTCAGAGTTTAATATAATTATCGTGGAAAATCTAATTAGTAGTATTTTGATCTATCTAAATAACAAAACTATATTATATATGGAATAGAATTGACAATTTATGGAATAAGAATAACATTATTGAATTATATCACTTTTATTGCATGATGCACGTCGATAGTTCGGCTTAGATGCTCAGGTTTTAGATCATCAACTATCTCATTCTGGAAAAAAGATGTTCGAAATTTCAAAACCGGTCCAAGATTTTGCTATCTCATTTCGTTCTAGAAAAAGCATTTCGAGGCAATGCCTCTAGAGAAAGCAAAGCACTTGGATAGTTTGGCCAAGTGCACTCGTACGTGGGGCATTACCTTTTTTTTTTCTCTTGCTCTTTTGTCTCACTTTCGAACTCCCATTTGAGAGAGAAAAAAGGGTCGATCCTAAGTAACTACTGCCGTACTGCGTGAAGAGTTAGAACTCGGCACAATTTACCATTTCTTTGCTCTTCCTTTTATTTATTTATTTTCTTTTCTCATTAACTCATAGCTTGATTCCTTAAATAGGGCAAATAACTCTCCTTGTAAAGATATAGTCTATCAAGAAGAGAATATTGCAAAAGCATCCTCATTTAGCTTGCATTGTGCATCCTTCACTAATGAGAATTCCAATCTACTTGTGATCTTCTTTTTTATTATACCATCACACTAAGATAGTTCTTCGGAAAAGCAATCATGGATTTGCTTGGCCTCATAAATAAACATCCTAGCACTGCCAGACTCCCATTGTTTACAGTAATGACTATTTGCCACTTCCACTACTGATCATCTACCAACAACAACAAAAAGAAGAAGTAAAAACCAATACAAAATTGGCATTGATTACAAATATCAACGAATTTTTCAAACAATAATAATGCCCTTAATCCGTGACTGTAGTTGCAAACCTGCTTGTAGAATGCTGGGAAACTACAACTGGGGCTTCAACCTGCATTTTTAAGCAACTGAACTCTAAAGCTAGTATTGGTTTTGACAACATCACAGATATGGTCAAGTTCTGCCTCTCATGCTCACTCAATGACTCTTCAGCGTCTTGCTTTGATGTTAGAGATGGCCTTGATACTTTTGCTGCCCGCACTGCTCGTACTCTATCAGAAAAATAGTGCAATCAAAATGTGTCCTTTCGAAATCAAAAACACTGGTGTCATCTTCACAGATTTTTTGCCGTGAACTTTTTTTACTGGTGAAGTGATCGTCTTTTTTTAATACTCAAAGGAGCTGTGTGAGAAAATCTCGTATTCAACATAGGCCAATCAATGTATGGAACAAGATGCTCTGGAGTTCTCCATTCTTTTAAAGCAACCATGAGTGATTACTTTTTAGGATGATCAGAGCAACTGGAATCCAGTTGTGTTCGATATGCTTTTGTTGTTACTAGACGAGGACCTACTCAGCCAAATTCTGTTCTCTCTCCAAAGCATATCCAATATATAAGTTTAACAAGTGCAAGAGTATAAAGGTATACCTGCATTCAATATTGCAAGAATATTTCAAAAGGCTTGGGTTATACTCTGTACGTCCACTGCAATTTCACAGCATATAGAGGCTATCAGATGACATGCGCATAGCGCATGGAGATTTTTAAACGCCAATTCAGATGAATATTTACCTGAAACTTGGTAGCGACATTTTTATTGCTGCCCCCTTCCATTTGTCGAATTTCATCCCTATCAACAAGTCCATCAAGACAAGAAATGATCAATCACAAAAATCATAGTAAAAACTAAAATATAAGAAAACCAAAGAACGGGGATATCAGTTATGCGAGGGCAGTGAATCCCCTTTCGTATTGGGTCAAGCTCTGGGAGCAAGTAAGCTTCCAAGAGGACATACAAGCTCTTATACATAGAACTCCACAGCCAACCAGAGAGAAATGATGTTATTTATGAGCTTTCCTAGGAGGAACTCAAAAACTTGTGATGAGAATAATGTTGCCTGACAAGAAGTGGTTAATATCCTAGTTGTGTCATTGTCTACATTGATGCTTCTATAAGCCAGGGCCATTTTCCTGAACCTCTTAATGTGAGCAGAAGCTATCTATGGATAGGGTCAAACCAACAAGCTAGCAAAACGACTGAACAGAGAAAACCAGCCTATGCCAAGATTACATCACTTAGAAGAAGCCTCCAAGCTTACAACAGGCACCAGATTCAATCTACGTAGGTCAGAAACAGTCACTTGTATGATACATCCACGTGAACACAACTGAAAGATAAACAATTCTTCACGCTACAGCAAAGATCGAGCAAGTGCCTCCAACTTGACAAGAAAAATTGAGAAGGTTTTAAAAACTTATGGCATTGACAGGAACTTCGAGCAAAAAGGGTTGTTTATGGAAAAATACCTACTTGTACTAACAACAGCCAATTATAATTTTGGCTGTAGCTAGAAGTAATTATTACTGTAGCATACTCACCAACAGCCGTAAGGTTGATGTTGCAGATATTAGTTGTGGAACGATCATTAGTTTCAGTTACTAGAACATCCATGCAGCTCTTTGTACTAGAACTTGCCGTACCCAAACCAATCTCGTCAAGAAAGCCATTAAATTTGCTCTTTCTTTGCCTTGGAATTGCTGTGATTTTCTGTTTCAAAAGAGCAAATTATAAACATAAAACAAGTTTCGCATTTGCTGAAACATTGATGTAAACTTCTCATGGAATTTGCAGTGGTTCTTGCATTACTTTGATTAAAGTGAAGGTATAACCATGATCCATCGTAGAAGATAATGTATGGCACAACTGAATGCTTTCCTACATTGGGGGATAGCACCATCCTAAGTAATATATAATCTAACGAGGCATTATTTCAAGTATAATTCACTGTCATCAACTAGCATACACACCGGATGATTAGCACAGAGCTATCAACTGTTCAAAATTATGAAATTTTCTGCATACTAAGAAGGATTTTTTAAAATTAAATAAAATTCACTAGAGCAAGGAGCAATTTTTTTTTCTAATTTTCTTTATTCTTTTACATTGAAAATGAAAGTATAACTGCAGAAAATATGTACACAGAACAAGAATCACCTTGGAAAATTTGGCAACTTGACTGGGAAGCCCTACCTCCTGCAAGAGAACGTGAAAGAAAGATTAGAGATATGACAGAACTTTCTTTCAATTGCCAGCAGCTAAGTGGCAAAGAAGCACCATGATTGTGCATAATGTCCCAACATCAACTCACCAGGGCTGCGTCAGTTATAGCTTTAGGGAATATGCAAGCAGCCGAGTTTTATCTTCTACTTGCTCACAAAAACTAAAGACTTTTATTTTTCAAAAACCATGCAAATCAATCAATAACACAAAATAAAAGGGATACAAAAACTTGAAGCGGTTCGGCAAATCTTCTTCAATAAAAACTTTGCTAGCAAATATTGGAGATTATATCCACTAATCCAGCACACACAAATATCTCACTTTACAAAACTCGGTTACACCCAAGAAAATTCTCACAAAAAATATGCCATTCTTATTGATTTCTTCACAGCCTACACAAAAACAACACCGCTAGGACTACATAAATAATCTCGTGACTTCCTCATTTTCAGCATGCATATATATATATATATATATATAAAGAGAGAGAGAGAGAGAGAGAGAGAGAGAGGGATAGGGCTAGGTTGCTACAAAATCAATAATAACTAGAAAAAGTTTTACTTTCCAAATTAGAACAATTGTTTATTTCCTCTTTCTACAAAGATTCCACTGTTCAGTTTAAGCCATATTTTAACAATTCTACTCCTTCGCTTGTATCTTGCAAGTTTCTTCACGTGAAAATCTTCTCTAGTACCATTAACCATCAAAGCAAAACTAACTCTCTTCTTGGATGCAATTGAACATTAATCACTGTCAAATCACCACAGCTAAGCACCTATAACCACGAGAATCAAGTTGTTTAATTGGAATTTAACTCTTTTAAGTTTTGGTACGTGCAAGCATCTTCATTGTACCATCGTGCATCTTAATTTTAACACTGCCAATCCCAGTAACTTCACTTTCATTACCATCTACTAGTGCTACAGAATCTCCATCATATTCTTTAGTTATAGATATCAAACCATTCTTTCTTCGAACAAATATGAACGATGCATGCAGAATCTAAAATTCATGAATTTTTCAAAACTTCCGCACCTTTATGAACCATGAGAACATCATCATCGATCATTGCTCTCATCTTTCATGGCAATCGCAGCATCTCTTACTTCTTGTGACCTAGCTTCAATTCTCATAGGTCGGCTTTCATCTTCTCACCGTGATACTGAATATATTCATGACAATAAAGGAATTCCTATGATCTATTATTGATCTTGACCTCAATCTAAGTTTCCTCTATTAAAATTGTTCCTTCGAGATGTATCTCTACTATGATCAGAATGGGCTACAAGAGCACCACCTTCATTGTCACCACCACCATTAGTATGCTTGTCAGTTTTTTCTTTGAACGACAAAGCTACTTTAACTTCCTCGACTGAAAAGATATCTCAACCAAATAAAAAAAGCGTCTCTAAGATACTAGTTTGAATCTGGCAGGGAACACAACAATACAAGAACTTCATCTTCCGTTTCAACCGTAACATCAATTTACCTCAAATCCACAACAATTGAATTAAATTCATCAAGATGAGTCTTAATTGATGCACGTTCTTCCATTCATAACATAAACAAACAGTGTTTCAAATACAGATTATTTGTAAGGGATTTCATCATGCATAATGACTCAAACTTAAGCCACAAACTAGCAGCAATCTATTCACCAAGCATCAGATAAACAAATATGGATACATGGCAAGGCTCTTTCGTCCATATCTATCCTTTGGTCATCCATCATCTTTGTAGGCATTTTCTCCATGCCTAGCAATGACTTTTGCAACCTTTGTTGTGTCACACGCATCTACATTTGTCATAATTCAATTCAAAAGTTTTCCTTCCTTAATTAAGACACTTGTTTTTTTCCCTTTTCAACAAGAATCTCATCATTCAATTTGAACTGTATTTTTACTAAAAGAAAGAGCAATTTGCATCCAAATGTCTATCTTGCATTTAATTATTTTTGGTTGCTTTTGGCCTCAAAGATGTGTCAATGCTCTTAATGCATTGACAAGAATCTCATCATTACTATTTTTTTACTAAAAGAAAGAGCAATTTGCATCCAAATGTCTATCTTGCATTTAATTATTTTTGGTTCCTTTTGGCCTCAAAGATGTGTCAATGCTCTTAATTAATGCATTGACAAGAATCTCATCATTCAATTTGAACTGTATTTTTACTAAAAGAAAGAGCAATTTGCATCCAAATGTCTATCTTGCATTTAATTATTTTTGGTTCCTTTTGGCCTCAAAGATGTGTCAATGCTCTTAATGCAATTTCTTTCAAATTACATATCATCTCACCCTAGCAAATAGAGACCAGCATCTTTCAATCTATTCAAACAGTAAGGCCATAAGTTAACGGAATTCATTTATATTAAAATATTAAAATTCATAATTCCACAAGAAATTTGTTGACCTCCCACCTTTCGTCCATGATCACAAGCATCACCACTGTTTACAAGCACCCTGGCTGCCCATCTGTCGAGACAAGAAAAAAAAAAGGGCTTCTAAAATAGTTTAAATTGCGTTGATAGCTTCTAATATATAATGTCAAAGACTTGAAACAATCTTAGAAATGTGAAAAAGTAAACTGCTAATATCTTGAATCGTCTTTAGGCCCACTGTATCGAAAACCAGGTGCTTCGGTTCAGCTTTCAAAACATTTGGGATGCTATCTGAACAGAGTACAGCAACTTGACCAGTTGCTCAGGCCACTTGACGCAAAAATATACAACAATTATGATGCCTTGAGTTGATTCCTCTAATAATAATATTGTTAAGACACTACAGGGGACATGCATGTTTCAAAGTTGACCGGCCCAATATAGCTCAAAAGGTTGTTATGATTGCCTTTATGGAACTGAGATGGAAAAACCAAAATCAAGATTCATCTGCTCTGGGCCTTGCTACTTTTTTACAAGCACAAAAAGATTCCTTGTCCACAATCACTTACAGTATATTATTAAGAACAAGAAGGGATGGGATGCTAAACTTACGCACAAGATGTTGGGGGGTTCCACACTGTTCCTGCAATCACCACAAGCTGCAGAAAGGGGGGAAACCAAAAGAAAAGAAAATTAAAACTTTCTTTCATTTCTGCCGGTGCTCAATGAATCAACCAAGTGCCTACAACTTTTCCCTTCTAGCTCATTGAGTCATGCCATAGAAGAAATGTATGACCATAAAACCGAATCAATAAGTTTCTTAAGCAAACAATTGTGAAGATCATAGAACCTCATCAAAAACCCCAGCTGGACTGTCTTCATAGCTAGCAAGAAAAAAACCTCCAAGAGTGTATCTGCAGTGCAGAAATGTGAATTAACAGTGAAAATTGGAAATCTTGAAACCCAACACTTTCCCTTTAAAGTTGAAACAACATTTACAACAAACAAACATTACCCAAATGCTTCAACTAATCTGAACTCTTTCGGAATGAATGCTCGAGCAGTTTCGGATTTAACAAGATGCAGCTGGTATAAGGCACTGAAATGGGAATCAGACCTTTCATTAAACAATATTTATAAATGGGAATGATGTAAATCATACCAGTCACAGAAATATACCAAAAAAACACTAAATTAAGACTTTCTGTATACGTGCCTGCCTTTAAATATCCAAGGAGGCTTGCCATAGCCTGAGGAACATTTTGTTTCTGCAACTTCCATGATTCAGATAGGCTCAAAACAGCCAAGATTTGGAGATGCCAATAGTCTAATTGAACTGCATGAAAAATACGGCTAATGAAATATAACGAAGTTGTATTGTTTAATTTTATTGAAATGAAATTCTAAAAACCGTAAAAAATCTGAATTGGAATAGGACTACATTTCCCTGAGTATCATAGCATACAAGGATTGAAGACAAGTCATTAGATACATGGAAGACACAGACATGCAAACTGTCGAAATGTTAAACAGAAAACACAATTGTTTCCTTAGTCTACTTTGCTTTTTGGACAAAACAGGTCTCAGTGAGCATACTAAAGCAGCTAAATCTTTCCACCACCTTTAAATGGCATTTGTTTTTTTATGTTCATTTTTTATCAACCTCCATATTACATGAAAATTCACGGAACTATTCGAATTTGAGAGATACCTGATGTTTCAACATTAGCAATTCAGTAAAAGAACATGCATACATGCTAAAAAAGAAAACTGAAATCACCCAAAACAAATAAGCATACTAAATAAATAAAGGGAAGAAAAAAAATGAAGAGACGCAGAGTAAGTAAAACCCACCTTCCCAGTACTTGATGAAGTGTCAAGAGTGGAGAAGAGAGACAGAGAGTCTAGCTTAGTGCTTACAGGCAGCTAGCTAGGATTTCAGTGCAAATAGCGTGCGAGAGTGTGAGAAGGACAGGGTATGGGGTAAGCAATCAGCAGTAGGAGCAGAAGTGGATAGGATTTTATCCATTCATTAATAATGAGCTTTAAGGCGCCAACTGAATTTAACAATACCATGCCATCATCTGTCTCTGTTTTAACTCGACCACTACTTTCTTTTGTTTGTTTCTTTCGTTAAATTTACGGTGTATTCTTCTTCTTCTTTTCTTCATCCAATAACTGTTTCTTCGATTGCTTTCACGGTATAATAATGACGCCACGCAGCCATGTGGGTTCATGTCTTTTATGCATAAAAAGGCTGCTTAAACATCTAACTACAAAACATCTTGCAACTCTGGATATCTTCACGAATTGAGATTAATTGTACCGAAGATATTGGACGTGCGTATATTGTGTTGACAGAATATCTCCACTAATTGAATAATCTATCATGTTTCACTCAACGAAACACTCCTATGATGCAGCATAATCTCGGCAACAGTCTATTAATTTGATTGACATGTGAATTTTGGTGAATGGATCGTTTCCGAAGTGAATGAGCTACATGGGACTCGATTGCAAAAAAACAAAAAATAGCCTTCCTGTGTTGCAAAAGTTGGTTAATTTTTCTCAGGTGAATTCCTATTGTATCATCCAACCATAAAAAAGAGGAGGAAAAAACCTACCTGCTATACATGTGATGATATTAAAGTGGAAAAATATGTTTTTTTTTAAATAAATAAATACATAAAATAAAGCCCTTTTGATTATGTAATTGAGAACTCTTTATCTAAAGTTTCATTATCGAAAAATATTCAAAAATATATTAATCTTAACTTAAATATGTTCTAAAAGTATAAATAATTTAGTAGAAAGAATAAATAATTGTACCACTTATCGCGTTTTATCCAATATTGAATAAATAACCAATCAAGTTGCCAAAGCAACTATACGGAAGTTTCCTATGAACAGCAGCATCACACGGTGCCATGGACCCCCAAAAAAGCATAATCACACATTAATATAATCCAATCTATCGCAGTCATGCACAGAAAATCCCTAAGATTTGCAGCTTGCTTGTATTTGATACCCTCAAACGTGGCAGCTCACAAAGCCTCACCTTTACACTGTACATTCGTACTTTATAGCCCCACCAAAAAATAATAGCATAGTATAGGTAATTTCATATCATCATTTGCAAGGGCACCAATCTGTCATTGATGACCTTGTATAAACTATTCTCATACCATGATTGGTTCATAATGCACTTGCGAGGAATGACGGGGCTGCAATAGCAAAACCCATGTGGTAACAGATCTTGTCAAGCAAGTCATGCGTGCACTCGTGTCAACAGTGGAGAGCACACAACTCTGTTCCACTTTCCTACTCTCCATGCATTATACTCTCAGATATTCAGTATCTATAATCCATATTGTTCCAAGGGCACCATATTTAGGAACTGTTACCAGTCAAGATTGATTTATGAGACGAATGAATCTGTTGTGATGCAACGTTGTGTAGGATCACCAGTAGTCATTGCAAGAACAGTCCCCCAACTTGAAGTGATGGAAACTGAAAGAATCTCTAACGATGATTTCACGTCCTGTGATCAACGACACTTGTTTACCAAAATCATGGCAGTCCTTGCAAGCCCCTAGGTTCTTGAAAAGAACAACAGGAGCATTACTTGGTGTAGATATGAGACCAAATGCTATTGCAAATCTCTCACTATGGACTAGAGGCTGTTCTTTCCTCCCAGGCAAACTATCTGATACACCTCTCAAAAGGTCAGTTTCATCTTTTATAACAGAATCATTCAATGCTTCCAGCTTCCAATTTTGAATAGGTATCTTCCGTCTGAGGGTGGTGCTTATCGCCCACTATAAACTGGTGCACTTTACCCTTGACAGTAATCCAGCTGCAGCTAACCTCCTTCCTCAAACTTCTTTGTGTCATCATCTTCCTAACACCAGCTGCTTCTTTCCATTTCCTAAATGAAGCATACAGGTTAAACACAAGAATATATAACCTGAAGTATCCTCTAGTTACAGTTGAAAGAGGTTTTCAGCTGCAAGTTCCCCAATCTCAAGATTCCTATTGGTTCAGCACCCACCCAACAAACATTTCCAACTCTCAAGATTCCAACCCAAGTTTAAGAATATGACCATGAATTTGCCTCCCAAAAACTCAACTCCCTAGGCCAGCACACGCTTTTAGAACAATCGAGAACACATACTCCTCCAATTCAACACCTTGATTGACCATCTTAGCAAACAAAGCCAAAGCATCCATTTGCCTCTCAGCTTGAGTGTACCCCACCATTAAACCAGTCCAAGTTAATGCATGCTTTTCACTCATTTTGTTGAAAACAAGCTCAGCTCCCTCTGACCAACCACATTTCACGTGCGCATGCATAACCTACTTCTTATAGCATGAGAATGTATCATCTATTTACCAATCTCCAAATTAAAAGGATTTAGCAAAGACCGTAAAAGCCCATTATAAGTGGACCCATTCGGTTAGCTTTAGCTTTATCAAAAACACCGTTTTCAGCATAAGCTGATATAATGGTATTCCAAGAAACCAGATTCCTTTCACTCATTTCATCAAACACCTTTTGTGCGTCAACTAAGCTTCCACACTCAGAAACACTGAGAGCACTGGATTCTCGGCTAACCCAAATGGGACTTTCACTGTTCTTTGTATTACTTCATGAATCAATCTCCCATCCAATAAAGATTTAAACTATCCACACGCTTCCAACAAGCATCGATAAGAACGAGGGCTGACAGAAATCCCAGCCTCCTCCATTTGTTTGAGAAATTCACGAGCTTCCTTGAGCTTTCCCTCTTTAGATAGAGAAATCAAGTGGACACTCTCAATTTGGGCTTTGTTATTATTTTCATGGGTTTTAAGTGAAGGAGGAATTGATTTTAGAGACATGAAGGCATTTGAGTAAATTTTGCTGCAGCTTTTATTTTTAGTGGAATCTTGTCATGAGCTATGATTAGTGGCTAAGGATTGAGAAATGGCGCTGCGAAACAGTAGTGGACAATCATTGAATACAGGGAATGTTCAGAAACTTTGATTTTTTGGACAATAAAAATATGTGAAGAACTCTTGTTAAAATAAGTTGTTATCGCTATACAGGAGCTGAAGAAGAAGTGTTGACGAAAGAAGGACAAAACAGCCGTAGATTGTGTAATAACAATGCGATGAACGACAAGTTGCTCATACGGGGATTTTTCTTTTTCTTTTTTCTTAATGGCTGTTTAATTTCATACCAGTTTCTATTTTTTATTGTTTTTTTTTAATATTTTGAACTAGAAATAGATATATGAAGTTTTTTTTAAAAGGAATATGCAATCACAATCTGTATCCACTATAACAACTTTTGAAAATCATTCTGCTCTGGCATGAATCAAGAGGGCTAGGCTTGGGTGCCCTAGCCCCAAGGTTACAAATTTCTGCCCCTCCCTGTTCTTGATTATAGCATATTTCGTCCATTTTTTCCCAAAACATTTATTTAACCCCTAAAAAATGAAAAATCGATTCTTTTGTTTCAGAAGATTTTTACTTTTATTGAGATTTTCTCTTGTTAGTTCAAAAAAAGAGGAGGAAGAAGACTTTTTTTTTCTTAATAAGTTTAACATATAAAAACTTAGCTCTCCTCTTGGTTGACTACCAATTTAGTCCTTTTTTTCTAGCAAAAAAATGTTTGATCCTTCAAAAAGTAAAAAATAATATTTATTTATGTCGGTGCATTAAAAAATAACTTCATATATATATATATATATATATATATAAACACATTTTCTCTACTTCCTAGCAAGAAAAGAATTTTTAGGCACAACAACAAACCCATCCATGTTTCTAGACACTCATTGGAAGAAAAATATAGCTTTCTATATACTATAATTTTTTGCAGCACGATGCTTTTGATAGTGGTTTCATTACATCAGATGACTTAACAGGTTTCATAGCTCAATATAAGTAAAACTATGTGTGCTTATTAAAGAATTCATTTGATGGCTTGAAGCAGTGATTGAGGCAATGGAATAAAAGGTTTGATATTTTATGCTTGAACATGGTTACTTTAAAAATGACTATGATAAATGAGTGTATTTGAGAAAGCTCTCAAATGATTGATTTGTGTATTTGTTGTATATTGATGACATGTTAATTGCCTCAAAAAACATGTTTGAGATCAACGATTTGAAGGATCGATTGAGCGGTAAGTTCGAAATGAAGAATTTGGACGCAATAAAGAAGATTTTAGTTATAGATATTCACATTTATCAAAGTATTGAAAAGTTATATTTATCATAAAAGAAGTATCTTGAGAAGATACTCGAGTATTTTAGTATATAAGACTGCAAGTCAGTGGATACTTTACTTGCAGCTCATTTCAGGTTATTTTCAACTTTGTCACAAAAAAATAAAAAGAAAGAGCAGATGCTTGGTGTTCCATATGCTAATGTAATTAGAATTATTATATATGCTATAATGTGCACTCATCCAAATATTTTGACATGTTGTTAGTTGTTCGGTAAGTTTATAGAAAATCTTTATAAAGTTCACTAGTAGAGCATTAAATGGATACTCCATTATCTTAGAGGCACTATAGATATTGTTTTAGTATATGAAAAGACTAGTAGCATTAGAAGTTGTGTTGAGGGTTTTGTAAATTCATATTACGCTATTGATTTGAATAAGAGGAAGTCATTTACTGGTTATGTCTCATTCTTCAAGGTGTGCCATCAATTGAAAAGCAAGTTTTCAATCTATTGTTTTCTTGTCTATAATAGAGGCTGGGAATATAGCATTGACAGATGCGATGAAAGAAACTTTATGTCATTATAAATAGTGTTAAAGGCATTGTAAATTCATATTATGCTGGTGATTTGTATAAAGGAAGGTTACTGACAGGTGATGTTTCACTCTTTCAAGGTATGTCATTAGCAGGAAAACAATCTTGTAATCCATTGTTGCCTTATCTACGATATAGGCTAAGCATATACCATTGACATAGGTAATGAAATAAGCTTTATGGCTAAGAGGTTTAGTTTGTAATTTCGATTTGTCACATGAGTTGACTATTATACATTGTGACAGCTAAATTATTATTCATCTTGTCCAGAACCGAATGTATCATAAAAGGACAAAACATATTGATATCATGTATCACTATATAGATATCATGTCATATGGTATTGTATTAGTGAAGAAGATTGGTATATTTGAGAACTTTACAGATATATTGACACAAGTTTTCTATGTAATCAAGTTCAAACATTGCTTGGACTTGATTTGTGTAATAATTAAGAGATGTTTAGTGAAGGCAATTAAAGAAGAGTTTAAGTTTTGTAAATAAGCTCAATTTAATCCAAGATGAAGATTTGTTGGGTTTGTCTTAAATTATAGGTCCAAGTGAGAAAATAAATACTTACATATTTTTTTATATAAAAAAACTTATGTGATTAGTCCATATTTAAAAACCTAAAGTTTTTATATTTAATGTTAAAGTTTATTTGTGAGTACTCATATTTTCTACACTTCGCTAAAAAGAGGATAGAAAAATGAGTTTTGGGTTACTTTGTGAATAAAAGTAATTTTGTGGAAATTTTTATAATCTCATACTTTCTAATTGTAAATTTCTATGATTGTCTTCTCCATGAGTAAGTAAATCCAAGTTGTTAAACATCATAAATTAATTGTTAGTTGATTTGAAATTCTAGAACTCTTTCCGCTACAGAGTCCCTTGGATTATATGATTCGAATCATTTCACATGATAAATCTTCTTTTTTCCCCGGACGCTTCCCATTATTTGCTTCTTCTATGGCAGGCTCTCCATGTTCTTCGAACGAATGGAGTTAATGTGCAGATGATCTCACAAGGAGCATCCAAGGTCTTTCAAATGAACAATTTGTCCAGCATGTACGCATCGATGTCTTGGTTTTAACAAATATTTTCTTTGTATCAGGTAAATGACAGTGAAGCTGAAAAATGTGTGAAGGCCCTTCATCAATCCTTTTTAGAGAGCGGTGATCTACTCGAGTTAACACAGTCTGCAGGTTTGGGAATGGCTCTCCTTCACCTTTGCAAGTAGATAGTCGATGACCACTTAATTTAGTTAGTTGCTATAAGAATTATAATGTCTTTTTGGCTGTTTTGATTATGTTAAAATGCCTTTATTTGGATGTTGCAACTGAGCATGGCCATTGAATCCTGCTCCTCTCAGGAATGCTTCTATTCGATCATGTTCCCCGGATTTATCTGAAATGGAAAAATTCCTTGCCCTGATTAATTGTTTTACACCTCTAATCTCTTTATTACAATTCCTCCTGTGTCCTTCCTTGTCTGTGAAACGATTTAAAGATAAAAACGAACCTCCTCTTTCAGAGAGAAGTGCTGCCGCCTATCAGATAAAACTATGCTCTGGCTATATCAAATTTATTCCCTGTAAGTTCTGGCAGGGTGCCGACTTAACAATCACCTCTACAACTTTGCTCGTTCTAATCTACAAGCAATTGTCTCTTTTCTTTTTCAATGACTGAAGCAAGCAAGGCCATCAAACCATCAACAGCGATCTCCACTCATGCGCTTTGTTTTTTTATCGTGGAGATCAATTTGAACACTGGTTAAACACCACCGAGCTTAGATTTGTGGCTTGCCTAATCTTTTTGTGCCACTGAATTACACAAATACAACAGGAGCAGAAAGGAAAGAAAAAAGCCCAGCCATTGTTAGTTGTTTCTTGAAGCAAGGAAGGTGGCCAATAAGAGGTAAGAGAAGGGCAAAGATAATTAGTGAAATAATACAAACTGGTGCAGGAAAAATATTTAAAAAAAAACAAAAACAAAAACAAAAACAGACAGTGATAGGGCATTGCCACCACCACAATCCAAAAACTGACGGGTACAGACAGACGAGAGCTTGTATCTAGCAATTCTTTTTCCGGGCATATATAACAGAGGAAAGGGTGGACAGCGTGCCCTGGTCTGCCCCTAGTATACATACATATCCAAGCATTCTAAGCGGATAGAAACAACTGGTGCTGTTTTTCCACACCTCCCCCAAAAGTGACTAAAAAAATGAACATTACATAGGCAGCGTTATCTATCTACCAAACAGACCATGCTGCATAAGATGAAAAGCCTAGAAGAGGGGCATCGCAACTGCCTCAAAACTGACATCTTGGCCATGATGCAACAACTTCGCTTGTATCACCTTTCCGGCCTCATTACCTGAAAAAACATTAGGGAATAAAAAGATTTCCTAG
>Ga0325403_1001163_pt1 | contig 21354 bp, 22 predicted proteins | sample PopdelMetagenome_19_FD_205665 | JGI IMG/M metagenome (GOLD analysis project Ga0325403, IMG submission 205665) | Populus deltoides microbial communities from Bellville, Georgia, United States - Xylem-PdKOR-R4 | ecosystem: Host-associated > Plants > Phyllosphere > Stem > Wood/Secondary xylem... | reverse complement strand
TAGTCAAGATTGATAGTTTGGTCATTCCATGCGACTTTTATATTCTTGATATGGAACATGATTCTTGTGATTCATCAAACAACACTCCTATATTGTTTGGGAGACCATTCTTGAAAACTGCCAATATAAAGATTAATTGTGGTAAGGATACTTTGTCTATGGAAGTAGGAGATGAAAAGACTGAATTTAATTTTCATGATGCAATGAAATATCCTTATAGCAATGTTTATTCTATCACATGCTATAACCAAGTTGATAAGTGTGTGCAACAAGTTTTTGATTTTGATTGTGAGGATGGATTAATCATAGCTTTGAGCTATGGTTATGATTTTACCGAGATAGAAGAGATGGAAAGGCATATATGTGTTCCCTAAAACATGCATGAATCAGCATTGGCTTTGCAATCTTTGCAAACTGTTCCCTATGGTAATGTCTTTGTTGATTTAGTCTTTCACATAAAAAGCTTTTGCCATCTATTTTACAGGCCCCCAAGTTAGAATTGAAACCTTTGCCTGATAATTTGAAGTATGTATTCATTGGCGACAACAACACTTTCCGTTATCATAGCAATAGGTTTAAAAAATACGCAAGAGGAAAAACTTGTGAAGTTGTTGTGTGATCACAAGATGGCCATTGGATGGACTTTAGCTGACATCAAGGGCATTAGTCCCTCAATATGTATGCATCACATACTATTAGAGGACAATGCGAAACCAACAAGGGAAATGCAAAGGAGGTTGAACTCGCCTATGATGGAGGTACTGAAAGCTGGAATTTTGAAACTGTTAGATGCAGGAGTCATTTATCCCATTACGGACAGTAAATGGGTGGCGCCAATCTATGTGGTGCCTAAAAAGACCGGAATCACGTTGGTGAAAAACAAAAATGATGAGCTCATTCCTACTCGCATCTCAAGTGGATGGAGAATATGTGTTGATTATAGAAAGCTAAATCTTGCTACACGTAAAGATCATTTCTCATTACCATTCATAGATCAAATGTTTGAGCCTAGCAGGTAAGTCTTTTTATTGCTTTCTTGATGGATATAGTGGATACAATCAGATTGTTATTAATCCTGAGGATCAAGAAAAGATTACATTTACATGTCCATTTGGTACATATGCATATAAGAGAATGCCCTTTGGTCTTTGTAATGCACCTGCAACTTTTCAAAGATACATGATGAGTATTTCTTTTGACTATGTTGAAAGAATAATTGAGGTTTTCATGGATGATTTCATGGTGTATGGTGATTCTTTTGATAAATGTCTAGAAAATTTATCTTTGATCTTAAAAAGGTGCATTGAAACTAACCTTGTCTTAAACTATGAAAAGTGTTATTTTATGGTAGAACAATGAATAGTTCTTGGGCATGTTGTGTCTTCACATGGATTAGAGGTTGATAAAGCTAAAATAGATGTTATTTCATCATTACCTTACCCCTACTGCGTGAGGGAAATTCGTTCTTTTCTTGGCCATGCAGGTTTCTATCGACGCTTTATTAAAGATTTCTCGAAGATTACAGCACCCTTGTGCAAACTATTAGCCAAAGAAGTGGATTTTGTGTTTGATCAAGCATGTAAAGATGTCCATGATGAGCTTAAGAGGCGTGTCACATCTGCCCCTATCATCCAACCACCAATTTAGGATGAGCCTTTTGAGATAATGTGTGATGCGAGTGACTATGCGGTAGGGGCTGTCTTTGGGCAGAATAGGGAAGAATTTACATGTTATCGCCTATGCTTCTCGCATGTTGGATGGAGCACAATGCAATTACCATACAATTGAAAAGGAACTTTTTACAGTGGTGTTTGCTCTTGAAAAATTCAGGTCATATCTACTTGGTACAAAAGTCATTGTTTTTACTGATCATGCAGCTTTAAGGTATCTTTTGAAGAAAAAGGAGTCCAAACCAAGATTGATTAGGTGGATCTTGCTTTTATAAGAATTTGATTTTGAGATCAAAGACAAAAAAGGTGTCGAAAATCATGTGGTTGATCACTTGAGCCGACTGAGGACTGAGGATATACAAACCGAAACAATACGAGAGACATTCCCCGATAAGCAGTTGTATGTGTTACATTCCTCTACAAGACCATGGTATGCTAATTTGGTGAACTATTTAGTCACCAAAGAATTCCCTCCAGGTTTATCTACATCCCAAAAAGACAAGTTACGAGCTGATGCTAAATATTATTTTTGGAATACTCCTTATCTGTGGAAATTTTGTGTGGATCAAGTAGTTAGGAGATGTGTACCATAAGATGAATTTCATTCCATTATTACTTTTTGTCATTCTCATTTTTGTGGTGGGCATTTTGGCGCAAAAAGAACAGCCCACAAGGTACTTGAAAATAGTTTTTATTGGCCTTTTATTTTTAAGGATGCATATCATTTTTGTAAATCATGTGAAAAATACCAAAAAACAGGTAATATCACTCATAAGAATCAAATACCTTTAACGAATATTCTTGTAAGTGAAATTTTTGATGTTTGGGGTATTGATTTTATGGGTCCATTTCCTTCTTCTTTTGGCAATCTTTATATCCTTCTTGCTGTTGATTATGTGTCCAAATGGATTGAGGCGAAAGCCATACGAACTAACGATGCTAAGGTTGTTTTAGATTTTGTTAGGACTCACATATTTGACAAGTTTGGAATCCCTAAAGCTATCATTAGTGATCGTGGCACTCATTTTTGCAATCGTTCAATGGAAGCATTATTACGCAAATATCATGTGACTCATCGGACTTCCACAGCATACCATCCTCAAATGAATGGCCAAGCTGAAATTTCAAATCGAGAAATCAAGTCCATTTTGGAGAAGACAGTGCAACCTAACCGGTGAGATTAGAGTCTACGACTTGGTGATGCACTTTGGGCTTATCGGATTGCTTACAAATCACTTATAGGAATGTCACCTTATAGGATGATTTATGGAAAAGCATGTCATCTACCGGTGGAGCTTGAATACAAATCTTTTCGGGACATTAAAAATTGTAACATGGATTATGATGGTGCTGGGATTGCAACAAAGTTGCAATTGCAAGAGTTGGAAGAGATTCAAAATGATGTTTATGAGAATGTAAGGATTTACAAAGAAAAGACTAAGAGTCTCCATGACCGAATGATTACAAGAAAAGAGTTTAATGTTGGAGACAAAGTCCTTCTTTATCATTCGAGTTTGAAACTTTTTCCTGGAAAGTTGCGCTATCGTTGGATTGGACCCTTTATTGTTTCTAATGTTTTTCCTTATGATGCAGTTGAAATTACAAGTTTAGAAACCAACAAAGTACTCAAGGTCAACGGGCATCACTTGAAACCTTTCTATGAAGGTTGGATGGTAGAACTCATTGCTTCTGCGGAGTTAGCTGAACCAATCTATGAAGAATGAGCATGCAATATGTTGAGCCAATGACATAAAACAAAAGCGCTTACTGGGAGGCAACCCAACACAAAAAAGAAAAAAAAAACATATTTGCTTTCTTTTTCCCTTATCTTTTATTTTTCGCATTTTACTTTATTTTTGTCATTCTCTTATATTCCTTTTTTTTTAATTTCAACATTGAGGAGAATGTTGTGTTTTAAGTATGGAGGTATTGGGAGAATGTTGTCTTTCTTATTTTGATTTTCTTTGTTGTTCTAACAAAAAAAAAAATTTCTATATTTGATCTTATTTTGAACTCCTATTGGTTTATGAGAATGTGAGTATTACATATGAGAATTAACTGATATGGATGATGATATGAATCGAATGTAAGAGTGTGCATGCAAGTTTTAAGGTTTAATTGGTTTAGGGATTGACTTTGAGAATATGCCATATTGATTTTATAGTGTTATACCAATGCAAGCTTTTGAGCCTTTAACATTATATTCTTTGATTATGCATTCTTTCAATGATATGTATCTCTAGAACTTGCTTCATATCTTATTGAGATTATATTCGCATTGCATATATACATGAAGATGATAAAGGCATTAAGAATTTTAACCACATGAGCCAAAAAGCCAACTTAAAACATATTATCCTTAGTGAACCCCTTTTGAGCTTGTTTATTTTTTCTTTGCTCTATCTATGTATAAAACTTAACTTTTTATATGTTTACCTTTTCACCTGACCAAGGATTAGTAGAGCATATACTTGTGATATCTCATGGAATTATGATTGGAAATTATATGAAAAGAAAGAAGAAATGATGCTTGATGAAAAGATGGGTAAAGTTGCCAAAGGTGATAAACAAAAAGAAAAGAAAAGAAAAGAAAAGTAAAAGAAGTGTTCCTTTATGTTATTAAGATTTTATATTGAAAGAAATCAAAAGAAGTTAAGCATTGGTGATTAAAGATGGAAAATTTATGTGCTTTGATGGCATATCTTATTTGAAATATCATTTTTCAGAATGATCTACTTTTTTTGGTTTGAACCTTTTCTTTTACTCTCGTTTACCTCACCTTAACCTTAGTCCCATTACAACCGGAAAATAAGACCTTTTAATTCATGGATTGCTTGTAATATGTTAGTAATGAAGATGAGATTGAAGAACAAACTTATGGTAGAACATATTCATTGATTGAATTTGAGAGATTTAAACACATAAGCCCTAAACACGTGAGTGTTAGAGTGTATATCAATGAGAGGACTTATCACTTTGGCATGGCATAGATTTCATTTAAATCCCGACGATTAATTGAGTTTTGAAGTTTGCATGTAAATAAATTCATGAAAATTTATACTCTTTATCCTTCTTGATTGTGTTCTTGTTTATAATGCACATATTATTGGATATTGATGGGATTTTAGGAGATTAGTCATAGTGATTTGATGTAATTTAACTTCAATTTGATTTTACCTATCCTTTCTTGAGGACGAGCAAGAGCTAAGTGTGGGGGTATTTGATGCAACCATATTATTCGATAATTTCACTCACATTTAACTAGTTTTTTGCCTATGTTTTATATATAAAATGCCTTGATATTCTTTGTTTTATGTTTTGAAGGCACTTTTGGATAAAGATGAAAAAGGAGTAAATTGGAGGTAATTGACAGATTTGATTTTCAATCAATGTTTTATGCAGAGCGTGAGCTCTAGAGGTCAAAATGAAGTGATTCCAGTGGCATTAAAAAGCTAACATCTATACATTTCTGGACATCTAAGGCAAGAAAATAAAATACGAAAGAGCATGGAAATCGCAGCCTTCAAAGTCAAATCTTGCAATCTGCCAGTGTTGAACTTTGGTCATTCCGACTTGAATATCTAGAGCTAAAGAAGTCCAATTGATGCAAACTTAATTTTTTTAGATTCCTGACTCAAAGATCTATCAAATCTCAAACTTTTAGCCAAAAATGATGTCATATGACAGAGATATGATTTTTTAAAGTGACAACTGAATTTTGCCAGCAAACAGGTTTCATGAAGAAACGAGTCCAAATTACGTTCTGAATCATCTAAATCGATATCCAAGTTTTTATTTCAACAATTAAGCTCTCTAAGTCAAAGCTTGAAGATTTTATGCAAGGCTATTTCTCTATTTTTAGAAAAATAATTATTGAAGTACTTAAATGTAAACTGTTTACTTAAGGGAGGACTATTTTGTAAAATAGAGACTAGGGTTTCCTAGGACATAAAAAGAATATGAGAAGAGAAGGGGGGCAGCCAGCCAAGAGAAGAAAAATGTCCCCCTCCTCTAAGAAACTCAAAATTATACATTCTTCCTTCTTTTTGATTAGTTATTCAACAAACATGCAAGGCTAAACACTTTTTTTTGGTTGCAAGGACACGGAAACCTTCGGATTTCAAGAACTGTGAGATTTATTTTACCTTTTCTTTTCAGTTTTTATGATGAATATGTTTGTTCTCGTATGCTTATTTTTCCTATGATTGTTTATTTTAATTGCTAGAGCGGACTCTAAGTTATTATTGTAGACAATCTATTGCTAAGTTTGATATCAAAACCGGAGTTATGGTATATGAACTTGTGAAGCAACTGAGTTTAATAACTATGGCGGATCTACGTTATTAATCTTAGGGAGAATATTTAATCAAATCAAACATAGACTGCGGACAATTATGTTTTCTTGATTTATCAAGTTATCTAGTTCTTAAGGCTGCTATTGAATTAAATTACTAGTGTGGACACTGTGGTTGTTTGATGGTTAGTGTTAGTTATATGGCGGATCCGTTAACTAACCAATGTTAAGAAGAGATGAATTTTCAGAATATAAATTGATGTTTCGTTTCCATGATCAGTTCTGATTTCTGTAGGTGGATGTGTGCTTGCGACCAAGGTTTGTTCTCTTGATAATTTTTGATTTTATTAAATTTTATTTCATAGTTTTCTGTTTTCTTTTGCTTTAGCCTAGATAACGTCCAAACCCCCCCAAATTGCATATCATCTAGCATAAAAATATGACTTGAATATTCCTCGTGGGATCGACCCTTGCTTGCTCTATACTATCTTGTGTGTTGTGTTTGAAGCTAAGGTAATTAATTTATGCAACCGCGACATCGCAACAATGATCATACTCATTATTGTTGGGTTTATTTAATGAAGCATCGTTTTGAATTCTTTGAGAAATATACAACCTTTCAAACTCTTGTCAAAATTCAACATTCTATTGTTATCAAATATTTTAGGTGTGATTTGGGTAGGAAATACACCTCTAATAAATTTTATGAGGTGTTTGCTTTTGATAAAATCATTCACCAAATTTCATGTACAGATACTCCTGAGCAAAATGAAGTTGTTGAAAGAAAATATAGGCACATTGTTGAAATTGCTTGTTCTTCTTTATTGTCTGTTTTTGTTCCCAGTGAGTTTGAGGGAAGAGTTGTTCTTACTGCTATAAGTTTGATTAATACAATTTCATCTTCTCATATTTCAGGTTTTTCTTCTTTTGAAAAGTTGTATGGGTATGCCTTTGAATATTCCTCCTTTAGAGCTTTTGGTTATACTTATTTTGTTCTTTATCCTCATGTAGAACGCAGTAAATTGTCCTCTCGATCTACTATTTATGTCTTTCTTGGTTATGGTGAAGGTAAAAAGGGGTATTGTTGTTTTGATCCAATAACTCAGAAACTTTATGTCTCGTTATGATGTCTTTCTTGAGCATATACCTTTCTTTTCTATTCCATCCACTACTCATAGCTTGAATAGATCTGATTTTATTCATATAAATCCTTTTTTCTGAGGATTCTGATAGTTTATCATCTCAAGTTTTTGGTACCTCAAATACCCCTCCTCATGTTCGATTAATTATACTGATCATTTTGCAGGTATTAACACTTTACTCTCTGGAACACCTGAAGCTCCATTCTTCTATACAATCCCTCAAGCTCTGTCTAAGATTGTGAATGCACCTCTACATCAATCCATACATATTTGTAAGTCCATAAAGTTACCAGATTTTTCTTATTCTTGTTATTCTTAATCATATACTTTCTTTTTAGCTTCTACTCATTGTCTCTTTAAGCTCTCTTCCTTTAAAGAGATAATTCTCGATCCTCTTTGACAACAAGTTATGGATGAAGAACTTTCTGCTTTGCATAAGACAAATACTTAGGTTTTGGTTCCTCTACCTTCTGGTAAGAGTGTTGCTGGTTGTCATTGGGTGTATAAGATCAAGACTAATTTTGATGGGACTATTGAGTGATACAAAGTTAGGTTAGTTGCAGAAGGATACTCTTAACAGTATGGTATGGATTATGAGGAGACATTTGCCCCTGTTGTAAAAATAACTACTATCCATACTCTTATGTTTGTAAGCTCAAGAAAGTATTATATGATCTCAAACAAGCACCTCATGCTTGGTTTGAGAAATTTTATGTTGTGATCTCTTCTCTTGGATTTGTTTTTAGTAGTCATGATTCCACTCTTTTATTAAGTGCACTAATACATGTCATATTATTCTGTCTTTATATGTTGATGACATGATTATTACTGGTGATGACATTGATGGTATTTTATTTTTAAAGATAGAGTTGGCTAGACAATTTAAAATGAAGGATTTTAGTTATCTTCGATATTTCTTGGATATTGAGGTAGCTTACTCACCCAGAGGTTACCTTCTTTCTCAGTCGAAATATGTTGCATATATTCTTGAGCGAGTTAGACTTACTAATAATAAGATTGTAAATACTCCCATTGAGGTTAACATAAGATATTCTTCTTATAATGATTTATCTTTCTCAAATCCAAGTTATACCATACTCTTGTTGGGAGCTTGGTATATCCCATTATTACTCGTTCAGATATTGCATATGCTATTCATGTTGTTAGTCAGTTTGTTGCTTTTCCTACTATTGTTCATTGGGCAGTTGTTCTTCATATTTTGCGATACCTTCAGGGTATAGTCTTTCAGAGTCTTTTACTTTCATCCACCTCTTTTTTGGAGCCATGTCCATACTCTTATTACCATAACTTCGGTTTGTTGGTGGCATATCTCTTAACTTGATGTTAAAAATGCCTTTTTAAATGGAGATCTTTAAGAAGAAGTTTATATGACGCCTCTTCCTGGTGTTTCACATGACTCTAAGTATGCTTGTAAGCTCAAGAAAGTATTATATGATCTCAAACAAGCACCTCATGCTTGGTTTGAGAAATTTTATGTTGTGATCTCTTCTCTTGGATTTGTTTCTAATAGTCATGATTTAACTCTTTTATTAAGTACATTGATGCAAGTCATATCATTCTATCTTTATGTATTGAGGACACGATTATTACTGGTGATGACATTGATGGTATTTCATTTTTAAAGACAGAGTTGCCTAGACAATTTGAAATGAAGGATTTAGGTTATCTTTGATATTTCATAGGTATTGAGGTAGCTTACTCACCCAGAGGTTACATTCTTTCTCAATTGAAATATGTTGCAAATATTCTTAAGCGGACTAGACTTACTGATATTAAGACTGTAAATACTCTCATAGATGTTAACATAAGATATTCTTCTTATGATAATTTACCTTTGTCAGATCCTACTTTATACCGTACTCTTGTTGAGAGCTTGGTATATCTCACTATTACTCATCCAAATATTGCATATGTTATTTATGTAATTAGTTAGTTTGTTGCTTCTCCTACTATTGTTCATTGGGCAGCTGTTCTTCATATTTTACGATACCTTTAGGGTATAGTCTTTTAGAGTCTTTTACTTTCATGTACCTCTTTCTTGGAGTTGTGTTTATACTCTGATGCTGATCATGACAATGATCCTATAAATCGCAAGTTTGTTATTGATTTCTATATTTTTTTTGTGATTCTCTTATTTCTTGGAAGAGTAAGAAATAATTTATTGTTTCTCAATCTTCAACTAAAACAAAATATAGTGTTATGACATCTACTACCAAAAAGATTGTTTGGTTACTTGCAGATATGGGAGTCTCCCTTTCTCATCCTACTTCTATGTATTGCGACAACCAGAGTTCTATTCAGATTGCTCACAACTCGGTTTTTCATGAATGAACTAAGCACATTGAAATCAATTGTCATCTTACTCATCATCATCTCAAGCATGACACCATTACCTTGCCTTTTGTTTCTTGTTCTTTGCAGATTATAAATTTCTTTACCAAATCACATTTCATTTCTTGTTTTTATTTTCTAGTTGGCAAACTCTCAATGTTTGTAGCTGATGTATCGTGAGTTTGAGGGGAGATTAAGAAATATATTTATTTTGTTTTATTTATTAAAGGTAGAATAATATTTTTAATTTAGCCTCTATATAATCTCTTTGTATTTAAATTAAAATAATAATTTGAGAATAAAGTGATCAATGAAACCCTAGTCTCCTCCTCTCTTATGGTCATATTTCTTTTTATTTAATTTGGATTGTTTCACAGGAGGCATATATGGATTCAAGTATATGGTTGAATTGTTTATGGTGGACCTCTAAAGATCACTTAATGAAACAAAAAAGTCAAGCATGTCAAAGAACCATCTCAACCTAAAATTAAGCTTAAGCTATTAGGTAAGTTTCCAAGATATGATTTATATTATTTTTTAACACACCCCCTCAAGTAAAAGCTCTTTGAGCTTAAAACTTGCACAAGCTCACACTACTTTGTGCTTGATTTTTATCAAACAAATAGGGATGGTAAGATTCAAATTTATGATCGCTTGGTCATCAAGACTCTGATACCATATCAAATAACCATCTCAACCCAATAGCTTAAACTATTAAATAAATTCTCAAAATATAAATTTTATTATTCTCTAATAAATCACACATACCATACTTGCAATTCCTTGTCCTTAATATTAGCTTTGATTGGATAATAATTGACATTAATAAAGTTAAATCACATCGAGTGTCATGAGGACAACAAGCCTAATCGGCTTCAGAATAGCAGAGCAAAGTTCGAGAAGAATCATGAGAGAGTTGTCGACCCTAATGGCAGGTGCCTTTGACATAGCGTAAAATACGCTTCAAGGCTCGATAGAGTTGACAATATAGGATAAATTCGGTCTAGTAAGAGTCAAATATTGTAATGCACTAGATAGAGAGCGAAACTGTGTAGCATCAGAATAAGCAGTACCAGAATTGCTTAGATGAGATTCCACTACAAAAGGAGTTGATTTGGCTTGCAGTCCACCATAACTGCATGATTTAACGGATCAAGTGCATATTTAGCTTGGCTAAGATAAAAACCCTTATCATGTTTAACGACCTCAATCCTCAAAAAATAGTACTCACTGAGGTCTTTCGTGGAAAATTCCTTGGCCAGATAAATAATAAAAGAACTCAGCATAAAAGAACTGCTTGCTTCTTATTATAATCATATCGGAGTAAATAGATAACAACAGAAGAAGTAAGATATATAAATATATAGCAGCAAACCCCATCAACACTACTAGCAGCAAACCCCATCAACACTACTAGCAGCAAACCCAAGACTAGGAAAGATCTGACTAAATCGTTGAAACCATGCATGAGGGGCGTGTTTAAGGCCATAAAAAGCACATTGTAAGCGACAAACATGACTTGGGAATTGTGGATCAATATAGCATGTTTTAGAAGATGGACCTGACGCTGGCCAACCATGCATGAGGGGCATGTTTTGCACGTCCAGAAAAATAGCCACGCTGGACAACCATAGCCGACTGATAGGAAGAATCACCAGAGAGTGATCGAGAAAAAACTCATGGCTGAGAGCTTTGGGAACCAAATTAGCAAAGGAGGGCAGTGGCAACTGAGACAACATGGGTGTGAAAAAAATTTTAAAATCCGATCCAAGTCCATAGAGAAACCAATGAACCTTATCGGTGTCATCGACTGATTTACCAATAGCACTAAGCTGATCACACAATGATCGAAAGGAACGTGCATATTCAGCAAAACCAAACAATGTTTTTTTTTTTGTTTTTATATCTAAAAATTTGTTAACAAAAAAAAAATATAAATCGCAAAATAATTCCTTTTCCTTTACGTAATTTTTTTTTATGGTTACAAAGCAAAGGCTTTTAACCTTAGGCCTTCTGGGTGGGAAGACATGTGTGTTACTGAAGCTACCAGCTCGTCTGCCTCCTTTTTGAGTTTTCAAAATCATTGCAATTAGTTAGGTTTTTTTTTATGTTTCAAAAACTAGAGATTTTGCCTCAACATCTACTTGTTTAATTATGATAACTATGGAGGCAAATGAGCAAAGAATGCAAGCTACGAAGGATTTCTTTCAGTACAGGCCTACTTAGTGCCAAGACAACTACTTTAATTTTCAATGCCTTGAGGAGGAGGATCTCAAAAGACGGACCTGAGATAATAAGCTCTTGAACTAAGAAAATCACACTTAAAAGGTTATTTTGCAATCCTTAAACATGCATGGAATGAAAGGATTTAAGCCTACAAGGAAGAGTAGTGGTAACATCATCAAAACAAAAACCATTTCTATTCAGCCGAATCATCAACATGTAATTACTATAAAGCTGACAGACCAAGGACAGTTACTGTTTTTCTTAGCATTAGAGTGAAACCAGACTTTGGGATCTTGGCATGAAGAAACTTTGCTTGAGGTTAGGGAGTACCATTCTCTTCCACACCGTATGAGCATTGGGACAAACCTGAGAGCATAGACAATATCCTCCAGGGTGGACCTGTTGGGGGATAAGGGGGGTTGAGTGAGAGGCTTCGATGCGAAACAAAGTCTATTCGTCCTCATTATTTTGAGTTTGTCGGATGTAAATATACTTCTAGGATTCACCAAAACTAACTTAAGAACTAGAATACTCAAGAACAAGTTTAAGAACAGAGAAGAAAGAAAGAAGAAGAATGAGGGTTTATAAAAGAATACAAGAAAGAAACACTTGAAATTTATAAAAGAAATCTGTTAGAAAATAATATAAATCATATTCTAGAATCTCACCTAACAGCTTAAACTATTGGGTTGAGATGGTTATTTGATATGGTATCAGAGTTTTGATGACCAAGCGGTCATGAGTTCGAATCTCACCATCCCGTTCGAATCTCACCATCCCCATTTATTTGATAAAAAAATTAAGCACAAGGTAATGTGGGCCTGTGCAAGTTTCAAGCCCAAAGAGCTTTCACTTGAGGGGGTGTGTTGGAGAATAATATAAATCATATCCTGGAACCCTCACCTAACAGCTTAAACTATTGGGTTGAGATGGTTCTTTGACAGAATCAACTCCTTACCTGATAACCAAGAATACACTCATGATTTCTCAAGAAATCCATACCTATGTGAATGAAGGAGCTATAGAAGGATCAAATCTAACCACTATTACATTTAACAGTTTTACCAATAATATTATGTCGGTATTTATTCTACCATTACATCGGAGCGTATTTTACCGACAGATTCACTGATGGAAAATGTCCATCGAAAAACTGCTTATCGGTAATTTCTAGTTCGTCAGAATGTCTCTTGGTAAAACACTAAATCCTATAGTTTTACAAACGGACAATGTGCAAAAAAAAAAATAATTTACCTGCTGGAATATATTTTGTTGGTGATTGGCAGTGACATTTGGAGTATTTTTATTCAAATCCTTTGTAAAATAATGATGGAAGAATTTCATCAATGATGTAATAGTTGAAGTGGTACATGCAGTAATTTTTTTCCAACTCTCTAGAATATACCGATGGATTAAGTTTGTCAATAACTTCGTCCGTAATAATTAAAATATATATATTTTTTAAAAATCTATTGAATAGAAAAAGAAAATAATTAAAAAATTAAAATTATATAAAATTCAAGTATGTAAAAATAAATTATCTTAATATAAAAGCCAAATATTTATTACAAATTTATATGTTCAAATACAATGAAACTAGAACAAAGGCGACGCTAGAGGAGGAGGAGGAGGACGGTGGTCGTTCCCGGGACCATAGGGAAAAAAAAGAGGGTGCGCATGTACCACCCATCTGTGATCTAATCCATGACCATTTGACAGAGTTCTTCATATTTCGCAGAGAGTCATTCATATTTCTCATTTAGATGGGCTGGATGTTCTAGCACTCCTTGTTGTAACAAGACTGTGAACTCCGGATACTAGGTGCTTGGTATCGATTGCGAGCTCCCAATGGTTGAGACATTTTGGGTCGTTCACAAGTTCTTGGTCGTAGTGTTGGAGCGTCTGTACACTCGATTTTTATCGAGTCCACCAGACGATCCTGTCTACATCCACAAATCCAGATTAAAATCCAGATGGGTCAAGGGATCATCCTCGTATCTCTCCTTCAACCGGTTTATATATGTCTCATGAAAATAAAAAGTGAAATCATCAAATTCAAGAAAATAATAATTTACAAAAGAAAATGGCTGAACGAATGTACCACAAAGTGTTACACGTGGTTGTCGATGAACTGTTACACCCCTTTTTTGGCGGTCTTCACTTCGTATGTACATCTCTACAAAAAGCTCTATTGGGCTTGGCTCAAGTCCAAGAGGTGGAGCCTGTAAGAAAAAAATATTTCCAGTTAAATATATTTATAAATAAAAAAAATAATTAAAGATAGATGTGATTAAAATTAATCTTACCATTTGTTTCGCATGCGAAACAGACAGTTTAGGGGTGTGTGTGTAAACCAAAACATGAATTTTCCTGCATCGGTTCCCCGCACCAGACTATGAGCGTCATGTGAAATGCTCGGATGTCACGTGATGAATATATTCCGCCCATATATTCTTCGGGATGTATGACAGCCTGAAATTCTTCCAAACCGCCACATCATTCCAGCATGGTAGAGCCTTTTTTCTAGCATATTTTTTAGATTTGTTTTGTGCTCATACCAAAATTCACATAACCTCCATGATACAAACGTATTTTATATGAGTTAATAAAAAATAAAATTTTAATATTTAAAATTAAAAAATTATTGTATTATTTTCGATGCTACCTAATTACAACGTGATTCTCCCAAACTCTCCTTGCAATTTTATCATTTGTTCTATCCCACTCAAATTTAGCATTGCATTAAAAATTCATAAAAAATAATTCAATAATTTCAATAAAGTAAAGGAATTAACATAAAAAATAGTAAAAATTATAAGTTAACACTAACCTTAAATCTTGTAAACCATGCATTGACATGTGGTTTACAATCAGGATGTTTGGAAATTTGACTCTATTGAAACCATAGAATTTCCATCGACGATTTAAATGACGATGTTATTACTCGAGTAGCCTTAATGTTTGTGAAACTAAAAATTGATAAATTTAATGAAATATTATTTGTTCATAAATTGTTAAACATAGACCAACTCAAAGCAAAACAAACTTATATTGAAAAGTCGTCCTTCCAATGTGCCTCGTACTTGTGGGTGAAGGGACACCGCCTTTACGTTGCGGACCCCACCCAAAAAGGCGGTGGCGTGAGTCGACGCACGTGTTTCTGGTGCCTCTTCTTGATCGGCACCTAATAACACGTTGTTGTCATCATCGCTGTTAGAAGAACTAGCTGCGATCATGTGCTTATGATGTGCAATTGATTTTCTCCTATGCATCTACACAAATTTAATGAAAATTTGGATATTTAAAAAAACAAATCGGCAACACATCCCCTATACTAGAAACTACCCAAAATTTTCAATACTGCAAATATACATTATTTATGCCACAAACCAATTGCTTTTATTTTATTTCTACCAATAATTTTGAATAATTCAATTTCATCTCATTTTAACGTGATAATATTTTTAATCATAAATTGACAAAAAAAATTGTAATTAAATTTAATCCTATATATTCAATTGACATTGAATCACAAATTTGACAATAACAATTAAAATTCAACAAAATAAGAAAACATTATTGCAATATAAATAAAAACATAGATAAAAGAGAAAAAATAATACAAAAACAAATATAGGCCTTAGGAATGAAAAATTCTTCCCTTAACGGCATGCTTAATTTCAGAGATTATCTATGTGTGATACAAAAAAACACAAAAAAAAATAAAAATACATTGTTAATAAATCAAAGAAAGAAGAAAAATTAAAAAAAAATACGTCAAAAGATTCACCATATATACCTATTAATTGTGTTGAGAGAAAGAAATCTTTATTTCTAGCCTTGGTGTTTGAAAGACAAAATGTTTAAGTAGAGAATTGAGAAGAGGATTTGAGAGAGTGAGAGTGATTTTTAGCTTCAGAGAAAAAAATGAAGTTCTGAAGTGCTCATTGAGTTTTTATACCATGTTTTACTGAGGAAATCACCGATGGACTATTAAATAGTATTATTTTTAATTAGTCTATTGGTGATTCTCTCGGTAACGTCCCCTTGAAATTTTTATTTCACACTAAAAATTTCAAAAAGCCCTTCAGATTTTTTTTCAGTTTGTCCGTAATTCTATTAGTAAAATTGCAAATAATAAACAATCAGAGATTCATTAATTACCAGCGTGTTAGAATTCGCATTCCGTTGGTGATTCCCTTAGGAAACTTGCCACTCAGTCAGTAAACTTTAATTATCATCATTGACATGGGGAGGGGGATAATTCCCTTCACATCTGGAGTACACCTACGAACACTAATCGTCGGTATTTCTATTGGTGTTATGCATAGTAAACAGTATCATGAGGAGGGAACAATTCCCTTCGCCTCTAAATTACACCGACAGACACTAATCGTCAGTATTTTTACCGGTGTTATGCATAGTGAATAGTGTCATGGGGAGGGGAACAATTCCCTTCGCATCTGGAATACATTGATGGACACTAACTGTCATTATTTTTATTGGTATTATGCTTAGTGAATAGTGTCATAGGGAGGGGAATAGTTTCATGTGCCTCTATAATATATCGACGGACACTAACTATCAGTATTTCCATCAGTGTTATGCACACTGAATAGTGTCATGGAAAGGGGAACATTTCCCTTTGCCTCTGGAATACATCAACAGACACTAATCGTTGGTATTTTCATCGATGTTATGCACAATGAACAGTATCATAGAGATGGGAACAATTCCTTTTGCCTCTAGAATATATCGACATACACTAACTGTTGGTATTTTCATCGGTGTTATGCATAATGAACAATGTCATGGGGAGGGGAGCAATTCCCTTCTCCTCTAGAATACACGACGAACACTAACCATTAGTATTTCCATTGGCGTGAAACAATGTCTAATGTCAGATTGTATATTTATTCCCTATCTATCCATCCTATAAATACTTAAATTGAAAGCAGCACGCACAACACAATAACACAAGTTCACATAACAATATAAAATAAATACTTCTTTGTAAAGAATTTCGCCAATAAATATTACATTGTAGACCTAGTATTTTTCCTATGTTTTATATATAAAATGCCTTGATATTCTTTATTTTATATTTTTAAGGCACTTTTGGATGTAAGATTCAAAAAGAAGTAAATTGAAGATAATTGAAAGATTTGACCTCCGATCGATGTTTTGTGCAGAGCTTGAGCTCTAGAAGTCAAAATGAAGTGATTCTAGTGACATTAGAAAGCTAACACCCATACCTTTCTATAAATATATGGCAAGAAAAATAATAAAAAAAAGAGCATGGAAATTTCAGCCTTCAAAATCAAATATCGCATTTTGCTAGTGTTGACCTTCGACCATTCTGACTCGAATATCTTGAGCTACAGAAGTCCATTTGATGCAAACTCAATTTTGTTGGATTCTTGACTCGAAGACCTACAAACAAACAAATTTCAGCAGAAAAGGAGCTTATATGAGAGAGATATAATTTTTTAAGATGACACATGAATTCTGCCAGCAAATAGGTTTTGTGAAGAAACAAGTTCAAATTACGTCCCAAAGCATCCAAACCGACATTCAAGTCTTTATTTCGGCAATGTAGCTCCTCTAAGTTAAAAGTCAAAGCTTGAAGATTTTATGCAAGTCTATTTCTCATTTTTTAGAAAAGTAGTTATTTAAATGTAAATTATCTACTTAGAAAATGACTATTTTGTAGAAAAAGGATTAAGGTTTCCTAGGATATGAAAACAAAAAGAGAAAGGAAATAGGGGGCAGCCAGCCAAGAGAGAAAAAATGCCCTTTTCCTCCACTAACCCGAAATCATGCATTCTTCTTTCTTTTTTATTAGTTGTTCAATAGATATGCAAGGCTAAACTCTTTTTGTTGATTGCAAGGACAAAGAAACCTTCAGAATTCAAAAACTGTGAATTTATTTTACCTTTTCTTTTCAGTTTATATGATGAATGAATATGTTTATCTCCTATGCTTATTTCCTAGTATTGTTTATTTTAATTGCTAAACTGGACTCTAAGTTATTATTATGAACAATCTATAGCTAAGTTTGCTATCAAAACCAGAGTTGTGATATATAAACTTGTGAAGCAACTGAGATTAATAATTGTGGCGGATCCAGATTAGTAATCTTAGGGATAACATTCAATCGATTAAATCAAACATGGACTGTGAACAGTTATGTTGTCTAGATTAATCAACTCATCTAGTTTTTAAGGCTGTTATTGAATTAAATTACTAGTGCGGACAATGTGGTTGTTTGATGGTTAGGATTAGTTATATAACAAATCTGTTAATTAATCAACATAAGAAAAGATAGATATTTAGAGTATAAATTAATGCTTAATTTCTATGATCAGTTCTGATTTCTATAAGTGGATGTTTACTTACGACCGAGGTTTCTTTTTCTTGATAAATTTCAATTTTCTTTGATTTAACATTGATTGTATCTTTCTGTTTACTATAGCCATAGATAACTTTACAATCCCCCCCCAAATGCACATCGTATAGTATAAAAATCTGAACTAAAATTTCCTCGTTGGATTGACCTCTTACTTGCTCTATACTATCTTGTTTATTTAAGCTAGGGTAATTAATTTGTGTGATTGCGACATCGTAACACTTGTTGTCAGCTCCATCACACTCTTCTACGTTGATATCATTGCTATCATCATCTTCATCGACTTGTGCTTGTTTACTGGAGCTCAGAACAACATTCAACTTCTCAACATCAACATCAAACAAAAATATTAGAAGACGCAAAAATTGAATTTTCTTCTAAGTCAATCAATGAAGCAACTCAATATGGTTCAACCAACTCACTAACTTGAAAGACATCATCTCCCATATTTGAGTCATCGTTCTCATCCTAAACAACCTCGACACGACCCTTGGGTTTGGTTTTTAATATGGATAACCAATCAATTCTTGACTGATCCTTTCTAAAGGAAAGGGTGTATGTGTAATAAACTTTCTGGCATTGTTTGGTGAAAACAAAGACATCGTTAACGTTGCAGAGTCTAGCTTTAGAGTTAATTTGACCATACCATGATGGAGATCTATTCTGATTCCTTTATTAGTGGTGTCATACGAATAACATTGAATAAAAAGACTCTATTATGCTTGCTATAATATTGCAATTCAATTACTTCTTCTAATTTCCTATAATAGTCAACTTTAAACTCACTAGAAGTCAATCCTTTAACATAAACCCCACTATTATATGTCTTTCTACCCTGCCCTTATTCTTCAATATAAAACATGTATCCATTGATAAAATACTCATTATAGCACTTCACCTTTCTTTCAAAACCCAGACTTAGTAAAGACAATATAGCAATAGTATTCCCTCCTAATTTATAAACCTGGTAAAGATATATGCCCCAACAAGTTGCAGACAAAGCACATTGAGAAGATTGAAATGAATTTCATCAAGATAATATGCAAACTTGAGATATATTCGCTCCATCTTTTTTTGACTCGATGGAGCATCTACCCATGCATTTACTGTATGAGGCAAAAATTGGAAGCCTAGTCTAGAATAGATGGATGTATCCATTCGAGAGGTTAGAGATTAAATATACAATATGATTAAAATTGTATTTTCATTGTTCTTATTAATTGAAAACATTCATTTAATGCCATGCAGGTACTTGTTCAATCTTAAAAAAAAAAAAAGTTTAAAACAAGGCACATGTTGAGACTTCGATATGTGAAGCCTATATTATTAAGAAAATCTCAACATTTATCTTGTACTATTTCGAGCCTTATTTGAGAACAAGAATCAATCGCATCTCAAGGCATAACGATGGTGGTGAAGTGCCTTCAAGTAGGAACTTGTCAACATTCTCCAATCATGGACGACCCACACCAAAAAATGCTGTCAAGGGAAGATATTTGTCTTAAATAGAATTCAGATAAGCATATAATTATATGCTATTTAACTGCAATAAACTAAGACCTTTTATTCATTAAGTATAGTATTTAAACTTTATTATTAATAGACTATTTATCTCTTATAATATCTTAAACTCATACATTATTGAATACCTCACAGACAACATCGTTAATATTTACTGTCTAATAACTCACAACTGATTGAATCCCAAATCTTTCGATTACAAGATAAACAATTTTTCACATAGTTCAGAACACACATAAATACTATCACAAACTCATTATCTATCAGGATACGTAATTTTATTACAGAATTCTTGTTCAATGTTCATTGTTGTACTTTGATGTGATCTTCATGAGTGCATCTCATATCCTCTTTGGCAATAAATCACGATAAGCTAATGGAATGAGTGTTTGCATAAGCACATGACAGTCATATCTCTTTATTCCATACAATCTGCAATCCTCCAAATTAACCAATCTTGATATGTTCGAGGCATGTCCATCAGGAAAACACAAACTCTTAAGCTATTGGTACACTAGTAGTTGTGCATTCTTGTCTAAAAAGAAGCTTGCTTTGGACTTTGCGACCCATAACCCAACAAAAACCAACTCAATATTTTTACGGTGACGAAACATCACTATATCCATTTTAGCCTTAATATTGTCCTTTGTCTTCCCCTTCACGTCTATAACTGTGTTGAAAACGTTCTTAAACATATTTTTTTCTATGTGCATGATGTCAAGGTTATAGCAAAGGAGATTGGTCTTCCAATAAAGAAACTCCTAGAAAATACTTCACTTTACCTAATTGTGGGCCAAATCAAAACTAGAAAACTTCTGCTTACCGGATTGGAAAACAAATACAATGTTACTGTACTCTTACACCACGTCATACAATTTTTTACCAAAAAGGCGAAGGGGTGCAATATCCTTTTCAACTCTACCAACATAAAAAATCCTTTTTGTTCTTTCTATACTTGTGATCTGTTGGCAAGAAATGTCAGTGGCAGTATAAAAAAGATGTTTTACCGCCGTTTGTTAGCGTGAATGTCTTGTTATTTCACTACCAGAAAACCGGAGAAAAGCAACGGAATTACCGACGGAATCTTTCCGTCGGTAATTTATACCAATGGAAATAATTTCGTCTCCAAATCTGTCGGTATATACCGACGGTTTCACCGATGGAGTATACGGTTCGTCTGGAATATACGCAACGGCATGGTGATGTCAGGCGATTTTACCGACGGAAATTACCAAGGGATTCAAACTGAGATAGCCGTACAGTGACGTGGCGCGTCACCGACGGAAGTAATCCATCGGTGCTTCCGTCGGAAAAAACCATTATATGCACCCATCTGCCGATACTTTCTTCCTTTGTTTCTCCTTCTTCTTCTTTCCCATCCCACCTCTCCCCTCCCAAACTGCAGCCAAACACCTATCCCAAACTCTCCACTATTCTCAACACGAGCACTCAAGTTTCTTATATCTTGTACGTGGTCACAATATCCGTTTCTTGTACATTTTATCATTTTTTTTAAGTAAATCTATCCTTTTTAGTTTTAATATTTAATTGTGAATTTTATTGTTTTAGTATATGTATTTTGTTAACGTTTAAACTTGTTTAATTGTTATTTATCAAAGAAACTTGTAGTATGAATGTATAATTTTGTAGTTGTTATAGTTTGTTTTAGATTTTATCAAATTATATTTGTTTGTAAATTGTTGAAATTTTGTTTGAATTACACCGAATTAAATGTGTCGT
>Ga0325403_1001157_pt1 | contig 21380 bp, 19 predicted proteins | sample PopdelMetagenome_19_FD_205665 | JGI IMG/M metagenome (GOLD analysis project Ga0325403, IMG submission 205665) | Populus deltoides microbial communities from Bellville, Georgia, United States - Xylem-PdKOR-R4 | ecosystem: Host-associated > Plants > Phyllosphere > Stem > Wood/Secondary xylem... | reverse complement strand
TCACTCGATTTGCTAGTTCTACTTCTAAAATTGAAGGATATATACTAGTATAGCTGCTGCATTCATATGTTGCATCCCATGGTGCCATGTGAAAAATAACCCCTCACTTCATTGAATTATCGGTCCATGATCCATCATAAACATCAACTACTGCTAAAAAAAGTTTTCTGTTATCTTTTGCGTTTAGTGTAATGCTAACAAGTGCCTACAAGGCATTGGTAAGGAGCATACTGATTATACAATTATTTATGCATTAGAAAAAAAAAAAGCTACCTTTAGCTGCTATGAATGTTTTAGTCCCTATTTGTTTTTGTACTTGAAAGTGTATTTTAAAAAATTAATTTTTTTTAAATTAATTTTTTGATATTTTTAGATTATTTTAATATATTTTTAAATAAAATATATTTTAAAAAGAAATAATATTATACTCCCGAACACCCCAAAACCTTTAATGTGTGGATGACTCACAAATGATTGGAAATGTAAATTCTAATGTACACTCTGATGTGCATCATAGGAATTATAATCCATCTTGTAAAGCTAAAACTAATATGCAAGAGGATATAGATCGTTCAATTACAAGAGCGAGAGCGAAACAACTACAAAGGGTCTTGACGAGTCAAATTGGAATGATTGAAGCTGCGTCGGAGTTAAAAATTAGCAATCAGTTTGAAATTGGTTCAAGGATGTTTATTTGCCTACAATTGGAACTTGGAGATGGGAAAAGCCCTTAATGGTTCTTTTGATGCTGGGCTACTTGAATTTTGGTTGATATGCAAATAAGTGAAGGAATTGATGTTGTTTATGGTCAGAACAGCAAATGAATTTGAACCTGAATTTGAAGTCATCTATTGCATGTGAAAACAAGACTAATCTAGGTGGATTTCAAGTTCAGAACATGTTCTTTCTAGATTGTCCAACCATGATTGCATTGGACTTTTGTGTAAGAAGATATGGTTGTTTTAAATTTGGTGTGTTTATGTTAGAAAGGTCAAAAAACGTGTGCTAGTTAATTTGTCTAGGTTAGTTTGTCAAAGTTTATTTTTTTGGGCTTGACTTCTGCCATGTTGAATTTTTCCTAACTTTGGAGGGATGTTCTAGTTATAAATATAGTATCAGAATATGTAATAAATGACTTTTGGCCAATATTTGAAACTTAATTCACAGAATTATGAGTTGTTCTTCCAAATTGATTTTGTGAAGAACTCTACCTGACTTATCACTCTTCTATCACAAAGAGTGTGGCGTCGAAATCCTAGATTGATCTTTGTGACGTCCAAATCAACTTATCAAAGTATCATTCTAGTCTATCTCCCATCTTATTTACCTTAAAATCACTATAATCCAGTCTAAACACCAAAAGAAAGACAACACAACCAGACCCATCCTTCATCCATTTTCGTCAGATTCATTGTTGCCGATTTTCGAATCATTCGCGGCACATCACACTCCTTTTCAAAACCCTTGCAATCCCTCTACTCCCTCACATTTATTAATGTATATATTTGTAGTAAGTTTATCCTCCTACTTATAATCAATTAAGAATAATTGAATCTAGAGCTTTTATTTTTTTTTGATTTTATTTAACACTCTATTTAATATTGTGATTTAATCATGTTTTTAAATTTTTTTAAAGGTTTTTTTAGTTTCGAATTAATTTATTTTGATATTTTTTTATCATTTTGATATGCTATTATTAAAAAAATTATTATTTTTGTATATTTTAAAGCAAAATTTGCTTTAAAAAACAAGTTCTATTATGATTATTTTTTTATCGGAACATGATTTAGTTTCTCCCTAGTATAGTAGAGGAGTTGGACTCCCTACTTTGCTCCGAAGGAAGATCCTCGTAAGAACATTATAAAACCTTAAGAATGTGGTCCTCCCTTAACGATCATACCAACTAAACTAAGCCTCCAGGAATGTCAGGCAAGCAGCTGTTTTCAGACTTGGGATTTTTCTGATGAAGGATTGGTTCCCAAACTAGAGCAGCGGGGAGAAACATAAGCTTGTACATGCCAGAAAGGAGGGAGGGAAAAGAAAAGGAAGAAGACGACCTTGGATTATTTCATTTAAGTTCCAAACTGGATAATCAGTACAACCATTGTAGTTTCTGTGAAGTAGGCATCGCCGGAGAAACTCCACTACCACCTGTTAAACCCTCCCAGTAAATGAGAAAAAGGGCGGAGGAACTGGCATAGGAACATTGATGCCAAGCTGGATAGAAGCGAATCATGTTAAACATGCTTGCATTTCACCAAGTGCCTATTTCATGCAGAAATAAACACTCCACGAGATAAATTTTGTGAACCCTCTAATATGACAAGATTAATGCTGAGAATCTTCAAGAAAACATCAATGCTAAATCACCCTATAAGTAATTCTCCATTGTTCCTCTAATCTAGCATGAGTTATCAAATCTTTCCAAAAAAAAGGGTAATTGAAGCCAAATAACAAATAAGTTATCAGTTTGTAGCTCTAAATATTCTCCAATGATACAAGTGGTTTTTTTATTTACCTGCCCAGCATCTATTTCCGTTAATTGGATTCCTTTCAGCAGCAGATGTAGTGAATATGGCAGCTCCATCTCCACGTCTGTCAAAAGAGCATTAATATGTAAAATGTAAACAAGAAACACAGTTCATGGAAGGAAAATGATAAAACAGGCAAGCGAGAAGTCAAGATGGGAAAGTAATTATTAATGTTCATGATGTTGATGGCTTCTTTAAAGCTGTCAGCCTGAAGGTTAGGAGAAAGAATAAAGGATACATGTTAATTCATTGCCATGCTAACTGTCAGATGCCTGATTATCATACAGAAACATAAAGGGTACTCAGGAAGAACGGGGCCAAGAATTTCAATGATGAGAATATGGATGGTAAAAACTTTATAATTCACATTAAAAAAAAAATTCTTATTTAATTAAACGATTAATTAAAAAAACACAAAGACTAATTAAAAAAAAGACTAAATATTGTAGGATGAAATTTAAAAAATATTAAAATATTTGATCTCGCAACACGGTTCATATAGTAAATTGTGTTTAATAACAATGTTTCTTAGAATATAATTCTTATTTAATTCAACGATTATCTATATCATTAAATTTTTTTTAAAAAAAGTCACAAATAAAAATGAACTGAATCAAACTATAAAGCTTAATTATAAAAAAAATTAATGTTGAATAATGAAACTAAAAAACATTGGTTCAACCAGTGTTAATCCATTGACCCTGCAACCATGAACACATGATTGAGATTATAAAGAGTTAATATGTCTTGGAAAACTAATCTTCTTATTAACTTAATGACGATATATATATACAGCCATGAAGAATGAACATGATAAGCTTTCCTAACAACCTGATAGCAGAGGATCAATTTGAATTCAAAATACTGGAATCCTAACAACATTTATATTCCTGAAGACTTGCACAGAATCCTAACTATACATGATTCTTGAAGACCAGCACTGTAATGTTGCATGTTGCTGGCTGACATCCCTCCTTAAGATGGACGGCCTTGAGTAAGTCCAATATTGTCCTTAAGTAACTCAAACCGATAGCGGGGAAGAGATTTTGTCAGTGCAGCAGCGAGTTGATCATCAGAGGAGACATGACAAACTCAAAGAACTCCAGACTGAACTCTTTCGCGGATAAAATGGAAATCAATGGAGACATGTTTCATCCTTGAATGAAAAACTGGATTTGAACTAAGTTGTGTTGCACCAATATTATCACAATAAATCACAGGCACTTGTTTAACTGAATATTGAAGTTCATCATACCCAACTGATTTCTGAAGCAGTGTCAGCCACTGAACGATATTCAGCCTCCGTTGATGATCTAGCAATGGTTTGTTGTTTCTTGGATGACCATGAGACAGGATTCTGACCAAGGTATAAAATGTAAGCACTGGTGGAGGAGAAGTCATCCTTGTTTCCCCCCCAATCGGCATCTGAAAACGCATGCAAGTGAGCAGGTGATTGATGATGCAGAAGAAGACCTACGGTACTGGTGCCTGAAAGATACCGCAGTAGGCGTTTGACAAGTCGCCAATGTTCTTCAGTCGGTTTGTGCATGAACTGTGACAACTTGTTCACAGCGAAAGATACATTTGGTCGAGTAAGTGACAGATATTGAAGACTTCCAACTGTGGCATGATATTCTGAGGGATGAAGGAGCAACTTACCCATTGCAAGAGTGGGAGGAGGACCTGGTGGCAGTGGAGTAGCCACAGGCCGTGAGTTGCTCATGTTGGTACGATGCAAGAGATCTTGAATATATCTGTGCTAAGAAAGCACCAACCCGCGAGGATGTGATTGTATTTCTACACCAAGGAAATAGGTCAGAGAACCCAGATCTTTGAGGGAGAACTGCTTGGCTAGAGTTTGAACAAGTAGATCGACTGCATGCTCATCATCACCGGTGATGATAATGTCATCTACATATACCAATAAATATAGAAGATGGTCATGATGTTTAAGAATGAACAAGGACGTATCATTCACTGAATTTGTGAAGCTGTTAGCAATCAGAAAGGAGCGAAGCTCATGGTACCATGCACGGGGTGCTTGATTTAGGCCATAAATGGCTTTATGCAGTTTGCAGACGAAATGTGGGCGTTCTTTGTCTACAAAGGCAGGAGGTTGAACCATGTATACGTCTTCCTGCAGGTGTCCCTGCAGAAAAGCATTGTTGACATCCAATTGTCGCAACTTCCATCCATTACTGACTGCAATGGACAGGACAAGACGAATTGTGGTTGGCTTGACAACCGAACTGAAGGTTTCGGTACCTTGGTCGCTGGTGAAAGCCTTTGGCCACCAAGCGTGCTTTATAACGAGAAACACCGCCATTTGGATTGCGCTTCACCTTAAAAATCCATTTACAACCAACTAAGTTAGAGGCACATTGAGAAGAAACCAAATCCCAGGTTTGATTTTGGATGAGAGCATTAAACTCATCCTGCATGGCATGACGCCAGTTGGCATCCTTTAAAGCAGTGACAACAGATGTTGGCTCCTGAATATCAGTTGAGGGAAGATGTGAAAGGAAGGTGAGTTTGCGGATAGGTTTGTGGATATTGTTTTTGGATCTTGTTGTCATATGATGAGAAGGGACAATAGGTTGAGCTGGGGGTGGATGAGTGATCAGTGGGGATGGTGAGGCGGGCAAAACAGTGGAAGGTTGTGTCGGTTGTATGGTGGGAGGGCTGCTGGTGTCCGTTGTAATGGAGCAGCTGACAGGGTGTGCGGCAGAAGGTGGAACTGTAGGTGGCGTGAACGGAGGAGATTGAGGCGCAGGTGCCACAATAGAAAGAATAGGAGGTATCAATGCATGTAGAGAGGAATAGTTGGACACAGATTGTGATTGTAGTAAATTAGGATATGGTACCATGAAATTAATTAGAGAAATTTTTTTTAAAAAGAAACAACAAAAACTCAAGTCAACCCAAGTTAACTTGCTAACCCTGCGATCATAGGCATAAGATTTGGATAATCTTATAGAAAAGAAAGAAAGAGAGAAAAAAAGCACGAAGACCAATTCCATAAAAATCAAATATTAAAGGATGAAATTGAAAAAAAATTTGATTTTATAAAAAGACCTAAAAAAGATCAAAGTCAACCCGTGTTAATTTTCAAAACCCGTGGCTAAATAAAAAGAAGTTGAGGGATGAAATTTGAAAAGAAATGCAATAAAAAAAATCCAAAACAAAATAAACATTAGTAAAAAGAATAGGGAGAAATTCAACATAAAAAAATTAAAATCAAATGATGGAGATGAAATTGAAACAAAATTTAATTAGTGAAAGGATTAAAAAAATTAAAAGAATGAGGATCAAATTTAATATAAAAATAAAATGAAACCTAATTATTAGAGATAAAATTGAAGAAAAAAACCAATCAAAAAAAGATAAAAAAAAATTAATAGCAACCAAAAAAAATAAAGACTAAATTGAATATAAAATATAAATGATAGGATACTCTCATATTTTGGCCAACCACTTTTTCTTTTTATTAATATTTTATATTTATGAAAGATCAAATTACCCATAATTCAACTTGATTATAACAAAAAAATTAAAATGAAATGACAAAACTCCCTGGAAGCTTTATTTTTATTGATTCCTGTGGCATTGAGTAATTTAATTCTGCTTAATCAAAATGTCTAAAAAACCCTTGGACACAAGTTAATGTTTTTTTGCTTATAAAACTAATTTAGTCATTGTATTGTTAATAATAAAAGTCAAGTTTGCGCCTAATTAATTTTCCAATGACCAATGTTTACTTATAAAGAAACTAAATTACCTCTTTACCTATAAAGAAACTAAATTACCTCTCAATGGCTAGGATAATGATTGTTTTTTAACGGCTAAAGGGAGGAAAATATTATTTATTGATATAATATTTCTTTACATGATTTAGTTTATATTACTAGATTTGTTGCTTATATTTTATTGTGGGCCGAGCAATTTTTTTCGATGTAAGAAAGAATGGTAGGGTAAAATAATTCTAGAACCAAATCATTGGTTCAATTGGTAATTTAAATAATATAAATAAAAAAAATATTATAATATTAAATAAATTGATGAAAAAAATAACACTGAAAAAAAAATAAAAAACCAAATTTAAACTCATTCAGATTTAAATAATATATTGTTTATGAGTGTTTTTTATATTCTTGTTATTGCAATTGCTTATAATTTTATGAATAATGATTCTCAAATTGCTTTTTTGAACGGGGAAATTTTTTTGGGTCGGAAATTCAAAATCTTTTTTTAGCTGATATAATTTGCTTATACATCATTTCTACTTCAATATCCTGGTAAGTTGACAATGGATCTAACTTTTTCCTAGCTCTTTTAATATTTTTTTTGTTTTCAATTACCATGTTTCATTTCAAGTTTGGTTGTTTATTACATAGTTTTGATTTTTTTTTTATTTTCACTTGTGATATCGTGTGTTTGGGTTTGTGGGCTGGTGTTTTGTTACAGAGTTTTATTTTTCTTTGACATGCAAATTGATTTAAAATGCACTCTGTTATGATTATTTTTTATTATTATTAATGTGGGTATTCGGATCAACTTGCGTACATCTCGACTAATCTCACGGGCCCTGAAGTTAACGACCATGTAAACCTCTAGTGGCCTTGATGTTTGTAGGACTCGAACCGGTGACCTTTAGTGAACAAACCTAGAGCTTGACCAGTTGACCATGTAAGCATTCTGATTTGATTATTGTTTAGTGTGAAAGAACCATCTCAACCCAATAGCTTAAGCTATTAGGTAAGGTTCCAATATATAATTTATATTATTCTCTAACACACCCTCTCAAGTGAAAGCTTTTTGGGTTGAAACTTGCACAGACTCACATTACCTTGTGCTTAATTTTTATCAAATAAATAGAGATGATGATATTTGAACTCGTGACCGCTTGATCATTAAAGCTCTGATACCATGTCAAAGAACTAGTTCAACCCAATAGCTTAAGCTACTGGGTTGAGATAGTTCTTTAACATTTAGGCTATTTATTACTACAATAGGTGTTAGTGTTGTAGATTGATTTTGATTATGCATTTTAATTATTTTTGTGTCTATAACCCAACTACCTCTTATCGATTCAAGATTATTTAAAAAATTATAATTTTAACCAAATATCTTTCAATCATTTTTTATTAATAAGTAATTTCAATAATATTTTTTTTTATTAAACATACATTTTAATCTAATTAGTAACAATTAAAATTATTTTATTAAAACTTATTTTTTTAAAATTACAATTGCAAAACCAACCACAATTTCAGAAAAATGAAAAAAAAAGGAGGAAAAAAACAACAAATAAAGGGTCAATTGAAGAAAAAAGAAGAAGGAAGATCTGCTGGAAAAAAAAAAAGATCTCAATTTTGTTTTTTTTTTTCAAGTAAAGGGTCAACAGTTCCTTACAGAGAACCCAGCCATGCAAAAGCAAGCAAGAAAGTGCACTTGAGGGTCTAGCTGTTGTGATCAATCGTGTGACTTGTTCCGCCCCCGTCCCGGGTTCGACCCTCTATGTGCACGCCTGTCACCCCCGCGGTGCCTTACCTGCTCCTGGGCTTGCAGGATGTTCAATGGGCCATGGGGAATAGTCGTGGTGCGCGTAAGCTGGCCCGGACACCCCATGTAAATCAAAAAAAAAAAAAAAAAAGCAAGCAAGAAAGCATTACAAGCAACAACAATTTTGTTTTTTTTCATTGGACCGAAGTGACAACCACCCTTCTTTTTCAACTCTGTTTACTAGCTAATGTGACCAAGGAAAAAAAAAAGACATTTCTTTAAAGGAAAAGAGGCAGTATTTTTGTTCATACAAACATGTTTAAAATTCTAGTCATAATTGATTTTTAAAATACTTTTTATTTTAATATGTATTAAAGTAATGTATTTTTATTTTTTTAAATTATTTTTTAATCAGCGAATCAAAACGATCCAAAACATATAAAAAATTAGTTTTTCACAAAAAAAATTGAATTTGTTGGAAACGATGGTTGGCCCGTGTTTCCAAACGCAGCCTGATCAGTCCTAAAAAATTTAATTTACTTTTATAAATAAAATTTTATCAAATTAAACATCAATTAAATATCAAAAAAATAAATTTCCCAACATTCTGAGAACCCTATTATAAAAAGCTTAAGTAAACAAATTGTAAGTGCTTTATTTTTAACCGAAAAAGCTAATAAAACAAAATAGTCAATAAAATTCTTCCAAGAAAAAAAGCTCGGTTACAATAAATAAGGGAGCTTCTTTAGTTTTTTTTTTTTTTTTTTTTTGTAATAAAAGCATATGCAACAATTTTTCTACGATTTAAACTATAATCTTTAAATATAAAAATTAAAAAAAAATCAATATAGATTTCACTATTACTACCTACAGTGGCAACGAGTCGCAGTCATAGGACCCCACTTTAGAAATTTATAGAATAAATTATTAGAGAGAGAAGACAGTGCTGACTAAAACAGGTTTACTAAAACATTAAATTAACCAAAACGAATAATTTTAAATGTTCAGGGCAAATTACTAGAATTATTAATTTTAATTCAGGACAAATTACTGGAATTATCATGAGACATCTTGAAGTTCTCAAACTTCAAAACTATAGAGTGCACATTAGTAATTTGATTAATTCACTATACACCAAGCCACGTATCACTATCAATATGAATTGAAATAATAAAATAATTATTTTGTTCATCTTAAATAAAATCAAATGACTTATTAGTAGAGATGATATAATTTCTTTTCATGTAATTTATTAATCATTATCAAATTCATCGAGACAGACGGGTCATCTTGTATTTTTTTTATTTAATAAAATAACTTAATTACTTTAATAAAAAGACTAAACTAGAATTCAAGGGTTTTTTATTTTTTTTTAATTTTTTTAGTACGGTAAAATTACTTAATTACACTTAAAAAAACATTAATTTGATGTCCATGGGTGTTTTCATCCTTTCATTATGGTTTTTTTTTTTATAATAAGGTTAACTTAAGGGTGATTAGATAATTTAATTAACATAAATATTATTTTAAAAAGCCAGCTAATATGTGTGTTGCACATGTCAATGTGTGGATAATGATTGCACTCTTTCGATCGGTGTGTGTGGCGTCACTCGGTAGCTATATACAGGCGTTCAGGGTGGTCTTCAAATTTTCTCGGCGGCCTCTTCATCCCTTGGTGAAGCATATGGTCAACGGACTTCCGGTTTGGCATTAACTATCTTTTTTTTTCTTATTTCTCTCTCCTTCTCATTTTTGCACCTATTTCTTCAATTCTTAAAACCAACCCTTTAATATATTTTCTTTCAGATTTGGTCCTTGTTAATTTTATTATAATTTATTTTATATTAAAAAAATTATAAAATTATATATATATTTTCAATTTCATTCTCCTTTAAATTTTTTCATGTGTCAGATTTGATTTTTATTCTTTTAATTGCTATTTGTTTTATTTGAGATAATTTTAAAAATTAAATTATTTTTTTATGATTCCATCCTCCTTTAGTTTTTTCTTATTATATTTGACCTTTATTCTTTCTTTTACCCTGACAACTTTTTTAAATGGATATTTTTTCCTTGTTTCATTCTTTAATACTAAATTGGTTGGCAATTGAACTAATCGAGTCTAGGATTTAATGAGTTGCAATTTAAAAGATTAACCCATGTTTAAGAGATTTATTGAAGTTAGCTTGTTTTTATTTTCCTTTTATAAAGCTCATGTTTTTTTCAATTTTATCATTCAACATTTATTTAATTGAAGATTAGGCTTTGTTTTTTGTTTTTGTATTTACTTTCTATAGGATTTTTCACTAATTTGAAAATGGCATGAGTTATGTCGGATCTTTTTGTTTTTTTTAATTTTATCATTCAATATTTATTTAAAAGAAATATTGGTATGAGATGCTCACTTTATGATATATTTTTTTGTTTTCTGGGTCGCTACCTTGACAATACGTGCGACCGCTTTCAATGTCATCGTGCAACTTTTTATAATAGTGTTAGAATCGCCTCGGTGAACTTTTTCTGTTGATAGAGTGGTATTTCTAGTGGAGTGACGGTGAGTCTTTAATGAGTCTTTCTTTTTTTTCTTTCCGAATATGATATTGATATTTATTTTTTTATAGTTAATTATTACTTTTTTTTTTTTGTTTGAAAATCACGTGAATTTCTTTTGAATTAGATGTAGGCCTTCGGTTGATAAGCGTGCTTTGATCATTGTTTTGTGGTTAATTTGTTTAATTATCAGATTGAGTCATGAAAAAAAAAAAATCAAGATGGTGGGTGAGGAGGACTTCAAGAATATTCTCCTCGAAAATGTCCAGCCGCAGTGGATCACCACGAGGCATCTTACAATAAACACTGTATCTTGCTGACAAATGGCCATATGTATTATTAGCTGTAAGAATCTTTGTTTGGTTCAGTCTACTCACTTCTATATCAGCTTCTAATTTTGTGAAGTATTTTTTATTTTTTTAAATTTAAAAAAATTTGAATGTTAACAGAGAAAAGGATAACATTAAAAAACACAAAATAATGAGTACATGTTTGCAGAAAGAAAGGAACAAGACGAAAAGCTCCCATATAAACATACCCACAGTCATTCTCCATCACCCCCACCTAGGCATCAGCTATTGTTTTTCTCCCCTCTCAAATTCATTTGCTTTTTGGCCATGGCTCTCCAAACACAAATGTTAAGAAGAAATGTCAAAGAAGCCAAAGCCAAGTTTTGGTGGAACTCTCTCTGCAGTTCTTTCTCTACAGTTCCTTCTCCTATTGATTCTCCTCCTCAACTTCCACCATTTGATTACCAACCAAAACCTTACAAAGGACCATCAGCTGATGAAATCTTGCAAAAACGCAAGAAATTTTTGGGTCCTTCTCTCTTTTACTACTATCAGAAGCCTGTTAGTCTCTAATATTATGTACCCTTTTAATTTTATGGTTTCCTTCTTCATGTATAGCATAAAAGTTTTGATCTTTGTTTGATTTTGCTGTGTTCTCACTCTGTTCATCACTTTCTGATCGTGCCCTTTTGATCTCAGTCTATCTTTCCTTTTCATTTTGTGTTGATTGATGATGTTGTTTTCGTTTTGCAGTTGAATATTGTTGAAGGAAAGATGCAATATTTATTTGATGAAAATGGTAGGAGGTATTTGGATGCTTTTGCTGGGATAGTGACTGTCTCTTGTGGGCACTGCCATCCTCAAATTTTAAATGCAATTATGGAGCAAAGCAAGCTGCTCCAACATGCTACTACCATTTACTTGAACCATACAATTGGTGATTTTGCTGAGGCCTTAGCTGCTAAGATGCCTGGAAATCTCAAGGTTTTTGGTGTCCTTGATCCCTTTCTTTTAATTTCCTTTCGGTAAATAATCGTAATTCTTGAAGGAATATACAGGAACGATGTAATTTAGGTTTTGATTAATTCAGGTTTTGTTTTTGTTTTAAAATGATGATCATTATTCTAAGTGGTTGGTTGGATAATGCTTAAAATAATTAGTTAAATTTTTAAAAACATGAATTTTCTTGGTAATCAGTGCGTGATTCATCATTGTTTGTGTCAAAGGTACAAAATATTCCTGAAGTAAATTGTGACGACGATTATTGAAGTAAGATTTTGATGCTTAAACTGATTTGAAAACAGTATCTAAATTTTAAACTTGTTTGCATGTGCAGGTTGTCTATTTTGTAAATTCTGGATCAGAAGCTAATGAATTAGCTATGCTGATGGCTAGACTATACAGTGGTAACCTTGAAATGATTTCGTTAAGAAATTCATATCATGGTGGAAGTTCTGGTACAATAGGACTGACAGCTCTAAACACATGGAAATACTCAATTCCGCAGGTTTGTTGATCTACTGTTGCTGCAGGTAAATATGATCACTCGTTGTAATTGGATTGATGCCAGTAAATCTAACAGAAGAATTTTGCAGGGCGAAATTCATCATGTTATTAACCCAGATCCGTACCGAGGAATCTTTGGTTCTGATCCTACTGGTTATGCCAAAGATGTGCAGGATCACATTGATTATGGTACTTCAGGAAAAGTTGCTGGATTTATATCTGAAACCATTCAGGTTGGTGACTTGACTTTGACACTTGTTTCCAGTAAGACTTTGATACTTGTTCCCAGTAAGCAGCGTATATGGTTGTTTTGACAACCGTGAAAATGAAATTTCAAGGAAACTCTATTCTCTCTTTTGGATGAATATAGGGAGTTGGAGGAGCGGTTGAATTGGCCCCTGGATACTTGAAATTGGTTTATGACATTGTGCGTAAGGCAGGAGGTGTTTGCATAGCTGATGAGGTGCAAACAGGGTTTGGTCGCACAGGAAGCCACTATTGGGGTTTTGAGACACAAGGTGTCATCCCTGACATTGTTACTATGGCAAAGGTATTTAAAATCACCTCTTTCAGATTTGTTCATCAGTGCTGCAAAGATAATTCTATGTTTTAAATAGCTCTCACTTCAATATGTTACTTTCACTATCTTTTGAAAACTGCTTGACCATCCCACAAGTAACACCCAATAGCATTTATCAGGGCATTGGCAATGGTTTGCCATTAGGAGCTGTAGTAACAACACCAGAAATAGCACAAGTAATGGCGCAAAAAATTCAGTTCAATACTTTTGGTGGGAACCCCGTGTGCTCTGCTGGTGGACTTGAAGTATTGAGAGTCATAGACCAAGAGAAGCGTCAAGAGCATTGTGCTGCTGTTGGTTCGCACTTGATTGGACGTTTGAGGGAGCTACAAAGAAGTCATGACAGTAATTTATCTTGAACTTAGCATCTCAATACTCTGTTGTGATATTTGCCTCTGTGATTTACATGACATTTTCTGTTCACTGTATGTTAAGTATTCTGTTGGCTGTCTTATTGCACCATCTGAAATCCGAACTACTTTCAAATGCAAACCAACTATTACTAACTTGCTATAGCAAACGATACTTTTGAGTGTGGTTCTATTCATATACCAACATACACTAGAGTAAACCTAACTAGATTTTTGCTTAGGGCTCTTTTCATCCATAACTATATATAAAAGCACAATTTTTTAAAAAACTTTTGATTGATTATTATAAATTTAATACAATATTAGCATTATAGCATATCTCCAATTGTAATATGTAAATTCCACCTCACTCTAATTAAGGGAAAAAAATAAACATTGAAGATATTCTTAAAAAAGAAATTATTAAAACCTAAAAAATAAAGTAATCTCATCTTTTCATTGTTTTCCTATTTCTAAAACCCTAAATAACATAAAATAAGTTTCTTAAATCACTCCTAACTTATATAGTATATCATTAGCACTTTATTTTGCAGAGTTTGTGCCAAAAACCTAGTTCCTGTAAGTGTCTGCAGATGAATTTTCTTTTATGCATGCGCTTGTACAATGTCTTGGGATGGGCTTTTACACAAATAAGCTTCATCTGAATGTTGTGCACATGTGTGTTTTTGTAAGACATGAGCCAAGCTAGTTTCTCTCTTTAACAGCTTCATGTAGGATTAATTAGTTTTGCTGCTTCTGTAGCCTTGCGCAGAATAGAAATCAAGCCAGCCAAACCGAAGTCCAAATTTTATCAACTTTTTTGTCAGATGTGATGATTACATGAATTTAGATGTTGATATGTAACTTCTGAATTACTGTGACGCATTGTTTAAATTTTTTATGATATTTTAAGCTGCTCTGAAATTTTAATTGTTGTTTCAGTCATTGGAGATGTAAGGGGCAGGGGCTTAATGGTAGGGATAGAACTTGTGACTGACAGGAAGGAAAAAACCCCTGCCAAAGCAGAAACTGCAATCTTGTTTGAGAAACTTAAAGGTAATAAGGCACAACCTCCCAACACCATAAACGTAGAAAAGATAAGCCTTTGACTATGAAATGATTTTCTCATTGATTTCTACTTTGTATTTATTCACTGATTCCTGAGTGCAGAGCTTGGCATCTTAGTCGGCAAAGGTGGAATACATGGAAATGTGTTTCGTATCAAACCACCGATGTGCTTCACCAAAGATGACGCAGGTACTCTTCATGTCTCATCAAGTGCTTAAATAAATTAAACCCTCGTGTTTTTAGATAAGCAATAAGGTAACTTTCAGGAGGGATTATGAGAGCTTTTAAAAACTGCAGTTTCTGTGAAAAAAAAGCTCTGAATTGCTTGCATGATGATTACCATTGTTAATTTTGTTTACATGCTCTTTTTAACCAAATGATCTAATGTCACGGTTTTTGTTTTGGCATACGCAGACTGTCTTGTTGACGCGTTGGACTATTCAATGTCAAAGTTGTGAGGAGCTACCTGCCTGAAGCTGAGATGAATATGTAATTATTCACATTTTTTGGCATCGATCTCTTCTGATAGGTTGCTTTCAATAATATCAAGCAAATATCTAACCTTTCTAACAATAGGGATGAGTTTGCTTGTTTCTGATTCTATTGCGTGAAAAAATCAAACTGTATTTCCATGTTCTGTGGATTCACTTGTCATGATGTGAACCAATGGATACATTACTTGAAAAGTCATGCAAGGAAAACATAATCCAAGAAAGGCTTTAGCGGTTATCGGTGTGTGCGACAGATAATTTTTAGGTCAACGATGCTGGCAAGGCATTAGGTTCTTTCGTTTTTAAGGTGCAGGCAGGGTCAATGCTCAAGAAAAACTTCTATTGCAAGAGGACCTCGGACCTCTGAGGACAGTTAATGTCCAATTTTTCAGAATTATTGGCTCTGTAGTTCCAGGTTTTCGGCAATACCCTCCAAATCAGGCCATGTGCCTAAGCAACCATCTCTAAATGTGGATTCTGAAGACTAAAATATTGATTGAGCTCAACTGGTGATATAGAAGTGGTGGGGATGGATAAGAAGATTAAAAAACTCACAAAGTGAAACTGGAAATGCTCTTAGCTTTATATTTCTCCTTGTACCAAACATAAACTACAAACCAGAAAAAGGGAGAAAAAATTGCTAGTACAGAAGAAAAGAAACGAAAAGGACAAGAAACATCACTAGCTAGATAAAAAGTAGAGACCAATCGTGTTAGACTATTCAATGAAGCCATTGAAGTGTGGACTCAGGATGGTTGATTGATAGTGGCAATCTGATGAACGCGTCCAAAGATTTGTCGTTTTAATTAGTGGAATGACCTCGATTGGTTATTTCAATATTGCTGACAAACGTTGCATGCTTTAATGATTACAGCAAGATTAGTAGAACTAGTAATACGATTGTAACAGCATCGCTTTCTTTTTGGCTTTCTACTTACTTTTGTAGATCCCTTTTGATTGGTTTATGAATAGCTTTAGCTTAGTTAGGGCTTTGCTTGTGTTGCTGGAACACTATCCTGTTGTATGACAACTAGGTTATTTCCAGTAATTATCCATGCTCATTATGGGATCACAAGACAACTGAGCTAAAGCTGTCCCGGTCAGAATTCCCTGGAAATGAAACAGAAACTAATGGAAACAAAATGGCTACGAGTTGCATCTTCTTAATTGTGCATCAATGATATTACATAATTTCGGCAGCAAAACATCCATGCCATTCATTATTGACCTAGAGTTCATTGTCAGGTGGGGTTTTCCAAGCCTACATTGACCATTTCAGTATAAGCAAGGGAGATGGGAGGCAACAAATAGTTTCCAATTCTCACGATTTATGTACAAGGCAGAACAAAAATACAAACACAAGTAGACTACAATTTACATGACAAAGTTTCATCTGCAGACTCAACGTGATATATCATTTGATGGCAAGACAGTAGCAGCACTGAAAATTGATTTAACCACAAGCTTCCTCTTGATAGAATGGCTATTTATATCTAAAACTTTCCAGTTGTAGGAGGCTGCTTGAAAAATGTCAGCAGCTTGAATTGTCTACATAAGATTACATCATTACCCTAAGACGCCCTTTTTCTTTCTGAGTATGGCTCCAGTGATGATTATCTCCTTGAGATCTTGACCAGCTATAGGGTCCTAATATGAAGCTAGGCAGGCTCACGTGGGGTTGCCCAAAGTGAACTCAGAGCCCGAAGCCGTTGGAAGTATTCTCCTAAGGCAAGCAGCCCTCGAGCTGCCTGACGTGTTGTTAAGATACGAGACATCTGCTGCAAAGTTTCCTGGCGTATATGGTCTGCCTGTTAAAACAAAGAGTTGATGTTAGATATATCAACAAGCCCAGCTGATTGACCTCATTCAGAAAGCTGTGGAGCATAACTTCAAGCACAACCAATTTTGACCTAAATGCTAGCGAAAACTTGGATATCACCCACATCTGCATAACAACGTTATTTCATGACACAAGGCACTAATATGCTTTAATGCAAGTTAAGAATGCCTTTTCCTCTGAAATTGAACTGATTACTTCATCGATTGTGTATGTGTTATGAGTGCACATGCCTAAGAACTTAGACTAAAACCATTCGAGAAAGCAAAGAGAAGGTGCATTATAAGACCTGCTGCACAAAGCGGGCCAGAGCTTCTAACTTCTCCATTGCAGTTTCCATATGAGGCGAGTAACTTGCTTCACCCAACTGACCAGCTGCCACAGTCTCTGCTACATTTTGCTGGAGTTTTTCCAAACCTTGTGAAAGAGCATCTTCAGCTTGCTGGCATGATTGTCTAAGATTAAGAACATCCATAAGCTGCTGTTCTGTCAAGGGCTCCATGCAAGGCACGAGAATCTGTAATCAACATAAATTTGTGAATATATCTCAGAAGAAACTGGGTCGGAATAGAAAATATGACAGAAAGTCCAGAAACACAGAATAAAATGAATACTTGAGTCAATGAAGCAACTATTTGAATGATCTAAGAACTTATTAATCATATGAACCAAATGATAAGATGCTAATCTATAACATGTGTTGGTGCCGATACTTACGTCTAGGAAGTGAGAAATGCTCTATTAACGACCACAAGCAATCAGCATGACTCTATACCAATAGCAGAGCCCTCCAAATGAATTATCACTGCATAAATATTTGCGCTTTACATGACTAGACAAGACTTGCTGGCTATTATGTGCAAGACAACACAATAACCACAGTTTTGGAGTAACAAGGGCCATAACCATATTTACAGCAAAGTAGACAATGACCAAAAACCAACTGTATAATTAATAAACCAGACTGGCAATATGTCACGCACTTTAACAATTGCCAGCATAATGCTCGACGTGAAAGAAATTTAACACACCAAGCCGAGCATCAGCGCAGACTGTAATGCAGTGATAAGTTGTCAAAGTTTTAGATCAAGTTTACCCACCTTGGCAAGGTGGTGAGATCAAAATGAGGTATTTCATAAGTTCAAAGGCACCCCTGTATATAACCTTCAATTGATAATTTTAAATAACTAATTCATCACCTTAAGAAGCTCTGAAGGGCGAAACCCTCCAATCCACAAGAAAAACCTTTCTGCCGACGATTTCCACAAGCCAGACATCACATAGAAAACATCAGCTTTTGCTGCAGTTGCTTTCAGGCGAAAAAGTTCGAAATAGTGGCTCATGTCACTCTCTACACGTATGCGGAGCTCTACATCACTTATATGAGCGTTTAAAGCAGTCCTCATATCACAAATATGTCTGTTTTGCTCCTCCAACCAGTGCCCATACTCCATCTCAAAAGTTGCAATCCCTACAGAATCCTCAGAGTCAGCATATGTTGATAGATAAATGTGAACGAACAAGATTAAAGTTAAACCACAAGTAAAATGTCAAGAAATTAAAAGAGAAAATACAGGCATTTTTCAGGTGAGAGTCATGTATCGACGGCAACCTCTTAAGACCATATTTTAAGTGCTAATTTCAGGAATGTCAGCCAATAAAGGGGACAGCAGTTCACCTTTTATTTGCCATTGAAGTGCTTAATCATTGTTTAAACATTATACATAATAGTAGTGCATGAAGATCGAGTTACAAGTATATGAATTAAATAATGCAACAAATCGCTTCTACTTTGGATGGTCTCCGGTGCTCAAATGAGCTCAAGCAAACTGAAAATTTTTCAACTAACCCCCTATCTTCTTTTATAATTTTGTCATTCTCTAGTAAGAATCAAACAGAGAGAACGGCTAACTTGGAGACAAAAATAAAAAATAAAAAGACAGCTCATATAGAAAATAAAGTGAACCATTAACTTTTAAGAATAACTTGAAGGTCTATGGCATGAAACATTTGACAATGCCCACTGCAAAGTGAGAGAGACATGTAATTCAAACTTGATAGACCACCATCTGGGAGTTCGGCAGCAGAACAAAAAGTAATAGAGTACTTTGGCAGACATACCTGAGCTTGTAGGTCCTCCAAAACCTAGCTGACTAGCATCTACTCCACCACCTATATACAGGCCCTGTTGTCTAGCTCTGTCAAGCTCCTGCTCCAACTGAATGAGCTTCACACGACTTGATTCTAACTGCTGAACATAAGCCTGTAAATAAAAATTAAAATCACATTTAGTAACAATAAACCTCTTATTGCTTGTAGGCCAGCAGTTTTTAATGCATGGTGCATAGTCCTTCCTACCTTCTTCCGCAAACGGCTTTTACGAGCAGCCTCGCGATTTTGTGCAAGACGTCTTTGTACCTGTAAGCATTCAAATGTATAGTTACGAAGCAAGTATTCATATTTTTTCAGAAAGAACTCTCGAGGTTAATTTTTTTGTTGTCATAAGAGAAGCTTGTGGTTGAAACTATTGGATGATGAACATATTTGTATCAATAGACAGAAAACAACAGATTCTAAAGATCTGTGGATGAAATGATCTAAATATGGAAAAGGTCACACTGTCAAACATATCATATTATTTCAGTGTTAATATCTTGACAATCTCAATTAAATAGTGACCGAAACTATAACAAGACTAAAGTAAGACTTCAATGGAGAAAGAAGAGATACAAGACATGACAATCAAGAGATAAAAGACATCCAACATAGTTTAGCAGAACTAGAAATCCATATCTATATATGATAACATTACGATTATTTGTTATGGAAGTAAACGAGCGTGCGCATGTGTGTGTGTAGATAGATAGATAGATAGATAGAGAGAGAGAGAGAGAGAGAGGTCCACAGCCAGCATCATTATCAGACTTTACCTTATCGGCAGGTTTAGATGCTTCTTGGTCATACTTGTTAGAATGTCCAAGAGTACCCTGTGAAGTATCCTCTGACTAAAAACAAATAAATAAAAAATATGCATCAGCTTGTAAATCCGAAAGTAAAACCAGATATTAGAACTAAGAGTGAGCTTCCAACAATTTTCACCTGATTGTCTAGCTTTGTGTCTGGTGCTATAATCATCGATGCAGACGCATTTGGATTACCAGCTATGAACATTGTTGAAGTATTAGGATTTCCATTACTCTTAAAATTTTCTCCCCACATACCAATCTGATGCATAGGGTCATAGATGCCCATCCTTCCGGGGGTGACAAACTGAGTGGATGTGGAATTCATTCTCCTTTAAATTGGGGAGGCAGATCAATAGGCTCTTGGCATAAAAGCATAAATGCGGAGATGAAAATAATAGGAGACGCTTGAGTTCAGTTGTCAATGGAAGAGTTTCAGAAGTTGGGACAAGAAGTCTTCACATTAAGGCTACGAAACAGAACTGAGTAAAGAAAAACACAATAAGACAGCGACTGACAAATATAAATCAAAATGACAAAGTGGAAGTGCCAAACAGCAGAAAACTAAAGGGAAAAAAAAAAGTGAAGCAAGTACATGAGATCCCAACTATACCAATCTGGTATCAGAGACTAATATCTTACTGCACATCACTATTCATGACTTTCTGGTACCATTTGAACCCTAGGGAGGCAAAAGTAAATGCACATTCATGGCAGATAAAGAAGAATCTTAGATTCATGGAAGTGCACAAGCCACTGACACTTCCCCTGAAAGGCATTCCACAGCCACGAAAAGTCTGTGAATGTGCTCTATCAAAACACTCAAATAACCTTCACATAGAGAGAGACTACCAAGCATGAACACCCCCCGCCCCCCTTTTTTTATTTCATTCTTCTTGTGTCTCGGCTCATTCCTATACCACCATTTTTGGATCTACTGTTTACTTGTCTCACTTAACGTGCTTATGGTGGAACCGGTCCTACATGCGTGGTTTGCTATTGTGGTAGGAAATCTCCAAACATGTGGTATCTTTAATCATTGCCACCAGAGAAGAGGAGCAAGAGGTCAACTAGATTGTTGTGTCCTTGTCGACAATAGTGATAAATGGATTGCACAGAAGTGAAAACAGAGGAAAACTAGTGTAACTCTGTGATCCGAAACATCTCCAGAAGCTTTTCCTACCATTAACTTTAAAGAGTATCTCACAGTTACAGATGAGAATTACAGCTCTCGAAAGCCAAAAATAATTGACGAACAACTTGTTTTCAGACCGAAGCAGCACAGCTGCAATCATAAAAAGGAAAGGTTGGAAGCAGAACAGCTTGTTTTCCTCACAGAGCAAAGCAATCATACATCAATTTTGGCTTCCATCCAGGCCAGAAACTTAGAAGAAGTTCACTTTCAATAGCTAAAAAAGAAAATCCAAAGCAAAGCAGAACATATTCAAACACTCAAAAATTTTAGGACATCAAAAAAGCCCCTCTTCCACGTCAATCAATGATTCGCAAATCTCATCGCCATAAGCATAACTCAACTCTCCAACATCCTCTAATCAGCAAACAATTCAAAACAATATCATGTCAAACATATAATCATCACACGAGTAAGACTTTTGTCCATAAGAAAACTTTGCAAAAGAAAACAAAACAAAACAAAACACATACAATTAGTTCATAAAAAATACATACATACATACATACATACATACATA
>Ga0325403_1001156_pt1 | contig 21393 bp, 16 predicted proteins | sample PopdelMetagenome_19_FD_205665 | JGI IMG/M metagenome (GOLD analysis project Ga0325403, IMG submission 205665) | Populus deltoides microbial communities from Bellville, Georgia, United States - Xylem-PdKOR-R4 | ecosystem: Host-associated > Plants > Phyllosphere > Stem > Wood/Secondary xylem... | reverse complement strand
GAATTAGGGCTTTTATGGCTAATGGCAGTACTGGAACATTCAGAAGATGCAAAACTCTCCCATATATCTTAGTAAATTCTGTCTCATCGGCCAAGTATTTGGTGAATGGAAGCAAACGACTGGCATTATTTATTACGCATATCACATCCTTTAGCAATGGTATCCCACTGTCATCCCGTCTAGGGCAGTCTCCCTCAGTCATATACAATGATTCAGATTCGAGCCCAACTCAACAGTTGTGATTTCACGATTAACGGCCATTATGTCACCCAAAAACAATCCTGTAATGAAGATGTTATACGTTAAGCTTGCCTTAGTGAAATTTACATAGGGAACAACCTAAATGGTAGGTTCTAGTCATTTAAATGCCCGGGGTAGGTTGCTATCTAGTCTTGAAAGGTCTTTCACATGATCAGTGATCTTCCTCGAAAGGTTGATGTGAGGCTTACAAGTAGCATGAAGATAGAGGCCCTGAATAATATCAGTTAGGCATACCAACCAGTATCGAGTAAATAATCAAGCGAAAGTTGGATGGTTTTATGAGTCTTACCCAGGCTAAAGCCATTGGGGTACCTCTACTCTCCCACTTAACTTAAAGTTGATATAGCAGATGTTTATTATGAAATGCGTGGTGTGTTAAGGCATAAATCCATATCCAATATATGTATGATGACATGAATAAATATGGATACTAAAGCTGTAAAAATAAACCAAATAAAATAAAAACCAAACAACACAACAAGCATTTGTAGCAATTATAAAAAATCAAAGACAAAGCTTAGTCCATTAGTCCCTAGTGGAGTTGCTATTTTATCGCACCCGACATCGCGTCGGCCTTAAAAATTAGTATTTTTGGGAAGAATGGATTTCTGTCACCCTATTCTTTGATGGGGAATATTTTTGTTTAAGGTGTCGCTACCTAATATTATGGTCACTAGGAATCCTAACTGTCAACAGATATTCTATGGTACGAGACTGGTTATGTAAAAGGAAAGTTATTATCACCCCTTAAACGTCCTACCTAAGACAGGTTGCATTGCTGATCTTTGTCATTGATTGCTAACATTTTTGTTGGTTTATACTATGATGGTTTGCGTGTAATATTCCTAACTCTGACGCCAGTGAATATTCAACTACAGATATTTCCGACTTTGGCATTGGTAAATATTACGTAGGTATCAAAATGAATAAATTCAAATCATTATTTCTTTTTATTCCTGACTCTGGCGTCAATGAATAAACAAATAAAAATCAATTTATTTTTACGCATACACATTATTTTTATTTTTATGTAGCTAAATAAAAGCAAAATACATTAAAACAAAATAAAATAAATTTACATTAGTATTTTTATTCCTGACTCTAACGTTAGTGAATAAACCAATAAATTTATTTTATTTTATCTTTTTTTTTTGCATGCACATTTTTTAATTTTATATAACTAAATAAAATACAATGAAATAAATTTGAATCGGTATTTTTATTCTGACTCTGGCATCAATGAATAAAAAAAATTCATATTTATATTTTTTACATACATAAATTTTTTTTTTACATTTTTGGGCTGGGCCCAGCTCAGCCCATATGGCCCAGCCAGCCCGGCCCGATCACTGGCCCAAGCCAGTGACCCGACTGGGCAAAAAAACTAAAAGCACGCGTGAAGTGGCTTTACGCGTGCATGAACATTGTGTAAAGGTAATTAAATTACCTTCGCACAGTGTTCTTGTAACAATTCAATTTGAAATGAAGATGCAAAGGTGAATGAAGAAACGAGCGTACCTGCTTCTGGAGACCGAAGATGCTTGCAGTGCTGATGATGATTCTCGCCTATTGCTTCCCTTTGTCTTCCTTCTGTGCTCACTTGTCTGTGTTTTCCTTTTGTTTTTTCAGCAACTTTTAAAACTAAGAAGATGATGTCGGCCTGCTGTGAGTTTGTTTTGGGTGTTTTCTTTTGTGCATGGGTGTTTGCAGAGATGAAGGCAATGGCGGGGACAATTATTTGTGTATGATGGTTTCCTTTCCTCTCCTTCTCTCTATGTATTATTTCTCTCCCTGGTTTTTTCTCCTCCTCTGGGTTTTTTGCCATCCCTTTTATAGAGAGATCCTACAGCTTGCCCTTCAACTAATCCTGTCTTTGCAGGACTGTTATTCAACCCACGAACAAGGTTGTGGGCAAAAGACGTGGTCCATGATTGGATCAGATTTGTTGCAGATTTTCAGGTCCCCTGTTGAATCGGGATGAAGAAAACGAACACGGCTGTTCCACCAGCAACAGCGACGTTTCGGCAGCAAATGGACATTTTCATTTTGACCCCTGATCTTTGGAATTTTAACTGTTCGATCTCAATTAATTAAAAAATTCCTTTCAATTTTGCCATTTGGATTAATTTCAATTGAATCCCTAAATTATAACACTGTTTACAGTCCTTAATTTTCGGATTGTTCAATTTGGCCCTTAATTAAATCTTTAATTTTTAATTCTTTCAAAATCATCCCTGAAAAATCAGTCAAAATTCCTAAAGTACACCAGCAATTTCATTATGGTCCTCGGTCTCTTAATTTCTTGAAATTTTGCTTCTAATCAACCCACAAATCTGGTATTTCTTTAATCAAAACTTAACTAAATCCTCAAACTTATCAATTCTTTAATTAAGCACCTGATTTATTGATTAAACTAATTCAAAATTTTAATCCAACTTATTAATTCTTTAATTATTGACCAATTGACTCTCAAATTTAATAATTACATCCTCAAACTTCAAATTTTGTGTTATCTTAGCTCCATTCTCAAATATATTTTTATCCATTCATTCTGTACTATTTATTCAAAAATTAGGTTATGACAGTAATTATCATTTCATGTCAAACTCCCTGGGCTCTTAAAATCCTAACAAACAAAGGACTAAGAGATGGTCTATACATAAGCATACCCTGAAGAATGTCTACAACCCTCATCAATGGGGGGTTCTCCCTTGTCCAAAAAAGTATTGAACACTCGACTCTTTAAGGACTATATTTCTATACAAATATGGTTGGACACCTATGATGGCCTAGCCGACCCGAGGGAGCATGTCCTGAATGTGCACAGTAGCTTAGAGTTGGTCATCCAAGACAGTGACTCATTGTGCAAAATCTTTCTCATAACCTTCTGGAGGTCTACGTGTGCATGGTACAATAGTTTGGAGCCAAGCTCCATTGAAGGGTTTAGTTTGTGTCAAGTTAGTGGCACACTTCAGTACTAGCATACCCACCATAAAAAGCTCCATGAAGTTATTTGGTGTTACTCGATAAGTTATTTGGTCATATTTGAAGAGGTTCAATGATGAAATGCTCAAGGTGGAAGAATTGTTTGAGCTAGTAGCCTTAAAGGCCTTAATAAGAGGAGTAAAAGAACATGTCCTCTTGAGAAAACTTTATGCCTTACTAGACAGAATTTTGCTTAATATAAAGCAAGTAATGGAAAATTATATACGGGTGGAAGAAACCAATTTACTATGAAATGGGCCTTCTTATTTTTACAAGGATAACCAACATGAAAGACCTTCCAAACAAAATCATTATCCTAATAGAAATAGAAGATCGAGAAAGAACCATGAGGGCTCAACCCGTGGGCATTTGGTGTATCCTAAGGATTTATAACTCTCTTGAATCAAAATAAGATCACGCACTCAAAGTTATCAATGCAATTAAAGCAAACAACTTGGCGTTACCTCCAAGATATGTTCCTCCTACCTATCACTCATATCACCCTAGAATGCATAATCTTTGACATATATTTCCTATCTACAGATCTCTAATATGGGCTTCTGAACATTTTCCAAGGAAAGGATTGACTTGGTCATCCTAATGTAATAACATCACTCTTCCTAAAAGGGATTAACTTGGTCTCCCTGGGGAAATAGTTCTCACAATCTTCAAGGGATGGGTATGAGGTCTTTCTATTGCAATAACATCATTCTTTAGGTGATGCCTAAAGGCCTCTCACCTATTCATCAGGGGTTGATCATGGATCTCTCATTCTCTAGTATAGTCTCGAACTAGCACATTCTTTAGATTATGTCTAAAAGTCTCTTACCAATTTGCTAGGGATTGATTTTAGATCCCTCGTTCTCTAGTATAGTCCTAGTTTGACACATTCTTCAGATGATGCCTAAAGGCTTCTCACTAATTTACCAGTGGTTGATCTCAGATCTCCCACCTCTCCAATACAGTCTCGGACAGGCATGACTCTTCAGTAGGGCTCTCATGCCCCACCTTTAGGTGCAACTTCTCTTCAATAGAGGGCTTTCATGCCCCATGCCATCCTAAAGAGGTCACATACCTCCCACACTCCAATATGACCACTCTCCAAGAGATGGACTTAGTCTCTTTGGTGCAATGGTGCCACCCTTTATGGGTCCATCCCCTCCACCCCTTAGAAATTTTTCTAAGTATAGGCGTCGACATGGATCCATCCTCTTCGTCCCTTATAAATTCTTATATGTATGGGCGTCAACATAGGTCTACCCCCTAGGCACTAAGAGACTTTTCTAAGTATGAGCTTCTCTTTCATGGGTTTTCCCTCTGCCCCTTAGAGATTTTTCCAAGTATGGGCTTTGATATGAATCTATCCCCCTAGCCATTTAAAGATTTTTCTAAGTATGAGCTCCTCCTTTATGGGTTTTTCTTCCGCCTTTTAGAAATTTTTCTAAGTATGGGCGTCAACGTAGGTTCATTCCCTTTATCCTCTTAGAAAATATTCTAAGTATAAGCTTTCCCTTCATTAGTTCCCCTCAGCCACTTAGAAATTTTCTAAGTATGGGTTCCTTCATGGTTCCCATCTACCTACTTAAAAAATTATTTTTTAACTATAGTGCATGCCTCTACACACAAGTTCTCTGGTATATTACTCAGAGTTTTCACCTCTCTTCTCATACGAAGAAAAATCAACAAAACTCATCTTACTGGATATTTTTACAAGTCTTTACATATCAATATCACAAAGACTTTGGGGGCTATTGATAAACCCAAATTTAATGAGTTCAAAAAACCCGTCAAAAAACCCTAAAATACCTAAAAAAACATTCTTATAGGCTTGGTCATGGTAGCCTAAGCCCATCTACCATCAAAGTGCATGGGCTCAAACATAGTAGCTCGAACCCATGTTGAGAGCACGCCCAGGGTGGGCGTGACATGCCTAGCAAGATGGCTGTGACACGCCCAGCTAGTGTTGGATATGTACCCTGACACTCATATAGGTAGCCTAAACCCAATATGCTTGGGTCTAGACAGCGTGTCCGGACCCATTTTTCACCTCTAATGGGCCAATACACCTTGCCGAGCCTAACATCCATGGAATATTTTTTTTAGGACCCCACATGGGTCCCTTGGTATTTTATGCTAATCCAAAACGTATTATTTTGAGTAGAATACAACTCAAAATATCACAATGGTGAAATTACATTTTAGTTCATTCTCTCCACAAAAAGACAAGACTCATGGGCTATAATTACACCATGAATCCTTCGCACTCAAGGTTCACAATCTCTTTACTCTTAACATTTTCAATATACATGTTTTTAGAGTCTATCTCTCTAAAATATCATTGTACTTTTTCTCTGTATAAAGTTGTTGACTTAAGAAAACCTTTTAAATTAATTTTATTTTATTTATTTCAAATTAATTTTTTATTTTTTATATTTTCAGAGCTTCTAATGTTTAGAAAAGTAAATTAATTAACTTAACACATTCAAAGAAATGTTGGATTTTTTTTAATATAAACCCAACCGTTTGAACCGATACCCACCATTAATTATACTAAAATCAGCTAGTCGCAAAATGCCATCAAGAAACCATGGTGGATTGTACTGTTATTAAGACATGCTGCTGTAGGATAGTGACCCTCAGCTAATTAAATCATTGAGGATGAAGAAATTATGCAACAAGCGGATCCTGAATTTCTTCAGTTTTGATGTGATTCAGACACCTAACCTCGTTCATGTGCACTTAAAATTCCTGAAATAGGAGCAGCAATCATATGCAGTTAAAATTCTTGAAATACATTCATCTATAGGTGATTCACTTGTAGGAGTTTATGATTAAAGAGTTTATTTTTTTTATGGTCTCAAGTTTAAACCCTGTGTTTGCTAATATGATGACCACTAGAAGCTTACATGGTCGTTAACTTCAGGGCTCATAGTATTAGTTGAAATACACGCAAGTTGATCCAAAACCACGTTAATAAAAAAAATATTTTAAAATAGAAGCGGTAATTTTAAGTTATGGACAGCGAGTCCTTTTTCTGTTTATGTTCACACTAGAATCAGTCAACTAATTTTTAGGTACATTCAAACACGGATTAAGGCAAGTAAAATAATATAATTACTGATAAAACAAACCAGAGAGCACGGCATGGTAGATATATGCATAATTGTTTTGACCCAGGAAACAAATCGACTTACCAGACAAGCAATTCAAAGTAACACGCTTTCCAGCCATTTGAAATTTGATGCAGCTTGCAAAGGGTAGTTAATTTTACAACAAGAAACCCCCTGTGGCGAAATTGTCAAATAACCTACTGCTTTTAATAGTAGTTGAGATGTCGCTTTTTCATGTATTTTCCCTGCTTGGTGAAATTTACATTTGATTATCACTTTTAGATTTTTTCTTAAAACCTATTGTTAATCTTAGATAACTTTCATGACATTTAACCCTAATCAAAACCTAGACTTCTTTAGTCAATATATACATATATATAATTAAAATTAATAAACAAACTCCATGTCATCCATTTTTTCCCCTTTATAAGGAGTTAATATGGGCCATACTACAAACTCTATCTTATGACAATAAGTCTAATGTATTTCATAATATTCTAGTCCAATACTATTTGGATTGGGTTATTGCATATTATTATTATTATTATTTGGACTTGGTAGAATATGGTTTGTTTAAGGATAACATTTAGGTATCGGATTTGATTAAAATAAAAATGTATTTAATTGAAAAAACAAAAATAAAAATATATAAATAAATGTCTCCCAAACAATTTTGAAATTAATTTCTATATTTTCAAAACATGAGATACAGGGGTAAAGCCCGGGTCACATGTTAGAAGGGTCAACTCAAAGCAAGACTTGGGTCATGGATCATAAAGGTCAATTAGGGTTTACCCGAATCAATATAAAAATAAAAATTGTTATTTTTATAGTTTTAAAACTCAGCTTGGGGGTCGATCTGGGCCTTGGGTTGAAAGGGTCAACACGGCTTAATTCAAGTCAATGTATGAATAAAAATAGTTATTATCATAGTTTTAAAATTCGACTCGGAAGTTGACCCGATTCAAGACTCAAGTCATGGGTCGTGAGGGTCAACCCTGCTGACCTAATTTTTAAAAAAATAATAATAATCAAAGCAACTTTGTTTTGATCACCTTTTTATCAAAAAAAAATCAATAATTTTTTTACTCATATTTTATTTTGGATTGACCTGAATTTTTGCCTGGATGAAGTCGAGTGAATTCTTCCTCTATTTGTTTTTTAAACCAGACCAGTCTATGTCACGGGTCAACCTATCAAGTCAATCCTAATTTTATGATAATGTTATTATAATATTATTAACTTCAACACTCAATATAAATTAAAGTAAAATCAATATATATTTAATTATTATTTTTAATATGTAAGTTTGAAAACAATATATATTAAGGGTAAAATATATTTTATTTTATCTTATCTATTATAATCAAATATAATATAGAAACAATCACTTTGTTTTATATATTATTATCAAACACATTCATGTCTTTTTTTTTTTATTATTTTCATATTTTTTTTATTATTAGGAGGCAGTAACCAAAAACTATTTTAAATATATATTAAGCACTCGGTAGATGTTATTAAAATTTTCAGAAACTTAACTTTCATTCATGCTTACATTTCAGCATGGTGCGTGTCACTTTAAAATTTGAAATTATAAAATGAAAGGTCCACCATTTGTTTTTTTGATTGGTACATTAATATAAACAAAAAACGATAAAAGGATGTATATTTAGATATTAATTTAATAAGATGAACGGGAAGAAAGGAATAATGTATTGAAAAATTCTACCAAATATATATATATATATATATATATATATATATATATAGAGAGAGAGAGAGAGAGAGAGAGAGAGAGAGATTTTTGTGTGAAAAAATACAACAAGGGGTTTTCGTTCCTTCTTCTACCCTAATTTCAGGTTTTCAACTGATATTATTTTCTCTTATGCTACCAAGCATCAATCATTACTTTTCTTCTATCAAGCAGGGCTGCTCTTGAGTTTAATTGACACTAGCCAGTGGCCACATCAATAAATAAATGCATTGATATAATCCAAGCACTTGATCAAAACAACTTCAGAAGTTTGTATACTTAAATAGCAAAATAAAAAATATATACAAAAAATAAATATGTAATGCAACTCATAAATAGGTTCAGAATTAACTAAAGTCTAGAATTTTAAACATTTTCTTATAGATCAGAATGTTTTATTTGTACCTGAGTCCTCATTTAGAGGAACCATAAGTGGAGTAATAACCCAACATCCTTGGACTCAGCCAAGAGCTAAGCCCAAGTATATAGGGTTTGGTGAACTGCCAGATCTAACATCATTAGGCTCAACTAAACATTGAAACCAAACATATATGGATCTGGCGACTTATCAGATCCAGCATTCTTGGGCTTAGCTAAATGCTAAGCCCAAGCATACGTGGGTCTGGCAAGCTACCAAACTCAGCATCCTTGGGCTCAACCAAGCGTTGAGCTAACACACAAATGAGTCTGGCGAGTTGTCATGCCCATGTTGACCTATGAGTCACATATTAATATTTATAATATCTTGTATTTTAATGATAATAATTAAATGGAAAATAGAATAATGATATGCTTAAATAAGATTAAGTTTAAACAGGTTTTATATGAAGATCACACCAACAAGCGTATGGAATTGAATGAAGAAATCCATCAATAAGTCTAAGATGAAAAGCAAGTGAAGACTTAGCTATTAAGGATTCATTTTAGAGCTTATTGTTAAATCTTTATATCTTACTCAATAGCAAACTAATATTAACTCACACACTTCACATTGCATGCACAAGTAGAATTAATATACATTTAATCGGTTCAAGTTTCACCAGGTTTGAAACTATCAAAACTGGTTTTAAAACTGCACCGGTTGACCATTGTTCATCTATGATGAACACCTAGGAATTTTATAGGAACCAATTGACCGTTTTAGCCTTTAGAAGCATTCCAATAGCCATAAATGACTATTTTCTTTTGGATACACACACATACACATATATGATGTAGAAGTTATTCCAAAAGAAAAACCAACTAGAAATCACAAATCCTAACATGCTCTAAGTTGTGCTAAATTTAATCTTTATATTCTAGCACAAGAGTATAAAATCTCACACTCATTACACTTACACACCTTCAATCATCCTAAGTGTTATTGAGTGAGCTATAAAGATTATAGTTTTCAATTGTATAATTTACTTTTTGAGAGAATGAATCTTGTTGTAAACAAATCATAATTGTAAACACCTGAGAGTTTGGATAAACTCTTTGCATTGGTGAGGTATTGTCACCAAGGAAAAAATCTTGAAGATGGGACATTTTCAAGTGGTGTAATTGTTTGGTGTGAATTCATCAAAGGCATTGTATATTTCACATGGATTAGCAAAAGAGTACAATACTCAAGTACGGTTGGTATTTAAGGTGTGGATGTAGTCTTGCCGAACCACGTTAAAAACTAAGTTTGCAATCTTTCTTTCCTTATCTCTTTACTTTAAGCACTTTAATTATATTGTTGGCTTAGTATGATTGTTTGCATTATTTGACATAATTAGTGGAACACCTAATTCACTCCTTTTGGTGTTGTTATTGCTTTAATTCTAGAACAACAATTGGTATCAAAACTTAGTTATCATATATATAAGTTTGCTTATACTTGAGTAGAATGACACCACTAGCTATAATGTTCAAAATGAAGGAGCATCTACCTCTAGGCCACCCTTCTTTGATGGTAATGATTTATGTCTATTGGAAAGCTATGATGATTATATATCTTCAATCTATTGATTATGATTTATGGCTATCTATAATGAACCACACAGGCTTATTACGATTGAAAATGATATAACGATTCCTAAACCTAGAAGTAAGTATACCGATGGTGATAAAAAGTTGTTTTTTATGGATGTTATAGTTATAAACACTTTGTATTGTGCCTTGAGTAGAAGTAAGTTTACTAGAATATCATCTTGTAAAGATGTTAAGGATATATGGCATACTTTAGAAGTAACTCATGAAGGTATTAATCAAGTTGAAGAGTCCAAAATTGATATGCTTGTCCATTAATATAAGTTATTCAAGATGCTTCTAAATGAACCTATAAATAATATGATTACTAGAATGATAACTATCACTAATAGTTTGGATGCTCATGGTAGGACTTATACTAATATCGATATTGTGAGCAAGATTTTTAGTTCCTTGCCAAAGTGTTGGGAAGCAAAGGTGATGACAATACAAGAAGCTAAGAATCTCATCGAACTTCCATTGGAAAAACTTATTGGTTCACTAATGACTTATGAAATGACCATGGAAAAGCAAGAACTAAATGAGAAGCCAAAGAAGAATTTGTCATTAAAAATCATACACCATGATGATGATGATGATGATGATGATGATGATGATGATGATGATGATGATGATGATGATGATGATGTAGGGGAGGACATTGCACTTATAAAAAGACAATTATGAAATTTCCTAAGAATAAGCAAAGGAATAAAAAGTTCTTAAACTTTAAAAAGGATGGAAATATGGAAAAATCTAGCAAGGAGGTACCTAGATGCTACAGGTGCAACAAGACAAGACATATTAAGGTCGATTTCCATCTTCTTCAAAACAAGAAGAAAAACTGTCATCACAAACAACTAATGAAAGCAACATGGAGTGATGACTCAAACTCTAGCTCAAGTGATGATGAAGATCATGTTGCAAACATGTGTTTCATGGCAATTAAAAGCGATAATGATGTACTTTCTTTGGATGATGAATATGACCTCTCTTATGATGAACTACATGATGAATTTGAATCATTATATGATGGATTTAAAAAGCTAGGTCATAAATATAGTTCATTGAAAAAACAATTATGCATGTTTACTTGTTGAAAAAGATGCATTAGAAAAGAAAACATGTATTAGTATTGACAGTAACAAGGTTAACCAATTTGAAAAGGAAAATAAGGCGAAAATAAGGCTTTAAAAGAAAAGGTGGGACAAGTTGAATACAATAGTAGCAAAGTTCACACAAGGTTCTAAGATTTTAGATACTATGCTTGCTAGTCAAAGATGTGTCTTCAACAAAAGAGGTCTAGGGTATCAACCCAAAAGGAACTAAAAATATTTGAAGAACAACTTTGTTAAAGTTAAACAATCATATGATCAAAACCAAACATGTCATTATTGTAGAAGCATTGGTCATTTTATTTATCCATGTTCTATAAAGAAGGACAAAGTTGGTAACATGACTTGGGTTTCAAAAGAAACCACCACTAGCCAAAAAAGACCTAAGAAGGTATGGATACCAAAAACTTCATCTTGATTTTATGCATGTAGGAATCAAAGGAATATAGGAAATGGTTCTTGGAAAGTGCTTACTCAAAACACATGACTGGAGATGATTCATTATTTTCAGGCATAACCAAGATTAATGGTGGAAAAGTCACGTTTAGAGACAACTCAAAAGGAAAGATCATTGGAGTTGGAAATATTGGAAGTAAGTCTTCTCTCTCAATAAAAAAGGTGTTTCTTGTTAATAATCTAAAACATAATTTGTTAAATATTATTCAATTGTGTGATAAAGGGTACAAGATCATGTTTGACCATGCATGTTGTTTAATCCTTGAAAATGATAAAGTTTTATTTATTGGTAATAGAAAAGGAAATGTTTACAAGATTAAAATTGATGCATGTATGAGGATAGAAAGTTGTCTTGTTGCTAGAATTAATGATAGTTTTCTTTGGCATAAAAGATTAGATCATATAAGCATGTACATTCTTTCTAAACTTGTCAAAAATGAGCATATTAAAGGACTCTCTCATATTGCTTTTAAAAAGCAGAAGTTATGTGATGTTTGTCAGATAAGTAAACAAGTGAAAACATCTTTTAAGAGCAAAAACCACATTATTACCGAAAGACCTTCAGAATTGGTACACATATATCTATTTGGAGTAACTAAAGCTAGAAGCATAAGTGGTAATAGATATGTGTTTGTGATTATGGATGACTTTACAAGATATATATGGGTTTTGTTTTGAAAATCAAAAGATGAAACTATTTATGAATTTATTAAGTTTTCAAAGAAATTTGAAAATGAAAAGGGTTTTTCAATCATAAACATAAAGAGTAATCATAGTGGTGAATTTATAAATAATTTGTTTGGAACATTTTATGAAGAAAAAGGATACCACCATAATTTTTCAACTCCTAAAACTCCCCAACAAAATGAGGATGTGAAAAGGAAAAATTGATCTCTTTAAGAAATGACAAGAACAATGTTAAATGAATTTAATACCCCTAAATATCTTTGGACGGAAGTCGTAACCACTTCTTGTTATGTTTTAAATCGTGTTATCTAGATACCAGAGTTGAAAATGACTTTTTATAAGCTTTGGAGAGGAAAGAAACTCAACATATCATATTTCAAAGTTTTTTGTTCAAAATGTTTTATTCTTAACACCAAGGATAAATTGGACAGGTTTGATTCAAAATCCAATGTTGGTATTTTTCTCGAATTCCTCCTCTAACAAAGCTTATAGAGTTTATAGCAATAGAACACTTTATCTTGAAGAATTCATGCATGTACATCAACCAAGGCAAGTACATAAAGAATCTACTAAAAATATTTAGGATGGAACTTGTCAAGGAATTTGACACACCCATGGGAACATCAACAAAGCTTGATATGGATGAAAACAGTAAGACTATAGACATCATCAAATATTAAGGTATGATCGGTTCACCTTTATATTTAACCACTAGTAGATCTAATATTATGTTTAGTGTTTGTCTATGTGCATGTTATCAAACATGTCCAAAAAAATCTCATGTTGGTGTTGTAAAATGTATTTTTGTATATTTGCATGGTACAATCAACTTAGGGTTGTGGTATTCGAAAGGATACAAGTTGAATTTAATTAGCTATTTAGATGCGGATTTTACGAGATATAAAGTTGATAGAAAAAAAACTAGTGGAACATGTCACTTTCTAACATCATCACTAGTATCTTGGGTTAGTGAGAAATAAAACTTTATAGCCCTTTCAACAATTAAAGCGGGATATATTGCAACAAGAAGTTTGCTTTTCCTCACCAATTACTTGTCATCTTCAAGAATCACAAGTGAATTGCTCAAGTTTTTGAACAGTTGCTTAGAATAAATTTTACAAACTTTACTCTTAATGCTACTATCAAGTGAATTAAAATTGTTTTTCAATATTAAATTTATTTTATGGTAAGAGATTGATTAGAAAGTTTTATCTAATTAATTTACTCATAATCTCCTCGATATCCCTTAGCTTTAAGGGACATCAAATTTTTTTGCTTGAATTGAAAGGATATTTATTTTACTTCGATAATCAACAAATTTATAGGAATGGATATCTAGACCTTTGAACTGAGTTAACGACATATCGATTTATTATTTTTATTTTCAGAATTTCATTTCTTTAATTATTCAAATCCCCCATTCTTTTTATTTATTTAAGTTTATTGTAGGAAGATTAAATAAAATTTCTTTTGGTTTTGACCTGGTTTTCACTATCATACTATGAATTTATTTTGTCTGTGATAGTAAAGTTGGAATTATATTTTGGAGGTTCTTATGACCAACCAATAATTAAGGGGGACATATATATTTATAGATTACAAATTATTGTTTAAATCTCCAAGAGACTATTGCAAAATTTAAAGGAAGATACATATGTTTGTATCTATAAATATACATTAATTGTCGTCATAAAAAAGGGGAAGATTGTTGACCTACGGGTCACATATTAATATTTATAATACCTTGTATTTTGATGATAATAATTAAATTGAAAATGGAATAATAATATGCTTAAATGAGATTAAGTTTAAACAAGTTTTATATGAAGATCACATCAACAAACATATGGAACTGAATGAAGAAATCTATCATTATAAGAAATTAAAGTCAAATGGCAGTTATAGCTCCCATTAAACATCATTGTGATGTCTAATGGGATGGTAAGGATTCTCTTTAATAGTCTCACCACCTTAAAGCCAGTCTCATCAATGCCAAAGTTTCCACCAACAACAGCCTCCATAAGCTGCCTCTCATTTTTAGTAAGGGTAAGGAAAACAACCAAGAGCGAGGTTGGCGAAAGCATCTTTAAACTCATCTTTCTTAAGAACAGCCCAAGTAGAGGGTCCAACTGTTATAGTCTCTATCAGCAAAGCTGGAAGTTAAGGCAAAGGAAATGCCATCACAAGAGCTTTTACACTCGAGACTGAAACATTGAATTCCACAAGGGTGGAGATCTCCATCCTCTTAAAGCAGGTAGAACCAACCGCAATCACTTTAGGAGGAATTCTCCATCAGCTTGACCCCTAGTTGGGTAAGTATGATTGCCCCTAACTTTTTTTTCTATGACATTTCTGACTTCTACCATTGTTTCCTTAGAAACAAAGCCCTTAGGAATAGAGAGTTCATTAACAATGATAGGGTAGTTCTCAATCACTTCTTCAACCATGTCTCCACTCATAACTAGAGACAAAGACTTCCTTTAAGAACTCTCTTCTACAGACCTTGTTGAAGTTTCTCCTTCTTCTTCAGTTGTTAATCATGCAAAAACAATTGTCAGCAATAAACTTAGCTACAAAGAAAAAAAAGAATAATAAATTTGCATACTTTGCAATATGGCCTAATAATATCTTTTGGTCATCATATTGACTTCATACTCAGTCAAAATCAAGGCTAGGGCAGCACATGTTTTCTCCTCGTTCGAGCTCAGACGAGGCTTGCTATTTACATCAAAGAGAGAAACCCTCAAGTAATAGGAATAGCCCTAGAATTGTTACATTCCACCTCTGTGATTAATTGGCCTATTATACCTTATTATCATCTATCTCCCTTTCCATTTCTTGATTTGCGCAGGCTTCCCACACAAAGCTCTCTTCATAGCTCTTATGGGCCTGTTGGCGAAGGTGAAGAATCATTGCACGTCATTGCCACCATCAATGCTAGCATCTAGATGGTAATAATATTTTAAGACATTAATTATAGGTTTGATTCCGACAAGCCTACAAAACTTATCAAAGGCGAACAAAGTGATCCATCCATTAGGATACAACTGGTTTAGACCCAGCTAATAGTATCTAAACACTTTCCTCATGAATCCTTAAAGAGGGGAGGAATACCTCATCGCATACATGCAAAAAGAGGTCATAATCTTAAAATGACTTTGGGCAGAGCCCGAGGTCTCCCGGCTGATATGTTCAGCCTAATTAGGCATCTAAGTTGTTTAATCTCCTGGCTAAAGGCGAGAAACAAACTTTATGTCCTCCGCACCTAAAGTGCTAGGAATGCCATCCTCAAGGGTCTAAGGTAACCTCCTTTTGTTTTAGGATTCTCTAGTAATGGAAGGAGAAGGAATCTCGTAAATAGGGTTACTTTTCATTCTGCCAAAGATAGACGCCAAGGTGTCATCCATTCTAGTTTTGTGGCCTATTCTAATGGACTCATGCCCCCTACTTTTTTTTTTAGTCTTAGGTTGGAACCTGAACTCCTCTTCAGAGAAAGCAACATCCATCTTATAACAGATAAATCTGACTCTTTTTTAATCCATATTTCTATTTAAAGTAGAAAAGGAAAAAAACTAGTGGTGAAAAGAACTTGAAATGAGTTTTCTCCTTAGATTAGAACAAAAATAATTCATGGTTTTCAACACAGTAGTTTTTCAAAAATTATAGAAAGTAAACGAAAAGATAGAAGCAAGAAAGGCTATGGTTATAAAGGAAACATATTTATGCCCTCATCATTGGATAAATGACTTTTCATATCATATCGGATCTCCAAAGATCCACTCAATCAATGTATTAAATGTAAGTCGTCATTTTTTTTCCAAGAAACACCTCCCTCAATAAAGACAAGCCATTTGGCCATAAGAATTTTAATGTTTCTGTATGGGACAATCAAATCTTATAGGGAAGGTAAAAAGGTTCTAATTTACTACTAATAATGTTTCAAAATATTTGTGTAATAGATACACAAAGACTTGGGGGGCTACTAATGGATCAGCATGTTTTAATTTTACTTGGGTTTTCATTTAAAGAAACCAAAGGCAGGGTAATAACCCAACATTCTTGGGCTCATTCAAACACTAAGCTCAAGCATATACAGGTCTGGCAAATTATCAGACCTAGCATCATTCGGCTCAACTAACCATTAAGCTCAAGCATAAACGGGTATGGTGACCTCCTATAACATCATTGGGCTCAATTAAACGTTGAGCCCAAGTATATATGGGTCTGAAAAACCATCAAACCTAGTATCCTTGGGGTCAACTAATCATTGAGCCCAAGTATAAATAGGCCAAGCAAGTTGCCTAGCCCAGCATCCTTAGGCTCAGCCAAACATTAAGCCCAAGCATACGTAGGTCTAGTGGGCTGCTAAAATCATCTTTGGGCTCAGCTAAGTACTGAGCCCACATATAAATAGGTTTGGTGAGCTGCCACACTCATTACTCTTGGGCTCAGCTAAGCATTGAACCTAATACATGTGGTTCTGGAAATCTTGTCAGGTTTTATTTTGACCACGAGATATTTTCCCTTTGATGAGTTAGAGATATTTTCTCTCTTATGAGTTAGAGATAGTTTCTCTCTTTTATACATAAAGGGTTTTTAATGTTATGAGAGGAAGATGACTTTTTGATCCTCCTATCCATCAAAGGGTAAAAATGATGCGCTATAAAAACCCATTGGATTCTTGAAAAGGAAAAGGTTCTCAATCTTTATTCAGAGCTGCATATTTATTGTAAAAACCCCGGTTAAAATTTCCTGAATATTAACTCGGAGATAGAATGGGTTAAATTAAATCTATGATATAGAGTTAAATAACAAGGGATGAAATTAAAAGAAATAAAAGAATATATATATATATATATATATACACACACAGGCCACAAATTGCTAGAAAAAAAAATAGGGACAAAAATAAAATAACTAAACTATTAGTGCTAATATGTAATTACCTAGAGTTAAGACCATAGGAACCCCTAATCTTTCTCTTTTAGAGCCAACTGCATAAAGAAGAAAAGAGGAGGGAAGGTTTCAAATCTTTTCACCAAAAATTAAGAGAAAATGCATCAAAATTAAAGGGATTTGAGTGAGATTAGTCTAGGTAGTTGGGAAACAACATCAAGGTATGAATCAAAGAAGAATAAGTGAAAGAATTTAGAAAATAAAAGGGGTTCAGAACTGGCCAAGAGGGAGAAAAGAAGGAGTGCCCAAAAAAATTGACCGGTTAAGGATTGAAATTCACTTTATCACCAGGTAAAGGGTTTTAAACTTGATTTCATAATTTATATTAAATTCAATTTAGAATTGATACTTTAATTAAGAATTCTAGGTTAGGGTTCATGAGAGAAATTAGGGGAAATGAAGAATTTGCCTTGTTTGATGAAATTGGGATGTAAAATGATGAAAAAAACTTAAAATAGTTAGTAATTGAAAAAAAAATCCTAGTGTTGTAATGGGTTTGGTGTCGACTATAAAGAGAGAAAATTGGGAAAAAAATTAAAGAAATGCATGAATATGTTTTTGTTATGATTATTATAGCTTGTGTTGAAACATGGAGAATGAATTGAAAAGAAATAGGAATTTTATGTTTAATGGTAATGGAAAGACTTGATTAAGCATGAATTATGAATAATTAAGTTATGGGAATTATGGAATTTTGAAGGGGGGAAACTTGTGATATTATGATGAAAAAGCATTATGAAATTTAGGTAGGAAAAATAATTGCATTGAATAGTTAGGAAAATAAAAAAAAAATACTTCATTATAAGCTAAAAGAAAGAAATTAAAAAATTGGACAGCTTCATTGTCCAACTTCCAATCGGACTTAGGACTCGATGGTGATTAAAAACTAGAATAAGTTTTATATGAAAGTCAAAGTAAGGAATGGTATCTCTTTCCAATGAAATTGACCTCACTTAAATCGGAGTTATAAAACTCCAAATATAAATTAAAAACCAAAGCAAAGTCAGACTAAAATTGGCTAAACAGTTTTGATGTTACAATTAAGAATAGTCTTGGACATGTCGATGAAAAGAATTGAGTTCCTTCCTTTTTATGGAGTTGTAGCCTGCAACTCATTTTTCGAAAGAAACAAATTATACATGAAACTAAAATGTTAGTCTTAGTTATATTTTAAGTAAGTATTAGCTTGAAGATATGGAATAGTACTGAATTATATTAAGTCAAGAAATAAAATGATGGTTTATTGAAGTAGAATGAGAAGTAACCGAGGATGGAATAATGAATGATATTATTCTTGTTGGTACTAGAGAGATTGCAGGATCCACTTAACAGCAGAGGATTGGTTCACATGCTCAGACTTCAGGTAGATGCTTGACATCTTACAACTAGAGCTTTATTTAATTGTGTTTGTAATTCTTCCTTAAATGAAAAGCAATCCTAGTTGATAAACGATAATTTGTTGAAGAAACTAGCTACCCTGGTAAATGAAACTAGTGTCCTGATTAATGGACAATGAAAATACTAATTACCCTAGTAAATGGAACTAATGCCCTGATTAATGGGCAAATGAGAAACTAATTACCCTGATAAATGAGATTAGTGCCTTAATTAATGGGCAAATGAGAAACTGGTTATCCTGGTACATGAGACTAGTGCCCTGATTAATGAGCAATTATGAAACTAGCATCCTAGTTAATTGAACTAGTGCCCTGGTTAATAGATATATAAAGATAATGATTTTCTGGTTAATGGGATTGGTGCCCTTGTTAGTACGCTGATGAGAATTTGGTTCCCTAATTAATGGGATGATTCCATGATTAATGAGTTATTGGAGAAATTAGTCCCTAAGATTACTAGGACTAGCACCCTTGTTAACGTGCAATTGAAGAAAATCGTTTATGTAGAATTTGAGTAAATGCTAGTTTGGTAAGAGAAGATATTGTGTTCTTAAAATATGAAAGTTGTGTAAGTGGGGATAAGTACACATGTAAAAGTGGTTGTGATAATGATAATGATAATAACAAAAAATAATCTTTGTGCATAAACTAATTACGCCAAGTATCTTATAAAATTTTAGGTACTTTATAGTGTCATAATGGATAGTAGATATTGCATTAGTATTTTGTGTAATTAACACATATTTTGTTATGTAATATAATTTTATAACTAAAAAGGTGTATAAATCTAAGTTAATCATGGATGATGCATTTTATTAGTTTCTTTTGAAAACATATGACGGTAATATGTAGACTAAATTTTATATTTGATTTTCATTCACCTGAATATGTGTTTGGAATTATGTTGTAAATGTATTAAGTGTTAAGTGTTAATTGTTTTATTACTTCAGATATTCTTAGTTAATATAATGATAGATTTTGTTGAAAGAATATGGGAGGAAAAAAAAGTTTTTTTTGTGTAAATGAAATTAAATGTGTGTGTGTAAGTCCTAGATGATAAGAATATAGGGAAATTCTATTTGCAAGTTATGAAATTTGATTGAGTCGATAACTTGGTATTGAAAAATATAAGGGAAACTCTACTTCTTGTACTTTTAATAATAATATAATATATAAATGAAATATCATGTATTTGAATTTATGGGATATTACATTTCTTTTCAAAATCTCTCTTTAAAATATTATTGTTTTTTTTTAAAAAAATATATTTACTTAAGCATCAAAAAATCCCTAAATCCATAAAAAAAAAAAAAAGGATTTTTTATAGGTATCAAACACCAACTATTAATCACATTGGCTAGGAAGAATTGATCAGATTATCAGAATCAAGAGATTAACCGATTATTCAAGACATAAACCTCCCCCAAGCTTCTCTAATTTTTAGTACATCATCATTTTTATTTTTCAATAATAATTAATCATTCATGTGTTCCTTAAAAGAGGTAGAGAAACTTTATTTAATTAGCCTAAAAGAAAAAAGAACAATTACCACCATCGATTGCACGAAACCATGTCCTCTACACTTATTTGTACATGATTTTTTAGATCTTTGATGAGTTACGGAGTAAATGAAAGTGAATCCACCAATATCCACGGGCTATAGCCACTTTCTTCTGTTATAAAAGTTCCATGAACTTCAAATCAATGGATCACAGCTCGTACATAGCCTTTTGGATTTTTGGTTTCAGTTTCTAACCAGTGGTAACAATCTATCATGATAGGGTTGCGTATGATTAATGATTCTGGATAAAAAGGAAACAAATGTATTTAATTGGGAGATAAAATTAAAATATAAAATAATTTTTAAAAAAAATAATTTTGAAGTAAATTTCAAACATTAAAACTGTCATTCACCTTTTTCTTAGAACTGCGTGCATATTCTAATACTGATCATTACAGTAATCTCATAACTCACAAGTTTGTTACTAGTTTCTATATTTTTTTAAGCAATTCTATTATTTTTTAAAAGAGCAAAAAACAATTTATTGTTTCTCAATTCTCAACCGAAACAGAATATCATGTTATAATATCTACTATCAAAAAAATTGTTTGATTACGTTGGTTACTTGTGGATATGGGAGTTTTCATTTCTCATCCTACTCCTATGTATCGTGACACCAGGAGTTCTATTCAAATTGTTCACAACTCGGTTTTTCATGAACGAATTAAGCACATTGAGATCAATCGATTGTCATCTTACTCGTCATCATCTCAAGCATGGCTCTATTATTTTGCCTTTTGTTTCTTCTTCCTTGCAGATTGCAGATTTTTTTACTAAGTCGCATTTCATTTTTTATTTTTGTTTTCTAGTTGGCAAACTCTCGATACTTGTAACTACCACATCGTGAGTTTGAAGAGAGAGATTAAGAAATATATTTTTGTTTTATTTATTAAGGGTAGAATAGTACTTTTTTGTTTAGCCTATACATTATCTCTTTGTATTTAGTTTAAAAGGTGTATTTTAGAATAAACAGATTAATAAAAATTCTAGTCTTCTTCTATATTATGTTGGTATTTTTATTTTTATTTTTTGTTAATTTAAATTAATTTAACAATAATATCATGTAACAGAGCAACTATAGCATTTTGACTTTTGACAGATTCGCAAATAATAATGA
>Ga0325403_1001152_pt1 | contig 21449 bp, 15 predicted proteins | sample PopdelMetagenome_19_FD_205665 | JGI IMG/M metagenome (GOLD analysis project Ga0325403, IMG submission 205665) | Populus deltoides microbial communities from Bellville, Georgia, United States - Xylem-PdKOR-R4 | ecosystem: Host-associated > Plants > Phyllosphere > Stem > Wood/Secondary xylem... | reverse complement strand
GGTACCGAGTGCAGTTGGGTAGTTTAGTGATGGGATTGCCCCTGTGCGAATACCAACCCTCTATATTACGAGATAAAGCTTGAGCACTTATATTTTGTGTTAGATACAAGTTTCTCCTCGCCATTCTACCCTTTGCTGTATCTAAAAACCATTTATATAAATACTTAGCACTTGAAATCTTTTGTCACTGCAACATTAGCATCAAGTACAGCCCCTTTTTTATTTTGTGCTTTAAACCAAACTCATGGCACTCTTCCTTGCCAGTGATGCAAGATCCCACTCTCGGTGACTAAACCTATATAAGGAGATGGTAATTTTGCAAGCAGCTGTTCGAGATGACTTGAAAAACTCAATTCTATTCGATATGATTGTGAGAAGAATGAACAGCACACAATCTTTTCAATTGAGTGGCTCAAAATATAATTCCACCAAGGAATCTATTCAAATTGAGCTGGATGTCCTTGTCCTTGAGTTCTTCGATAGGCAGCTGGTTCCATTCACTGAAAGAAACAATAAATAATGCATAATAGTTTATACCTCGATGTAGACAAAGTGCTCTGCTTTCTCAATAAGAGAACAATAAGCACAGTGAATACTCTCTTCAATTTGGCTTGTTCCAGCAGACCACTGACTCACACTCCTTATGACCTGAAAAATGAGAGAAATCATTGATGCCAGAGGATACAGATTAAGTTTTATGGATTATATATAAACATAAAAAGTGCTAAATAATAATGGTAAAGTTAATGGAAAAAAAAAAACAAAACAATTGTATTGTCTTGTAGAATGTGAAATTAAAACAGAAACACATATGCTCTTCCAATTATACACATTAATCACCAGCAACAAAAACACCAAATAACTTGTTCTCTTCCAATTGTACAACATTCATCATTGGTCATGTACCAATAGAATTCCTGGGTGAGATTCAAAAGCATATAGTAACAGATATTAGACCTTCACTTTTTTCTTTCCAAATGCAGAATTCAAGGCTGGCACCAGTTTTAGATTTTCAAATCTCTTCTCTTTTTTTTTTTTCAATAAATGGACAGACCTTTCAGTTCCTCTAAATTTGTTTTACATCCAGTAGATTAAAATAAGAATTAGATGCTTCTATGGCTAGCCATAAGGCGTGCAATACTTAATCTACACATATCATGAACAGTAAGAAATTTGGGGCAATGTATGTTAAATAAGATCCCATGATGGCATTGAGGACTGAGATTATCAGATGACTCAAGGTAGGTCTCTTATGCTTTCTTGGTCATGTTAAATAAGAATTGCATAAAACATCATGAGTTGTAACCCACCTGACAATGACAAGAAACACGAGGACCAACTTGGCCACTTTCATCCGCAGAACCAACCTGATCAACCCTTTCTTGTGTTTCCCACCACTCCAAGTCTGAAGCTTTGGTGCCAGGCTGCGCCGATAAATCTGGTGACATTTTCACATGAAGATCTGAGCCATTGTTATCTACGAAGCTTGTCATTGGCATATCTGGAACAACCAATTCAATTTTGGATTTCCAAAAAGCATGTGGAAGGCTTCTGCCAGGGGTAGAGTCCAACCCGTTTAATTTTGGACCTACACCAGAATCATCAGGCCCCTCAGCTTCCCGAGGCAAAAGAAGAGGGATGTCTTGTAAAGATGATCTAGATGAAAATGAATCTTGCCGTTTGATTCCCTTTACATCATCTTTGATACCCTTTCTTTCAACTTCCATCTCTCTGTTTTGCCCCATATAGTGTGGAATAACCATGTGCTGCTGAGGCATAAGTAGTGGAATAGCTTCCTCATATGGAGCTTTACTTCTCTGGAAAAGGAAAAAAGTATATTCATGTTAAAATTAAAAGCTTTCCCCAACCTGCAGCACAACCATACTAATTGGTGCTAAACTTTGACCTTGGCATAGTTCCAACGCTGTACAAAGTGCCTAGCTACATCGCGGCAAGGTGGTCCCCAAAGAGCACAATGGACATCATGCCAAGGCATGCGTGGATATTTGCCACGATCCAGTTCATCTTTCATCATATCTTCCCATGAATTTGGTTCAGATTCCCTGGAAAATGAAGAGAAAATTCATTTCATAAATCCAGCAAATGCAAACCCTACTTCTAATCCAGTAAATTAATATGCTGATTGCACACCACACTAATCAGTCATAATTTTCAGATGACTCATTGAACAGAAGTCTTTTTATATTAGAATGTGTTTGGTAATGAGTTTGGGCTGTGTTTGAAAATGATGTTCAAAAAACTTTGGGACTAAAACAACATCAAATTTTTTGCATGCTTTTGAATGGTTTTGATATGAAAATGTCAAAACCATTTAAAAGCACCCAAAAAAGCTTCAAATTGATGCCTTTTCAGCCCAGATGCACTTTTGCAAAAGCACATGCACCGCCTTTTCAAACACAGTAAAACATTGCACAAAAATGCTATTGGCAAACTGTTGTGAGATTTACTTCAAGTACAATAACATAAGCACTTCAATTGATTGTCTTTGATTGAGCATCTATTTGTGTTTATTACTTTGAACAATCTTGTAACTTCAATTAAGCATATAGTATGTTAGTTAAACAGCAGAAACCAGTGACAACAGATATAAGATGGAATCAAAAGATAACCAAAGTAACGAATCATTCTTATGTTTCATCATCTCTCAACAGATGTTCATTGAACATTCTAAGAAAAGGCATTTGAGTTTGTATTTGGTAATGCGGTACAAGGTGTTTTTCAATTGAAAATGCATCAAAATGATTTTTTTGGATTTTTTTTATTTTATTTTTGACATCAGCATATTAAAACAATCAAAAAGCATATAAAAAGCATTGATTTAATACTTTTTCGGACAAAAAGTAATTTGAAGAACACTTTGAAAAGCAAATCCAACCACAAAAATAAACACTCCTTGAGTAGAGGAAAAACGAATTACCTTGGATTATAATAATCCTTTCCTGGCCATACTTGAGGAGGACAGTCACCCACTCTGTGTTCACAAGTGTCATAACGACCAAAGCACAAGTCCAGTCCTCCAATAAAGCAAATCTGGTGATCAACAATGACAAGCTTTTCATGGTGGGACCTAAACATAATCAAAATATATATCAGAAACTGAAAAGCTCATTGTCATGAAGATAACTCAAATTTGGTTCTCACTGACACTCTTTAAGCCTGTCCAATAATGCATACCAAAGGTAAACACCTGTAGAAAAGTGGTCAGGATAGCGCAGCACTCTCACATTCTCATGGATACTGAGAAGCTTTGTCTTGCTATAGACACTATTGATTTTCAGAGCAAGAGCCACCTCTTTATAGAGAAGAATATATATCTGCAGTGAAAAATTAAGATTACATCAGTGGTCATCCATAACCAAAGCAAGTCAGAAGAATTCTTGCAAAGGAATCTTGATAAAATTCTATTTTATTTGTTGAGGGTTTTCCATAATTTTTAAAACTTTATCAGTACCCCAAAGTTTATATGTAATTGTACCATTTAACCAGGAAGCACATGTGCATGTGGAAAAGAAATGTAGTGGAATACAGTTCTCACAGAAGCTGTCTTTTTATTCTCCCAAAGTTCATGCCCCTATTTCCAAAAATCCAGAGAACATCTGCGCCCATTAAAAAGATTCATGGCCTATCCTCCATTTTAATACCTTTAGTGATGCTTTAAAAAAATAAAAGAAAAATGCTCCAAAAGTTTTGTGCATATTATAAATAAAACCAAATATCACTTGTTTGGGAGTGTGATTGCGGTTGCTTTTCAAAGTGCTTTTCGTGCCGAAATGCATCAAAATGATTTTTTTTTATTTTTTAAAAATCATTGTTTAGATCAGCGCATCAAAATGATCCAAAACATACCAAAAAAATTAATTTTTAGAAAAAAAAAAAGAATTTTGGGGGAACACGGTTTGCACCGCGATCCCAAACGCTCTCAAATCAACCATCACAAGTAACAAAGCATCAAAGCAGAAAGAAGAACAATAAAAAAGCAGTTTGCACCTGAACCCCTTGTTTAGCTTTGGCTTCCAGCAAAGAATCAAGTCTAGAGGAGGCATGAGCACAAAAAGGACGTCGTAGATAAAGCTCTGGGCACAGCCACCAGCCACAAATAAATATCTGCACAGAATTTCCAAATATAAATTATATGGCAGAATAAATACTAATGAGTAGTGCTGATCCTAAGTACTGGAGCTGACCTCAGATTTAGAATCCTCAATTGATAAAGCAATGGCTTCAAAAGCTGCCCTACCATCTACAAACCACTGGGCCTGACTACCATCTTCAGACAAACCTCTAGGAGGAGCAAAAGAGGCAAAACGATGAGGATGACACCAACCCTCAGGAGGCCTAAGTCCAGCATCATTAATTGCAGCAACCCAATCTTTAACTCTAGCACCATTTTTAGATCTCAAGTCTATGCTTCTGTTTCCACATGCAACCTTTAAAGTTTCCAATCATCTGTTAGCGAGTGAAATTATCTGATACAATTTCCTCATCTCTAAAAATCATTAATAAATTTAACTGTAATGAAGAGGAATATCCATCACAAATTTAAACAATTTCCTCAGACACCGCTACTTTGCTTCAAGAGGCACTAATGGCACAGTATTTTGTCTAATAGTACAGCCCACTGAAATTATTTGCATGAAAAACAACGAAGTTTCCAAAAATTTCTTTGTTTCTTTCTTTTTTGAATAAAACTGCACTTCAATTTGTTTGGATGTATTTGCACTTTACACAAAACATGAATTATTAACCCTGATTTTCTACCATCCAGGTTAAACTTACAATTGCAGCTCTGTCTCCTTCCCATGCAAGGATTTTCTGTTCTATCAATCTCTTCCAAACGAGAACTAACCAAAATGGTGACCAAGAAGTAGATCCAGGTATGAAAGGAAGTTGCAGTTTCCATGATATTAGGTGATATAGAAAGGACCTCTAACTTGGTATTGTCTTGAAGATTGTAGCAGGAAGTTTTTCCTCATTTTGATTCAACTATGTTTGAGTTTTGTTTTGCTGTGTTTTTTGGATTGTAGTAATTTTAATTTAAGTGGATGGACTAATTGCTTGGAAGAAGCTGGTTGTACTTCTTTAATGCTCTCCAAACACTTGATCATGGTCCAATCAGAATGCTCATTGTTTCACAGTGGTTTAGATTTTAGTTGTTGAGGTCCTGGCTTTACTGTGAGCTTCTTGTTCTTAAAGTCTTTTGTTCAGCTGTTTAGGTGGTGGTATTCTCTTGTGTAATCTCATATTTGATTTGGAGGTCATTTGGTTGTTTAAGGATCCTCTATCATAGGAAGACATAGTATTCTTAAGGCGAGCTCAGATATCTAAATGAAAACCAGTCAGCAAAAAAGAAAATGGAGGTCAGTTTTGTAATTAAATCAGCAAAAACTAATAAAATGTCATGCAGTTAGACAATATGATACACTGATAGCCCTTCCCCTTTGTTTCTTATTCTTTATTTGTGAGGATTTGTGTAAGCACAAAAAACTACTTTTGAAAAAGCTTAAAGAACTTTTAGAAGGAAAAACAAACTAGAATATCTAATGTAATAACCAGATTCGAAATGAATTTTTCACTTGTTCTGAAGTCATTCTATAACTGGAAAAAGAACGGTGAGTTTTACTTCAAAAGTTACAGAAGGCTTTAGAAAGTACGAGGAAAAAAATTAATTGGTACTGACAGAACTGGAAGTCACTGATAAAAGTGAACGAAGCAATTTAGCCTGAATTATGATAGCTGGGATTCGCTATTAATAAATTGAACATATAGTACCTAAGAAACTGTTGTATCTAGAGGCATCTAGCATAAATTGACCTATATTTCTTTGCTAAGTTGTTTACTAGACATTTCCTAAAAATACCACCCATGTAATCAGTCAGACTTTGACTTACAGGGAAGGATCACTCACTTTTGAAAATGTAATGGCTATCATCTAGGCTGCCTTACCGTTAAAACAGTATTGTACTACAATAGCTTTTCGGCTTACAAGGTGCTTGTGTGTGGTAACTGATCCTTAAACAAGTAAAGCAGCTAACGCCAAAGCCCGGATATGCCATCATCAACAAAGCATAAGGGCAGATCTTGTACAAAATAATGTCATTAAAATTTTAAGATTACATGTTACAAAAGCACGATAGAGAAACCACCACATAAGAAAGAATCTACACGCTGCTTACCTTAAAACCATGTCGTAAAGGATTCCGCTCCTTTATTTCCGCTGCTAATGACACTCGGCCTTCACCACTTCCATCTGAAGTAGGTAATACATCAAAAACAATTATATCCAAAAGCTTGGTATCAAAAGGATCAGCCAGCAGTGCCAAGAATCCTGGTTTCAAAACAGCCCACACCTGCAGAAAATCAGAAAACATGGACAATGCTGTGTGACTCTTAGTGTTATGGATAAAATTACAGCATTCTATTGTTGGTGTACCATCAAGAAGCCCCCAATTAGACCACAAAAGTTGTCATGCATCTCCAGGGGAAATTATTGTTGAACTTATCTTTTCCCTTGCCACTACTTGCAAATTCCCTCTTAGCTTTAGAATGATAAACAACATTTTTTCTATCTAAAATTTTGATCCAATTATCAAGTTTGAATGATTGCAGCAATATCCAATAAACTAGTTGTGATTTTGTAAGGAAATTGCAAATGCTGGATCTTAATGAATAAGATACATAAAGGGTATAAATTGTGAGATGCAATGCTACAGCATAATTCTTTATCTTGCAAAATGAATTGAGGTTATCATGTCAAGGACTTTCAGATAACTTGGCAGAATTATGTGCAAGGACCAGGCATTTCACCAAGTCTTGTCCAGCAAACTGTATGGACATGACGATGATATTTTGTTTAGTTGCTTCTGCATATACCTTAGGCAGCATATGTGGTGCCCCTTTTACATTTGAGCTCCACAATACAAGCCAATGCATAAAGAAACTCTGCTTTTATACCAGACTTCAAGTCTACCCAACAAAATTTGACTTTCTTTTCAAGAAGATTTCTAATTGGAATATATAGACCAGAAGTATTTCCAAACCATCTAAATCAATAAAGGAGAAAATGACGAGGTACCTGCACAAATGCACATGTTTGTGCAAACATTTATTTGTGAGGTCTTGTATGTGCGTTCTCAGAAGAAGATTCAGTGTTAAATACTCATAATATCATTCAACACTGTCAATAAAACTAAAAGTAATGATGAAGAACCCTACACAGAAACCTTCATTTTTTGCACAATTGTGCAGGCAGATAAATGACAAATTACCTTCTGCCAGGGGCAGACCTAGTTTTGGGCAAGATTGCATTACCTTCTGCCAGTTGTCATTACAGCAACTAAACCAACTGCAAGCACAACATTTCCTGGAATCATCATCCTTCACTATTCGTGGTAGATGCTTCACCATAACATATTCTTCTTTCAGCTTAGGGCCATATTCTGGTGAAAATGACAGCTTAGAGACCTCCAAAAACTTGCAAACCTACAACAGCATGGTGAAATGCATGCTAATTAGCAACCAAGAAGTAGTAAAAATTAAAAGCAAGAAAATATTTTTAATTTCAAATCATCAGGTTTCAAAAACCAAGACTTTGGGATTATGGATTGAACTAGGAAACACGTGTTGTTCAAATTGTCAAAGAACCATATCAACCCAATAGCTTAAGCTATTAGGTGAGGTCCCAGGATATGATTTATATTATTCTCTAACACATCCCCTCGAGTAAAAGCCCTTTGGTCTTGAAACTTGCACAGGCCCACAATACCATGTGCTTAATTTTTATTAAATAAATGGGGATGATGAGATTCGAACTCATGACCATTTAGTCATCAAGGCTCTGATACCATGTCAAAGAACCATCTCAACCTAATAGCTTAACCTGTTAGGTGAGGTCCCAGGATATGATTTATATTATTCTCTAACACAAATTCTCAATGATAGGTTCATACAGTTCATCGTCACACCACGCAAACAAAGAAAATTCCTGACTTAAATAGATATCAATTGATTCAAGCATTCAAGGAAATGATTTTTCTAAAAGTTGAACAGATAAATGGCAGCCTGGTAGTTCAAGTGATGCCTCATGTTGAAATGAACTGCCGGCATGCTTATGATGAGTTCAAAGACCCATAAAGTAGTCAAACTCCATCATAGATACACAACAGCAGAAGACATGAAGCACTGATTAGGACATGCAATTGAGCAAGGAAGAGAAATTGATGCTTCAATGAGATGCCTGGAGCGTTGCTTTTGGCTTTAACATCACATAACAAATTCAAATGACAGTGTGGAACTTAATTGATCATTGTCAGATTCTAGAATATTAAATTAAAAAATTCCTAAAGCATCATGGAAGAAGAAAAAAGAAAGTTGGATTTGATTTTTCTAAAAAAAAATTCACATCTTATATATAGGAGGACAAGAGGAAAAAAAACAAAAAAAGAGGGCATCTAGGACCTAAAACAAATAGGTTGAGCTGGCCCTCACATTGGATTTCATAGAAAAAGCTAGTAGAGCTATCAGATCTATCTATCTAAAATTTACATTTTTCTGAAGTCGCCACCATATAAAAGTTAATCTATGATATGCATTTTGTTATCTTGAAATAAGAGTTTTCACTTTCCACAAATAAATGAGAAATACGTATTCCTAAATAACAATAGCAACAAAATTCAACAAGAACCAGAAACTTGAAAAAGAAGAAGAAGAATACCTCTCGGGAGTTCACAATATCCATGTTCCCTAAAAAGTGGTTTAAATATTGTTGCATTGTAACCTTTGCACGGTCCGACATTGAATTCTGTCTTCCCAACGCTGGACGGATAACTGGTAAAGCAGCACTTGATGGAACATCTCTGAACAGAAAAACCACCTGTAAGAACTATGAGAATTACTGAAGACAAGGACATAATATATGTTTAACAATTACACAAATGTGTAAGCTGTGACCTGTTTTTGGCACTCTCATCATGATGCAATGGAATGGTCTCATCGTCGGCATCATCATCATCATTAACCATTGGTGTATGATCTCCTATTCCTAGATTTTGAAGCCATTCTTTAACCTTTAATATAATTTTCCAATAAAAAGCACATCAAAACCACACACCTTCCCAGAAAAAAATCAAATTACCAACATAACAACCTCAAAGAATTCATTTACAAAAGTAACAAACACAACCAATGCCATCCACCACACAGACACACCTGCTCTTGCTTCTCAAGAATTTCCTCGAAAAACACCCGTTTCTTCAATGCAAAATGTAAATAAAACACTTGTGCCGCTTTCTTCAATAATCTCCACTTGAACTACATTAACCAAAATAAAATTCCACGTTAAAAATTTCAAATTTATTTGCCCCTACTAATTCCAAAAATAAAATAAAATTGTACAACACTGTTTCTTCAAGAAACAAGAAAAGAAATTATAGTCAAAAGATTCTGTACAAATTAGAGGGTTCAATAATGTTTCAATACCTAATGTGTAGCTTCAAAAGTTTACTTTTTACTAGCTTTTTTTATGAATATTTAGAGCATCCAAACACGGCCTAAGAATATTCAAATTCAAATTCAAATTGAATAGTCAAAATTCAAAACCTAAAGAATCAAATTTGCACACAAAATTTAGAAACCTAAAAACAAAATCTAGTTCAAATTCGGTTAATTGATCGCGTATCGGTACCTGCTTATATTGAACTTCGATTGTATAAGATAATTGAACAGGACTAATATCGCTGGGGTCGGGTCGAGAGACGGACACAATAGTAGCTTGTGGTAATTCATCGAAAATCCGGCCGGATTCCGGTGTCGAACCTTGACGGAAAGAGAAGAAGGAAGATATGATTGAGGATGATGGTGGTTGTAACGGCGTTGATGGCTCTGATTGCATTTGTACGTAACGGGGACCGCCGCCGCCAACACTCCCCCCTCCCATTAATTGCGCTGACGATGCCATTGATATTGATTATGATTTAAATTAATAATTTAGCTTTTGAGATCAGAATTTTCTGGTTGAGAGAAATGGAAAAAGGGAAGGGAAGTCGTTGGAGAGTTGGTTTGGGGTTTAAATAAGTGAGCGCCGTCGACAACCAGCCAACGTGGTCAATTCTGGAAAGTATTGGAAAGGTCGCCTTTTTTTAAAAAAACAATGTGGGTTAACGGATTCTCCGAACCGAATAAGAAGGGACAGATCTTCTTGTACTATATGATTTATTCATCTACCCCGTGTTCGGTCCATGCCCATAGCTTAGAAATTAAAAAATTCTTAATAAATGGTGCATGTGCTATAATTATATTTTTTAAACTCGAAATCCAGAAAAGCCACCGGTAAATATTCAAGTCAATATATTTTTTTATTTTATAAAAAAATAATAATATTATTAATTAATTTTTTCTAAGTTAATTAAGTTACGAGTCCATTTAGATTTTTAATCCAATTATATTAAATCAATTATATTTTTATTTTTGTTAAAACTCGATCTAATTTAGACTTTAAATTATTAATTCATGGGTTAACTTATCAAATTAAAAACTTAAAATGTTAAAATAAAATGTTGTAAATACTAATTTTTGAAAAATCAATGACGTTTTACTATTTTATTAATGATTTAAAAAAAACACAATTATTGGAACTACTAAGATTAATTTGATTTGGTTATCTTATTTTAAAAACACTATATTTAAAACTCGTTTGATAATCTTATTTAAAATATATGTCTTAACAATTTGATTTTCGACATATATTTGGAAACTAAATAAATAATCAACATGTAGAAATTGTAAAATTATTATAATTGTTAATATTTAAAAACTAAATAAGTGTATGTGTTGGTTTTGTATTTAAAGATAGCTCAATTTGCTCAATTTGCTCAATATGTCAAGTAAATGAAAGTATTAAACTATAACTAAAATTTATCAGTATTTCACTGTAGCGTAAAATAATATTCATTATAAATGAATTCACTGTAGATTGTATTGTTCTGCATTGCAGCGCAGGTACTCTAAACTATGAGTGCTTTCACTGTAGACTGTACTGTTTGGTGATGGCATGTGTGAGGCTGCAGCTAATAGGTCCCAAGCGCCAAGCTAGAGGCGCATCCCCTAGGGCTGCGTACACGTGGCGCTTGGGCTCCTTAGGTACTGAGTCCATATCCTGTAGTGTAAGTCTACAGCTCAATATTAGACAAAATTATTAGAAAAAATATGCGGCGGACTCATAAATAATTTTAAAATGATTTTTAAAAAATTTAATTATTTTTTATTTTTTATTTGGGATGGACCCAGCCCAGCCATCTGGGTTGGGTTGGGTTGGGTTGGGCTGGGCTGAGACGGGTCCAACCCGTCTTAGTTTTCTTTTGCTAGATGTATAGGAAGAAAAAACCACAGGAGGAAAGGGATGAAGAAGCTTACCTAGGCTAGATGAGGTGTTGCTGGCTGGTGGGCCTGCTGACGGCTCACAGTGGGCCCGTTAGTGGTGAAGCTTTGGTAGGGCTAGTCTGAAGAGGTTGGCGCTGCTAGAAGAAGAGGTTGGTGTCGGTGATATTATTCCTATTACCATAAAGAAGATGAAGTTGTAAGGGTGTTGGGCCGTTGGTGGTCACGACGTTGAGGCTGAAGCTGCTGGGATTCACGACAGAGGAGATGGTTGCAACGACGATGGAGAGAAAAAAACAATGTTGAAAAAGCTAAAAAAGATGGTTTTTTGCTCACCTTGCACTATTCTCTCTTTCTCCTTAATGCCTGAAATCCACTTCTATTTATAGAGGGGAAGAGTGACATCTTGTCTTTATTGGGGACCAATCTTGGCCCTTGATTCAATCGAGAAGGATCTCAACCGTTGGCTCAAAGTTATCATCATTCGGCTGCTAAAGGCTAATCCAGTTAGTCTTTTTAGGGCAGTAGCTGTAGAGGCAGCTGTAGAGGCAATCAACCAGCAAGAATTATGTTGAGGTGTAGTACAATGTCAAGCCACCATAGTAATGTATGATTTATCTGATTTTGTGGAAATATGAAGCATTGAATGCTCTGAAAAAGTAGCAATCCGAGCAACCTTTCGGGTACAAAATCTTGAAGATGATAAATAATAATCAAACGACAAGACATTTGACATCTTTTTTTTTCTGTGCTGGTCAAAATGGTATTGTTTCGTACCAAAACAAACTGTTTTGGTCAAAATATACCATTTCATTTAAGTAAAATGACACTATTATGATTTTCTTAGGGTTTAATTAGGAATTTGACTAAATTCAATTTAATCCTTCGGCTTTTGATTTCTTTTAATTGCATTCCTAATTGACGTCGAACTTTTAATTTTACGCGATTTAACCCTTGCCAAACTCCAATATCAATCCTGAATTTTAGCATTTTATTTTTATTTTGGTCATTGGTTTTGAATTTATACAAATTGACCCTCAATTAACCATTAAACTTTCAATTTACTTCAATTTCACCTCTGTTTTCAAACTAATTGAGTCTCCGAAGTTTAATGCCTTCTAAAAAAGATCCTTAGTTATGAATTTCTTCAATTTAACCCTTAATTGACCATAGATTTTGTTTTTCTTGCAATTTTGTCCTTGATTTCAATTAATTGACTTCGTAAAAATTAAGTTTGGTCCTCTAAAATTTCAATTTTCATAATTAAGCTCAAATTGGGCTCCCAAACTTAATTTTTCACTAATTAAGTCTTTAATAATTTAATTTGACCTTCTATTTGCATTGTCTCTTTAGTTTTAAGTACAATGAGGTATGATTAGTCTCATAATTCCATCCAAAATTTCAGCTTGATTCTTTTACATATCTGAAACCTTCTTCAGTCTGCTTTTGCCAAGTTACTAGTCTTCTTGTTATTATTGCTTTTGTTTTATATTTTTATTTTAAAAGAAAAAAGGTAAATTTCAGGGGAAGAACAAAAAAATGGGTTATGACAATCATTATATACAAATTAGATACCAAGGGTTAAATTGAAAACACATAAAACTTTAACAAAAGAAAAAATGATAAAAATATCTCTTTAAAGTGATATTATTTTTAATAAAAAAATTAATTTTTTATATAATCGACTCTTAAATCTTCCAATGAATATCCAAAATAATCCAAAATAAATCATGATAATAAGGTGTTAGATTAATAAATTAACAAGATGATTTGAAGATTACATGCTGAATTAGCCGGCTTAATAACAATGATTTTAATTCATATCCGTTTGTGAATGTATTTGAAATGATGTTATTTTAGAAATTTTAATTTTTTTTATATAAAATTAATTTTTTAATTTTTTTATGTACTAATATTAAAAAAATGTTTTTAAAATAAAATAACACAATTCTAAATCACACTCTTCCTAATCAGGACATCAGTTCGTTTCAATATTTCTTACGTTGTTACTTGTGAGTCCAAAAAGAACAGCCAGCACGCTACGCCACGCGTTAATTCTTTGTCCGTTTCAGTTTCAATTTCAACATTCCTTCCCATTTATCTTCCCGGAAAATCAAATTCCCAAACTCTAACTAATTGGGAAAAAAAATAAATTCACGATGAACATCTCGCTAATCGCCGATACAGCTACCATAGCTGCACAACAAACCCTATGTTCTGGAAACTCGCTGTTCCTCCATCGCCAAAACCGCATCAACCTCGCAGATCAATCCTCCCAAATCTGCGCTGTCATCGTCGATGTCTTGGCTTCGCCGCCTGTCAAATCCAAAACCTCCCGTCGCACCATCCTCCGGAAACGGCGGCGGACCAGGAGTAGATCGAAAACTTATGGAGATGCCGGCGATTGCGGAGAGGAGTATGGTTTTTTTGGCGGTGGAGGCGGCTGGGGCGGTTTTGGTGGCGGCGGCGGCAGGGGGTGGAATTTCGATAAATTCGGAGGGCATGATTGGGATGAATCTTCGGGGTGGTATTCCTCGCGGTCTTCGGATTTTGCTTACGGGTTTGTTTATGAGGTGATTTATTGGATTGCCTTGTCGAATTGCGTGCATTTTGCGTTTAAGAAGGTTGTTAGGCTTGTGGCTGATGGCATTGGTGATACCGACAGAGGGAAAGTGGTGCCTTTGAGATTGGGTACCATTTGCTAATTCGGTAACTGAAAGGGTATTATAGAACATCTTTTCTACAATGCAATGTACATATTGTATATAATTCTTCTCATTTTTTTAAATGAATAGTTTGTGATTTGGTTCTATGCGTATGAGCTGCCTTTTGATTATTAGATGACTGCATGATCTGTTTGAGGAATGTTTTCTTTGTTGAATGGATCATTGGTTAGTGATTAGAGAAAATTGAAAGTTTTTTATTGTGTCAGTTAGAAGTGGATATGTTTTTATTTTTCCTATGTTCAGATTAATGTTGGAGATGATGGAGTCTCATATTTTATGTTTATTTGTTGGTTGCATCATTTTTGGTTAATGGTGTGCTATCTCATCTGCAATTACGGGTGACTTGTGCCTGGATGTCATTGAAATTTTGAGGGAAGAGTAGGAAGTCCTTTTCTTTTATAAACTAGCTGTTTGATGTTGGCTGTGGTGAAAGGTAGAAACCGAAGTTCATTTATTGTAATTCCTTCCTTTTATATGGGCATGAATTATGCTTGACATTGGTTAAGAATTTGCCAATACAAGTCTTACTATTGGATACAAATGTTGTCAACAAGGGCTATTAACTGATGTGGGAGGATATTCAAGTAGTATCTGGCACTTGATCTATTATCTGTCATGACAGTGGTTACTAAAGGTGAACTGAAGACTTATGTGTTATTGATGCAAATTAAAACTTACATAAAATTTTCAACTCCTAACTCTAATTTTGTAGGCTACAGAATTAGCATTTCCATTAGAATCTTCCTTTTTGATGCTGATTGTATGGAGTTTCTTTAGAGGTTCTTGCTTCAGATAGTCATACTCTACGCAAGACTAGTGGAAAAAAAATAGAGGTAGCATAGGTATTTGTTATAATGTTGCGTTCCATGACATAAGGTAAACTGCCCTCGTGTTCAAGTTGATAAGCTCCGCTCAAATAATTACATGCTTGAGTACAAGGGGTGAGGGCACAATTGTGAGAGGGGAAGTAGGGTGGTTTTCATTTTCACTGGATTATCTGAATGGTGTCATGAATCTAACAGGCTTGGAAGAATGGTAATACAGCAGTTGAACAAGAGTTGAAAAACCACCCTGGCCTCTTAACTGTCTAACAATGCTATGTTGCAGCTATGACCGCCCGATGCCTGTAGATCATGGGATTTGATTGCTCTTTAATTGCTTATGTTACTTTTGCGGTGTAGCATCTCTATAGTTTAAGATGATGTATCAGAGACGCCTTGCTGCCTAGAGGTTCTTTAATTGCTTATGTAAAGGCAGTGACATGATTTCGATTTCCTTGGCTTCAGTTTTGAATTTGCAATAGAGGTACCTACCTTTATTGAGATCTTGTTTCCACAAGTGACAATCTAGCTGATGATGTTTTTGAAAATTATCGAAGGGCTAGAAGCTCTGGTGCTGATGATGTTTTGGATTGAGACCTTTTGATAATAAGATATCAATCAGCTTCCATGTTGGAAATTGGAGTGTTTTAAATCTTGCGAGAGAAGTCAGATTTCCATGATTGGGGGGCAATAAGAAAAAGTTTTTGATGCTAGACGATTGCAGTGAATGGTATGCATCTGACCAGTTAGAACCATTCTAAGACACTCAAAAGGCTGTTTCAGCAATGTTCTATTCTCCAAACTCCATTCTTTGGATTACATATCATCGCACATTTTCTTTCATGAGCTGATGGGTTTCTGCAGTTTTGTTCTCAAATATTCTCTTTTTTCTGGCGTTTTTTCTCTCTTTTTTTTTACTATTGTGAAATGTTAATCGCATTTTCAGGTTTCATTAAAGTGTTGCACGCTTGCTCATTGTGTGGCGTTGCACACGTATGCAGGTGCAGATGCATGCACTAATTGGCTTTCATGCGCCCTGCGCGATAAGACCAAATGGTCTGATGGATTTTGTTGTGGTAGATGCAGACAGTACAATTTCACAAGTTTATATATTCTGCTTAGGAATTCAACATAAATGTGGTATGATTGACCTGTTTGGAGCTGGGAAATACTTGGTTACGCTTACAATCCTGAATAAATGACTTTAGAATTCCAAGTCTCAATTCTGCATAGTTTTGATGGAAGGAGTAAGCATCAAATTCGTGGCACTGATCTACGAGATGGGTTTTTGCAGTGGGAGCTCGCTGGATGCTGCCATGGAGAAATATCAAGGATTATCTCATAGCAAATAAGCAATACTATCAATTGATTTCCAGAATGATAATAACTTTATATTGATATGGGAGTTTTAATTAGGGACAACAATGATTGGGTTGGAGTTGGATTTTGCTCCGTCCATCACCTACTCGAAATATCTAAATCCATCGCCTATTTGGATCTCCAATCTAGTAAGATTTAATTGAGTGGATGGCTCTGTCTATCCAGTTGATATTGGATCTGAGTGGTTTTTTTTCATAAAAAAATCAAATAAAAAAATAAAATCTAAATTAAAAAAATAAACTATATCTTCATCTTTCATCTATGAATCATAAAAAAAAAAAAAAAATTCAGTTTAAAGGATTATCTCATAACAAATAAGCAATACCAATTTCTATAATGATAATAACTTTATATTGATATGGGGGATTTGATTAGGGATGGAATAATCGGGTAGGAGGTGGATTTTGCTCCATTCGTCACAAGTGTTGAATTTTACATCATTTTCTATTAATTTCTCTACGTTTATTTTTTTTAGCATTTTGGAGGGAATTTTTTTTTAAAAAAAGAGTTTTAAGCTTAATTTATACCATTGAACCTAGGGGTGATCATTTTCGGTTTGGTTTGGTTTTTATATAAAAAAAACTAACCAAACCGAATTTTTTTTAAAAAAACCGAAACCGGTTCAAACCGACCGGTTTTGGTTTGGTTCGGTTTTTTAGGACAAAACCGGTTCAAAACAGTTTGGCTTGGTGTTTTTGGTTTAGCTCGGTTTTGACTCGGTGTGGCTCGGTTTTTTGCTGGTTTGGCTCGATTTGTTTTTTGTTTGGGTTTGGTTTGGTTCTGTTTTTTTGGTTTTAGGCTTATAAAATCAAAACTGAACCGAACCGGCCAGTTTTTTTAAAATTTTAATCGGTTTAATTGGTTTTTTTTCACAGTTCGGTTTTTTCGGTTATTTTTTTTCGGTTTTCTCGGTTTTTTAGTTTTTTTGCTCACCCCTAATTAAACCTAAGACAAAATAGCTTAAAAGCCCAAATGTTGTCTCTTAATAATGGATGGATGAAAATCCAATGCAAAACATAAGAAATTAGTTGCCATATCATCTGTTTATTTTGTTTGTTGATCAAATTATTTAAGCCATATAAAATTATTTTATTGGTTCAATAATATCATTTAATCAGAAAATTGAGTTATGAAAAGAGATAAACATGAGTTTTAGTTTAATTCAACTTGAACTAGGACTTTTAGAAAATAAACATGAAAACCACTATAAATAGAGGAGCTGGTAAAGAGACAAGGTGAAGAACGCACATGAGAATTAAAAGAGAGGCAGAAGCTTTACAGAGGAGGTTCAACCACCATAACCAAGTTTCATCCAATTCTTTTCTCTTTTGCTTTTTGTTAGTTTTCTCTATAAATTTAATGTTTAATCAATTAAGCATGTGTAACTTGTTATTTCTTTGGTTAAGGTTGGTTTCAAACTTTCAACATATTTATTTTCAATCAATAAATTTCATAATTTTCTTTTATCTTTTCCATTGAATTTGTTTATATTCTACTCATTTCATAATTAAAAATTACTATCTTGTTGATTTAGGTGAGCAACAATGTCAATATGATAGTGATTTGATTGGTATTTTAAAATTTTGATTTGTTTTGTCAATAATTCTAAAGTTAAGCTTCAAATTGTGATAATAGATCATGGTAGATATTCAATTGATTGCATGTGTAATAAAACTTAAGACTAATAAACCAAGCTTGTGTGTTTGTTTCTTGATTCAACCTATATCTTTCTCGATTTATCCCTTTTATTAAGTTGAATTTAGAGAGCTTATTCTATGTTGTTTAATGAGAAAAGATCAAGTAGAGAGCTTATTTTACTTGATAAAAAAGCAAGAAAAGATTGAGATAATCAAATTTATAATTGTTGAATTTAAAAGAAAGTGAAAGAATAATTCTGATTATTGGTTGTATTTCATGTTTAGAAATGCAGAGTGATTCCTTAACCATGTTTCTCATCAAGTTTTAAACTTTATTAGAAACTTGTTCTTGAAATTTTTAGTTTTCTAGATATTTTTAAAAATATACCAAATCAACTCCAAATCACCCTAAATTTTATGTGCAATTTACATTAAGGTGTCTTTAATGTGTCTGCAATTTTTAGTTGATTTATTAAGTCTAGATAGGTTTTTAAGTTTTATTTTACTTACTAATAATATTAGGGTTTATATATATATATATATCTTGAGACAATAACTTGTTAATTATGAACAATCTTATGTTAGAATGACCCTTTTTGTTATCATACTCAATAACTATATCATTTAGTACAAGGATTTAATTTATGTAATTTTTTTAGAGTATAGGTTTTGGTGTCGTGTTGTTGAGGATTGTTTTTCCTAATTAATTTGTTATTTGTCTAGTTTTCTGTTTTAAATTTGTCTTAATTAGATTTTAGTTTTATTTTGTTGTAGTATTATATGAATGGCTGAATCTACTAAAGAAGAGATATATCATTGAATTAAAAGAGTCTTGAGATTCACATCATCTACTCAAAGATCAAGCGAGCCATTAGATTATTTCCCACTACATCATTGTATTCTTGAGCATTGCATACTGCCCTGTAACCCAGTCCACCAACAAAGCTAGAAAAGCAAGAGATGGAAACAAATAACCAAACTCGCAAGGAGATGGCAACACGAGCTCTCGACCAGTAACTTCTTTGATTATATATCTTTAAATTAATGTTGCTTTTGAACATAAATTATGAATGATTCATCTTTTACCAATTTTTCTTGGTTTTGCAGGTGAAGATCCAAACAAGCATCATAATAAGTTCCATGTAGTATGTTTAAACATAAAACCAATTGAAAACTCTAGAAAGAAAAGTAAAGTTGAGAGCTTTTCCATTCTTTTTAGGAAATAACATGAATGAGTGGTTGTATTATCTACCATCTAACACATTACCACGTGAGATGAGATGAAATTAGCACCAAGAAATGTGAGATGAGTGGTTGTTTATACCTTTCGTTTTTAATATGATGATCGATTTATAATAGCTTAATAACCAATCAAAATTAGCACCAAGAAACGTGAATGAGGTGGGCGTGACATCTATTATTGAGCAGCAACTTTTTAATCTTCTCAAGTTCAATAAATGGTCATAACTACTATTAAATAATCAAGGATGTGTGGAGTTTGATCTTTGATAAGCCATTTAAATGATATATGTCCATCTTTGTAAAAGGATAATTTGGACCAAGTCAATGCTTTAGAAGGGTTTCAAGGGTAACAAGTATTAAAAAATAAAAATATTATCATTTCTTTAACATTTATAATATTGGATGAAGAGATCATCTTAATTTTAACTATTAAAAAAACCATCAACAAGTTACACCTAATGCTAATTTCAATCATCTAACAGGTTTCAATCAACCATGGCCACAATCCATCCCTTAAGCTCGAAGTATGTATCTAAAAGATATAGTCAAGTCTTTAGCTACCACTTCCTTATAATTTCATCAAAAAGTAAGAACAATTATAAAGAATTTGAAAAACCAAGCGAGCAATTGTCTAGTATCATGGGAATAATAGAAGCACAATGATCTGGAAAGCTTCCTTCCCAAACTATGATCAATCCAAGAGAAAACGATAGTGTTATGACCTAAGGAGTGGGAAACAACTTGAGGACCTACTAAAAGCACCAAAGAGGGTGATGGGTGAGGGAATTAAGAATAAAACAAAACAACCAAAAAGCTTATCTCTTGACGAGAATAAAAGTCATCCATCATAAAAAAATACTCCAACCATTAAGGGTGTTGTTACTTAAAGGAATTTTTAAGGTTTTTATTTGTACTAATGTTATTTTCCACCTTGTCCAAACAAGTTTTCAAAGTCTAAGAATGAGGAATATGAAAAAGAGATTTAAAAAAAAAATTACCAAGTTCAAGTCAATATACCTTTTTAGATACCATTAAGCAAGTACCATGTTATGCAAAGTTCCTTAAGAAGTTGTACACCACTTAACACAAGCTAAAAGGTGATGAGATTATAAATATAGGGGACAATGTATCCTCTATTTTGCAAAGAAAGATTCCTTCAAAATGTAAAGGTCTAAAACGTTTCACTATACAATGCTCAATCGGTAACACCAACTTTGAAAAAGCCATGCTAGATTTAGGGGCGTCTCTTAATATCATGCCTTAATATATTTATGTTTATTTAAATCTAGGTTCATTTAAAGAAACTATTGTAGTTATTCAACTTGTTGATCAGTCTAATACATATCCAAATGGAGTTTTAGAAGATTTTTAAGTGCAAGTAAATAAGTTAGTCTTTCTTACTAATTTCTATATTCTTGATATGAAGAATGACCCATACTTTAGGTTAACACCATTACTTCTAGGAAAGCAATTTATAAAAGCTGCCAAAACCAAAATAGATGTTCATGATGGAACCCTAATAATGGAGTTTGATGGTGAAGTTATACATTTCAATATCTTTGAGGTAATAAGGTATTTAAGTGATTTACATCCTTGTTTTTTAGTTGACATACTTGATTATTTAGTGTAATAACTCTTTGAGTTAACTAGTAAGGATGCTTTGGAAACTATTATTAATAAGAGCTTTGAGTTAGAAGATCTAAAAGAGCTAGGGGGCATGCAATTATGTGATAATATAGAGGATGTTATGGAATCTTTAAAGTTTTTTCCAAAAGCTTTAAAGAGGTATAATGCTTATTTTATTCTTTGCCTTTATCTAATAAGAAACTTTTATCTTCTATGATAGAAGCCCCCACCTTGGAACTTAAGCCTCTTCTTTAGTGATGCAGCCAAGCTTGTGAATACTAAAGGTTTCAAGCATTTAGACGAGGGTATATAATAATTAGATAGAGATCCGTCATAGACAAACTATATGAATGACCTAACAAATGGTTTTATAGACCAGTGAAACAAGTTTAAGCTTAAGAGAAGGTTTGGTCATTCCAAATCAGAGTAATAGCTTAAAAAGACCAAATAAGATATTCATTGTTGCATCGGGCTCAAAATGTTCCAATCGATTATACAAGCTATTTTCTTATAAAAAATGGCTTTGCATTAATTGGATTGTTGGATATTATAAAATTAGGTCTAAAAGATGTTATTTGGGCTAATTTTGTTATTTTCCTTGATTTTTTTAATTTTATTTTGGATTT
>Ga0325403_1001151_pt1 | contig 21455 bp, 13 predicted proteins | sample PopdelMetagenome_19_FD_205665 | JGI IMG/M metagenome (GOLD analysis project Ga0325403, IMG submission 205665) | Populus deltoides microbial communities from Bellville, Georgia, United States - Xylem-PdKOR-R4 | ecosystem: Host-associated > Plants > Phyllosphere > Stem > Wood/Secondary xylem... | reverse complement strand
ACTTGATTTGTTGTCAACATAAGTTAGCATCATGAATACCTGATAAAATTTATAAGTATGGTGTTACGTAAATAAGATGATTAATATGATTATGTTGATAATTTATAAAAAGTTTATACTTTACTTATCTCTAATACTATTAGTGGATCCTCTAACCTTGACATTTGTTTTTATCATTGTTTAATCTTCACATTTATCTTACATCTCAAAGTCCTCTTTAACTCATCATCACTATCAACATCATCTTCATTGTTGTTTTCATTATTATTATTATTATTATTATTATTATTATTATAATTCACCTCCCTGTGGTTCGACCCCGGTCTTGCCGGGTTATTTATTACTGTGACACTCCTGCACTTGAGATAAGACATCAACTCTTTGATCGTGTCAATGTTCCCCATCCATTTATAAAAAGAACTGCATGCCATTTTACACTCTAAAACTTCACAACGAGCTCTTGAAAGGTGCAAACCTAATCATTGTGAATTGTCAAGGAAGAAGATGAACGAAGGCTGAATGACACATTGTCTAGGTTAAATCCCTAGAAATCAAGGTTTTTAATTTGGGATCTGACATATTTGATTTTAGTCCCTGTTTTTTTAATTGTGGCATATGTATCCTTAATTGACACAAAACTTTTAATTGTATGCAATTTAACCCTCATCGGACTCAAATATCAATCCTAAAGTTTAGCACCATTTTCATCTTGGTCCATGGTTTTTGATTTATGCATTTGGACCCTTAATTGACCATTTTCATCTTGCGTCATTTATGATTTGGTCATTAGCTTTGAATTTCTTTACTCAAACCCTTAATTGACTACCAAACTAAATTTTTTTACAATTAAGCTCTTGATTTAACCTATTAAACTTTTCAAAATTCAATTCCGGTTTCCAAACTTTAATTTCTTCTAATTAACACCCGAATTGACTCCAAAAAATGAATTTTCTTGCAATTAAGTTCTCAATAAAATTAATTAAACCTTCCAGAATCCTTTTAAGTCCTTACTCATCTAAATTTGTATTTCTTTACCTCAGATACAAATATTTTCACCAATGGAGCATTTTAATCAATCAAAATCGAGTTGCCAGTTTTACCAATCTTGTAAATTCTAGTACTTTTCCTGCTAGTTTTTTTAGTCATTCACCACCAACTTGGACAGTCTCCTAAGTTTTCTTCGTGTGTATCATCTTGTATTTTTTAAATATGATATTATATTTATAAATATTATGGTTATCAATAGACTTGGTTTGAATTCTGATATGATGGGGTGTCTGATATGATGGGGTGGGTGATGGGACAAGGAATGATACTAATGAGAAATTTCTGCTAAGGTTTTCTGATGCGTTTTGTGGTACATGCAGATAGCATCACTAGCACTACAGAACCAAACTCTGGTGGTGAAGTTACAGCAGACTGTTAAAGATGCCCCAGTAAAGGAAGTGGTAATATCAAGTATCATTCATTACAAAGGAAGTGGTGAAAATTTAGTCAAATTCTCAGCTACTATATCTGAGGTGGGTATTAGCAGTTACATTCTGAATAAGTTGGCTTTCACGTTAATCATTGGAACTGGAGAAAACCTAATCTTTCTTTACCTCTATCTAAACTCTTCTGTTTCTTTCAAGAGTTTTAAATACCGACTAAATTACCATTTTTTTTCTTTTTTGATTAAGGAATAAGTTCTGCCTTTTGGGCGTGTTGTCTTTGTACAACATTCAAGTCCTTGGTCTGAACATTTTTTACTTTGTTATGTGAACTCCTGTTCAGGCAATTAAGAACATCACTCAAGTCCCTACTTTGAACATTTAGTTTAGAAACATTGCAAACTCTTTAGCCTTCGAGCCTAATTTTATACACATATGACTCCCATTCAAGCAATGCAATTACTAGAACTTGTGTCATGGATTAATTTTGGGTTCTAAATACCTTTCTTTATATCCTTTCTGCTTACAGTTGGACAAGGTCCAGAAAAGTGGACCCGTTAGTGTAACTGAAGTGGCATCCGCAGATTCTATATCTGAGCTTGAGACTGTGAGAAGAATAGATGCAGGACTGCTTAGCTTTAAGCATGTTTTCATGGCGATGTTCAGATCACTGATTTCGGCAATAGTATACATATGTCAGCCACAGAAGCTTCCGTTTTGGTGAGAGCAATGTTACTTCTTCTTGTGCTAGAAGCCCAGCAGAGCAGCATTATGCACAAGCTTTTAAGACGGATCAAGAATGACCTAGAAGATTTTATTTTGGCAACTTGATTATCTGTAACAAACACACAAATCAGGAGGAAAATCTTTGGAAATGATAAATAGCTCTGCTCGGTTCAATCTCATGCAAGGTTGGATTTTTTTACTTCTTTTGAATAGAATCATGTGCGTTCCAGGAAGAAATTTACTGGGACTAAGGGCCAATCTTGCTCTATATTTTGTTTTTAACTAAAGGGCACACCAAAATCAGAAAAAAAGAGGAAAGGATAAGTTCTATTAGAGAAGAAATCAAGCAATTCTGGAAAAGAACAGTGGTCACTTGGTTAGATTCCGATCACTCGACTGAGCAAAAGATGCAGTTCTGATCAACGGGCATTGGAGATGGGACGGCCTATCATAAATCTAGCAAACAGGCCGGCTTGGATAGCCCAACCGAACAAGAAAGTGAAGGAGAGTCCATTTTCACTTTATTAGAGAGCGAAGGTGCAGCGTCTACCGTGGTCCATGACCAAGCAGAGCATGTAGTACTTTCACATGATCCTATCGCTTGGCAACCAGTGAAACGATTAAAAGAATTCCTAAGGTATACTGTCAAGATCTTTGTTCCCAGATTTGTGGATAACCAAAATGATACACCATCGAGAGGACAAGAATGCAGCGTACAATCTTGAAGGTCTTCCTTTCTGAATCTGGGAAGTGATTTGATACGGTTTTACAACTTGAAAATGCTCCTTATGGATGTCTTACATTGCTGTAAATTGACAACAAAAACTCGAGACAAATTTTATCCGTATTCTGGAGCTATCTGATGGCCAGTTTTCCAACATCATTTCTGATCCACGTTTTTTTTTTATAACTCAACTGCCGCAGTTTCCACTTTCCAGGATTTCCCAAGAGTAAGCGACATGTACCCGCCTGGGTGAGAAGCTCAAGTGGAAAAAGGAATGTGCCTGGATAGTAATCTGAGGTTTGGCGTAGGCTCTATATTGTACCAAACAAGAATGTTAATACTGCGTAACCTACAATCTTACTGAATCCTCAGGACTTCTCAAACCCTTAATTCTAAGATCCAGCCATCAACATGTTAAACTATTGTATACCAGGTTCTTAGCTCTTCTAGCTGCGCAGGTTCTTCTACTTCCTCATCAAGCAAAACATCACAATCAGGTATATATCCAACTGACTGCATCTCTCCGATTAGCACTCCAAGTTTCTCATATATCTCTTCGTGTCTTGGATGGCCTTTGTCTCCAACAAGAAATGCATGCACTTCATCTTTCAATTCAATCCAGCTACAACCTGGTTCCTTTTTCAGCTTATTATGCCTCATCATCTTTCTCATCTCCGAAACATTACCCCACATTCCTGCATCAGCATAAATGTTTGATAGAAGAACGCAAGCAGAAGAGTCTTGTGGATCCAATTGCAAAAGAGCCCTAGTTGCTTTTTCTGCAACCTCTACGTTCCCATGGATCTTGCAAACACTAAGTAGATTTCTCCAGATAACAGCATCAGCTTCGAAAGGCATCTTTTGAACAAGATTCAATGCCTCATCAATGCGCCCTGATCTCCCTAGTATGTCAACCATACATGAATAGTGCTCAGATTGAGGATCTAAACCGTACTCACTCAGCATGACATCAAAGTAATGCAACCCTTTATCAACAAGCCCCATGTGTGCGCATGCTCTGAGGACAGAAACAAAAGTTGCATGATTTGGCTTTACATTCACAAGTTGCATACGCTCAAAAAGTTTTAATGCCTCTTCTCCAAGACCATGATGAGCATAACCACAAAGCATGGCGTTCCACGTTACAAAATCCCTGTTAGGTGCTTTCTCAAACATCAGCTGAGAATCTTGCATGTTTCCACACTTTGAGTACATATCAACAAGAGTGCTGCATATGTACACATCTGATTGCAGTTCCTGCTTGATAATTTGAGCATGTATTTGCTTCCCAAGACCAACAGTAGCTAGATTTGCACAAGTATCAAGAACTGCTGCATAAGTGAAGTTGTCTGGGTTTACACCCATTTCCAACATTCTTGAAAAAAATTTGTGAGCATCCTCACTTTGTTGTAGCAGAGAAAATCCAGAAATAATAGCATTCCAAGAAACCATTGTCTTTTGTTCTGTTCTGTCATGGATTTTATCCGCTTTTTCTATCATTCCACACTTGCAGTACATATCAACAAGGGCAGCTCCCACAAATGAGTCAAAACCCATTCCAGATTTTATAATTCTAGTATGGATCTCCATGCCGGTGTTTAAAGCTTGTCGACCAGCACAAGCTTTCAAGACACTGCCATAAGTGAAGTCATCAGGTTCCATTCTTGAGTGAATCATTGTTGCAAAATGGGCAAGTGTTTCCTCTTCGTTTCCATTCTGCTCACATGCTGCGATAATTGCATTCCAAGAGACAGCGTCTCTCCTTTCCATCATATCAAACAGATCAGAAGCTTCAGCAAGAGCCTTGCATTTACCGTACATGTCAAGGATGGCATTTGCAACACAAATATTTGACATAGAAATACTCTTTACCGCTAATCCATGAACTTGACGCCCCTCCAAATCTCCTCTGATGGATGCACAAGCATTTAATGCTCCGGATAGAGTTATTTCATCAAAACCAAGGCCAGTCTTCAACAGAAGCTGAAATGACTTCAAAGCTTGAAAGCCTCGATCACTTCTGGCATACCCAACGATGATGGCATTATACGATTGCAAACTACATTTCGGCATTGAGCTAAGTACCTTTTGAGCATCTGCCATCCTGCCACATTTTGCATACATATCCAAAGTGGCAGTTCCTACAATGATGTCAGATCCAAAAGCACTCTTTAAAGCATGGCTATGCAACTCTTTACCCAATCTTAATGCTGACAATCCTGCACAGGATCTGAAAAGACTAGCATAGATAGATTGACTAACCCCAACTCCCACCCCTTGCATCTCCTTGAACAACTCTAAACCCTCAACATTCCGATCATTTTGAACACAACCAGCAATCATTGCACTCCAAGAAACCCAATTCTTCTCAGGAAGTTCACTAAAAACTGAAAGTGAATCATCTAATCTCTTACACTTTGCATACATACCAAGCAAAGCACTCCCAGTGACCACATCACAATCAAATCCAAACTTCACCACAAGTCCATGAACCTGAACTCCCATATCACACTCTTCCAAAGCCCCACAAGCTTTCAAAACAACAGCAAGACTCGCTCGGTCAAAACCCACACCGCACCTCCCCATCTCCAAAAAAACATCAATCGACTTCCGACACTCACCATTCTGCAAAAACCCGGAAATCACTGAATTCCACGACACCACGTCTCTCTCCGGCATCTCATAAAAAAACTTTCTCGCAATATCCATTTCCCCACAACTAGCATATCCAGAAATAATGGAGTTATAAGAAACCACATCCCTCAGATACATCTTATCAAACACCTTGCACGCATAGTCCAAATACAAACATTTTATGTACATTTGCATCAAACAATTGGACACAAAGGTTGTAGGTTCAAACCCACAAAATATCATTCGAGCATGTGCTTGTTTGCCAGGATTCAGAGAGTTCTGTTTCGAGCATTCTTGGTAAATATGAGAAAAAGTTCTGATCTTGGCGGGTGGTTGGGTTTGGTTTTGAGCGAGTGTGGAGAAAGTGTTGGTGGGTATAGGTGGGATTTTCTTGTATAAAGGTATTGCGTGGTAAGAGAAGAAAAGCCTTGTTAACAGCCATAATTGAGAGGTGTGGACTGCCATGAACCATGGCACTCATGCTTTGGCGGGTCTTGTAGCCTTTAAAATTCTGTTGTTATCGTCCTCTAGAATAGGTTAACTACAAAAACGTCCCTAATCTATATTCTTATCAGCAATATTATCCTTTAACAATTGTTTTAATCAATTTTATCCCTTGCCCAAATCTAGCTTTGTCATTGAAGAAGCTCCGACAGTAGCAGGATAACTCCACGACTAAAATCTGATCGCACCAATTATTTAGTCACTTGGTATATATTTTTATTTATTTTAGCAATAAAGACATTCTAGATCAGTTTTTTAAACCATTATTAGTGACTGTTTGTTTTTATATTAAACCTGTTTTTTAAAATATTATTAAATTAATATTTTTAAAGTGTTTTTTTAATGATTTTGATGTGCTGTTACAAAAAATAAAAAATATAAAAAAATTATTTTGATGTATTTTTAATTAAAAATTATTTTTAAAAAGTAACCTACACTACATTATCAAATACTATACATAGTCAAAATGTTTAGATGATGATAGTGCTTTAAAAAAATAAAAAAAATTTATAACTCAAATCATTGATTCAAATAGGTTAAATAAGCTTGATTAATTTAATAATATGATTATAAAAGAAGACAACAACAATAAAAAAAATAAAAAAATAATAACTAATAAAAAAATAAATAATTGTCAATATTATAAAAATATACTCTGTGTTCTAAAAGGTTTTAATGATCTTATTTAATAACAAAGCAAAAATTAAATGAGAATGAAATAATTTCATATAGAGAAAAAAAAATGAAAACACATATATAGCTCAATCAACACCCAATTAAAAGAAACTAAAAAAAGGTTCTTTTGTTATTTTTGTTCTCCTCCTCACTTAATATTGTGGATTTGAGCAGTGTTTTTTTTTAATTTTTAATTTGGTCCTCAAATTTTATTTTGCGTGATTTAGTCATTTTGATTTCAAATTAACACCCAAATTGCATATTTCTAGGAGGGGGTTTGATTTGAAAAGGAGGGGACTAAAGTGAAAAAGGTGGGCATAATATGTAGTGGATTTGAAATTTATTTCAAAAGTTTATTTTTATCCCCCATTTTTTGAGCTCAAGTAACATGTCCATGTAATTTTCAAAAATTGAATTTTGAAACCAAATTTTGTTTTTCTCATTTTCAATTCTTTTCTGGGTGGAGAAGAGAGAAAGAGTAGTTGGATTTTGGCTTAAAAAGAGAAAGTTGTTGTTAGTGATGATTTCAGCCACCAAAACGATCGATTTTTATGTCAAATGGTTTCTTATGATGAGGATATTTCATATTAGAATTTTTTTTTTTTTTACCTTGAAAATGTTTAAAGAATCAAATCTGAGTTTAGGAAGATCTTGGTTTTCAGGTTGATTTTGGGTTATGTATTTTTGAAAGCTATAAAGTGGTTTAATAAGGTTCCTAGAATGTTTTATAGGTATTTTAGATCAAAATGGGTTGAAGATTAGTTATTTATCTAAAAATATAGGATCCTATTTTTTCAGCCACTACAGTGGCCAAATTTTAGGGATTCCCAACGACGTGTTATTTTTTTAAATGATTAAGGTATATGACATATCATCCGCTCCATTAGCTTCGATCTTTTTTTAAGATAAAGGCCTGCATGCGAGCCATTGCTTGATGGGTTAAGCACTAGGCTTCGCTTACCAGGCTTAGTTATGTCTGGCTTACCAGACCTCTTTTTTTTATATATATAAAACAAAATTCATATTTTATTTATTAATTCCTTATTTTATATGTATTTTTTAAAATAATTTTTATGTGTATGATTTATTTAATACCACTTTGTGATTTTCCCGCTTATTTAGCCTTTTTTAGATTGCGATTATTTTTAACAATATTGAATATGTTTAATTTTTAAAAAGGTTGATATGATTCATTTGTGCTTTCTTTAAAATTTTCTATATATTATTTTTTAAAAATATTGATTTTTTTATAAAATTTTAAATATATTCAGTCTTGCATAATTTTTTTTTCTTTTCTTTTATTCAATAAATTTTATGTATGTGTCGGTTTTTATGATAAATTTATTTTGATAAACAAATTTATTAAGCACAACGGGGTAAATTACCCGTGTTGAGATATTAAATATCTTGATCTATATTTTTTTTTTAGTTTTTTCAGTTTCATTTTTATTTATTGTTGGTGATTTTTTTTTCATATCTTTGCACAATGAGTATTGATTTATTTAGTTAGATGCGTGCATAAGTTTTTCGATTTACTTCTAGGAATTTTTTATGTAAAAAAACAAGTTCAATGATTCTGCATGTTCAATTGTTTTTTTTTAATTATGTTTTGATGTTTTAGATTTTATCCTTATTCCTATGATTTTGTATTTTTCTTCCTTGATCTTTTTATAAAAGTTTTATTTTCTTTAATCTCACTCTTCAATCAAGGTTTATGCTGTATTTGTTTTCTTTTTTCATTTTGGTCTTTATTCTTTTGATTCTTTTCCTTTGGTTCATGTTTTTATTCTTTTTAATCTAATTCTCAAATTAAAAAAATTGACTCAGCCAATGGCATAGCGCATTTCCCTTTCACCTGGCAGATAATTAACATTGAATCTCCATATACATCAAGTTTCTCAACTTTCAGCTCTAAAGCATCTTCTAGACCGATGATGCAAGTTTCATATTCAACTGTGTTTTTGGTGCACTCAAACAACAACTTCATTGAAATAAGATACTGCTTCTTTTCTAGGGATGTTATTACTACTCCGGCCCCATTCCCTGATATGTTTACAACTCCATCAAAGTACATGGTCTACCATTCATTCATTCAACCACCATCCTCAACTGATAACACATCCCTATTAGATAGATCAAAATTTAATGGATCATAGTTTTCTACAACATTATTTGCTAAATGATCAGAAATTACACTACCCTTTATGACCTTTAGATGATATCATATTCTGCCAATAACACTTACCACCTTGCTATTCGTCTTGACAAGTAAGGCTTTTCACAGATATATTTAAGCATATTCAATTTTGATATCAACCAGGTAGTGTAATACAACATATATTGCTTAAGCCTTTTTGCACTCCAAACCAAAGCACAACATAGCCTTTTTATCATAATGTACCAGGATTTATAATCATTAAAATTTTTACTCAAGTAATAAATGGCTTGTTCTTTCCTCGTAGATTGATTATGCTGGCCTAACACACACTCATAACTGTTTTTGTCACTGTTAAATACAAGATCAAAGGTCATCTCGACACAAGGGGTACTATCAAAAGCGAGTTATGTAAATACTTCTTAATCTTATTGAAAGCTTATTGGAAATCTCTATCCTATAACCTTGGATTTTTGTTTATAAGCAATCGGAATATGAGCTCGCAAGTTACTGTAAGCTGGTATATGAACTGGCCTATGTAATTCAAACGCCCAAGAAAACATTTTACTTCTTTCTCTATCTTAAGCGTTGACATATCCTCGATTGCCTTTACTTTTTCTAGATCAACTTCTATTCCTTGACTGCTTACCATAAAAATTAACAATTTTCCTGTTTTTACCCTAAACAAACACTGTACAGGATTCAATCTTAATTGAAACTCCCGTAATCTCTCAAACAACTTTCTCAAAACTTGTACATGATCTTCTTCTTTCTTTGATTTGGCAAGTATATCTTCTACATATACTTTCACTTCTTGATGCATCATATCATAGAATAAGGTGACCATTACCCTTTGATAAGTGGCCTTGACACTTTTCAATTTACATATAAATTACTTTGATTTTTTAGGACATCATCACTAATCTTGAGGGATAATCAAGATTCTAGGCATTACAATTAAATTTGTAGTATAAGAGCCATACTAAGAATTTAAAAAGGGAAAATAAAAAAAAGTCGCATATCATATAAAAGGCTAATAAGAATTTTACAAAAGAAAAGAAAAGAAAAACAAAAGCCATATGTCATATAAGAAGCTAACAATAAATGGATTGGAAGATCTTAATATTTGAAAATTTGTCATAGAGTACTTGGAAAAAAAAGAAACTAGATATATTATCTTGAGAAAAAGAAAAGGGAAATCTATGTATCCAAATGCCATAAAAATAGTGTGAAGACTTCTAAACAATGAAGCATGTGTGCATGGATTCATGAATTTTTTATTTTTTTTATTTGAATATCTTTATTTTTATTTTTGCAATTCAAATACATGAAATCATATTATAATTTCTTTTAATCAAGTGTTTTGATTGAGTTCCATCTTCAGTTATAAAACTAAGGCCTATCTGGTCGATCCAAGGTCTGGAACAGTCTGAGTTGAATAAAAAATAGAAGAAGAATTGATCCTATTAAAAAAATCTAGTTAACCCGGGAAATATTTGATCCGCAACCCACTGAAATTTTTTTATATTCAAAATAACATTGTTTTTAGTTGGTCTAGGGTAAACCTCCAAATCCATAATCCGAGCCTTACCCTGGTCCATTTCTAAGTTGAGTTTTACAATTATGGATCCAACTATTTTATGATGACATGGTCTTTGGGTCAAAATACAAGATGTCATGTTTGCTAAACATGAATAGACCTTTTAGTTTATTTTTATGTAAGTGTTTATACTTTTATTTTTGTTTATTGGAATGTTTATATGTTCTTTAAAAGTTGTATTTTTAGTAGAACAAAATAATTTGATTGATATTTAAAATAATATGAAGTCATTAAAATTTCCATGACCATTGCTAAAAAAACAACAAGAAAGTTTATTCCAGTAAAGAAAAAAAACCTCAACAACTATAATAAAAAAACATTGTCATCTAAACATGCAATTCTTAATAGTTCTCTCAATATCCATTTCACATCATTATATAGGTCATACTAGACAGGGGCCCATGCTATGTTACGGTTTCGTGCTAATTTATCATAAAATGTTTTAGCGCCACAAGGGTGTTTAAAAAAAAAAACAAAAATCTGATAACTCGAATTATAGCCTGATGAGCCAATTAGCCGTAGAAAGATCAAGTCAAAACCTATTGAAATTTTTTCTTTTTTAGAGAGGAACAATGTCATTTTTACATATTATAAAATAAAAAAGGGCTTGATTCGAGTCAACTCACCTGATCTGTATTAATCCAAGTCAACCAGTGACTTGCTTCGGGTTGATCCTCAGGCCTGGTTTGAAAATATATGATAGATAACTTTTAAAACATATGACATAGGTCATTAGAACTGAAGTATCATACATGAAAAAACAGAGAAATCCACTCCCAAACAAATCAAATGCCAAAAGATGTAATCGAGAAAAAAATCAATAAAACGAAAGAATCTACAATAAAAATAGCAATCTCGATCCAATAGTTTGACTCGTGACCTAAGTGATTTGAGCCTCGGACGAGTCAAGTTCCAACAAAAATAGGAGGATTGACCCAGTATGATCCAATTAAAAAATAGGGCTGACTCACAACCCAATAAGGCATAGAAACCTATTTAAAATCCTGTGGCCTCTTTTTTCTATTTTTTTTTCAAAATAATGTCTTTTTTATATGTTTATAAAAAATGAGTTGACACAAGTCAACAAACCTAACCTGGGTCAGCCCATTTGACCCGTGATCCGGAACTTGGCTTAGGTTGACCTCCAGGTCGGGTTTAAAAGCTATGTCATAGACAATATTTAAAACTCATGACATAAGTCAATACACTTAAAGCACCATACATGAGAAAACTGAGTAATCCAATCCTCAACAAATTAAACATTGAAGGATAAAATTAAAAAAAAAAATCAATTACACAAAAGAATTTCAAATAAAAAAATAGTAATTAAAATAATAAGGTTGAAAATTAAAAAAATAAATAAATTACAGGGCAAGAACAATTCTTTAATTAAAGGGTTAAAATAAAAATAAAAAAATATCAAAGTATGAGAACCAAATTAGAAAAAAAAAACATAACAAACTTGGATTAAAGAATGAAATTGAAAACAACCAAAATCTTGATAAAAAGGCTAGGAAAAAAAATAGAAATTAAAAAAAGAGGTACCAAATTGAAAAATATATGTATGACAAAATAGATTTGAAATAATAAACAAAAAAAGGGGGACAAACCTGCATATATTGGGGAGGAGAGAGAAAATAAGAAAAAAATAAATCAACTGATGACAAACTGTCACATTACCGACGACACGTTCTACACTAGGTGGAAAAGAGTGTGGCAGCACATTCAATGACACAACAAAAGGGCTTGTTTGGTAACTAGAAGACGATGCACTTATTACCCAGAGGACACGATGCTTCCTAAACGCTGGTGTGTGGTAAGCACACGACAACAACTTTATTGATTAAAAAATTAATATTTCAGAAGAAAACTATCAAATTACCTTCTATGTATATGAGATTTACCATAAAACATATTTAAAAAGATAAAAAAGCCCATGGTTAATTTCTCATTGGCTTTAAGGGCAAAGTTGACTTTTTATTGTTCCAATAAAAATGAGAAGTCTAAAATACCCTTTACTTACTGTTTCAAATTCCCCAAACTTTTTAAGGGAGTTTACACCTCTTTAACAATATGGTTTATGAAAAATAGGGAATGTTTTTCTTTTAACCACCTCAAACTCACCCTCCAATAAGTTCCTCAATAATACATAATTTATAATTTTTTATTAATGAGGTTACATCATCTTCTTTTCCTTAGATAAGTGCAACTACCCATTCCAATTGAAATGTTAGGAGGCTCGACAATGCCTTAAGAAGATGCAAGGCCTTCAAGAAAAAGCCTTATAACACATATACAATCATAAGTCTCCATAGTCATATGGACAACTAATTAATATCGATAGCAGTCACACTGATATCATTAGCATCCACCCACATGAATGACTAATTAATATTGATATCAGCCAAGCTAATATCGTTAGCATCAACACACCCAGATGACTAATCCGTACCGATATCATCCATGCTAATCTCTTTAATATCCACACACTTGGATGGCTAATCAATGTTAATATCAGCCACATTGATATCATTAACATCAACACAACTAGATGACTAATCAATGTCAATATCAATAGAACTAATATCATTAGTCTCCATAGTCGTATGGACAACTAATCAATGTTAGAAGCAACCTCGCTAATGTCATTAGTATACACCCACTTAGATGACTAATCAATGTTGATACCAACCACATTGATATCATTAACATCCACACATCTGGATGACTAATCAATATCGATATCAGCCATGTTGATATTATTAGCATCCACACACCTAGATGACTATTCAATAATGATATCAACTACACTGATATCATTAGTATCCATATACTGGGTAATTTTAATTGATTGTCTAATATATTTTCATCCTTACTTTTCTAAGGCATCAAACATTTAAACAAACGACAAACACAATTAAATTATTTAAATTAAAGGTAAATAGGTTAGGTGCTATAACCATAGTCCTGTTAACACAACCAACTGAATATTGATTCCCTAGCCTTAGTCCTATCAACATGGTTGACTAAGTACCTATTTCCTTCACTTTAATCCCACCAACATGGTCAACTAAGTATCAATTAACCTATTAGTGTCTAATTTTACAGATGATTAATTTATTTATTATCTTCTGAATCCATTATTATGGTCAATGTAATCAATAATATATATAAACTATTGTTGTGTCAATTTTGATTTATATATGGATGTTCATTGTTGTAGTTAATCACAACCATATATATACATATTAGTTTCCTAACCCCATAGGCATGTTCACATAATAATATTTTTCCTATGTTATTGGTATCATTCATATAATAATAATATTTTTCCTATCATAGGTAATATTCAAATAACCATATTTTTTATACCAAAAGGCAATATTCACCTTATTTCTTATGCATGTAGGCAATAATCTCTCATGATACATAGTTGTACAAAATACATAATTAAAGAAATAAAGGGTGACCCTTACCTTGAAATCCTACTATACATGCTCTTGAGAAGTCGGGTCTCACTCCGAACACTTCTCCTACATTTCAATAGAACATTCCAAATTAATATTTAAACCATTCTAATACATTCACCGTATTTACTAATTCACGTAATCAAATACTTTCATAAAAAGTTCATGGATATACTATTTTTATGTATCATTTCAATTTATTTACATTAACATCTTTTTATACTAACATTTAATTTTCGAATGATTCAATTTTTCATTAACAATTCTTAACGTCTAAATAACTCAATTTTTCATCAATGAATTCTATAAAACAGTTCAATTCAAATTTGACATAGTACATGCCACCCTTTTCAATCTAATCATTCCTTTTACCACATTCATAATTTTAGCCAAGTAAGCTTTTGCATCTTTTAAAAATTTTCTCCATTAAACATCTCACTTTACGCACTCATTTAACATACTTATCAACCTACAAAACATGGAGCAACATATACCCAATAAGTGTTCAGTTTCATTTAAACTCTTTTTAAATTTCATACAACTTTCTTCATATGAACATGTTATATAACAAAATCAAACATAATTTCTACATCAATTTAAATTAAGCAATCCAAACTCTCTTATTTCAACACTCGACTGAAACTTCTATGGATGGGAGACATGAATTTTCTTTAGTTTTTTTTTAATTTTCATATTATCCACTAAGTTGGAACAATGAACCAGTGAGTTTCAACAACAACCGAGTTGGAATAGTTACTCAGCAAGTTGCAATAGTGAACTAGTGAGTTTGATAATAGTATATTCAAATAGCTATAACTCTATGTACATTCAAATTCAGATCAATCCCAACTGTGAAGTTATGGAACATCCCATGGTTCACTACATATCCAAAATTTAGTTCAACCCAATGGTTAAATTATACAATATTGTCAAATACCTTAACTTACCTAAAAGATGGCGAGTTACTGTTCAGGAAGAGCAAGTTTTTGTTAGGTTGTTTGTTTACAATCTCCACCGATCATAAGGAAGAATACATATAGAAAAACCTCCCTATAAAATGTCAGGCAAATCCAACGGTGGATAGGAGAAACAAGCTAGCAACTGTGACTGACCAGGTGGGTTTGCTAGAAATATCGTGCCTATCATATCTCTCAAAAAATGACAAATAAACACAATCCCTATAGAGGGTGATGAGATGCACAACATATCTAAAACACAATCCAATTAGACAGTGAATGACAGAGATATGGTTTCCAGGGCACCAACTCTCTTTTCTTCTCTCTCCAAATACACTCTCTCTAAGTCATAACCCCCCATTGTTCTTCCCATATTATTACTTTTTGGTGAAAATTTCTCTACAAAGCTTTACCTTTTATGTTACTAGCACGATCTCTCACCAAGGTTTAAGTAGTGGAAGCAAGAAGAAAAAGAATGTAAGAAAATTTTAAGCTCTTTCTCTCTTTTTAGAGTTGCTGGAACACTCGTCCAACACTTTAAGAAAAGGGTCGGGGTTGTTTTAATTCATTTACAAAAAATACCCCTATTTAATCCACGTGTCATTAACTACTAGAAAATTGATAAACATAAAAGGAAATTCTGACAAAATGTTTCTGCCAATAACTTGCAGTGAATTTTATCAATAGAAATATTCTTTCGATATATACCGAGCAAATTACAGTGAAAAAAAAGGAATTAAAACAAAGCTAAAAACTATGATGATGTGTCATTTATACCAACATAATTACCAACGGTATTAATACCGTCAAGAAAATCCATTTGTAAACTCGTTGGTAAACTGTTTACTTCTTCCTAGCACTGTTCATCATGTTAAATTCCGTCAATATTTTTCGGAGAACTCTGGAACTATTCACTTCTCAATTGCACTGTTATTTATTGTTCTTTACAAATAAAATCACCGACAGATTGAAAAGTCGTCGGTATTATTTGGCGGGTTTCTAAAATTTTTTGATTAAATTGAAAATTTAAATTAAATATTATAGACAAAATCACCGACAGAATGATTAAAAATATTAATATTTTAATTATTCTTCGATAAAACTGTTGGTTAAATTCCCCAATAAAAGGACTAGAATCCCTCATTTCACAACAGACGAGCTGGTTAGTACTTAAAAGTACATTTTTATCAAGGTTTTATATCATCATTTTACACTTGAAGTATCAATAACTCTTTAACTAGAGCATGTTTTATAATAACATGTCTAATAATATAAGATACTTTTAATTTATGGTAAATGCTCATCTTAAATGCAGGCCTATCACATAAATCAAAGGATTGATTGATGAGTTTAACTACTGAAATTGAGAAGACAAAGAGAGGGCTAAGCTTAGAAAAGAGATGTTGGTTTAGTCCAAACTAGAACACCATTCGGTTATTGTATCATAACTGCAGTTGTAGAACTTGGATTTAGTTCTGGTTTATATGTATGGAAATCTAAGACATAAGCCTAAAACTTTCATGAAAATTCCAAGATTTAAAAGTGTCATTTTCAAGTTCAAATGGTAGCAACAACGGAGAAGTCAGAATTTGTCCTGCAGTCCAGACACTGTTCAGTGTTCAGCCCATATCTCGAGTTCTAGAAGTTCAAATACGCCGATTCTTGTTTTGTTGGAAAGCCAACACCTATGCTATGAAAAGAACTTGATTTGTTGTTAACATAAGTTATCACCATGAATACCAAATAATATTTACAAGTATTGGCATTACTCGAATAAGATAATTAATGTAATCATGTTAACAATTTATAATCCGATTGGAACCTCCTTTGTGTGTGGTTTTGCAGTCAAGTAATAAAAAGAGTTTATACTATACTTGTTTGAAATACCATTAGTGGATCCTCTAACCTTGACAATTGTTTTATCCTTATTTAGTCTTTACATTAATATTACATCTCAAAAGTTCTCTTCAACTCCTTTTCATTTATTATTTATAATTTATATAGTTAACCTCTATGTGGTTTGACACTGGTTTTATCAGGTTATTTATTACTTCGACACTCCTATACTTGGGAGAAGACATCAATCTTTTGGTCGTGTTAAGTTTTTAGCGCCGTTGCCGGGGAGGTAAATTCTTGTATAAATTATATATTTTATTTTATTTTATTGTCTTTTCTTTTCTTTCCTTTTATCTAACTTTTGTTTGTTTTATTTTGTTTATTTTTTCTTTTATTTTCTTTCATTTTATTCTCTTCCTACACGTGAATGAGAGTTTGGTCACGTAAATTAAGTGGTAGACTTTGTAGGGTATCCTCATCATTTTCAGAAAACATGGCAGAAGAAGATAACTAGTCGCTTCATAATGAAAATAATGAGAATAATCGAGTTAGAAGACTTAGAGACCACATGAATCCAACAAGAACAAGTGTACCCTTATGTGTAGTTTTCCCTCCTGATGCATCTCACTTCAATTTTAAGCCAGATATTATTCAACTTTTACCTTCTTTTTATGGTCTAGATCTAGAAAATCCATACTTGCATTTGAGAGAATTTGAAGAAGTTTGTAACACTTATAATGACTTAAATTGTAGCATGAACACCATTCGATTAAAGCTTTTTCCTTTTTCATTAAAAGATAAAGCTAAAACATGGCTATAAAATTTGAGACCAGGATCCATTTGTGCTTGGGATGAAATGCAACAACAATTTTTAAAGAATTTTTTTCTGTCTCACAGAACAAACTCTTTCAAAAGACAAATCACTACTTTCACTCAAAAACCAGGAGAAACATTTTACCAATGTTAGGATAGGTATCGAGACTTGTTTAATACTTGCCCTCATCATGGTTTTGAAACATGGAGATTGGTTTCACATTTTTATGAAGGATTAACATCTAAAGATAGGCAAATGGTGGAATTGATGTGCAATGAAACTTTTAAAGAAAAAAACCCTGATGAAGCAATAGAGTACCTAGACTTGCTAGCTAAAAATGCTCAAAATTAGGACACTACAGGTACTTGTGAGACACTAGGTAAAACTCAACCTCATACATCTAGTGGAGGTATGTACAACCTTAGAGAAGATCATGACCTCCAAGCCAAGTTTGCATCTATAACTAGAAAAGTCGAGGCACTAGAATTGAAAAGGAGTGGTCAATTAAAATCTGTTCAAGACATTTTGTGTCAAATATGTGAAACCAATGAACACTCAACCAATGACTGTGCAACTTTGCCTTCTTTCAAGGAATGCCTCCATGAACAAGCCCATGCTTTAAACAGTTTCCAAAGACCTAATCATAACTCATACTCGTAAACATACAACCCTGGTTGGAGAAATCACCTAAATTTCAGTTGGAAAAGTGATAACAATAATGCACAAACTTCACAGCCACCGTTTCAAGCACACCATAATTCTCATGGATATGCATCTCCTTATGCTCCACCTCCTAGAAGAAATCTTAAGGAAACATTGCATGCATTCATTGAAAAGCAAGAGACAATCAACACTCAACTTGCTCAAAGCATGACAGATTTTAAAGATACTCTTGCAAAGTTCACATCTGCTCTCAATTTTCAGGAGAAAGGTAAATTCCCATCTCAACCTCAGCAAAATCCCAAAGGGCAATACAATTCAAGTGCGAGTAGCTCTGTAAGCCAACACATGGATCAAGTCAAATCAGTCATCACTCTTCACAGTGGTAAGGTTATTGAAAAACACACTCTTGAACCTTATGAGAAAGATGATGAGTTAATCTCTGAGGGTAAGGAAAGTCAATCACAACTCTAAAATCTTTAAAACTTTCATACAGGTAAGGATCAATATACCTTTATTGGATGTTACTAAATAAGTACCTTTTTATGCTAAATTTTTGAAAGACTTGTGCACCATGAAGAGAAAACTGAATGTGAAAAAGAAAGTCTTTTTAGCCGAACAAGTAAGTGTCATTCTTCAAAATAATAATGCTTTAAAATATAAAGACCCTAGTTGTCCTACAATTTCATGCTTTATTGGAGAACATAAAATTGAAAGAGCTTTACTTGATCTTGGAGCTAGTGTGAATCTACTTCCATATTTGGTTTTTCAAAGTCTCAATCTAGGTGAGTTAAAACCAAATTCTGTAACTCTTTTACTTGCTGATAGATCTGTAAAAGTGCCTAGAGGAATAATTGAAGATGTGTTAGTACAAGTTGATAAATTCATTTATCCTGTGGATTTTATTATCTTGGATACATAACCTGTTGAAACATGTAATTCATTTCCTGTTATCTTAGGACGTCCATTTCTTGCAACTTCTAATACATTGATTAATTATAGGAATGGACTGATGAAGCTATCATTTGAAAACATGAAATTGGAGATGAATATTTTTAACATTTGCAAGCAACCTGGAGATGATAATGATTCACAAGAAGTAGATGTTATTGAGGAATTAGTTTATGATCAATTTGAATCTACCGTGAGTAAAACAGAATTTGACGAATATGCAGATTTGCAAATGATTTATTCTAAAGAAGAAGTCAAGGAGAAGAAAGGCATAGAAAATGTTGATACAGATCTTTTGTCAAAATTGACAATAGATTCGACATCCTACATCACACCAATCAATGATTACTTTCCTGATGAATCTTTACTTTCTCTTAGTTCAATGCCTTGGTTTGCTAAAAATATCAATTTTCATGCTTCAGTATTTTTGCCAACTCACTGGGGTACCGAAGACAAAGGAAAGTTTTCAAACGAAGTGAAGAACTTTTATTTGGATGACCCTTACTTATTTAAATATTGTCCTGATCAAATATTTCGAAGATGTATTTCGGACAATGAGGTAAGTAGTGTCATTAAATTTTGTCATTCTGAGGCATGTGGGGGGTCATTTCTCATCGAAGAAGACGACTGTAAAAATCTTACAATGTGGATTTTATTGACCCACCATATTCAAAGACACACATGTGTTCTGCAAAGCTTGTGAAAATTGTCAAAAGGCAGGATTTATTTCAAAACATAAAGAGTCTTTAGATAATCTTCTATTAACTTTTGAGACATATCCTAGTGGCAATGTGCATTGTGTATTTCATGACTTACGACCCCATTTTCATAAAGAAGATACTCCGCATAGTCTTGGGAATCTGACTATAAAAGACCTTGTTTACCAGTTTTTAAGAAAACTAGATGGGAAGCCTATCCTCGACCCATAAAGGGCGTTTAAGCCGTTCTTGGACGTAAACCAAGGGAAGATGTGAGCCAAAATCACAACTACAATTTAAGCCCTGGTTTGTAAGAATGTGTGCCTTTTGGTTTTATTAATAGTATAATATTTGTGTTTTGTTGTTTCTTATATTTGTTTAAGTGTGTTTCTTATATTTGGTTTTATTAATGGACATGCATCGAACATATTAAGGCTGGTTAATATAGAGGACTGCAGATTGTATGGAATGAAGAGTCATGACTGTCACGTGTTTATGCAAACACTCATCCCATTAGCTTTTCATGATTTGTTGCCAAAGGGAATATGGGATGCACTCACGGAGATCAGTCATTTCTTCAGAGATATATACTCCAGCAAGTTGAATGTTGATCACATTGAGAGGCTTCAAACGAATATCGTCGAGACACTATGCAAACTTGAGATGATATTCCCTCCATCATTTTTTGGCTCAATGGAGCATCTCCTTATACATTTACCATTCGAGGCAAAAGCTAGAGGACTGGTCCAATATAGATGGATGTACCCATTCGAACGGTTAGATATTACAGTTGCAATGTAATTCATATATAAAAGTATTTTATATGTTTTTCTTAATTGAAAATACTTGATTAATATTTCAATGCAGGTACTTGTTTAATTTCAAGAAAAAGGTTAAGAACAAGGCGCATGTTGAGGCTTCGATATGTAAGGCCTATATTGTTGAGGAGATCTCAACATTTATCTCGTACTATTTCGAACCTCATCTAAGAACGAGAATCAATCGCGTTCCACGGCATGATGATGGCGGTGAAGTGCCTTCTAGTGGGAACTTGTCAATATTCTCCAATATTGGATGACCCACACCTAAAAATGCCGTAAAAGGAAGATATTTGTCGGAAATAGAGTTCAAATAAGCACACAACTATGTTCTATTTAATTGTGATGAGCTGAGACCTTTTATTCAGTAAGTTTATACTAATTAGACTTTGTTAGTAATATACTGTTAATTATATATTGTAATATCATACAATCATTATCACTTGCAGGCAACATCGACAATATTTGCTCTCCAATAACTCACAGCTGACCGAATCCCAGATCTTTCAATTACAAGATGAGCAGTTTGCCACGTGGTTCAGAACACATGTAAGCACTATCACAAACTCATTCTAACTTGCAAAATTACTGTACGTATGCATGTCATTACAAGATTCTCGTTCATTTACTGTTTATTGATGTACATTACATACAAGGTTTATCAAATGGGAAGGAGTGCGCCTAAGTCATTGTCTTCACTAAGCCTGGGGCCTGAAAGAAAATGTAAGTGCTACAACGGGTATTTTGTCAATGGATATGTTTTCCATACTGAAGAATACGGGCAAGGAAGAAAGACATACAACAGCG
>Ga0325403_1001150_pt1 | contig 21456 bp, 6 predicted proteins | sample PopdelMetagenome_19_FD_205665 | JGI IMG/M metagenome (GOLD analysis project Ga0325403, IMG submission 205665) | Populus deltoides microbial communities from Bellville, Georgia, United States - Xylem-PdKOR-R4 | ecosystem: Host-associated > Plants > Phyllosphere > Stem > Wood/Secondary xylem... | reverse complement strand
TTTTTTCCTTTGGCAGGCCCATGATTAATAGAAACTTAGCCAATTTGTTCAATATTTTACATGTAACGTACAAAAATAAAAAAATAGGCCATTAGTCAATATTATTTACACCACAAGTTAAAAATAAATAAATAAATAATCATCAAAGGTTGAAAACCACTTTCACCTACTATCTATCTATCGTCATTTGCACAATAAATAAATAAATAAATAAAAACTCTTCGTGGTTCCTATCAATTGCAAGAGGGTGGAGCCCTTATGGATGATGCCTGGTGGCATGCATGTCTAACAGGAAATATAATTACATATGGAAAACATTTTCACTTTTATTATTATTATTATTATTATTATTATTATTATTATCAATCTATTAAAATCTATATATATATATATATATATATATATATATATAAACAGGGTTTAATGCATTGAATTTATTCAAGATTCTCAAATAAAATGCCAAACAACTAATCATCTATAGAAAAATGATAAAAGAGCAAAAAATTCATCACAGCTTGGTGGGGGGAAGGGCCTCAAAGACCAAACGCGTTAAAACGGTATGATTTGAACGCGTTTTAGAGAATCTCTCCCTACGGTGATCTGTCATCCACTCACAATTCCATTTTCCACCGTAAATGGCAAATACTGTAATTACTACCGCCTCCAAGGCTATTTACGTCGTTTTATTAAAAAGGCTAGCACGCACTGCTGGTTCGGTTTTTCCAAAATTTTAAGTTAGTTTAATTGGTTTATAAAATTGAAATTCAACTGAATTAGTTGAATTTTTAAAAGATTTAATAGTTTTTTTTACAGTTTGGTTTTCTTAGTTTTTTTTTTTTTAATTTTGTTAATTTTTTATTTTTTCTCACCCGTACCCCTAACTATTTTCATCCTTTCAATTTAGTTTTCAAACAAAAAACCCCCCCAACTTCTATAAATCAAATTCCCTAATAACTCACTAGATTAAATAGTGGATTATTAATATTGTAATATACACATATTATGTGGTATTAAGCCTAAAATAAAAAATAACAAAGTGGTAAGTATTTAATTTTTGAAGGAGTTAATAAATTTTGAAATATTTTATCTTAAATTTAAATTTTATTTTTTAAATTATTTTTTTGATACGATAGACTCAACAAGCTAGGTTTAATTAGTTCAATTGATTTTATTAAATCCTTTGAATTTAGTATTTGAAATTAATCTAAACTAGTTTGATAGTTAGAACTTAGATTTTTAAATGAATTTATTGATATAATTAGAGTTAAATAACATTTCTTAATTATCTAAACTTGTTAAATCTTCAATAAAATATCCTTAAAATACGTAACTTAGACAAGAAAGGACATGGGTGAATATGCAAGAAACTCAAATGAGGGATTCAATTAGGTCTTGCCCGCCCCACTAAGAATAATTTAATTAGAAACTAAATTGTGAAGTAGTTAATAGTACGAGGACTAATTTGAAGTTACAACAAAAATCCATTAAGAAGTTATTACATCATATGAAGAAACCCCCACAGAACAGAACTAGCTAGTGTCTTTAACAAAATTAATTGACTGGCAACTACTAAAGCCAACACAAGTTGGTTTCTTCCTTCTAGTTTCTTCACCTTCATATTCAGGCGTTCTGTCCGAATTGACCCAGTGAGTCCGTTTCTCTTTCAGGTTCTTTTCAGCTGATTGTTTCTAAGAAGGTAAACTTTCACCTTCACCGACTCTAATCTCCATTGTTTTGTTCCCCTAGAGCTCAAGAAAGATGGCTTGAGTTCTCTTTGTTTCTCTCTCTTGGAGTCCTTTATTAGTAGTGCTTCCTTTCCTTCGATGTCTTTGGGATTCCAGTGCTGGGATCTTAGCTTCTTGTAATCTGGTTTTTAGCTAGTTTTTCTTGTTTAGGAACTGGGTTTTTGGTGTTTGTTTAGCTAGTCCTTGATCTGGTCACATAAAGGTTTGAGCTTGATTTGAATCACCTAGATCTCTGCTTTATTTATCCTTGTCAAGCTTCAGTTTTGAGCTTGCTTTGTTTCTGTTTTGGGTGTTGATTTCGTAGGTTCTGATAAAAAGAGACTTTATAGGCTGTTTTGTTGAGGTTGAGTCCATGAGAAGCATGGATAAGTGTTTCTGTGCTTCTGTTCTTGTTCTTCTTTGCTTGTTATCGTCAATTCAAGTTATTTTTGCTGCAAATTATGTTCCCACTGAGAAAACCCTCCTAGACTGTGGGGCCAACTCCGATCTACCTGATTCGGATGGTCGAGGTTGGAACTCAGATAAGGGTTCTTCATTCTTGTCTTCCTCCGGAAAATCATCCACAGCCACTGCTTCCACTCAAGATCCTGCCGTTCCCCAAGTTCCCTATCTAACAGCTCGCATTTTTCAGTCAAGTTTTACCTATAGTTTCCCAGTGGTTTCTGGTCATAAATTCGTTCGTTTGTATTTCTATCCTTCTTCATACAATGGGCTTAATGCGTCCGATGCTCTCTTTTCTGTTACTGCTGGGTCTTATACACTTCTTAGCAATTTTAGTGTTGCTCAAACCACGGATGCTTTGAATTATGTTTCAATCATGAAAGAGTATTTGATCAATGTGAATGGTGATACATTGAACATAACTTTTAGTCCGTCTTCAAATCCTTCAAGTGCTTATGCATTTGTAAACGGGATTGAAATTGTGTCAATGCCGGACATTTATAGTAATGCTAATGGAGTGATGATTGTCGGCCAAGGTGTCCCATATGTCATTGACAATACTACTGCCCTTGAGAATGTATATAGGTTAAACGTGGGAGGTAATAGCATCACCCCATCTGGTGATACAGGTCTATTTCGATCCTGGTCTGATGATCAAATATATCTTTATGGGTCAGCATTTGGTGTTCCAGAGAGTGCTGATCCAAATGTGAAGATTAGATATCCTCCAGGGATGCCCTCATATGGTGCCCCAGATAATGTGTATCTCACTGCTAGAACGATGGGGCCAGCTCCTAATGTCAACGTGAATTACAATTTGACTTGGATATTTAGCGTGGACTCTGGTTTCAATTACTTGGTTAGGCTCCATTTCTGTGAGATTTCGAATATAACCAAGATCAATCAGAGGGTATTTGACATCTTTCTCAATAATCAAACTGCTGAAGACGCAGCGGATGTCATTGCCTGGGCAGGGGGGAATGGGAACAATGGAGTTCCAGTTATTAAAGATTATGTCGTGCTAGTTCCTACTGGGCCTCCACAGCAGGATATGTGGCTTGCACTTCATCCTGATCTGAAATCAAAGTCCCAGTATTATGATTCAATATTAAATGGTGTGGAAATTTTCAAGCTAAGCAGTCCAAATGGTAATCTTGCTGGACCAAATCCAATTCCTGCTCCTGAACAGGACATCATTGATCCCTCAAGGGCCAGACCAGCTTCTGGATCTGGTCATTCAAAGAGCCAAACAGCGATTATAGCTGGAGGTGTGAGTGGTGGGGTTGTTCTAGCCGTTGTCATTGGTTTTTGTGTTCTTGCTGCATCCAGACGCCATAGACAAGGGAAGGAGGCAAGTTCAAGTGATGGACCATCTGGGTGGCTTCCTCTTTCTCTTTATGGAAATTCACACTCTGCGGGTTCAGCCAAGACAAATACTACAGGAAGTTATGCTTCCTCTCTACCTTCAAACCTTTGCCGGCACTTCTCATTCGCTGAGATCAAGTCTGCCACCAACAACTTTGATGAGGCTTTGCTCCTTGGGGTGGGAGGTTTTGGTAAAGTTTACAAAGGAGAAATTGATGGTGGAACAACTAAAGTTGCAATCAAGCGTGGTAATCCACTCTCTGAGCAAGGAGTGCATGAGTTCCAGACTGAAATTGAAATGCTTTCAAAACTTCGACATCGTCACCTTGTTTCACTGATTGGTTACTGTGAAGAAAATACTGAGATGATTCTTGTTTATGATTACATGGCTCATGGAACATTGCGTGAACATTTATACAAAACCCAAAAGCCCCCTTTGCCATGGAAGCAAAGACTTGAAATATGCATTGGGTCTGCTCGTGGTTTACACTATCTCCACACTGGGGCAAAGCACACTATTATCCACCGTGATGTTAAGACAACTAACATTCTTTTGGATGAGAAGTGGGTTGCCAAGGTCTCTGATTTTGGGCTGTCAAAGACAGGCCCTACTTTGGATCACACTCATGTCAGCACTGTTGTCAAAGGTAGTTTTGGCTATCTGGATCCAGAGTACTTCAGGAGGCAACAACTAACTGAAAAATCCGACGTGTACTCATTTGGAGTTGTGCTGTTTGAGATCCTGTGTGCTCGACCAGCCTTGAACCCAACACTGCCTAAGGAACAGGTGAGCCTGGCAGAATGGGCTGCTCATTGCCATAAGAAAGGCATTCTTGATCAGATTCTTGACCCCTATCTGAAGGGGAAGATCACACCAGAATGCTTCAAGAAGTTTGCTGAGACTGCAATGAAGTGCGTCTCTGACCAAAGCATTGACAGGCCTTCAATGGGTGATGTCCTCTGGAACCTAGAGTTCGCTTTGCAGCTACAAGAGAGTGCAGAGGATGGTGGCAAGGGTATTGTAGGTGCAGACGATGGGGAGTTGCCATTCAATGTTGCCTATAAAGGGAAAGCTCCTGATGCTTCCCCCGGTTATGACGGTATTGTGACTGATTCAAGAAGCAGTGGAATCAGCATGAGCATAGGTGGCCGGAGCCTTGCTAGCGAAGACTCTGATGGCTTAACACCAAGCGCTGTTTTCTCGCAGATCATGAACCCGAAAGGACGATGAGCTGATCAAAATCCAGGAAGGCAGTTTGCAATCTACTGTCAATCGTCAAACAAACTCAATTTGGCATTTTTTTTTCTTTAGTTTTTTCTTGTCTAATTCATTTAGTTACCTTTTCCCCTCGTTCTGATATGTTTTGATCAGATCAGTTACTATAATTTGTATCTACAATTTACCTGAAGAGTGTAAAATAAAGTTGTGTAACTTCCTTTGGCATTTGTGATAGGAGCATCTACATGATATCATATTGTTTTTTCTTGTTGAGGTCATGTTTGTGTCGCGGTTGAAACCATTTTTATGCCTTTTCATGTTTGAAACTCAAGTGGATGGATTTCGATAGAACAACAGTCCATGTCTTGTGATGTATGCTTGCATGTGGTATTTTTTAGTCTTTGATGGGCTGCATTGCCTCAAATTCTGGTCTCTTACAAGTGGTGGGGTCCCAGGCTCCCAGCAGAGTGTAGTTAATACAAGGAAAAGGCCAGAGCAGGTTTTTTATGCCCTAAAACTGTCTGGTTCAACGAGTCATTTTGACTCGGCTGGCAATAACGTGGAGAAGTGTAAGTGGAAGCCTGGAAGGGCTGTCGTAGGGTTTGTCGATAAATTGACTTTTGTGAGAGAATAAAATTTAACAAAAAGATTTTATTATTATTATTAGCCAAAAGAGACGTAACATATAATTCAATCTTTTAAAAAAGCTTATAAATCATGATGTGGATTGATCACGTATGAGAGATTATTTTTTTTAAAAAAAAAGAAAGATATTTTATTTTTATATATATAAAAAAACATATTTAATACGCTTTTTAAACAAAAATCTTTAATATAAAATTTTAATTGTTTTGAATAAAAATAATTTACAATAACTATATGATAAGAAATTGTAACTTAAAGTTTCTAGTTAATTTTTTATTTTATTTTTTCAACTTTGTTTTAATCTTTTTGATATGTATCATGTAATAAGTTTTTATTAAATGCATGACATTATTGGTCAAAATTTAAAAATGTTGACACATAAATAAATAACTAATGTGTAATAACTATAAAATATACTTAAAATTGCACCGTTTTATGTTTTATTATTGTAAATAAATACAAAGATAGATATAGAATATAGCTTTTTCTTCAAGTTGGTCCCAAAGTGGCTAAGGTCCAAAATGTTTGCAATAAAATTATATCAATAAGTTGATAATACAACATTAATGCATATCCAACCAATGTTCTTTCGTGGTGAGAGATTAAATCTTTTTCGAGTTAAGTTTTATCCAAATCAATACATTTATAAAAATTTTATATTTTAACTAATGTATTTGTGATAATTTTTTCTTAACACCCTTCTATTTATTTGAATTCAAATCCCAGAACTCCTTAAAATTAATTCTTAAAGGATTTGTGATGACATCATCTATGAATCAGTGATTTGACTCGACCCAACAGATTAACCGAAACTCTTTAACCTAGCTCCTTGTCCTTGCCAGGTTTTAAATTAATCAGGTAAGGGTTACTTGATGAGTCATTTCACGACTTGATTCACTCGGTCAAAATCTAGTTTGATTTTTTTAAAAAATAATATCGTTTTAATTTTATTAAAAAAAAATCTTGAAACAACGTCGTTTTGGGTTTGATCAAATCAACCCGGAATAACCTGCTCAACTAATAATTCATATCATGGGTCGGACCGAGTTTATTAACTTTTGATATGAGGACAAAACATACATGCTTGAGGTATTTGGCTTGTTGGACATGTATTGCAATCACGTAATTTTTTTTTAAAAAAATTTAAAACAACATTGTATTGTTTTGAGTTTAATTAGACAAACCTGAATTAAGCCGTTCAACTAAGAACCCATGTAGTGGATCTACCGAGTTTAATGACTTTTGGTACGAGCACAAAACATTCATGCTTCATGTATTTGACTTGTTGGATCTGTATTGCAACAGTATAATACGATAAAATATCAGAAGCTCCAAGACACCAAACGGCATGACCATATGATACGAGGGAAGGGTCCACACGGAATTGTAGGTTCCATGCATAATCCATCAGTTGTACAGCTTGAAGTGCCAGAGAGGTAAAGATAGAACAGAAAATGCCATCCAACTCTTGACGACTCTTTCATTGTTCGTTCACATGCTCAAAATGGCCCCAAAAAGCTCCAAGAGAACGTGGTGGTTGAAGGGGAGAGAGTCCAAATTTGTGAACGCTTTTGCTTTCAAGGCATTCTAAAGATCATCAAGATATTCAGAAAGTGGGGCTTGCTGTAGTGGGCACTAGGTGGTAAACGGTGGAAATCGCATCCACAACACCCCTTTCCAAGAAAGATCACCAGCTAATCATTACCAGTTCCTGGAAAATGTTACGAAAACAGCACGGTGACAATACATATTTCCAAAGACTTTCTGGAAGAATTGCAGTGAAGTTGCTGTTTTTGTTCCTAAATATCTGAAGCAGAAACTATGTTCTTCCAAGTGGGGTCATATTTAACAGACAAAAATCGAACCTAAAGTCTTCCCATCCCTACTTGCTTCTGACAGCTCTTGATCCTGACTCTCTTTGGTGGTACTGAGGAGAAAATTACCACCAAGTGGAAATCCCAATTAAAATCACATGCATTGCACTGATGCTGCAAATATTATGAGCATCAGAACAGCATTCCTTTAGTGGGATAAGAATAAAAATTTGCATAGCAATGTGCTATACCAAGTATGCGTTGATGATTTGCAGAGGAAAAGACACGATTTAATCCTTTGAAAATAGCATGCAATACGCACTCATTTATGGTAATTTCCATCAGAAATCTTAGCCAAGCATTGCCCCGCATCTGATATTTAGACAGCCAAATCAAAGATTTCCTACAGTTAAATTATATGATAAGGTGTCAGCAATTCATCACCAAGAGAGGAGAGAGAGAGAATAAACTTTAAAGCAGAAGTTTATTGATGAACAGAGCTAACATCAGTTAACAACACTATAATACAAAGAATGAAAAGCAGAGGAGTTAGGACTATGTTCTGTCTACAGACACACACTTTAGTTTTCTCCTTGCTGTTTAGATAGAAGATAAGACGACTGTTTTTAGACCATAGAGAGAAGACAACAGGAAAACCAAGCCCAGAAAGACAACCAACAAGATGCTCTAACCAGAAATATCCTGGTGGAGATTGAGGGTATGATGAAACCTGAGCAATCAACTTGGTCTTGGGAATTAGTATAGGAATTAATCAAGTACTAATCATCTCAGCAATGGTATTTTATTTTGTTTTACTACTCCGAAGTAAAATTTCTGGGAAATGAATTTTAAAAATTGATTGTTTTAGCTCAGCTTTTTTCTTGTAATTCATTAATTTGAGTTGGTATGAAATAGAATGGAGAGTTTTAAAGCTTTTTTTGTAGGTTATGGAGCCTAGGCTTTTCTTCTCTCTTTTCATCTCCCTAAATTCTTGAATTGTAAAAGGCTTAAAAAAATACCTCAAATTGCTATTCACGCAAGGTAACTTTTATTAATTAAAAATAATAATACACAGAGATCTTCCAAAATGTTTCACAGCCTTATTCCACCAAAAAAGCCTTCTAAAACAAAAAACCAAAGCTGAAAACATCAAACTCTAACAGTATTCATTTGTGGAATTTCTCATTCTGCCGAAATATCAACAACAAAATGCTTGCATCAAATTGGTCATATCTACATGACAGAACAAAATACACAGGCAGAACCACACAATTGAAGGTCTTCAACACTCAAAAACATCGACAGGATAATGTTCAATAGGCTCTCACAGACACCAGGAACCATCAAAGCAGTCATTTGGCACTAGGGGGCAATGAGTCTAAAATAGCAGTTATCTTCTTATGTAACTCTGGCTTGTTGGCTCCCACAAGCTTGTCCACCTGCTGCCCATCTCGAAGGAAGAAGAAAGTAGGAGTAGCTTTGATCTCCCATGAAGCACTAAAGTCCTGCAAACACACATAGTAACACACTAATTTTAACCACCATCCAGTTCAACATATTCCGCTGTATACAAAACTTGTAGCCATATCAATATATGACAAGTTTCAAAATCAGGATTGAATTTCTTTGTTTTTTTTTCTTTCATTTATATGACTTTTTATTCAATATCTATTGTGAAGACTGTACAATAAGTCGAGAGAGAGAGGGAGGGTGCATATCATGCAACTAAAAGGATAGTTATGACAGTCCAACCTATGTAGATGAATGACAAGAGAAATTGGGATATCAGGAAGCTCGAATATAATTTACAACTTACAGATAGTTCATCAACGTCAATCACTAAGAACATTAGAGAAGGGTAGTTTTCCGATAGCTCAATGTAGTATGGTGCAATCTGTTTACAAGGACCGCACCATCTTGCACTGAAATTTGCGAGCACCTGTTAAACATCCATATTCAGTTCAAAATGAAAACAGATTACTAAAACACACTAGTCAGTAGATCAAATAAATTTTACATGAAGTCAGCTCCAAAGCCAACCAACATGGTTGTATTGTATACGCTGCAAAATGAGAGCTGTGGGAAATTTTAGGGTGTAGAGTGCATCTATTTGATGGAGACATCATACCCAAGACATTGTTTACATGTCCGTATGATCTATTAATGATGAAGGATAGCTGAACTTTTGTGTTATTAGATTTTATTTAGGTTTATTTATTGGTTTAATTTAACTATTGTTTGATGTTTTATTTGTAGGCTATAAATCCAATTATTTATTCTAGTTAGGTTTTAATATTTATATTCTATTTATCTCTAAATGTTAGACCTCTCCTTTTTAATACAAATTACTGTTTCCAAAAAATCTAAATGTTACACAAATTTTGATGAATTAAATAAAAATTGCTAAGTTGTAGATTTTCTCAACCCACATTCTTCTCTTCTTCAGCTTCTTTGGCTTCTTTTTTCAAGTGTTTTTTTTTAGCTCTAAATCTCTTTTGTTCCACAACAGTTTTGGTATCAGAGCATATTCTTTTAATTGTTCTCAAAATTAAACTATCTATGGACTTGTTTAAATCCTAGATTTTATGGGAAGCTTTCATCAATAGTGATAAAAAAAATTCACCACGCCACCAGCAAGGGTGGCAACAGACCGAACCAACAGCAGACTATCCAACATCCACCAGCAGCCACAGCAACAAGAGTCCAGACACGAACCAATAATTCAGCAACTTCGCCACACCAGCCGTCACACAACAGTCTTTGAGAAGAGAAGATAGCAGCGTGTTAGAGAGGCAAGGAGAGGACAAAACTGCAGCAGCACTTTGACAAATGTTTCTCTCTCGTTGATTTGTTGAAGTCAAAAGGTAGCAACACTATCTATTAAAGAAGATAGATCTTCCTTTTTGACACATCAAAATTGGCAGCAACAATATCTATTAAAGAAGATAGATCTTTCTTTAACACGTCAAGATTGGGAGAGAGAGACGTGGAAGAGGATGAGATTTCGTGACAGTTTATTGCCAAATTCCACAATTTACTTTACTGCCTATTTCTATAGCATTTTTTTAATTTAGTTGTAATTTTTATTTATATTAGTTTAAAAGAAAAGGAAAAAAAAAACAGTGACAAAAAAATATGGTCAGAAGAAGGAAAAAAAAGTGAAAAGTGACTGTAAAAAAGAGAGAGAAAAATAGGGGGGGGGGGGGGGAATGAAAGTAGCAAAAGGATCTTTTTCAGGACATCAACGGCAGCTTACATGATCCAAATAGTTTCTCGTCAATATTAAGTAATTTGATCGGTAAATTACTTAACTATTTGATTCATTGAATTTTATTTATTTGGAAATACACTTTTTACATTCTTTTGTGCCTTTAAAAAATAAAAATGAAAAATATCATCTTGGATTATATTCTTATACTTTGCTCACTTTATATTTTGTTATTCAAATTTTGTCACAAGTTTTTTCATCACATATAGAGCTGATCGAAACTAGTAAAAAGTCATGATCTTTATTTGATTAATCATTTACACTTGAGGGTCTAGCATTGCATACTTAAATTTTTTTTGTGTTTTTTGTTCTTGATCAATCTCCACATAAAAAAAACAAAACAGAATTAGCTTTATTTATTTATTTATTATGATTTCACTTGTAGAAATCTTATGTGATCTTAATTCCATTTCTAAATTAGTGTTGCATGCATTTGTATCATGATCATATAGTGTCCAAGCTTAAGTTCGCACTTATCGTGGACTCGATCCATAGTGATACTCTTAAGGCCATTTGAGGAGAAGTGCAAACCCAGATAACCGACATGTTTAAAAGAATTAAACTCCCAGAGAGTTCTTAAATAAGGCATCCAAAGACTAATAAATATTACAAGAATAACTATTATAAGCAAGTTCACCCTAAGCGTCACCAATATAACTATCATTTAGGTTACTCTAAATATAATAACCTTGATGAGCAAGTTAGGAGCCCTAACAAAATAAAAGCCCCCACTTTTGACGGTCATCATGACCTTTGGATCTTTGATAAGTAGATTCGTGACATGGATCAATTCTTTGAGTGGCACAACTTCTTTGATAATAAAAGAGTACTTTGCATAGATTTTGTAAAAGTTTGAATGATGATTTAAGAAAAAAAGTTAGGCTCATAGGTGTTTTCATTTTGACCAAATCTATACTGTATTGCAAGATTATGAGTTGCTTATAAAAAGTAATGGATAAAATATCAAGACCCACGTAGTACCCCTTTTAGATCTCAATTTAAAAATTATGGTTCTTTGTCAGGTACTCCATCATATAAACTTAATCCTAGCAGTGACCAAATTTCAAGCTAATTTACATAAATATCATGATGTACTTAATGTTAGAGATTATTTTACGATAGAGATTAAAAATGAACAGTGTTCATTGCAAACCAATCTTAAGTTTTAAGTAAGTAGTGTTAGACCATTAAAGCATTGCAAATAATTGAATCAAATAGTTATGTTATTAAACTACCACTAAACTTTGATATTAACTCTACTTTTGTCATGATGGATCTCGTTGTATATATAACACAACAGTTTATCTTTGATGATCCTTTTGAAACCCTTGCCTCATTATCCTTATCTTTGGCACAAAAAAAAACATATTAATACTACTTTGGAAGCACTAGTTGTTTTTACCAGGGACAGTGAACTTCAACGATTCTCAGTATATGAGCTATGGACCAAATTCAGATTATACTTGGATTACCAAAGAGACATCACAACAGTTTGATCCTTATCTTTAAAAGCGTTATTGGAGCCGCCTTGAACTATACTCGACATGGTCAAGTTTTTCCAACCTTGAGAGAGTTGATGGGAACATCAAACCCGAGACATGGACACTTTCATAAGTTTTATGATGATGGAGAATAGTCAAATAGTCAAATCCTTGTGTTATTGGATTTTATTTAGGTTTATTTAGTGAGCTTAATTTAACTATTATTTGATATTTTATTTAGTGGGCTATAAGCCCAATTGTTTGTTTTAGGATTTTAGTATTTATATCCTATTTATTTAAATGTTCGATATTTTTTGATAAATTAAATAAAAATTGCATAAGACTTTTTTTAACCCACCTCCTCTTTTTCAGCTTCTTTGGCTTTTTTTTTTTTTTTTTTTCTCCTGAGCTTTTTCTTTCTTTTATTTTAAGCTTTAAATCTTTTATATCCCGCATCTGCACTATTTCGTCTCTTTTGGTTCTCAATAAGAAATTCGCTAACCTCAAGTTATAATTCTCAGTCAAAAGACATTAATGAGTATTGTAAAAAAACGATAATGGAAGGAAAAAAAATCCCGTGGATGGACAAAAGTCAAACTTACAATTTTGCCATCCCTGCTTGCTTCTGACAGCTTCTGATCCCATCTCTCTTTTGTGGTAATGAGGTGCACATTACCACCAGCAAGCTCAATATGCGGCTCATCATCATCCGCGTCATGGTTGCGCTGCAAATAGCATGAACACTCAGAACTCTGTCCTTATATGACTTCCACAAGATAAGAATAAAACATGAATATGAGTGCATAATAGCAAGTGCGCATTGACAATTGCATGGGACAAACACAATTTAATCCTTTAAGACAGTGCCATGGCAAAGTGGAAGCCTAAAAGATAACCAGGGAATAATAACATAACGAGTCAGCTATATCTATATACAAAAGGAGTCCATTTTAGAAAAAATATTTAGCCAAAAGAATTGATTCTTTTTTTTTTTACATGTGAATAGATTCACTCGAGTGCCATCAAGCATAAACAAAATAGATGGATTTGTTTTTTGTTCTTTATTTCAAACAGAGCAGAAAGCAAATTTCTATCCACAAGTTTAATATTTAAAGTTGAAAAGTCTCTGTTATTGTTTTACTAGTTTTTAAGTGGTTAAGCGAGTTCATTATTCTTTGTTTTAGCAGCACTATCCTCTCTAAAACAATAGGTAAAAATATAGTTCCCCTTTGTGGCTTGACTCTTCACGGACTACTTCAAAAGTTTTTAATTGTGACTGCAACATTTTTTGGACAGATGATACTGATTTGTGTTACATATTCTGTTGACATCTCAATTAAAACTGCCAGTGATGTGATACTTGTTATAACTATACATGATGTCTCTTCCATAATGCATCTGACACAGACTTGCACCATTTTAACCTGGAAATTTTCTAGAAGCAATCAATCAATGACTCGACGACATTGTATCCATCTTAGTCTTCACCATCTTTTCCAGGCCGCAAATGAAAATCACATCAGCTGGGGAGCCTTTACTGAGAATCTGAGTAAACTAACCACTAAAAGGTTTCTCTTTTCCTAACTGACTACCATGGAAAAAAATATGTTAAAAATCAGATGAGCAGTCTCCTGGACAATGTTACTCCTGAAACTAACAGTATATTCAATACAATGAAATCCCAGAACCCATGCTCTCCTATCAACGAAAACAAGTTTGTAAGTCTCTAACTTAAAAGTAATATAATTGCTTAGGTTGTCTCAATTTCCCATGAAAATGTGTTTTTCAGTAATTAGATACTTTCAGCCACGTTATATCCCATGTTACCAGCTACTTTAAGATCAGCCAGGGGAATCCTTTTCTGCAGTATCATACCAGCCAAGGCCCTAACCTTCATTTAATCATAATTCAATACTACCTTCTGCTGCAGTCTTACAAACTACTATTTTGATCATTTCTCCATTCTAAACTATTCACAGTCCCTTCAAGAGAACCAGATTCCATTGATAAGCACGATCTTTTCCAAAGTAAATTTTCCTTGTTATTGTGAAAGCAATATGAAGACAACAATATACCTAAATCCACATGGAATCTTGCACAGAAACCACGACACCAAGCGGGCATTGATGATTCATGATGGACGTGGTACAATTTGATTCCTGGGAACAGTGCAATAACATAAAGTGGAAGCCTTAAGAATAGGTGGGGAGTAAGCCATGGAGTCAGCTAAATCTACATTTCAAGGAGTCCATTAAAATACTAAGCCAAACGAACTGATTCGTTTTTCTTTACAAAATTGAATAGATTCATTAGGGTGCCACCAACAGAACATAACAAAATTGACAGATTTGGTTATTGCATAACAAAAAAAAATGCAGAATTCGATCCCAAGTTTCCTATTCAAAGTTGAAAAGATTTTGATAACATTTTAAGAATTTCAGAGGGTTGAGAGAGTTTGTTATTCTTCATGTTAATGATCCCTGCACACGGCAAATCCCTTCTGTGGCTTCACTGGTCACCCACAAACCATTAACAAAATCCTTAACTGTTATTGTCATGTTTTTAGGACACATAATAACAGTACGTTTTTTTTGCATACATAGTTGATTTATCTTAACCAAAACTACAAATGATGAGAAGCTTTTGATGGTTTTAGGACATATGATAACTTTTCTAAATGTAATAAAATGACAATAACAATGTTGTATTTATTGCATATCCTCTTTTTTCATTATTTTTTCATGCCACAACATCATATCAGCTGGTGAGCCACGACTATCAAACCTTAATACATCACCTACAAAAGGATACTATTTCCCCCCTGGTTACCACAAAAAAACTCACGCTAAGAATTGGATGAATCAAGTGACAAGTACAAGTGCAGTCCAAATATCAAGGTTGCTCCTAAAACTAACAATATACACAAACACTGTTAAATCCTACAGCCAATGCATGCTCCCCTATCAGCAAAGATAAGACTCCAAGTCTCTAACCTAAAAGCTCTTCATTTTCAAGGATACATCTTAGGTATCGTCTCATGTTCCCAAGAGAGTTTCAGCGAGAGAATATTCCGCCACATCATCCCTAGTACCAACTAGCTCAAGGTTAGCTGTGGAATCCTTTTGTGCAATATTATACCAGCCAAGTTCCTGACCTCCATTAAATCAATAACTCAACTATATCTAATGCTACAATATTACAAAGAACTATAATTTTGGAAATGGCTCAGTTCTTAACTCCTCGTAAAACCTTCAAAGAACCAAACCCCATCAATAAACTTCCATTTTCACGACTGTCTAGTAATTTTTTTCCATTTGCAGTATCTAAAAACAAGAAAAACAAGAAAAACAATAAGAAAACTGAATTCCAAGCTTCCCCATACACAAACAAAAAAGAGTAATCGGTTGCAATTATATGTAAGAAGATAAAATAATTAATCTCCATAGAAACTCTTACCTTAGCCAAGCAAAGTCCCATATCTGATTTCCAGACTTTAAACCCAAGCAGATTGATGTAATGTCCCAATTACCCTGAAAATGGAACGAAATCCAAAATCTTCAACACGCCTAAAGAAAAACCACTAAAATGCGTATTGTTCTTAACAATTCACAGCAACAGCAACAACAACAAAAAAACAATAAACTAAAAAGAATTTAACCACTTAAATTCAAAACTGTGAAGCAGAAGCCTCTAAATCATATCAGTAAAATTAAATTTGGGTAGCAAGAAAAAGGAAAAATCTTTCAAAACATTTCTCTTTAAATTACAATTAAGAACCAAAAGTAAGATCATTTACTTCAACAATCAGCATATTAAAACTCTCTTCTTTCAATAACATTAACAGCACTATTCTTAAAGAAAAAACATTAAAAATAGAAACAATGAAGCATAGAGAGAAATTAAGACAAGAAGGGGGTCATCAATTATGATTACCTTCTTCTTTAAGATTAAAACAAGGAGATTATGAACCGTAGTCTTGATTTGCTGAGTAATGAAGGGGAGAGAGAGAAGAAGAATGTTTTGTTGTCCACAGGTAGACAAAGGTTTGTGCTTTTTCTGATTAAACTAATGAAAAGGAGAAAGAAATAACAAACAAAGGTGAGACATTCTGTTGTTGTTGGGTAATTGGAGTTGTTGCTTTGGATTTTGCTCCGTTTCTAATTTTAGAGAGGAGGTTGCACTAAAATTTATTACTTGCCGTAATGTCATTAAGTAAGTGTTTAAGGTTACAGAAATTATTATTTTTTATTTGAAAATATATAAAAATAATATTTTTTTATTTTTTAAAAATTATTTCTAACATCAAATTATTAAAACAATTTAAAATTATTAAAATAATAAAATTTAATATAAAAATATTCAAATATATTTTTTGAATGTAAAAATAAAAATAAGTTTTGGAGTATTGCGGTTGTTTTTAAAAGTGATTTTTACTCGGAAACATATTAAAATAATATTTTTTTTATTTTTAAAAAATAATTTTTGACATCAGCACATTAAAATGATTTAAAAACACCAAAAAAATATTAATTTAAAACAAAAAAATAAAAAAAATTCAATTTTTTTTAAAAACACTTTTGAAACACAAAAACAAACCGGGATCCTGAAAACTTTATTTCATAGTTTTTAAACTCAAATACTGAAAATACTTTTAATAAATCTCACTGAAAACTTTATTTGACTAGAAAAATATAATTAATTTGTAAATTTTTTAATTTTAATTTTTAAAACACAACCGTAAAACCTACCTTAATATACAAAAACTTGCCTAAATATCGCCTCCCATAAAAACTAAAAATAAAAATAGATAAAGTTCGCTAGGATAAAAAAAAATATATTTGCACTGTTTCAAGTGAACTTTCTAGCAAGTTAGGGTTTTTGTTTTGAAATAAATGATTGTTACAATGTTCACACCACTGTAATATGGTAGATGGAGGAGGCATTAATTGGTGAGTCAAACTGGTCCTAAATTTAAAATCTATTGCCTACTAATTAGTGATTAAGAATTATGTTTTATGAAATACTTCTATAAAATATAAATTATACATGGAAATCAATTTACAATTTTTGTTGATAAAAAAATTAAACTTGAAAATGTAGATTAAAACAAGTATCAATCATTTCGCCTCAAACGACTCTATTTTAAATTGAAATTCCTATGCTGGATTTACATGCTCTTACTGGCAGGTATTTGGTCAGTCTGAAGATGTCATTTCTTTTGTTTTTGTCTCTCGCCAAGCATCACTAATATCCTAGATAGTTGTCAACAACAAGAGACAGCATAACTGATATCTGAGAGGTGGTTAAATTTGCTAGCTGCGAGCAATAGGAGAATGGCCGACAAGGTGAAGAACAAGAAGCTTGATTCTTCATGAAGTCGATGGTGCCTCTCATTCATATTTCACAGGAATTCACTTTGAAGGTTTTCAGTTGGAGAGCACAACTCCACCCTCGAGAACCTTGAACGAACGGAATTTAACCCGGAAGATCCTTTTATCCGTGCCCCATAACAGGGTAAATGAAACAGAGTCGCCATGACAGTGAAATCTCATTTTGTTCTATTTAAGCATTCAAAGAGACAAGCCTAGAGTATTTTCACAATTAGATCTGGTGAGCAGAGTTGTGCGTGTTTGTTCATGAGGTGCACTACGCGATGCATCTCCTAAACAAACACACTTTTACACAGCTGGATGTCAAAGCTTAAAAATAGAAGTGGAATGCCTCTTTCTATGACTACACTGTATAGACAACTCGCATAAAACAAATGGCCTGGCTTTTACAATGGGCATGCAAGGTAGGATACAGAAAATTAAATGAAACGAAATGCCCAGAGGGTAAACAGTTAAAAAAGGCAGCAACAAGAAACGTCTAGATTAAAAAAACGACATAGTTTCCATATATTATTTCCATGCAACCCCCAAATCATAGTTTGGAGCTGCACGAAATATCATTCATTCTTATGAAATTCAAACCCTCACAAAACCAACCCCAAAAGAGTAAACAGACCATGTTTCAACAAGTAACAATAAACGCAAGCCATTTATACAATGTTTCCATAACGTCAGCCCATGGCATACTTCTGTGTCCAACTGCGAGCAGTGGCTTCATATTTGGCTCGGTCAGTCTTGTACATATGGGCAATCTCTGGTACAAGAGGGTCATCAGGATTTGGATCAGTCAGCAATGAGCAAATGGAGAGCAGTACCTGATAAGCATCCATCAATTAGCAGTAATAATTAACAAATCTTTCTTTGACTGTGGTAGCATGGGAGTAAAGTACAGAGACTTCTGTGTTAGTTTCAAGATGAAATCTAAAGCCTCATGCTCACCCAACCAACCCACTGAACCATTCTGCTTTGACAGCATTGATAGATTAAAGAAGAAGAAGAAGAAGAGCCCTGTTTGAATTTCAGTAACAGAGAGCCTCATGTTCTTAATCTATGGAACATGCAGCCAACTCATGTTTTATATCCTAAGAAACATTAACTGCAGGAGAACATTCAAGTTGCTAAACAGGAGAACAAGGCACGCACCATTGCTATCTACACACACAAGCATAGACTGGCAAGCAAATTTTACTGCCGTAACATTACACTTGGTCATTTCAGAATAACATTCTAGATTCACATTTTGCAGACAATAAACATGGATAAAAATCTATAAGATGACAGACTCTTAGCAATAAGCGTAACTAGTAACAATAAATTTGGAAGAGAGCGATGTGAATGCCTGTATTCTTAAACTACTGCCACATAAACTATGTGATCACAAACTCTTCCATTCTCCATTCATCCTAAAACAGATCATAGTCTACAAACTTTACTCGAGCAAACTATTGCTAGTAAAAAACAAGAACTGCAGCACATTAACATGTTATCAGCATATATTCACAGAGCAAAATCAAACCTTAGAAATGGTAAGAGCAGGACTCCACTGCTCTTTGAGGATATCAAGACAAATGCTTCCATTACTATTAATGTTGGGATGAAAGACCTTGGTCCTAAACGCAACCTGAAAAGAGTGCAAGAAAAAACATCATTATCCCTCCGGAAAAAAAAGGGCGCACACACAACCAAACAAAACAAAGCCTTTTTATCTAACCACATACACAAGTCAAAATCTGAAATTGCTCCATTGACAGCAAAACAAATTACCTTTGGAGGCTTGAAAGGATAATCAGGAGGGAAATGGATGGTTACTAGAAACACGCCACCTGCATATGGACTATCAGCAGGTCCCATTATTGTTGCTTGCCAGTGAAACATATCTTCAGCAACAGGACCTATATATCCAATCAAAACTCAGGATTTACCAACCTCAGATTTGAACAATCCCAGATAAAACTAATCATCCATTGCAAAAAAGTTCAAGCAGAGTGGGCTTCAAGCCACAACCAAGCACAGTGAAGTTCACATAAAAAAGAAGGAAAAAAAAGCAGAAAACTGAAATTTTCCCAAATCAGAATAAATAAAGAGCTGGGCTTTCAGAATTTTTTTTAAAAAAAAATATTGCACACCTGCACTGCAAGAAGTAGGTGGATCCTTCTGTAAATCCTTGAGTTCCTTCAAGATACGCTTTGCAGCCATTATTTTTACCTCTCCTCTTCACCTTGTTAAAAACAAAAGAGAAAAAAAAAGTTACAAACAGCAGAAAACAAACAAAAAAGAAAGAAAAAGAAAGAGTACCTGAAGATGAGTGGTGGAAGGGGAAATCTGCGATCTGGAAATAAGTCGAAAGGGGACCAACACAACCGCTGATTTCCCACTCCCCTGTTATCTAACAGTCAAAGAGGTAGCCGCGGAGGAGGAGGAGGAGGGTCTGCTTTTGGTCTTTTTCGGAATCTCCTTTTATTGTGTTAGGGTCTGTTTGGCGGTGCTGAAATAAAATTTATGCCACCTTTCTCCGTAGTCTTATTCTTGAGGGTTAAATAAATTTTCGTCCTTGTAAATTTATTAATGTTACACTTCGACTCTCGTAGTTTAAAATTTATTAATTACTATTATGATTTTAGTGTTTATTTGGTAATATGGCGGGGAATTAAAAGGGTGGTATCGATAAAATAATAATAATAATAATAATAACTATAAGAGTAGAAACTGGATTCTTGCTCGTTGAACCAAAACCTTATTTGCTTCAGGAACAACTAGATGGGTGGTCTGCGGTTGAGTTGATTTTTTTCATGACTTAAAAAAATAATGTTAAAGTGATGCAAGCATTAAGAAATTTTGTGACTCAAACATAATGAAGACGAAAAGAAATTGAAAAAATAAAAAATAAAAAATTTCTCCCTTAATTCATGTTAACATGATAAGCTTGTGATCCAAATGGTGAAACTAGAACATTCTCGTAAAAACTATATAGTAAAAAAATGTTTAATAAAATCAAAATTAAAAGCTGAAATCAATAAAAAAAAAATAAGTGTAAAAATAAATTAAACAAGAATATTAATATCAACAAGGGCTAACATCTTATACTCGTGACCCGTGCTTGAGACAAAGTTAACCACACAAAAAAAACAAAACTCAATTTTCAAAAATCTAATCCTAAAGCTTGAAAAATCAATTTAAAAAAATGATAAAAAAAACAATAAAAAAATAAATTTAACATAAAAATGGTGAAAAAACCCAAAATCAATCCGAGTTAATATGGTAAATGTGTGACCTGTACCGCAAAACCAAGTTATCATCATAGAAAGTAAAAAAAAAATGCTTCTTTAATAAACTCAATATTAAATTATGAAATCAAAAAATAAAATTATTGAAAAAAAAAGCAATATCAATCTAGGTTAAAATTCCATACTCGTGACTCGAGTTATGAGATCGAGATCACTACACTAAACAAAATTAATGAAGCCCAATTAAAAAAAATAAATATTAAATAATGAAATTATAAAAAAAACAAATTTCAAAAAATAAACCAAGACAAAAAAAACTATTAAAAGAATAAGGGACAAGCTCGACATGAAAATTAAAATTAATCAAGTAATAATGGATGAAATTGATTTTTTTATAAAATAACAATCAAAATAATGAAAATCAAAATTTATATTAATACAAAATATGACAAAATATTAATGAATGAAATTGAAGAAAATAAAAAAAAATCAAAACAAATAAAAAGTAATCATAAGAATAAGGGATACAATTGAAATAAGAAGAAAATTGAGGACAATTTTTAATTTTGACTGTTGACATGTTTTTTAAAGGGAAAAAAAAAACAAGGGGATCGAGAAATCTAATTGTTGCCTAACCACCTCGAAAAACCTCACATACACCGCCTTGATGGATGCACCTTAACATGTACCGCCAACAAAGATAAATATTATTTTTTTTAGGTGTTAGGAGGTGTTGCACGCACCACTCAAGAGCGGTGCAGTGCCCCCGACACGCAAACACTTGCATTACATGTTTTAACAACTTTTATCTCCCTTTTTCTTTTATTTTATTTATTAAAAGACCCGACCTTATATGATATTAAC
>Ga0325403_1001145_pt1 | contig 21502 bp, 8 predicted proteins | sample PopdelMetagenome_19_FD_205665 | JGI IMG/M metagenome (GOLD analysis project Ga0325403, IMG submission 205665) | Populus deltoides microbial communities from Bellville, Georgia, United States - Xylem-PdKOR-R4 | ecosystem: Host-associated > Plants > Phyllosphere > Stem > Wood/Secondary xylem... | reverse complement strand
TAGGAACTACGAGATCGCCCCAAGGACGCCTTCGGCATCCAGGGGTCGCGGACCGACCATAGAACCCTGTTCAATAAGTGGAACGCATTAGCTGTCCGCTCTCAGGTTGGGCAGTAAGGGTCGGAGCAAGGGCAATCACTCATTCTTAAAACCAGCATTCTTAAGACCAAAAAGTGGGGCGGAAAGGGGGGGGGGGGGGAAAGCTCCCCGTTCCTGGGTTTCCTGTAGCTGGATCCTCCGTAACCACAAGAATCCTTAGTTAGAATGGGATTCCAACTCAGCACCTTTTGAGATTTTGAGAAGAGTTGCTCTTTGGAGAGCACAGTACGATGAAAGTTGTAAGCTGTGTTCGGGTGGTCTTCTCTCGATCTCGGGTTCATAAATGTAGGCAAAGGTGAGATTGGTAGGAAAGGCGGTAGTAGAGTTGCTAGAGGTCCTTCGCGTCACTCTACTGTTCCAGGCAGGGATTTCCATTGTTCCCTGCTCTAACTCCTCCGATTTCCCTTTGCTTTCTTTATTACTTATCGCACGTGCGTCTTATCCTTGCCTTGCCTATAGGATAGGATAGGCTGGCGTGATATTCAATCTATTCTGTTTCATGACTCTCTTTTCTTTCTCCTCTTCTCTTCGTGTGCTACGTCCATTCCAGTTCTTTGTTCACAACACAACCAAGGCTCCCCGCGCACCTACCTTTCTCATGCCACAGAAAGATCACTCCTCATCCGTTCTCTTATATGCGATACCGCCAAAAGAAAGAATTACTCATTCTGGAGACGGACCCGTGACCTCCCCACGGTGCGGTGCACTCTAAACTAAGAACGAAGGAGAGATTGAACAAAGACTGACTTATTTCTATAAATAATTATATAGAATAGTCCGTTCGAGTGACTCACTTCATAAAGTGGGGACTTTGTGGCAAGCCCGAGGGCCTTATATTATATCTTTTTCACAGCTAAAGCTGTCTCGGGTGTTGTGAGCCGAAGATCTCTGTCTCGTCAACCATTCTAATTCCTAACCTGGTGGTTGGCTTGAGAAAGCTCGCCCAAGAGAAGGGAAAGAGATAAAGTCGTCCAATGGATTTGTCAGATGGGGCGCCGTGCGCCATTCAACATCAAACTCATGATTCAGGTACTGCAATTCTATGTTCATAATAATCTTTCGCCCTGAAAGCCTTCCAAGGGAGGAAGGGCTTGGCTGTCCACTTAGCACGAGCTAGGGAGAGGACTCAAATTCACTACAGAAAAGGAACGGGGCATACTGACCTCCTTGCTTTTGCAGCTTTCTCAATTGTTGATTCGGATTCGGTTTTTCTTCCTCTGGGTGCTCTCCCGGAGCGAATTTTGAATCTCGATTCGTTATTTGCGCGTAAGGGCTGAATTCGTATTCAAGAAATGATCATCTCAGATTGAATCAGCCGAAAGGCAAGGGAGTGGACTATACTCTCTAGTTAGGAAGAGGGCGTGAGATCGTCACTTCTCTTCCTGAAGATGGACAGGGGCCAAAGTTTGTAAACTATTTTGGTTGGTAGTCCAAATGTACAAAGGTTTAATCGGCGGGTTAAGGATTGATCATCTCACGCCAACTTCGAGAAGTTATCGCAAAGTCAAGATTCGATTCTTGTCGTCCATTACTATTCAATATGTCAATATGGCATTTCCGGCATTCGATCGAAGGGTGATTTGTTATTGCGTATCTAAATTTTCTATGTGTTCTGCCCTAGGTCCGATGTACTTGTCGATGTGCCTGATTCTTTTCCTTTCGTATCCTTCGTAGTCGGTTCGATCCCTGGAAACTTTTTTTCTTCACACGAGTCCCCATCGGATCAGAGAACTGGCTTGACCAAAGAAAAGAGGAGAGCTGGGCCAATTAGACTGAATGCGGTATGACATTAGTAGCAAGTTGCAAAGGAAAAAAGCGTAGAGGCAATTCCAGATCTTGTCACAATAATAAGAATAGCTCAAGTTGAATCAGTTTGCTCTTTCGACTGCTCTTGTGAAGCTCTGAGGTGAGGTTTTCTTCCTTTAGGAGTGAAGGCAAGATCCGACTTGAAACGTCGAAAGCGAGTGAATAGCAGGCTTGTAGTTGAATCGAGATGCTTGGTCGAAGTCACTTCCGTGAGAGAGTTCTTCACGCCGGGGCAAGCGAGTTGACAATGGGGGAAGTGGAAGGGGACCAATCAAGTCGCAAGGGCTGCGGTAGCAGAAGTAGCAGACGGTTGGATGTAATGAAAAGGGATTCGGCGAAGTCTATTTCCAGCATCTTACCCGCCAATCTCCATTGGCTTGGTTTCAGTGAGTTCAAGAGATGAGGATTAAGTGAGTTCCCTCGGGTGATAGGGGAATTTCTTTTTTATAGAGGAAGCTCTTTTTTACGCTTTCTTCTCTTATGCAATTTCTAGTTACCTTGAAAACAAGCCATTCTATTCCGAAAGTGTGGATTTGAGAACAGCCTAAGACAAGAGCTCTTAGTCCGCCTACGAGTCTTACTGCTATACATACCTTCTTGAAAGCCAGCTCAGATTCGTTTCTATTTTTGATGCCTTAAGCGTAAGAGAGGACTCTGTGAGAGACTACTGATCCATTTCAGATACTAACGCGGATTCTACGCCCGGAACCTTGGTCCAGAGATGTCATCGAAGGAAGGTCGACGGGATACTTTCTCCATAGCTAGCAGATCTTTTTACTATAAAACCGGGTATTTCGCGCATCGATCAGCACGATGCTCTATATCAATCCCTTTTCTTGCTCAAAGCCTTTAGTTTAGAGGCTGGAAATTTATTATTTTATAAGTAGTGGGCATCTTCCTTGACTTGACTTGGCTTACTTCTCCGATCCTAATCTAATTGTTAAAGGAAGCTTTTTAACAATCACTCTAACTGTTGAAAGATTGAAAGCTTTCTTCCTTATCTGCCCGGGAACTCTTCCTCTTAGCACAGAGAAGCTTTCTTGGCGGTCGCTCTACTCTTAATTAGGTATTCCCAACAGAAAGTGAAATGGCATGCTTCCTCTTCGTATCTTAACTGGGCAACCTTCTCTTGCAAACAATCCCTTCGTCGCTAACACCGGTAATGCCCCATCCTTTGAGTACTACCTTCGAGGAATTCCTTTCGCGTCCTGATAAGAGCGCATGCCTCACTCCCCAAAGTAAGGCAAATTTGCTTCATTCTGAACTAATGGAAACTGTTCTTTCTCGATACGCAGAGTATGGAGAGCATGCCCTGTCTCAATCGCTCTACCCCGGGTCATAAGCGAATTATCTAGGACTCCGCTCCGATGTAAAGGCCGTATGAATGGATAGGGTCGTATTCGCTGTCGTGATCTCTCCATCGGTGCAGTAAGCCCCATCGTTTTCTTTTTAAGTAAAAGGAGGTCAAAGACGATTCCGGTGGACAAAAAGATCTGCTGCCCCATCATGGAAAAGTTATAAGAATCGCGGTTCCACACACATATGCTGGAAGCACTTTTTTAGTCCGGTCCGCCCTGCAGTCAAAGAACTCACTGCCCTTTCCTTTCGGGCTTAGCTTCTTTACTCTAAAGGGAATACAACTATTGATGTAATGATTCTAACTATCATACATATAAGAATCATAGTGCGTTAGGGGTAGCAGCTTTCGTCTCCAGTAAAGTCGTTTTCATTTTGTATAGCTTACAAAGTGCATTTCTCAATTTCCTTTCCTAGCTCTGATCCGGACAATGCACTTTTTCATTTCATATAGGGTTAAAAGCTTGTTTCTCAAAATTCTTCTAATAACTTAAGGCGTTAAGAACCTCTTCTGGGCGTGCCCCCGAGACTAGTGTCCTTACTTCGGTTCTTCCCCCAACAGCTTCTTCTTTAACAACCGAGTCGATGTCAAATAACCGGCCCGGCCTTCTCTGTGCATTCATGTGCAGGTTGCAGGACTCATTCACTTTCAAAAGCTAGACTAGAAAGGAGATTGGCTTGGTGTTCAGTAAGCTGTACTAGATGCAGTTGCCCAGGCATCCAATGCACTAACTTCTAGACTAGCCAGGTCTGCAAGCCTCAGAAGCTGTTTGCGCTTTATCCGCTCTTGGAGCTGTGAGGGCGTTCAGCTTGAAGATGGCATCGAAGCGAAGAGAGAAGGAGCTGTTGTTGGAATATCCGCTACTTGGATCTTTCCTGTGTTTGCAATCAGGGGCTCTAGGAGTAGGAATTCGGAATAAGAAGAAAGACGGTCGCCTTTCGAGTTGCATATATTAGATCGTGTTTTAGGTTGTTGATCTCTCGGGACTTTACCAAACGATGTCGATACCTGATTATTCGGGATTGGGGGCAGGGGAAGGGACTATTTCATTTCAATCCTGTTTAAGAAGATCGCAGCCATAAAGGGAAAGGGGAAGATCTTATCTTGACGGAATTCTAATTATATTAATATAATTTCATTTTTTTAAGAAAAATAGCTATAAGGTAGAAGGGAGGAATGAGGGCAAAGTCCTATCTACGAATGCTATGGGTCACTCGCTATCGTCTTTGCTTTTCCTATTACCGAATCGACTGCGAACGAAGGCTTAGCTTAAGCTTAGTCAATTCACTCTTTTGTTTTATCTGCTGTGATGGCTCTTGCTTTTTCAGCCGAGAGTTCAATAGATAATAGATGAAGAGCCGGATGACATTCTTTTTTAGTTTAGTCAATACTTATATATATAATAGTGGTGAACGGAGCAGCATACTTTACTAGCGAACGGAGCCTACGTACCTTTTCGTACTTCTTTATTCTTTTTCTCACACCTACGTGGATTTGCTTTGCTTTCCCTTTGATTTCGCTGCGAAGAATAGACTCGTACCTTGTCTTTAGAGCTATCTTCGGTACCTTCTCAAAGTCAGTCTTCGGGTTATGAGAAAGGGATCGGGAAAGCAACCTGGCTAAACAAACGCCCCCCAAGAACTCTGGCAAGGAGGGCGAAGCTGTGAAAAAACCTCAATCCGCCCAAAGCTCGAGCAACTGCATTCCTGATGTTTCTTTCTACATGAATCGCTTTCACCCCTTTCCCTTTATTGTGTCATTTTTCGGTGCCGCTCCTTTCTGTCTCTAAAACTCTAATTGGGTGCTCCCCCCTTCCTTTTCATGGACTCCTTTCTACAAATCCACATCCTTCCCCTACTTATACTTAAATAAGTAAACTATCGTTCTTTCTTTCTGATTCAGTAAGATAAAGCTCTTTTACAATAATGGGATACTTTTATTCAGTGCAGGCGCCAAAAAGAAGTCGTCCTTCCCTTCAGTTTGAAAGAATTTGGCTAAGGATATAGCCTTACTTGGTGCAATAAGAGAGGGTGATGATCGAATTTAGAGTAAGCTGGATAGAATCCTGCTAATGAATCATGGAGGGACTTTTTCTCTGAATTTGAGGCAGAATTAGCTGACCCTTTTCTTTCTGATCATTTTCCTATGGGGCTTAGTTTATCTTATATAAAGAAGTGCTTGACCTAAGCCTGTTTATTTTACATTTTTGATGAAGAAGGAAAAATGGAAAGGGGTACTTTTATCATCCGGAAGCGCTGGTTCAAATCCAGCTCGTGACACCACCCCCGTTCTAAGCCCCCTTCCTTGAGCTTAATGTGAATTACGGATCTCTTTCTTCGATCTACTAAGCAGCGAGAAGCGCGTTCGTAGATTAGTCGGTTTCAGAGTCATTTCACTCTCAGAAAGATCACCACTGAGAAATCTTCCAATAAGTAACGAAGCCTGTTACCAAGATGATAGGCGAGGGCTAAAGCAGTAATCTCGATTCCGATTAGTATGACCTTAGGCGAGTCAAAGTGGAATAGGTATTTTCATAAGTGAAGCAAATCCCACTACTTGAATACAAAGCAGAGATAAGCAAACAGAACTAGAGCTAAAGTAAGGTTCCTGAGATTCGATGTGAGATTGGAAAGGTGGGAGTTAGCTGTGGCTTACCAACTGGAAAATGAGGGGATAAGGTTCTAAGGCTGCTATTTATGCTTTTCTCGCTCCTGTTGATTCACTCGCTAGGAATAGGGCATTAGGAGAAGGCCTAACTAGTAATATAGGAAATTCAATCTCTCTGCTAGCTTCAAATCAAAGCTTGACTAAGCAGGATAGGAAGCAGCTCGGCTGGGAGGCGGGGAACAAGTAGCTGCTATCTACCCCTAAGGTAAGGGCATCTCATACCTATCTTTCGTCTTTCACTCCTTTGAGCTAGCTTTTGGTATTAGGATTGGTCCTGACCAAGTGATCAGAGGGTGTCTTCCGATGCAAGGGAATTCTATCTAGCAGACAATGTCTCAATGTATAGTCTAATCTCATATAGGCAAGTGCGCTTGTCGATCCTTCCCTCCCAAGGGGATCCATGATATAGCAGTCAGCTTGACGATCCTGGTAGGATTCTTACTTTCTTTTCAAGCCTAACTTTGTCTTTTCTCTTTTGAGGCCCATCTGGCTTGTCAAAGAAGCAATCTAGCTATCTAGCCTTTGCGTGACTTTTTTTTATGAAGAAAGCGTCCAATTGACCTTTTAAAGGTTTCCTAACCTCATCCTATAAAATGCCTTGAAACTTTCCTTAGCCCCCTAGTCAGTCTTTTCCTCTCCACTCGTACTACAAGAAAAGACAACTTGGATTCTCTGAAAGTCTTCATTATATAAAAAAAGGTTCCATTCATGTCTATTCTGAAACACCAAAGCCTCTCCAGTCTAATGGAAGTCAAGTTGAGCCTAAACTAGCGTCCTCACCTTATGCTCCCAAAATCACTCTCTGGCACTTTCTCCCTTACAAGGAGAAAAAGGAAGTCCCGTAGAAAGAAGTCATCAAAAGACTACAGCTCATAGTCAATCCCCAGCTCTTGCCGGCATAAGCGGTCGTCCGCTTTTACTTGGCAGTAGGAAGAGTCTACAGGCCTAACCCTATTACCACAGGCGTTGGAACTACTCTAAGGACTCTCCCCCCCGCCGGCAGAAGTAGGTAATCGGGTCCCCTAAGAAAGATTGTAGGGACTTCAGCAACTTCCTTTCTCTATGGGGCTACTAATGCCACTCTTGGGCGAGAGACTCCGTGGTAGAGTTGCCCTCTCTCTTCACAGAATGGCTTTAACCATCTCTTAGTTGCAAGGTGGTGGCATTCTCATCAATCAAGCGGTGCTCCAAGGCGGAAGGAGAAGCAAGGGGTTAATTGAAAGGGCTTTATCTGGCGGCTCCCTCTCCTATTCGCGATAGGGTTCTATTCTAAGCGAGATCCCAGAAAAAGTGAGGCTGCCCTCATGAGATTGAAGGATGCTATTTAGTATTTAGACAGAAGGGAGGGTCTCATACATCAGCTTTAGCGACACGCCCCATTGTGCTCTCTATTCGCATAGGCATCACCTTCAGGATATCATCCTCCATTCAGAGTGCTCTCTTCCTATTTCATTCAACAGTCAAGTAGGCCCTTGGACAACCAGTGAGAAAGGGCTTTTGGGCAAGAGATGGCGGAATCCTTGTTTTTTCGAAGGGGAATGAAAAAAGGCCAAAAGGTACATAGCTATCGATTTCTTTGTGCGTTGATCACAAGAGTTAGCGATTGGTGAGGTCTTTCCGATCAGCCTACCCACAATGAAGCCACCATGACTCAAGCGATATAGCTGCCTGGATGCGTTCCCTTTTGGAATGGGATTGATTGCAGCTTGTTTGAGATTGAGTTTCTTCGAGGACGCCTGTGCCTAGCATGGATTCTTTGAAGCGCTGCCTCCCGCATTGCTGTAGGTGCTTTCGGGCTGGGAAAGAAATCCCAGTTTGAATCCCATCCCCCGGGCTATCTCGTAAGGAAGGGAGAGTCAAAAGAATTTCAGTCAGCTATGTAGCTGTAGTAGTCAGCCTGTCAGGAAGGTTATATTAAGCAAAGCAGTAAGTTAGTGATTCATTCAAAGTCTAGCCCTGGTGCTGGTGTATGCACTTATGCTGCCTTCACTCAAAAGAAATAGAAAGCACTATCAAAGAAGCAAGGGATGAAGGAGAAGGCCTTCCGCCCAGTAGAAGAAAGCCCTTACCCAAGCAAGTTATCTTATCTATTTACGTAGGTGAATCAAGTACAAGAACATCTATAGCTTTCACGTGGCGAGCTACTAGAGTACTTCACTCCCTAACCCTACCACGCTTCCCTACTTCACTGCCTCTCCCAGTCAGCCTGCACCTGTTGCGGATTATGCTCTTTTTTTTCGTCGTTCCTCTCGTGTTTCCGTTCCTCCTTCTCGTTTTATTTCCTTTTACTTTGAAAGCGCAACAGCTAACCGGTTGCTTGGTACCAAGTGGTTGGTTGGTTAAGAATAAGAAGCAAAGAAATAACAATAACCAAGGGTGGTGGGGGGTTTAGGGTGAATAGGTTTGCATCAAGGTACGTTTTCCCAAATGTTGATGGCTTGGAGTCCCCTATCTCTGAAGAGAAGGAGAGGTATGGAGATTTAGCATATAGAGAAGAGAGGACCTACCTAGGGTACGGTGCCCGAACACGATTTCTGTCTTTCTACCAGGGCCCTCTCTTTTGGAATTTCATCCACAGAACCAAGAACTGATGGAATTGTTGATGCCACCGCACCGAGAAAGAAGAGTGGAATGAATGATTTGAAAAAGAGAGGTGGGTCTAGCCAAGGATTGAGTCCTTTTCTTTTGGATCTGCTACTCGACCCGTATTCTATTACAGGTTTGCCTAGCGCTTCCATCGATAGCTTATACCTGCGGACTTTGAAGCCAATTGCCATCCTCCTTTTTTTTAAAGCATCCCGTTTTTCGATTTCTGATTCATATGCATCTCAAGACCGACCAAGCAAGGGTTAACGTTGTGTAGTCGGAATAGAGTTGCCGGTAACCTTTGGCTAATAGCTAGCCTAAGACAAGAGGCAATAAAGCAGAGCTAGCGAAGGCAAAGCAGGAGCTTTTTAAGCGCGCTCTGAAACAAAGGAGGCAGATGCGGATACGTGAATGAAGTGAGATCTTGGAACAAGGGCAGTGGGCGTAGGGTTTGATCCTTCGCACCGAGGAAAGAGCCCCCATTTCAGGAGCGCGCGGGACTCAATCCAATTCCCACGGAGCGGTAAGCCATTCCCGAAGAAGACTTCGTGCAGTATGGAAGTTGCTACGTGGAAAAAGTCCATAGGTGAAATGAAGAAGAAGGCTCTTCTGGTCGAATAAGAGAGACTTTTGCCTCAAAGGAAGAGCGGTGGGTGGGGTAGGAATACGGGTCGAGAATAGGTTTCAAAAAAAAAGATGTACCAGGCCTTTAGAAAGGCAGGGCAGTTTAACATGGGAAGAGTACTGTACCACAAACCTCTTAATTAAAGTAGAACGTGGGTGTTCCCTTTCCTTTGCCTGCTGACCCGAAATTTACCAATACGAACTCGGGCTCGGGTTAGACTAGGCTGTGTTGCTTGATGAAAGAAGCGGATCTGGGTGGTTCAGCTGGACTCCTTGTACCAGTTTATTCCTTATATTGTACCTGTCTCTTCCTTATTCGGATGAAGGTGAGTGGCAAAGTCCGGTTCAACTAAGGAGTAGGTCGTCCTATCTGATTGAGCGGGTAATTTATAAAAGAATTTTCGCCCTAGGAGCTATTCTTTCTGAGCCAAGAGCTGTTAGCTAAGCGCTCTAGTAGCTAGGGCGGCTAGCATGCTATGAGCTTTAAGTTGTTCTTTCTCTCTATTATCCTATTTGTTATTAGTTTCATTTCCTTAGGATAATTTCTTTTCTTCTTCCTTTTCTCTTTCTTTCCTTTCTAATCTAATTCATCAAGGTTTTTTGTTAGAGTCATTGAAGGTTGTGTAGTAGTTCTGATCGGACTTGTCCTTATCCGCAGCTCCCTTTTCTTCCTCGATTTAATTCCTCTAATCTAGATATAGGCCCCGGGCCTGTAACTACTGAATCGAGGCGCCCTATTCCCCTTAATTCCTAGGAGCGAATAAGGGAGAAGGGGCCCCGGTAATACTTAATTGACGGAGCATTCCTTTGTTTCACCCGGTCATTAATCGAGTAAGCCATCTACGAATAATGGAATACTGAATATCCCAGTCCACTCTGTTCCTAGCGCCTCTTCAGAACAAAGGGGTAAAGCTGGTAATGACCCAAGTCATTCTCCGTCCGAAAGCTAAGGGGGAAGTCATTGGATTATTCGCTTTGAGATGAGAGGATGACCTTTTTCTCCTTATGTGGTTATGTGGTACTCGACCGGCTATACTTCGATTCTTTTTTTTTTTGCACTCTCTTATCAGCCTTTTTCTTTGGCGAAGGGAGCTTGAAGGGAGAAAGGCTGGTCTAGGTTCAACCACTCTCACTTACTAGGAAGAAGGACGGAGACAATCTAAGACGGAAGACATTTTAGTTTGATTTGCTTTCTTAAGCGGATCCGCTGACCCGAGTGCTTGCCTAAGCCCTTTGCATCTGTTTCCAGCATGGACCCGGGCCTGAGATTGTCATACCACTCGTAGGCAGGACCGTCGAGGGAAAGGGGAAATTGTCTCAATAGCAAAGACCCATTTGTGGCGGTGTCCCGACAAGCGGTAATGAAATGAGATAAGTGTCTTTTAGGGCCCCATCAAACATAGAAATGGTGGGATTTGGTACCCTGGTGGATAAGGAAGCGTGTAATGATATGGAGGATATGGACTGCGATAAGGCTGGATTGGTCTTGCATTCTTTGGGTTTTTTAAACTCATCCAATTCTTTTGTTTCAGTTCTGGAACCACCCATTTTTTTTTGGCTTTATGCTATATTCGGAAAGACCAGTAAGTGGTTTTGGCATATCTTATGCAATCGATTGATTCTTTCAGGTCCATTCTTCGGTAGTGCATAGGCTCCGGCTTCTTCCTCTACTATTAATCGATTCATAGAAGGGGCTGATGCCCGAACAACGAGGGTTTACGTATTCAGGTTGGTAGAACTCCTTTTATCCAGATTCATAGAAGTGAGTTAGAAGGTCCTGCCCTGTAACCAAAGACAGAGTAGAAGTCCCTTGCTGCTTCATTTATAGAGGGAGATGGGGTGGATGCGTGAACAACCACATATCACCTATGCAACCGAGCTGTTGGAATTCCTTTTCTCAATCTTGATATAATCGATTCCGAGGGGTAAGCTCCAGGTAATGTAATAAAGAGTGGCATCTTCCTTCCGAACTTTTTCACTTTTTTTTTTGCTATAGAAAAATTGCCATAGATCGAAAGTGATTCCAGGCTTAGTGCTTCCGCCTATCCGGCAGCCGTTACCAGCTGTTCACCACTCCTCCCTTCTTGCCTATTTTGCTAGCCCTCTCTAAAGTTTCATTCAAGCCCACATAAAGCAATTTTTAGAGACTTTTGACAGGTGAACCACTTCCTATTCGATTGCTTTAACAAAAGCCCTCTTACTAAATCCAATCGGCCAATATTGGATAGACCCTTGCTACAGATCAGAAGAGCGCATACCGATTTCAAAGAAAGGAAGCGATATTGGACAGGATCAGGATGCGATCGACCTTTACCTTAGCAGTGATAGAGATAGCATAGCTGTAGACAGGGGCAGGGCCCGAGACGGATTCTATATAATAATGAAGGGAATCGCTTTGATTGATTGCTTGCGACAGCTTATCGATGCTCGTTAGCGGCCTCAAACCAGAAATTGCAAAAGCGGGCCTACGAGAGAAATGAACTTTACATACTGATATCGCATACCGATGGGAAGGAAAAATTGCACCACTCCTCCTTACCTTCCGCCTGCCGTCCTTATAAAAAAGATTATCTTTTCGTTTGTTACGGTATCCCTGAACCCTAACTGGTCGAACGAATGAAGCGTGCTTCTTCTCTTTATTCCTTTTTTATTGTTACTGATTCTACTCTTTTTTCTTCTATTTCTCTTTCTTTCCATAGGTAAGCTCCGAAGGTTGTTTGTTAGAGTTCTTGCCGGAAGGCCTTTCAGGGCGCTGTTAATGAATAAGACTGAATAAGAAGGTAGTTCCTTTTTCTTGGTTGTGTGAGCGAGCGAAGTGAGCCGTTAATCGTCGAGGGAGTGGCTTCTTTCTCCTCCCCCTTCTGTCTCCCTTGTCTGCCTAAGGTGAGGGCGGGCCGCCCTCTTTTCCGCACCAATCCGTCCCCCTACATCTTTTTTAGGGTGTAGCTAAAGCGTAATTTTTTCTTTTCGGGCTTTCCTAATTTCCAATAACTATCAGCCCCTTTCCTCGCTATCTAGAGCCAAGCCTTTCTCCTTCCTATTCTCGCCTTGCCTAAAGAACCTCTTTTGGGGCATAAAAGCCTGATTTTAGCCTTCCCCTATTATGGCCCGATCTCAACAAGCTTCTGCTCTGCGACTTGCTTTGCTTAAGCTTAAGCCAACCTATCTATAGTGTCCTTTGGGAAAGAAGACTGATTTTTGATCAGTTCAGTATAGGGGGGAAAGACTCGGTACTTGCTATAGCTCTTGTTTACTGGCTCCCTAGCTACCGTCTTAGTTGTATTAGTTAATGGCTCCAACCCTTCTTGCTTGACCCAAACCTTCGAACTGCAACAGATGCAGCAGGAGCTAAAAACAACTTACTACTTGAACTCGCTACTAACACTTGGCGTTTAGCAGCAAACAACTACAAGATAATAGGGCCACAGTAACAGTAAGGGAAGCTGAAACCGTAGCTTCACTCCTACTCTCTTACTTAAAGAGCTTACACGAAAGCTGCTGAAGGGCTGGTGCCATTCTAGTCTACTAATCGAGTCCGTTCAATCGGTGTAGCTAAGCGAGTAAGTCCGTAACGAATAGAAGAGTAAGCCAGTAAGCCGGTAACGAATCCAACAAGGAAGCTTTCAGCTAAGCCCCGTTTAGTTGATTCCCCCTCTGTCTCAAGGCGGATGAGTCCGTAATAGTCTTCCTTCTTTTTCCGAAGGTTGTTATCGAGGTGGTTGTTGCAGCTCTTTCTGCTGTTGCCCTTTTCTTCTTTTTTTGCTGCTCCTAACTCTAGTATAGGGGTTTTCGGGAATACGTCCTATGGCAAGGAGCTCTTTTTCTGTTCCTTCATCTGCTGTTTTAGTCCCCCCCTTTCTTAGTATTCCAAGCCAAGTGGTTTCTTCTCAAGGTATCCGGGTCGGCCGGGTGCCGGATCGGGGTTCCATGTTCTCCCCCCTGGCAGCTGCCGAAGCGAGGGTCTTTTTGCCCTATCGTCTAAGGCTTCTGCGGGGAACCAATCTGATCCGTAAATAGATCTCCTGCTAGGTTGGCCTTACCTGCTTTCCAGCTTGCCTTTTCCTCCCCGCAATGAGAACTTCCCTTTCGCCTTTTTCACTTGAAATGAGAACTTCTTTTTCCCCCGTCATCTAAAGGGTTCGCTTCCCTCTCCTCCCCTGTAATGGCAGCAGCCAATCGGTAGTTTAGACCCTATCATTAGGGATTGCTCCACTTCAACCTTACCAACCCCTGTGATCGCTGCTGAAGATCTTTCTGAATCTAAGCAAGCACTCCTGCCTTCCACAGCTCTTAACATGGAATGTGCTCGCTGTTGTAAGCGATTTTCCCGGAGTTGTAGCTTTTAGCTGTTAGCTTTTATCTCCTGCCAACCTTTTCTTTGAGAACCACAAGTCCAAAGCGAGTTTCCGTACCCTGCGTTTAGTCGGCTCCTCTTTATCTTTAGTCTTAGACTTTGTCGCTGATTCGTCCGCTATATAAGTTTTCGGTGTCCGGAGACTCTTTGTTTAGGTTCCTTCATATCGCTTCTTTGTTTCTTTTTCTGTTTGTTTCGGGCGAAGTGAGCCGGGGATCGGCGAGTGAGGGCAGCGTCAATCGGTGTAGCTAATGCCGTAGTGAGTGACCAAGGGGAACGCTCGGAGTGAGGTAAGTCTTCCATGATTGGAAGGCTAGGGAATGAGCGTAGTGAGTTAGCAAGTGCAGACAGCCCTAAATGAAATGGTCGATCGAGCGCGGCGTCTCTTCTTTGTTTCCTTTGTTGTTTGTTTGCGGCTCTCCTAGTATTAGGTTTGTCGGAGTTTCGTCCGCTTGTAGCTGATCCGATGTCGGTACTTCGTCTTGTGAGTTTCTTTTTTTTCTTTGTTTAATGTGAGCCGTGAAGCTCGCCGAGGTGGGTGAGCGAGTGTCGTGTGTAACCTTAGTGTGCCCTAAGGTTGTTTGTAAGGTAGCTCGCTTGTTTCCTTCTTTCGTATTCCGTCTTAGTAGGAACTCCCCTAGTAGCTTCTATTCCCCCTACCCAGTAAGTCTTCCTTTACTGTTAGCTCCTTATCTAAGGCTAAGGGGTAAGCCCCTGTAACTACTAACAAGAGAAGGTCGCTGCTGATGTCCCCCACCCACCCATTAATGAAGAAGTGGGCTCCTTCTGACCAACATCCATTCTCAAAGATGGAAGTGTTGAAAGTCCTATTAGGACCTCCAATAGCCGAAGAGTTGAGTTCCTTCTATACAGATGCAGTTTCGTTTCCTGCTGCTTTAGTTAGGTCGTCTGTAACTCCCGACTGAGTTCATTATGTACGCTGTCCCTTATCAGTACCACCCCATCGATGACATGCCTTGATTGTTCCCTTTCGTTCCCAGGCACACGCGCTGGATGCGGACATTGAATGTCCTCACCGATCAACCGCTCATGAATGAACACCAAACAACCACGCTTTTGACTGGTCCCTTATGAAATGACTTTTCTCGATCAAAATGGCAGGAATTGGGTCCTGACATGTGCCTACTGAAATACCTAGAAAGCATTCCTTCACTTTCCTTATAAGGGGCGCTGCCTGATTTGCATGAATGCCGAACCCCAATAAATGAGTATTGGTTCACGTCTTAATCATCCCATTGTTTTCAAATAGACATGACATATTGGCTTTCTCCGAGGCCATAAGAAGGTAGTTGCTTAGGGACCATACAAGTAGCGAATAAGGGAGTTGCTGTTGCCGCTCATACAGGAGGGCGGATGTAACTAATGAATAGAGAAGGGGGTATCCCTGTGTCCCCCAACTGTTAGCAAAGATGGACCCGTACCAACTTCAATAGTCTCGGATATGCCCCCTAAGCTGTAACCACTGCGTGAAGGCCTTTTTCAAGTAAACAGTCAACAAGTAAGTCGGCTGTTTCCGGCCGAAAGCTACATCGCAGTAATGAATACAACCAATTAAGTCGGTAGCACCTAGAGCGTCGAAGCCTTTAAGGTAAGGAAGGGGGGGCGTTCGTCAGTGCTTTACTACTCCAGAAGTCCTCTCTATCGGGTTCACGCTCGAAGCATACTGAAATGTATTGAAAATTGCCTTTTATGTGGGACTACCAGCCAGGTGAGCCAGACGCACGTGAATCGTCGAGTAAGGTTCCGACCTACATTGACCATTTCGCCTGGACCGGAAGAGGCATCTATGAATTGACTGCCATAACGTAAGAACCTACTAAAAGATTGAAGCATCATGGAGAGGGAGTTAGGCACTACCTAGCCCTACGCCCCTTTTCCTGTAGTCGTCAGCTCGTTCTTGACAGATCCTTTCGGGTGTTCATAATCTGGAGTAAAAGGATTCGAACCTTTGCATGCCGGTACCAAAAACCGATGCCTTACCACTTGGCTATACTCCATACGGCCTGTTTTGGACGATAGAAGGGAGAGAGGGGGAAAGGAGAAGGAGGGCTCGAAGAACGAGCCGTGCAAGAACGCGGGGATATAGCAAGTAAGCAGCGACGGTTCTCCCTTTAGGACCGACTACAACAAGCTCGCGACTCTAATAGAATAGAAACAAAGGGTGACGCTCTCTGCTCTATTTGCTTGCAATGCTATACCTATCAAAGTTGGCGAACGCTTCTTGTTCTCGCCCAGCCGTTTCTTTTTATTATTATTTAATAATAACCTAGACTAAAGAAGAAGCTCCTGAATCAGCGCAGGGCCAAATAAGCAGCAGGAGAACTTGACTAACCTGCCGCCGGTGACTTTAAGAAAGAGGGTCCGGGTCCAATTTCTAATGAAGCGAAGGTCCCCCGTCACTCCCTATTCTCTCTTAAAGCTAGCTCCGCGAGAGGTTAAGAACTATTGACTGTAAACCATAGCAGTTACACTCACTCAATGGAAATGTTCGCCTTTGGAATGAAGATGGATGAGCAGGCACTCACGCCTGGACCTGATGAAGGGAAAGATGTCACCGGTCACTATACTGGGGGGGCGAGACATGACCGCGACTTAAGATTCAAGTACCGTTGAAAAGACTAAAGGAACGGGGGGAATGACTACCTGTAATAAAGCACAGGCTAATACGAGCCGACCAGAATAAGCGACGGCTTATATTACCAGATCCTGGACACAATCTTCCTAGAGATGGAGAGCCCCTTGCCTCGCCTTTTCTAGGTTGGGTCGATTTTTCATTTACCAATGAATTGGATCCGCCCCGATCAATAACAATAATGGGCTAGAAGAAAGGTTCTGTGACATGGACGCCCAACTCGATCGGTCGGTTGGCCCACCTAACAGATGATGAGATTCTCGTTGATCGAATTTTGAAAACTCTTTCTCACTATTAAGAACAGTAGAGCTTTCGATCAAGATGTTCTCGCCTCCCCCGTTTGGGCTCTCGCTCGAATCGGAACCTTTATGCGTTGGTAGGCTTTCGACGTGATCTAATAGCCTACCTATCAGGCGCCAATAAAAGAGAAAGTTTTCGCATGGGCTTCTCATCTGATGCAGAACTGATTTCATAACCACCATCCATCACCAATCACATTCCACATCCCACTTCAAACTTTTCGATTCCTCGGGCCTCTAGAAAGGCATTCCAGCTTCAGAGGCAGGTGAGCCGGGTCAGGAAGGAGTGTCGACTGCTGGGATGGGATCGGATCCTATTCGAAGCACTCCACCACGAATAAGAGTCTTTGGGTTGGATAGGCAGTAGAGATAGGAGTTCCTATCTATAGGGCGGGCTTTCAAGACAGAGATGCACTACTCCATCTGGAAAGGGCTTTTCCAGAAGGGAGTAGAGAAATCAATAGAAAAAATCCCTTCCCGGCCGGCGGGACTCTACGTCTGGGTCTTATTCCATCTCAAACTCGGATTAGGAAGAGTGCCCTTGAACTAAAGATCAATCATAATAAACAATACAAGAAAAGAAATGGATTCTCCTGCCGGCGAGAAGGGGGGAGATAGGGAAGAGGAGATTAAGGATAGATATTCACTCCACTCCATAGATAGTGAACACAGATTTTTTTTTCTCCTTTCGGGTCCGCGCTGGTGGGTTTTCCTTCCATTCTCCCTCTTCTTCCGCTCCGGAATAAGGAACCTTAGAATTCACCCTACCTGTCGATGAAAAAATGGGATTTTATAGGACCACTAGCTAGCGGATTAGTTATGGAATGTCCTACTCCTGCCTGAGCTTTCCGATCAACTAATCCCCTATTTCAGGGACATCTCTGTGTTAGGTAGGGCCAGGGATCTCTGATTAGTCGAATGAGCATGAGCCCATCCCTCTGGCCTATCATTTATTGGTCGATCCGGCGCTCCTGTATCTCCTGCGTTGCGTCTCCATGGGAGCCCTTCATACAAGTTTGCTGATAGGAGCCCCTCTAGTCGAATCAATAAAAAATAGAAGTTTAGGCTCGTCAATCGACGATCTACTGTTCCCTCTTCTCTTAGTTGCAGATGCCCATGCTTTGATTCGAGAGCCCTAGCCAGTGATGAATCCCCAGTAAGATCGGAGTATGGAATTCCTCCTCCCTTCAGTCCAGTTTGAACCCGTCCCAGCAACCTGCGCGGAGAAGACAAAGAAGTTGGGAGTCTATGCCTTGAATGAATCAGTAACAACGGATTAGTGGAATGAGGGATCAAGAGACGGATAGGGGGGGAAGGGCCTATCAATCATTGGTGGACCCTCCCTTGAACGGTCACGTAGCTCGTGACTGAGTTGTTTAGGTTCTTGAATTCCATCTCTAGTTGGGGTTTCGGTTCGAAGGTTAGAAAATGTGGTGCGGGTTCATCTCTCTCGACCAGTTCAGGTTCAAAGGAAAGGGTGATCAGCGGGACCCAGACTTTAGATCTCTTCTCTATGGTGGGAGGGTTTTTTCGTATCATGTTGGGGAGGCCAGGGGAGACGGATTGGATCGAGAGGCCTATGCCTCTTCTTTATCGATAGAATTCCCATCATTTGCAGTCTCCGGCGAAGAAGACAAGGGCGAGGCCCCGAACAATTTCATTGCCGTGACCTCCATCCGTCATTAGTAATCGTGATCCGCTTTTCCTATTCACTAGTACACTGCGCGCTACAACTAGCAGCCCCTTTACTAGTAAGGGAAAACGCTAGCGCGCAACGGCTGAAAAGCCAGCAACTTGTTAGGAGTAGGTTCCAACCTTTCTTATTATTAGTAAGAAAGGCGCGACGGCCCCCTACCCCTAGGGGCTGCTTGCTGCTCGACTCTATCTCTAAAGGAAAGGGGCTTATGCACTGCTGCCTACTCCACTCGTTATCACTAAACGACGAAGCCAAGAGCGGAAGGAGGGACTTGAACCCTCAACCTCAGCCTTGGCAAGGCTATGCTCTACCATTAAGCTATTTCCGCCAGCTACGGTAGTGGCGAAGCACTACTGAGCAATTCACGTATCACTTGATACAGACGACTTCTGTTTTTCCGCCGGACCACACTCCATACCCCCGATCGAGCTACGAGCACGAGTAGGTAGGCGGCTAGGGCTGGGAAGGTTCCAGCCTTCTTTTTTTTTGCTTCGCGTCAGATGAGATGATGATTAGTGGGTCAGGTCCAGCGTGTGCTCTTGATCACAATCACTAAAGGGGCGGGCTGGCGGGGCTGCCTTTTCAATCAATCTCCGGCCGCCGCTATTGGTGCGAGTTGTAAGGAGTCTTGGTCTCGAGTCGAGCTGGAGCGTCATTTCATTCTCGTAACGGGAGTGAGTGCACCGCAAGACCAGACAAGTTACTCCTTCGCCTCGCAGCGGCGGTATCTGTCGTCCATCCTAAGACGGCTCCTCTTATTCTAAGATAATCCAAGCAGCAGCTCCACAAGTCGGAAACAGTCGATTTCTGAGCCATTCGTTCTCCCCTCTCGGTTGGCCTTTGCCAGCCACTAGAGCAAGTAAGAGAACCTACAGTGAATGAACTTAAAGATAAAGAACCGCAGATTTGGATCGGATTGTACACCTTTGTGTCTGGCTATGTATATGGATGTTCATAAAGATATGACGGGACATCGCTCTCCTTTCTTTTTTTTTTTTTGCTTATAGTTGTCATAGATCTCTCTAAAATCGTCGGGGCAGTCCTTGACTTTCGCAATCCAGTCACGCAGTTCTGCGATCTCTATGTCGGGGGTGCATTTCAAGCTCAAGCCCCATTATATAGAGCGCAGTTTCGCACCTTAGTGCGTCGGGCTGATTTGCCACCGCGGGAGCCCCATATCACAATGGAGTTTCAACTGTCTTGAAATCAGGGAATGAAGTTCCTTGAGCATAGCTCCGCCCCTCTTGTTCGAGTAAGGGTTTCTATGCCTAAACACAGGGCTAGATCCGGGTGAAAAAGAAGAAGCCCAATATCAGTAAGAATAGCGGCTGCCCCCCTTTCCTGTTGGAAAGGAAAAAGGGCGCCAGGGCCCTTTTAAATGACGAACCCCACAGATGATAGGCCAGGGCAAGGGCGGCATATCGACGGAGATTAGGATCAGCTTGGATGAATAAAAGAAGAATTGGTAGAAATTCTCATAGGTGAAGCAAACCCATTTTCAGACAAATAAGATAAAAAAACGAAACTATAGTAGATAGGAAAGCCCCGGAGATTCTATGGAAAATGGAAAACGTCGAAGTAAGCTGGGGTTAATGCAAGAAGACACTTCGAAGGAACGTCTCGACTAGGGGTTCGGTCCCCTATAACTGTATCCCTTCCTTTTTAGACTAGCTCTAAATACAATAAAGAAAAGTCGGTCGGACAGACAATTACATATATAAGCAAAATCTCGCTGTGAGCGCTACCTAAGCACTGTTGAAGGCACTCAGAGAAGAGTGGAAATAGTTCTAGATAGGAGAGGGCTTCTCACTAAGACTTTCGACTCACTGCCAAAAGCTCCTTCTTGTGCGCTAACGCTGGAAGGGATGGTTTTGGGTGGGATGGGAGAGAGACCACTGGAAGACTTAGTCGTTTAGATAGAGATAAGAGAGCTATACATAAAGAATATTGAACTCCCCAGGCGTTCACTAAATGCATTTCGCTTACAGTCACTAGGAAGGGGTTCTAGTAACGAAAGATTCCTTCTATAGGTAGGTAGGCCACATTTCTCATATTCATTTCAGTGCTTTAAGCTCTAAATCTATCTGTAGCAACATTGATCGCATCTCTAGGGATTTGACCTCATCTGCTCGTTCATAGGGGAGGTTGATCATATATCACCAGAATTTCCGGATGAAAATCTATTCTCAATAGAGAGAGACCTGTCGTAGCGAATGTATTTTGATGGGGCTGCAAATCTGAAGGGATATGGAATATGGGTCTTGTTGGTTAGCCCCGATGATCTGCACATTCCTATCTCAATTAAGCTGAACTTCGAAACTACCAACAATGTCGCCGAATACGAGGCTTGCATTCTGGGCTTACAGGCAGCTTTGGAGATAGAGATAAGATCATAGTCTATGGTGATTCTTCCCTCATAATCAACCAGGGGAAGGTGAAAAGCGAAAAGTTAGCTCGTTAACAAGCATGCCTGGAAAAGCTAGCTGAGGGATTTGAACAGGTCAGCTTTACCTACCAGAGACGACAATCCGTTTTTAGATGCTCTAGCCAAGATGGCCTTCATGGTTCGAATTAGACTGAAATTGCACATGGGCATCACGCAGCGTGATGAGCCCGCTTATTGCAAAGCCATTGAAATACGGGCCGAAGTATAGATTCCCTGGTTCACAGACATCGAGAACTATATCTTAAAGAACGAGTACCCGCCCGATGCGGATTCAAGGACTTTTGCAGGCCATTTCAGGAGTTCACCTTCCCTTCTCGTTCGATTCCACACCGGATTCACTATCTTCTGAATCATGCCCTTCCTTCTCGTGAGAGTTGATCTTCGAGTTAGAGTGTCTTCTGTCCGATTCAGGCTGATTGGATCACTGAACTTGGTTCACTAAAGAAAGAATCTGCTTTCTCTAGGAAAGGAAGTTTCCATGCCATTCGTCTAGCTCCCCCCGGATTCGGAGCATCAAAGCAAAGAGTCGATTCTCTAAGAAAAATAGCTTATCCCCTTTATCCTTACCTGAATGGAAAACCAAGGCTGAATTTCATGCTTTCAAGCACAGTTTAATAATAATGGGGATGAGTGCTATCTTAATAGTTTATTTTATAAAGGTTGCTTCTAAGAGAAAGAGATAAAGCTAGTCTTTTTATATAGTGTGTGAAATTGAAAGCAAAGCGCCTATTTTCTAGTTCCAATCAATATCAATCGGCCGTTCACGTCAGGGTCCGAAGGAGGCTTGTACTTTTCTTTTTTTATTCCCTTCCGTCATTCCTTAAGTCCCATAGGTTTGATCCTGTAGAATCTGACCCACTTTCTCATTGAGCGAAGGGTACGAAATAAATCAGATTGATTTTTCGATCAAAAGTA
>Ga0325403_1001144_pt1 | contig 21508 bp, 23 predicted proteins | sample PopdelMetagenome_19_FD_205665 | JGI IMG/M metagenome (GOLD analysis project Ga0325403, IMG submission 205665) | Populus deltoides microbial communities from Bellville, Georgia, United States - Xylem-PdKOR-R4 | ecosystem: Host-associated > Plants > Phyllosphere > Stem > Wood/Secondary xylem... | reverse complement strand
TTCCATCTTTGTTGCCGGTGAAGGAGATAGGCAGATAGTTACCATTGTTGTTGTGCTGTTGCTGCTCGACTGTTGGGGTAGAGGCAAATCAAGCGTCCTTGAAAGGGAAGAGAAGCAGAGAGAGAGGTAGGCTAGGGTTTTAAGACCCTTCGGTAAAAACACACGTTTGGGCCGGGATCTTTTGTTCATCAACGGCGTCGTTTCCGGAAGTTTATTGTTTGACAAAATGACCCTGGAAACATAATGTCGTTTAACACGTGGCAGATTAAACGACAAAAATCCTTGTGAATTCAGACTTTTATAGAGGATAGGAGAGAAGATTCTCCTCATCTTTCTTGCCTTCCGCTTATATGGTCCGGAACTTGCTTCAGCAGAGAGCAGAGCAGAGCAGAAGAGTGAAGATGGCGAGCAGTAACAGAGCGAAGAGAAAAACATTGATGGTAGTTGGAGCTGATGGAGCGGCCATTATGTCACGTATTGCAACTAAAGTATATGGCAGGAGACATATAACAAGAGATGATACAGACTGGGGCATTTTGAAATTATGATTGTTGCTGGAATACAAAACACAATGTTTTGTAGGATTTCACCTAGACATTAAAAACACGCCGTTTAACTCTTTTTAGTGTTGTCAAGGAAGACGTGTAATAATGCTAGCGACTCTTGTAATTCTAGGGCAATCAATTACTGTATGAATATATTAGTTGTAATAGAATAAGTAAAGCAAAGAGAAAAAAAAATATAATGAGGAGAGAGAGAGAGAGATTTTCGGGTGAATCCTTTCATTTCTATCCACTTTTCTTCTTTTTTTCTTGTTCTATTCTTATTGTCTAATTTCATAAGCTATGTGTTGAAAAAATCAATTTCTCACTGGATTCTTTAACGGTTGGTAACATTTCTATTTTGATTATAACAAATGGTATCAGAGCAAACCTTCCTTAAACCAGGAACATGGCACAAGACACAATAATAGCTGAGAAGATTTCATTAACTCGACAAAAAAGGAAGTCAACCAAAAGTATGATCAACTAATAACACTCATGAAGAAACAAGGCCAAAAGTTGGACCATACCACTAACAATTATGGAGCTCAGATTAGGGACATAAAGAATATGATCAATAGCTTGACACAACAAATAGAGTTTGTCATGCAAAGGTTCCCTCACCAATGAAGGGAGACCATCTGCTTATAACATACATAAACCCAAACATCTTTTTCCAATGTTTGAGGGGGAATATGTGCATAGGTCGTTGTGTAAATGCAACCAATATTTTGAGATCAAGGACATTGATGATTCAGATAAACTGAAATTTGCTTCTTATTACTAAAATGGCATAGCCTTTTATTGACACCAGAATTTTATGAAAAGCCTAGGTAATCAGAAGGTGAGTTGAGAGGAGTATGTAGAAGCCTTTTGCTACAAATTTGAGGGGGGGAAACCCTTTGGAGGAACTAATAGATTTGAAACAAGTGGGAGATTTAGAGAGTTATATTCATGACTTTGATATTTTATGGAATAAAGCTGGTATTAGAAAGAGACAAGCCTTAGTCATCTTTGTAGGGGATTTTGAAGTGGAAATAAAAAACACTGTGAAAATGTTTGAACCTAAAGATCTTATACAAGCCTATAATCTTGCTAGATTTCAAGCATATACCTTCTCACACCATTCAACCTAAAAGCATTCAGCAATCAAACTCTATCAAAAATAACTTTACAACAGCAACTAACTTACCTAAAACAATCCCTTTCAATTGACCTAATAACAATGCTGAAAACTCATTCAACAAAAACCTTATTAAACTTACCAAATCTATTAAAAACCAGGAATTTGAAGAACATAGGCTAAAGGAATTATGTTTTTGGAGTAATGAGAAATTTATACCTAGTCATAAATGCAGGAATAAAAAGTTGTATTGCATGAGTATTCTAAAGGAGGAGGAAGAGGCTGTAGGAGAGGAGATTCAAGAAGAAGGGTGTCCTATTGAAGAATTCATACCTCATATTTCATTGAATGCTTTAGAAGGAACCGTGAGGTTCAACACTATGAAGGTCACTAGGAAGATAGAAAAACAAACCCTTCATAAAGTGGACTCTAGGAGTACTCACAACTTCCTTATCTCCTCTCTAGCTCTTAGGCTACAATGTGAGTTAACTACCATAAATCCCATAACTATACAAGTTGTAAATGAGGGAAAAATGGTATACAAGTCAATCTGTAAGGGCCTCAAATGGACAGTATAGGGGGTGGGCTTCGAAGCAAATGTTTTCATAATAGATTTAAGTAATTATGACATGGTGCTAGGCATCTAATGATTATATATACTAGAGGACATTTTATACAACTACAAGCATTTTTGGATGTTGTTTAATTGACAAGGCCAGAGAGTATTAGTTAGAGGGAGAATCCAATCAAATTTTAAGCTATTAAGCTTCAGCAACTAAACTATTTATTGGGAAATCATAAGGATGTGGCAGAATTCCATTTATGCAGTTTAAGAATCCAGGAAGAGGATGACCATTCTCTTAGTTCTCTGACAATTAAACTGCCTTCTTATCACAGTAGTGATACTACATTAACATCATTGCTAGAGAATTACCAGGACATATTTAAAAAGTCTCAAGGACTACCCTTCTCAGGGGTCATGATCATGTTATTCCCTTAAAGAAAGGGAGCCAAACAGTAAATTTGCGACCCGTACTTGGGGTTGCAGAAGGATGTTTTAGAAAAACAAATTGGTAGAAAAAATGTTGGGAACAAAAATTATAAGGCCTAGCAACAATCCTTTTGCCTCTCTAGTAGTGCTGGTTAAGAAAAAATATTATACTTGGAGGTTATGTGTGGATTATAAGGCCTTGAACAAACTCACCATCAAGGACAAATATCATATTCCTGTGGTAAAAGAGTTACTAGAAGAATTAGTGGGATCAACTATCTTTTCAAAAATCAATCTTATATCTAGATATCACCATATTAGAATGGTTTCTAGAGAGGAATTCAAAATAGTTTCAAAACATACAATAGCCACTATGAGTTCTTGATCATGTCATTTGGGCTAACCACTGCCCTAACTACTTTTTAGAGTTAGATGAATGAGGTTTTTAGAGAACACCTCAAGAAATTCATCCTGGTGTTCTTTGATGATATTTTAGTGCACATCAAGACATCTACAAATCATTATGAACACTTAAATATAAATTTTGAATTGTTGAGAGCACATAAGTTGGTTGCTAAGGCAAGTAAATATAGCTTTTGCAGCGAACAAGTAGAATACTTAAGTCACATTATATCTGAATATGGATTTGCTACTGACCCTAATAAAATCAAAGCTATACTCAATTGGCCACTACCTAGGAACTTCAGGCAAATGAGAGGATTTTTAGGGCTTACAAGCTACTATAAAAGATTTGTTAAAGGGTACGGTTCCATTTGTAAACCTTTGACACAACTATTGAAAAATGATGTTTTTGTATGAGATTATGAAGCTACCAAAGCATTCAACTTGCTCAAAGAATTGATGACTAAGCTTTTGGTCTTATCTCTACTAGACTAGAATAAATTGTTCATTGTAGAGACAGAAGTGTCCATGATGAGGGTGGGAGTAGTACTTATACAGGATGAACATTTTATTACCTATACAGCAAATCTCTAGGCCCTAAATAACAAGCAATGTTTATTTATGAAAAAAAATGTTGGCTATCATGCATGCAGTCACCAAGTACAAGCATTACTTGTAGGGAAAACATTTTAAGATTCACACAAATCACGTGAGTCTTAAATATCTTTTGGATCAAAAAATAATTACTCTTATGTAACATTAGTGGTTAGTTAAATTGATGAGGTATGATTATGAGATAGAATATAGGAGGGGAAAGGAAAATACAATAGCAAATGCCCTCTCAAGAACGTCTAGTCAGGAACTCTACACAATAGTTGTCTCCCCAGTCTCTTTTAATATCATGAATGAGATTAAAAAGTCTTAGGAAAAAGATCCATATATACAAACCATCATTCAGGACCTACAAGCTACTCTAGGGTTATACCCTCATTACACATGGGTTAATGGACATCTGAACATGAAGGGTAAGATTGTTATAGGACATGATTTAGAACTACAAGTTAGGTTGATTTCATTATATCATAGCTCAACTGTGGGAGGACATTCAGGAATTACAGCTACTACGAAGAGAGTAAAGGAGTTTGTTCTATTGAAAAAGGCAACAAAAGCATATTCCTTAGTTTGTTAAAGAATGCACTATTTGCCAGAAGAACAAACACGAAAACATGGTCACTCTTGAGCTACTACAAGCCCTTCCCATTCCCTATACTCCCTTCATTGACATTAGCATGAATTTTGTAGAAGGGCTACCTAAATCTAAAAGGAAAGATGTTATTATGGTAGTAGTAGATCGCTTCAACAAATACACTCACTTCATAAGCCTAAACCACATGTATTTAGCCCCTATTATTGCTAAGTTATTCATAGACAATTTGTACAAACTATATGGCCTCCCAGTATCAATAGTTAGTGACAGGCATCCAGTGTTTTTTAGCAAAATTTAGAAGGAAATGTTCAGTATTTAAGGGGTTAATTTGCTCTACTCATTTGCTGACCACCCTCAAACCGATAGCCAAACAGAGATAGTTGATAAATGCATTGAAAACTATCTCAAATGTATGACTGAGGACAACCCAAACTAATGGGAAAAATAGCTATCATTGGTAGAATTGTGGTATAATACAAACTTTCATTCTTCTACCTAGCTAACACCCTATGAGGTATTGTATGGTTTCCTCTTCCTATACATGTTCACTATTTTCCTAAAGACTCTATAGTGGAATCTGTTGATGATGTGCTGACAAGAAGGGAAGAGATGATTAAACAAATCAAGATCTATTTTTGAACTGCACAAAACAGGATGGCTCAACTTGTCAATAAAAAGAGAAGTGAAATGAGTTTTTCTATCAAGGACTATGTATATATTAAGCTACAACAATACAAACAACAATCATTGGTTCGTAGATCAGCACAAAAATTATTAGCTAAGTTTTTTGGAACTTACTTGTTGATAAACAAGATCGAAAATATGACATACAAGCTGGAACTCCCACCTTTCTTTGCCATCTACCCAATATTCCATGTCTCCCAACTTAAAAGGCACATAGGGAGCCGACTAGTGCAAAGTACTCTACCAAATCTACCTCATGCTTCTAACCTGCAACCACAAGCAATATTGGATAAAAAAATTACAAAGAAAAAAAAATCAAGTTGTTACCCAAGTGTTAATTCATTAGAAGGGACTCTCACTTGCAGATACTACTTGAGAAATTACTGAGGAAATGGCATTGTGTTTATCTCAATTCAACCTTAAAGACAAGAAGGTTGTGATAGGGGAAGAATTGTCACATATTGCAATTATAAGTATGGTAGGAGACAAAGAACAAGAGATGATAAAAGCTGAGACATTTTAAAATTATGACCCTTGCTGGAATAAAAAAAAACACAATGTTTTGTTAGATTCCACTTAGGCATAAAAAAATGCACCATTTAACTTTCCTGTTTTTTAGTGTTGTTGAGGAACACATATAATAATGTTAGCCACTCCTATAGTTCTAGGGTAATCAATTATTGTATGCATATATTGGTTGTAACAGAATATAAAAAGCAAAGTGAAAAAATATAATGAGTAAATGAAGAGAAAGAGATTCAGGTGAATCTCTCCATTTCTATCCACTTTTTTTCCTTTTTTCTTCTTCTTTTTGTTCTATCCATGTTGCCTGATTTCATCAACTATTTGTTGAATAAAAAGATTCTTATTGGATTCTTTAATTATTGGTAACATTTCTATTTCAATAATAACATGTTACAATAATCAACAACCCACTTCTCAATTTACTTTCTATTGATGGTATGTGTGGTATCCAATACATCTATTCACCAAATATATAATGTTTCAAAAAGAATTAACAGGTTTCTTATGTAGATTATTTTGTTTCGGTGCTGTTAAGATTTTCATGATGCGTTTGTTATCTTCACTTAATTTGGCAAGAAATGTTTATTATTAATAAAATTATCCAATCTGCTGTTAAAGATAGATAGATTATAGGGTTTTTTCCTTTGCAAAACTGTCATGAGATAGACAGATTCTTTTCTTTAAAGTATTGAAGTAATATGATTAGATATAAATTTTTGTCAAAGTTATCTATTATATTAACATTACTATATCTATAACGTTATAGTTCATTATACAAAGCCATTAGGGTTAGCTATCTTTTCTTATATATAAAAAGAAAAAACTTGTAGGCTTATCGTGGTGAACTTGCAGCTGTTGGTAAATCTTTTAATTTCAACCTTTATCTATTCAAAAAATTGGTATCCCTTACTGAATTGTACTCCTTACTTTTAAGCCACGAGTTTAACATTAGCAACACTTTTCAGCATCTTTTTATTCAACAAGATAGTGATGTTGAGACCTTTTATCGAGCAACGTACCTTGCCTGATCCATTGCACCACAACAAAATCTAGGACAATCTCCCTCTTGCTATAGTGGTGAGTGTCGCCACTCTAGTAATATTTTCTTTGGTGATTGTGGAGTTTAATCATCATGGTAGAGGTCCAGCCACAATACTTATCATTATTTTGGATCATGATAGCCTTGAAATTAGTCCAACTCGCAATCATGTTCATGGTTTTAATTATATGGTAATTGGGATCATCTGGCCACTTCCTACTCTCTTTAGATCAACAATAGAGGCATATTACATGAACATTATACGTGTTGCAAAGGAAAAAACCGATGTTGATGCTAAAATGATCCAAACAATATGAGATGTTGTACAACCAATAATTAAAGACAATACCTCAGTAGAGAGAGAGGCAATTAATGTGCTCATAAGTAGTTGATCATATTGTAACCACATGGTATAGGTTGGATTGACTTCTATGGTGTTATTAGTGATGATGGTTTCAGTAGGTTAGCCATCATGCCTTTCCATCTATAAATTTAAATAATCCTAGGCCAATTAAGAAAGGTTGAACATGAGCTTTCCAAAAGATATAGTTCTTGTTTCTAACTTTCAAATAAAGATAATGGTGAGCTTGTTAAAGGTTGCATCTGCCAACTCATTAGGGTTGATAGAGTTAAGACCGACACCATTAGGATTGATAAAGGGTGGCGGTGCTAAAAAGGGACTTTTCATGGGTTGTAATATGGAGAGCATGTTTTCTAAACTTTCCATGTGTGCAATTATGCAATAGGCTCAAAATAGTAGTTGTATAATGAATTGAAGAAAAGAAATAATAATAAAAAAGATTGTTGTTGTAAATCGGTTCTATTTTAATACAAAGATTAACAATTCAAAGGTTTTAGAAATCTGGCTCTGATACCATAATATAAAAGGAAAGAAAACTAATGAAGAGAAGGAGAAAAAAAAAATTTCTTATAATTCATTATGTACATGTGTTTTATATATATATATATATATATATATATATATAGAGAGAGAGAGAGAGAGAGAGAGAGAGAGAGAGCTATCTTTAATGGACTTTGTATAATGGACCATGATATAATAGAAATAGTAATGTTAATACAATAGATAACTGGACCTAGAGTCATGTTGCTTCCATATGAAGTGTGTTGTAGTTTAGACCTGATCTAACTTAGATTGGATGTTTTTGAAATTTGTTTTTCTTTTGATTCATGCTTTCTAGCAGGGATTGACTCATGTTATTCATTTTTTTATAATGGAAATGGATTCGTTCCTAAAGGAAAAAAAAAAACATGAAACTTCACTTCAAATAGTTGATAGTTGGTTCATTACTAACCTTTTCTTGCTTTTTTAGGAAATTTAACAAAATATGTTCTACAAAATATGCAAGGAAACAAATTTCATAAACTTTGGTTTCATTAAGATTCTACTTTTCAGAACGCATAAATTACTTTTAGGCAAAAACATCAGATAATTTTGACTCTAGTACCCTCTTGTTACTCTGAGCTATATGTTTATAGCGTGGGCCAGTAAGCTAGTGGCATGAATTTTTCTTAATCTATTACACATAGCTTTGGCTATTTGACACTTGGTAGTTTTGGTTACATCTCACTTTTTATTTCAGTTAAAGAGAACACCGAGGAAGCTTTGCAAAGAGATGATGTAAAAGCAAAAGTTATTACTGGTAGAATCAAATAAATCATAATATGTGTTGTTGTCTGGATGACATTGCTAATAAGTGCGACTATTATCTTGAGTTTTTGAGGAGGTTCAAATGGCAAGTTCTCATGAGGCTTTGATGTCACAACGAAAAGGTTGGATTACACTTTTAAATGTCTTATTTCAATAGCTTTGAAACCACCATAAGATGAATTACAATCAGTATATGTGAAAGTGCATATAGCTCAATAGTTTGTAGGTATAAATTTGCTTTCTCAAATATTAGCTTGAATATTGTTGTAGTGGAGCAAGAAAAGATAGGCTTTTTTTTTAATAGATATCATCATAAAAACCTTTAAAGGTACTTCAACTTTTTTACTTCATTTGATTTTTTCTCTCACAAATATTATTTCCCTATATTTTGTATGATAATTCTTAGGATGCTCTGTTATGATTTGGATGGAGCATAACTGGAAGAAAACCATTAGTTGGTGCTATAAGTGGCCTTACTTTAGGTGGTGGATTGGAGATAGCACTGATATATCTACAAAACTTTAGCTTATCTTATTATTCTGAGATTTCTTATAAATGATGTAATTCTTTTTCAGGCATGTCGTGCATGCATATCAATTTCTTCTGCTTAATTGGGCCTGCTTGAACTTCGGTACGGAACTCTTCCTGGATTTGGAGGTAAATTTGTTTCTCTGCACGAAATAACCAGTTATTGGGAATTGATGAATTGTAATCTAGTGCTACAACCCAAAGTGTGAACAAAGATCATTAAATCGACAATTGATATGGAATTGAAGCCATTTATTGATTGAAATTCAATTACAAATCGTAAAAAAAAAGTTACATAAGAATGCAGATGAAATCTAGAATCTAAATATGAAAAATAGAATTAAAATCCAGAGAAGAAACCTGAAGAAGAGATCAGTGAGACGGAAGTTACAATATTGTCAAGATAACTCCATTAATTTGATTTTTCTTCCATAAATTGCTACCTAGAAAGGTGTACTAAGAACTAATCCTCCAATGTTTTTTCATGCCAAAATAATTATCCTTCTAACGGATCCAAGTAACCCAGCTAACTATACTCTCACTTTTTGTCACTTGTTGCTAGTTAAAATTTCTTATAGGCCATTTTGTTTTTGTATTTTATTAGAATGAATTGAAGTTTCACTGAAAAACAGGAATGAGTATAAGTAAACCTATCTTAATGCAAATGGTGCATGTTATATACATGGGATGCATTTGGCTGCTATCATTTTTGTTTAATAAAAAATTCAAAATTTTCATATTTCTTTAACTGACTTCTTGTTTAAGGGACACAACAACTCCCTTACCTTGTAGGCATTCTCAAGGCTCTTGAGATGATACTGGTAGATTGTTCTCATTCTTTCTCTAAATGAAAAGGCAATGACCTTTATATAAATTAAATCTTTATTTTCTTCTTTAAACATTTCATATTATGCTACTTTGATTTATTCTTTTACCCACTAAGTTTTCTGAATCTTCTCCTTTTCTCTCTAGATGTCAAAATTGGTGAATAGGGACAGTGCATAGAGTTCAGGCCTAGTGGATGCCTTAACTGCTCTAGAAGAGATGATTAATATTGCTCACAGTTGGGCCTTAGATATATACAACTGTAAGAAGCCTTGGGTTCCTTGTCTATACAGAACTGAAAAATTAGAGCCCCTGAGAGAAGCTAGGTTGATGTTCAATTTTGCCCTAAAAAGGACTCCAAACCTCAGGCACCCTTTGGTTTGCATTGATGTCATTGAAGAAGGCGTGGTTTTTGGTCTTGAAGTAGGACTCTAAAAGGTTCTTTTTTCTTTCTTTCTTCTTATCTTTCTTTTATAACCCTATTTTCTATCATGATTGATTCCCTCGAAACTATTTCTCCCTTTTCCTTTTTTTTTCTGTTTTCATTCAAATTGATTGCTTAGACATTACACATTACATGATTGTGTTCTAATGGCAGGAGTTGGAGGCCCTACTGGAACTTCGATAATCAGACACTTGCAAGAGTTTGGTTTTTTTTTTTTTTGCTCAACGCGAAACTGTGAAAGTTTGAACAAAATAAAAATAGTTATATTTTATTAATCAAATTGAAATAAAAGAAATGTTTTATAATTAGCAAGCGAGTAAAATGTTTTTGGCATCTTGTAACTTAATTTACATGTGCAATTCAGTGAAGCGATGTTGAATGCACATGTTTTTCCAATATTGTTTTTTGTTTGACTATGTTTGGATAGGTCCTTTAAAGGAGTATAAACAAATGTTTGAGCAAATAAGGAGTCGAATCTTGAGTAATTCGTGTTTTTGTTAGAGTATAGCGTTTAGGTCATATTCTTGTTGTGACTAAGAGTATGTCATAGTCCTAAACGAAGAAGAAGGATGAGCAATAATGGCAATTTAAATTTAAACAAATGACCATTGCTAAATGCACCATTTGATAAAATGATTCGCAGAGTTTTATCTATCTTTTCAATCTTGTACACACCATTTTATTTTGTTCAATCTCTTAGTCACTAAAGGATTTCCTTTGTTTGCTGAGGCACAATAACTAGAAGGAATGATACTATATAATGTAATAGATTTTGTCAGGATGTTATAAGAATTGAAAATAATGAATTGAATGCTTTCTTGAAATCCAAGAAATCCCAACGTCTTGCCATGTTTTGTTAACCATTTTTATCTTTCATTGTTGTTCCTTAATAGTAGTACTTTCATTTCCTTCCTATCCAAATACAATTTATTATACTTTCTATTAGATCAAATCCAGATTGGAACTCTTAATATTCAAATCGCTCAAAATGGTATCAAAGCTAATCTTTGGACTCAAAGGATGGCACCTGACATGAGGTTCCAAGATCTTAAAAAGCTGGATAACTCTCTAGAGTCAGTTAATAAGGAGCAATCTCTGAAATATGAACCAGTGATGAAATTATTGGAGGGGTATGGCCAGAAGTTAGAAAGCACTAGAACCAATCATGAAATAAAGCTTGATGAGTTGAAGAACATCATCAATGGATCATCATTCCAACATAGCTCTTTTCTGCAGAAGTTGCAACTACCTATTAGAGAATCAAATGCACACATGAAGACTCATGGTGCTCAGAACCTTGTTGTAACTATGGATATAATCACTAACCTTCGAAGGTTTTTAAACCTAAACGAGACTTCCCAAGTTTTAATGGTGATGATGTTTACAAGTGGCTTTATAAGTGTGTACTTTGAGATTGAAGAGATTCTAGAGGCTGATAAACTCAAACTGGCAACTTATTATTTAGATGGGATGGAATTATATTGGCACCAAAATTTTACGAGCATGAGAGACTAGGGTGTTATATGGAATGAGTATATTGAGGTCTTATACTGTAGATTTGGTGGTCAAAAGGATCCCCTAGAACAGCTCAAGGATTTGGAACAAGAGGGTAACTTAGAGGCATATATTCAGGATTTTGATATACTTTGGAATAGAGCTGGTATTACTGAGAAGTAGGCTTTAATTTTTTTTCTTGGGAGGGTTCAAACTAAGATAAAAAAAACCTTGGTAAAAATGTTTGAACCCAAGGCTTTATATCAAGCTTACAACCTAGCTCGATTACAAGATAATACTTTTTCTCATAGACGCTCCCTACAGGGTCTTACCCAATACTCAACCTTAATCTTTAGTCCAACCAACCAAACAAAAATTATCCTTCCCAAACATTCCATAGAAATCCATCTTCCCTTGTCATCACTACCTTAAACACACATCGCAACAAACTAGGGACCACTATAACCCAAACTTTCCTAAACAACACCAGCACAAAACCTACCAAATCCATACATAATAAAAAGTTAGATGAAAAGAGGGCTAAGAGATTATGTTATTGGTGTGATGAGAAGTTTGTCTGAAGGCACAAGTGTAAAACTAAAATGTTGTATTTCATGTGTATAATATATAATAAAGATGACACTGAAGAGAATGATAATAAAAAGGAAATGTTTAACCTTGAAGCCATGATACCTCATCTATCTCTTAATGCATTGAAGGGTACTGCAGGGTTTCATACTCTTATGGTCATAGGAAGGGTGGACAAGCATTCTTATTCATTATGGTGGATTCTAGGAGCACATACAATTTCATTAATACATAAATGGAAAAAAAATTATAGTGCAACCTCAAGTCCATAAAGTCTCTGATAGTGAAAACTATTAATAATGGTACTATGATTTGCACTGTTATAAAGAATGCAAGTAGTATTTATGGCAGATGTGTTTATGGTGGATTTGAATAACTATGATATGATACTTGTTACCCACTAGTTGGGTAATATAGTCTCTAACTATAAAGAGTTATAAATGTCTTTTAATTGACACAAGCAAGAAATGTTGCTTAAAGGTGATAACCCTATTCCATTTCAAACTATTAAACTTAAACAACTTCAGGGCTTGCTTGTAGTCAGTTTGTGTAGCCTCGGGATGCTAGAAGAAGAGGATAAGAAGTTGAGTTCATCAACTACTCTCTCCTCATGGCAGAAAAAGAGAATCCTAACCTTAAAGCTTTGATAACCACTTATCAATAAATATTTAAAGAACCTCAAAGCTTACCCCTTAGAGGGTATGACCATTCTATCCCTTTCAAGGTGGCTACTCAACCTATGAACTTGAGAGCTTACAAGTATTATGGCCTATAAAAGGATGTTATTGAATAGATAGTCAATAAGATGTTACAATCAGGTATAATCCAACAAAGTAGCAATCTATTTACTTCTCCAATAGTGTTAGTCAAGAAAAAAGGTGGTTTGTGGAGACTGTGTTGACTATATGGCCCTAAACAAACTAATTGTTAAAGATAAATTCCCTATTACTATAGTGGAAAAGTTATTAAAAGAACTAGTTGGGGTTACTCTCTTTTCCAAATTGGATATAAAGGTAAGGTATCATTAGATTCGTATAGTTCTTGATGATGTATACATAACTACTTTCATAACTTACAATGGACACTATGAGTTTATGGTGATGCCTTTTGATTTAACAAAAGCACCTGCTACCTTCCAAAACTTAATGAATGACATATTCAGAAAGTATTTAATGAAGTTCATCCTTGTATTCTTTTATAATATCCTTACTTACAGTAAGTCATGGGAATATCATCTAAAACATTTACAGGTTGTCTTTTAATTATTCAAGGACCATAGCTTGTTTACAAGGATAAGAAAATGTGTTTTTGGGAGCATTTAGATTGAATATTTGGGCCACGTGATCTCTGAAAAATAAGTGACAACAAATCCCTAAAAAATACAGGCAATTTTAGATTGGCCAACACTTAAGACTATCAACAATTAAAAGGATTCTTAGGTCCTATAGGGTATTATAAAAGGTTTATAAAGAGTTTAGATCTATTTGCAGAACATTATCTCAATTATTAAAGAAGGATTTTTTTATGTGGAATGAAGATGTTACAAAAGCTTTCAACCATCTCAAAAGAGTTATGACACATCCACTAGTCCTAGCTTTACTCGATCACAATAAGCTTTTTTATGGTGGAAGCGAATGTTTTAAGGATAATATGGGAGTAATGCTGATGCAAAAGGGGCACCCTATAACATACATTAACAAGCCATTAGGGCTTAAATAATAAACACTATCTATTTATAAAAAGGAGATGATGTTAATTCTACTAGCAAGAACTAAATGAAGGCATTATTTTTTGGGAAGGCATTTCAAAATTTGTATAAATCATAACAACCTCAAATACCTACTAAACTAGAAGGTAACTTTTCAATCTCAACACTTATGGTTGTCTAAGCTACTAGGGTATGACTATGAGATCAAATATAGAAATGGAAAAGAAAACGTAGCAATTGATACCTTGTCTAGGGTATCCAATAGTGAATTAAATGCTTTAATAGTATCAACTATATCTATTGACCTTATGGGAAAAAAATCAAGAAGACTTGGGAGGAGGATAGGAGTGTGAAGTTCCTAATCTAAGATTTAGTGACAAACCCTGCTTCCTACCCTTAGTATCAATGGAGGGACAATCTTCTTCATAGAAAAAAAAATTATAATTGGAAACAGCCCTAACCTACAAAGAGAATTCATAACCATGTATCATAGCTTAACAATTAAGGGACACTCAGGTTTTACAGTGATTATTAAGAGGGTTGAAGGGTTATTTTATGGAGAAAGCATTAAAAGAACATTAAGCAATTTGTCAGGGAATGTTCCATTTGTCAAAGGAATAAGAATGAAAATGTCTTGACACTAGGGTTGTTACAACCACTACCAATTCCATGTGCCCCATTTACTAACATTAGTATGGACTTCATTGAGGGTCTGCCTAAATCTAAGGGTAAAATGGTGGTTTTTGTGGTAATTGACAAGTTTAAAAAATAAGCCCATCTTATGATCCTAACTCATCCTTACACAATAACATATGTGGCTAAGGGTTTTATGGATGATGTGTTCAAACTACATATGTTTACAACTACAATTGTGAGTGACAGGGATCCAGTTTTCTTGAGTCAATTTTGGCAGAATCTCTTCAATTAGCAAGGGGTTGATTTGCACTATTCCATAGCTTACCACCCTTAATCTGATTGGCAGACTAAGGTAGCAAATAAATTCCTTGACAACTATCTTATGTGTATGACTGGTGAATATCGTACAAGGTGGTTTAATTGGTTGTTACTTGCAAAATGGTGGTACAACACCAATTTTCACTTAGCAACACAATCTATTCCCAATGAAATCCTGTTGGGGTTAGTCCCCCTATTCACATTCCTTATGTTTCCAATTGTTCACTAGTGGCAACAATAAATGAGTTCTTATCTAAAAGGGAAAACGTGCTCAATCAAATCAAGGGCAATCTATGAACTGCTTAACACAAAATGATTCAGCAAATTAATTATAAGCGCAGCGAAACATCGTTCAACACAGGAGATTTAGGTTACTAAAAACTACAACTTTATATATCAAAATCAGTGGCAACAAGTGAATCATAAAAGTTAGCAGCAAAGTATTATGGACCCTATTTAATACAGGAAAAGATAGCCAATGTTGCTTACATATTTAATTACCTCCATCAGTAGGAATTCACCCTATGTTCCACGTGTAATAGCTGAAGAAACATATGGGTAACAAGGTTGTTTAGGTTGATCCTCTTAGTAGTCCTCTCCAGCAGGACCTTCAACCACAAGCTATTTTGGACAGGCGTTAGGGAAGGCAAGGAAATCAAGTTGTGACATAAGTTTTAATTTATTGAAATCATCACTCTTATTCGGATGCTACTTTGGGAATTCACAGATGACTTCAAGCTCAGGTTTCAAGGTTTCAATCTTGAGGGCAAGGTTAATATGCAATGGAGGTAATTATCCTAGTCCTGAACAAAGAATAATAATGAGCAACAATGGTAATTTGAATTTAAACAAGCGACCGATGCGTAAAAAGACCGTTACTAAACGCACCATTTTATTAAGGGTATGTTTACTTTTGTGGTTGAGGTTGAGTTTTGTGCATGGAGCCCACCAAAAAAGCTAGAAAAAGCAAGAAAAAACTAGCTTTTGTGGTTGAGTTTTGTGCATAATTAGATGTACCCAAATTTAACCTCAATCTTAACTACAAAAACAAACATACTCAAGTGATTCGTAGCGTTTTGGTAACGTTCTCATGCACAATGTTTTGTTTAAGTGAATGGTTTGTTGGGGCTTGTACGCGGGGTTTTATCTAGCTTTATTTCAGTCTTGTACACACCGTTTTATTTTGTTCAGTCTCTTAGTCACTCAAGGATTTCCTTTGTTTGTCGGGGCATATTATTTAGAAGGAATGGTCTTGGCTATATAGTGCAACAAATTTTGTCAGGATGTTATGAGAGTTAAAAATGATGAATTGAATGCATTCCTGAAATCCAGGAAATCCCAACATTTTGGCCATGTTCTGTTAACCATCTTTATCTTTCATTATTGCTTCTTGAGAGCAATACTTTCATTTCCTTCCTATCCAAGTTACTTTTTTAGTAACAGTTTGCTATACTTCCTGCTGGATCAAATCCAGATTGGAACTCTTAATATTCAACTCGCTCCAATGTATGTAAAAACATAGTCTTCACAATAAGATTGGGGTACATTTATGCTCTCAAATTTTAAGTCTCACATGGAAAAGATTATCTTATTATTCAAATTGTAGATTTGACACGGTACAAAGTATCACACTTAGATTATCCTATTTTTAGTAGATAAACCTGGGTTCAATGTTTAACAGGTTCCTAGGATTTCTGACATGGGATTGGTACCCCAAAAAGTGAATAAAGTTGTTGTTGTTGGAGGAGGATTGATGGGCTCTGAAATAACAACAACACTTGTTCTAAGCAAGTACCCAGTTACTTTAAAAGAAGTAAACAAGAAATTTATAACAGCTGGAATTGAAAGAATCAAAGGTAAGGCCACATAGTGAAATATTGTTTTAGAAATTCTCTCTTAAAAATTGTTTGTTTATTTGAATTTCATATATTTGCAATGTATTCTCATCTTTTTAGCAAATTTGCAAAGTCGTATCAAGAAAGGAAATATGATCCTAAAAGAGCTTAGTGAAACTCTCTCTCTTCTTAATAGAGTCCTTGATTATGAAAGCTTTGATGATGTGGATATGGTTATAGAGGTATGCCTCACTACTTATGTTGTTATTTTGAAGTGATTCTTCTCTTTCCCTAGTAATCTACCCTCTACTTCCAAACAGGGTAAGAATTTTAGTTGGGGGAGCAAAATTTTGTTTTTTCCTTAACAATTAATTTTTTCATAAGAAGCTACAAGAATGTTTAATTGTAAAAGACTAAAAATAGTAAATTATAAATATTTATCTTAATCTTAATCTAAATAAACTTATCTGTGAAATGATAAATTCTCATAATCGTATCACAGGTGCCTATTTTTCTAGGTAATGTATGATTGCATGCCTTATGCTTGCTATTATTATAATTATAGATCCAATATTAATATGAGATCATGATGCAGTCCAGCTCATATGATGCAGCTTTTACAAATAGTGTGTATAGAAAGGACATCTTCCCAAGTTATTAGTGACTTGCTAAATGTTGGGAAGAAGATAAAGAAAACTCCAATTATAGTTGGCAATTGCATAAGCTTTGTTGTCAACTGCATGTTCTATCCATACACACAGGCAACACTGATGCTTGTTGAACATGGTGTCGATATCTATCAAATTAATCAAGCAATTACAAAGTTTGAAATGCCAATGAGGCTATTTAGGTACTTTCTTGTCGTTATTTTAAGCTCCTTACCATTCAGAAATATTATAAGAACAAACAAAATTGCTTTTATGTGAGAATACAGAAACAAACAAGTTTTTCAAAGGTAGAATTAGTTTATGTGTTTTTGTGATGTGTTTTGGGCCCTAAACACAACTTCTAGAATAAAACCTGTGTTACCCCACTCAATTTAGTATATATGTAGGATATAATTTCATAACTAAACCTATGGTTACCTAGTAATTGCATGTGAGAGATGCAATGCAACCCAAGATGCATTTGGAGAGAAGATCTAAGATGTTTATTTTCATGTTTTAATGCCCACAAAGATTAATCTCAGTGCATTTTGGGTTCCAATATAAAAGACTCGGAGTAGTTGGTTTTCATACGAGTTTTTTCTTGACTCTAGAGTTCATCTTTAGTTTGCTGCTGCAGATTATTTTATTTTTCCCAAATTTGCACCAATTTATCTTTTTTCAAAGCAAGATGATGGATTTTGTCAGTTTTGAGGTTGCAATTACTGGTGGAATCTAGTTTATTGAGAACTATCCAGAGAGATAATGTTGGTTAAGCTGGTTGACAATCCAGCAAGTCATATGTTATCAATGTTTTTGGAAATAATTAAACGATTGATATTTAAAATCCCAGTAGGCTAAAAACCAAACTATTGATCATAGAGGTGAAACTACTAGTAAAGGTTTCTATATATATGACAACAAGGGTAAAGTTTTCCTTGACCCTGAGGTTTTGAATTATATTGACAAAGCAAAGAGCATGACTGGTGTTAGTATTGAGTTTGAGGTCCTTTTCTTCCCCCCTGTGTCTTCTTCCTTTCAGGTGCACTACAAAAATATCAAATTATTTTGGTCGTTACCACTGCTAACTTACTAGATTATCTCAATTTCTTAATCATTAATATCTTAGTTATGATCTTTCTTGTTGCTGTGACATTGAACATGGACATGGATAATGAAGTTGTTTAATCAAGACAAAGTCGAAATGATGTTTTTTCCTATTGTGAATGAAGCTTGTCGCCTTCTTGAAAAATGAATTATTGTCAGGGCACCCGACCTTGATGTTGTTGCTGTTATGGGGATGGGGTTCCCAGCATACAGGATAGTGTGTGTTTCCTGTAATAAAATACTTTATTCCAATCATTATGATTCAATTTACACAAGTAACTTTGATTTGAGGAGGGGTTATTTTTTAGGCCGACTCTCTTGATTCAAAATATGTATGTTCAAAATTAGAGGAATGGTCAAAGGTGTATAGAGCATTCTTCAAACCTTGTGTGCATTTAATATAAAAAGCTTTTAAGGGGCTGTCTTTGGTGAGAAATTTATATGTTAAAATGTTGGATTAAGATCTTTGTCATATTTATAGTTTATGGTAGGAAGTTTTAAAAACAACACCATGAAAAACATGGTATCCTTGTAAACATAAGCTGATTAGTTAACTTTCAGAAATAAAAATCTTCTTAAATAAAACAGGTTTTGCAAACATGTCAGACCTAAAGTATCTGAGTTTAGAAGTCAACTAAGCTCAAAGTAACGTAAGTCTGGCGAGCATGCTAGACCCAAAGAACTTGAACTTGGCAGTCACCCAAGTCCAAGGTAACTTGGATCTGACAAACATACCAGACTCAAGGAACTTGGACTTGACACTTAGCTAAGTCCAAGAAAACATAGGTCTGGCAAACATGTCAGACTCAAAGTTTTTGAGCAACATCTCCTAAACCTTGAAGAAGTTTTTGTTGTTTTAAGTTAATTCTAGATGAAACTCAACCCGTCCGAATATATTTTTGCCATCAAGGGAGGAACATTTCTTGGTTTTCTGGTAAGCTCCAAAGGAATCGAGCCCAATCTAGAAAAAATTCAAGCCATATTAGACATGATGCCCCCGCAAAATGTGAATGAAGTACAACGCTTTATAGGAAGATTGACTGCTCTCAACAAATTCATTGCTCGTTTTGAGCAACATGCCATGTTAGTAAAGAGCATGACTTTTGAGCAACATCTTTTAGATCTTGAAGAAGTTTTTGTTGTCTTGAGTCAATATCGGATGAAACTCAACCTTTCCAAATATGTTTTTGCCATCAAAAAAGGAAATTTTCTCAGTTTTCTGGTAAGCTCCAAAGAAATCGACCCTAATCCAGAAAAAATTTAAACCATTCTAGACATGATGCCCCCATGGAATGTGAAGGAAGTACAATGTTTTATAGGGTGATTAGCTACTTTCAATTGATTCATTTCATTTTGAGAAACTTGTCATGTTAGTAAAGAGCATGACTTTTAAGCAACATCTTCTAGACCTTAAAGAAGTTTTTGTTATCTTGAGTCAAATACCGGATGAAACCCAACCCTTTCAAATGTGTTTTCGCTATCAAGGGAAAAAAATTTCTTGGGTTTTTATAAGTTCGAAAGGAATCGAGCCCAATCTAAAAAAAATTCAAACCATACTAGACATGATGCCCCCACAGAATATGAAGGAAGTACAATGCTTTATAGAGCGATTGACTGCTCTTAACAAATTCATTGCTCGTTTAGGGGAGTGTAAACACTAAGAAATATAACCACCTTTGAATGGACTGAGGATTGTCAAAGGGCTTTTAAAGAGCTTAAGATTTATCTGTCATCCCCTAAGATTTTATCTCAAACATAGAAGAATGAAGATTTATTGCTCTACCTAGGGGTGACAGATTCAGCAATGAGTTTAATTCTCGTAAGAGAAGATGAAGGCATACAATGATCTATGTATTATTCCAATCGAACTCTCCATGAAGCAGAAACAAGATATTTATAGGTGGAGAAAGTAACACTAGTGCTGGTAAACGCCTCTAGAAAGTTAAAGCCATACTTTCAAGCTCATCAAATAACTGTATTGACAGACCAACCACTGAGGCAGATTCTTCACAAGCCAGAATTATTTGGGCGACTAGTTAAATGGGCTATAGAGCTAAGAGAATTTTGACTTCAATACAAACCTCGTTCAATGATAAAGGGTCAGGCCTTGACAGATTTTATCGTTGAATGTTGTTTTACAGAATGTATGGATACCCCTGATCATCCACCTTTAACGACAAAAATTCCAGTTGGATAAGAAACATTAATAAGATCATATGTGTTACTTCCCTCTTGAAAATCATGTAGATGCTCCTTCCAATATAAGTGGAAATGGAGCTGGGATAGTACTTATCAGTCCTGAAAGAACATGTATTAGAATATAGTGTTCATTTTGAGTTCCCTACTACCAAAAATGTAGTAGAATATAAAGCTTTTCTTGTTGGACTATGTCTTGCAAAAGCTTTGAATGCTTATCTCCTCCAAGCTCATAGTTATTCCTAATTAGTGGTTAGTCAATGCCAAAGAACAAATGATGCGAGAGAACCCCACCATATAGTTGTATCTTCAAAAAATCACACCTAATCTCAACGTTGAACAAAAAAATGTTTCAATCACTTATATTTCTAGAGAAGACAATCAACGAGAAGACCTCTTGTCTAAATTAGAAAGTTCTAATTCAGTGGAATTTCTTGTTGATGTTTGGGTAGAAGTCTTGGAAGAACCTAATGTTGGTAAAGATGATCGTGTAGTTGTTCCCATCAATATAATAGATGATTGGAGGATCCCTATTACAAACTATTTATAAACAGGAGAGTTATCCTCAAATAAAAATGTAGTTACTTGCCTGATAGGACAAACATCTGGATGTTGCATAATTGACAATGTCATATACAGAAAATCTACCTCAGCCTCATTACTAAAATGTTTGTCCCTATAAGAGAGCTCTTATATTTTACAAGAAATACATGAAGCATATGTAGTCTTTATATAGGCTTCAGGGCTCTTGTAGCTCAGGTAACACAAGTAAAATTTTATTGGCCAACTATACTTCAAGACTCCATAAGCTTAGTAAAGAGATGTGACAAGTGTTAAAGATTTGTTTTAGTTCCTTAACAACCATATGCGAAAATGACAACTATAACTTCCCCTTGGCTGTTTTCATAATGAGGAATGGACATTCTAGGTCAATTCCTTGAGGCCACAGACAAGAGATAGTTTGTCCTAGTGGTCATGGACTATTTTTCCTTAATGTTTTCT
>Ga0325403_1001143_pt1 | contig 21514 bp, 10 predicted proteins | sample PopdelMetagenome_19_FD_205665 | JGI IMG/M metagenome (GOLD analysis project Ga0325403, IMG submission 205665) | Populus deltoides microbial communities from Bellville, Georgia, United States - Xylem-PdKOR-R4 | ecosystem: Host-associated > Plants > Phyllosphere > Stem > Wood/Secondary xylem... | reverse complement strand
TTCCATGGGTGGGGAGGTGAAACTAATAAAGTAAGCGATGCAGTCCATCTTTTTTAAGGCCACCAGCAAAAGGGATGGAAGACTATGCTTGGAATATTCCACTTAACTATCTAAATTAGCAATGATACTCAACACCAAGTAAAAACACTTGTTAAAGACAATTCTCAGAGGATCAAGTACTCATTTCGTTGATGGAGCTAGCTAGTTTAAATACTCTCACTTGGGGCAATCCTCCAAGCATAGGAAAACAGAGAATGCAACCACTTCAAACTTTCATGACAAATTTAAATTAATTACTTGGACTATATAATCAAGCAATTAATATGTAATAGAAAGAAACTTTTTGACTTAAAGATAGTACTCCTAATTATGCCTTAATGATCATCAAAATATTAATCCTTGAAAGCTTGATTACAGCACCAGACCAAAACGACTAAAAATAAAAACGTTCTCGTATATATATATATATATATGGGAGGGATGCATAGTGTTGAATCGAAATCAATGTACAGTTTTATTTTTAAATTTGATCTTGGAATTTAATTCTAGATTAAGCCATTATATCACATCACATGTATTTCATAATGTTTCTCACATCTTGAGGTATCCGGGACAGTTTGCGCGCACCTCAACTAATCCTCACAGATCCTGAAGTTAACGACAACCAGCTGGTAAGCTTCTAGTGGCCATCAATATTAGTAACCATAGGGCTTAAACTTGAAACCATAGGGAGAGCAAACTCTTTCATCTCAAACTCTTATCACTGGACACCTACCATATATTGTTAGTATGTATTATGACAGAAATTAAGACAAATCCTAGCTTTATGATTATGGATTTGCACGCTTGAACCTCCCTTTCTTCTTAAAGATTTTCTGTTAGAAAAAAGGTAGAAATAAAATTGTGTATTAAATATAAGTATGGATAGAAAACGGCTTAATTTAAAACTCTCTCATCCTTTCTTGTCTTAATTCCTTGCTCTTATAGTAGTGTGACTGCCACACGGTTACAACCCCGATGCTCATCACCCTTTTTATTTCATATATATCACCTCAATGTTAGCTCCTTCATTTTGCCTTTGTATTCCTCTCCAACTGTAGATGCAGCCATTTATCGTAAACCAACATGGCACAGAGATATCAGTCAGGTTTTCTATTTTTATTTTCACCACTTGATGAGAATGTCTGTATTTGTCTCTGAGCAATAAGCACTTGAGTTTTAAGGCGACTGACATACCAAGGCTGTGGCATATGCACATCTCGATCAATATGTGCATAGATAGATTCATCGGACCCTTGGATAAATAGTTTGAAATTATCACAGGTCGCAAGTAGGACAATTTTAATGTCATAAAAATGAACGATGTCCTCTTTCACAGGGACAGCGCCAAAAGCTTTATAAATGGGCTCTTATTGGAAAGAAGGTTTCTCTCTCCCGCCAACTCCAATATGGCCAAGGTAATAATTAGATTAGAGGGCTCAGCTTCACTCTTTTTGCTCGTTTAATTTTCCATGCGGTCTTAGTTTCTCTCTGTTTTTCTTCTTCTTTTCCCTTTTTTTCATCATAAGAGAGGGTGCTTTGTTAATTTATATGTGCTTTGTCTGCAAGACATTTTATGGGTTTGAATCAATCGGCAAGTGCTATGATATTCTGTCAATGATGACAGAATCAGCACTTGTTTCATGCATGGAAACCCCACTTGTGTTATTGTTAGGGATATCATCCTCCTCAATCTCCCCAACTTCATTGCTTTTCACCCTAGCTAGACACTTTTGTCAGCATTAATTGTTTGTTAGCAAACTCGACAAAAGGGAGCGAAAATAGATAAGACAGGATAGAAATCTAAACATGGGATGTAATAAATTTTGGCTTGTTTGATTTTTGTATGTAGAAGTTAATTAAGGTTGTCATCCTCCCACCTCGACCCGCCAATTGACATGGAGAAAAAGGGTATAACTTCAACCCTGCCTTCATGTAAACCAACAAAAAAAAAGCTGTCTCATAGTCCCTTCAAAGAAAATAAAATAAAATAAAAAAACAGTAAAGTCACGATTGATTTAAGAAAACATATCTATATATCATAGATAAATCCCAAAAGGGCTAGTACTTTTCAATTTAACTTTGTCCATGCATATATTATATTCTGTTCCCCTTCCAAAAAACAAACATTTTTTTTACAAATTAAAATATATACCCATTTCGATCTTAATACATAATAGCTAGATACAATTAAAAAATCCATAATTAAGATGCTAATCATTTTATTTAGTAATTACTCATAATCACATCTTCTTTTCTTTTTCCATTTCAGCACACCGAGAATGAATCGTGCTACTCGGTTGAGAATCCTAGCAGCCTTATCGTGGAGATGGGTGAACTAAGCCTCGAATCTCCAAACTTTGAGATGATGAATGACGACGAGGCAGCAACAAATATTGTAGAAGCAGCAGCAACCTCTAGCAAGAAGGGCATTTTCGAGAGATGGGCTAATGCATTGGTGATGGTGCCTTTCACCATCTTAACAAATCTCTTTGCTGCTTTCTGCACAGTCAATAGCAGCAACTCTTTTGGCCTCACCCCTTTTAGTTTCCATTCACTGGTCTTTATCGTGATGCTCAATTTCTATACCTCAATCATAGGAATTGTTCTATGGCAAGCGTTTCCAATGGTGGCTAGAGGATTTCACCTAATGGCATTTCTATGCGCCTTGCTTTCACTTACCATTCTCTTTGGTGCGGTTCTTCCAATCCAACTCAATGGCGTACCCTGGATTTGTATGGCACTTGTGGTGCTCATAGTTTTTGTCCTGCTTCTCCACAAACTCTCCCCTCATCCTTAGAAATCTTACGTCTTCAATGGAATGGATGACAAATAAGAGCAATTTGGAACTATGAGTTAGAGGAAGAGCTGTGGTTATAAGGCTCAAATGTCAATTGAGTTTGAAGGTTGCTAGTTGGTTCTCGCCGAAATGTGCTGTGGCAATATATATATGAGTTATACGTGTAGTCTACAATGTATTGCTATTGCCTTTTGTCTAATTGTCTCTGCACTTTTTTTTTAAATACAAAATAGTATTCCATTGGTACTGGAAGTAAATACAAATATAATGCTATTTTTCACACAACAATCGTAAAACAGATAACATCAGTAAGGAATAATTTTTTCTGTTTTAAAGTTTCTTTTGACAACAATGACAAAAGTTGGCCTTCCTGATAGTGTAAATATATAGTCATTCCATCAATTTGAATGTTAAAATCAACTCTCTGAATCCCCAAACTTTGGTTATCTTTGCCCAAACTTATACACCTCACGTTTATAGATAAGCTGAAATCATACCATAAATTAATTAATGAATGAAAAAATCACCATGCCATATACACTACAACATTTTACAATTTTACCGACAGACTTTTTTTGTCGGTGTGAGATTACCATTCCATCGGTAAAAAATTTACCAACTAATTCACCGACGGAATACGTCCATCAGTATACTGTTCATCGGTAATTCCATCATTTCTCGCTAATTATGTCGGTAAAAAAATATATTATAAACTGATGGTTTTACAGACGAAAAATAAACGCAAAGAAAAAAACTTTTCCCGCTGGAAATTAACCGACAGAATATTCCGTCGGTATATTTCCATTGGTGATAGTGGCATATGCAGTAATCACCCCCCCGACTCTCTAGAATATACCGAGGGGTTGATTCCGTTTGTATTCCCATCGGTTTATCACCGATAGAATTATTTCGTTGGTGATTGTGGCATATGCAGTAATTTTACTCCAACTCTCTATAAAATACCGATGGATTTATTCCATCGGTAATTCTGTCCGTGAAAATTAAAAAATATTTTAAAAAATAAAATTTTACATAATAATTAATATAAAATTGTATAGAATAATAAAAAAAGAAAATAATTAAACAAATAAAATTGTATAAAATTGAAATATGTAAAAATAAAATTGAATAATATGAAATCAAAATATTCATTACAATTTTATTTGTACAAATAAAAATTAAACTAGAACAATGGTAGTGTCGGAGGAGGAGAAGGAGGAGAAGGAGACTAGTTGTTTCCGGGACCATACGACTAAAAAAGAGGCGTACACATACCACCCATCTGTGATCTCATGTCCATGATCATTTGACAGAGTTGCTCATAATCCGTCAAGAGTTGGTTGACTTGGATTAACTCGGGCCAGGTGGTTTCACATGAGTCAAACCTTTTTTTTTATTTTATAAATGTTAAAATGACATTGTTCCTCTCTAAAAAAGAAAAAAGTTCAACAGGTTTTGAATAAGTTTTTCCAAGGCTAATTGGTTGGTTCAACAGGTTTTGAATAAGTCTTTCCAAGGCTATTTGGTTGGTCGGGGCTATAACCCGAGTTCTCAGATTATGGTTATTATAAAATAGATGGATTCATAGTTGTAAAACTCACCTTAGAGATAGACCAGAGTCTGTAAGACTCGGGGTACATAATTGGGAGGTTCACCTTAGACCAACTCAAAAAGATAAATGAAAATGATATTATTTTGAATAAAAACATTTAGTGGGTTGCAGACCGAGTCTTACTCGAGTCAGCTTGATTTTTTAACCGGATCAATTTTTCTTTTATTTTTTTATTCAACCCGAACCATTTCAGGCCTTGAATCGATCAGACTAGCCCTATTTTTATAACCAAAGATGGAAGTCAATCAAAACACTTGATTAAAAGAAATGATAATAAAATATCATGCATTTAAGTAGCAAAAAAAAAAAAAAAGAGATTCACATAAAAAAAATCCATGAATCCATGCACGAATGCTTCATTGTTTAGAAGTCTTCACACTATTTTTATGGCATCTGGGTACATAGATTTCCCTTTCCTTTTTCTCAAGATAATATATCTAATTTCCTTTTTTTTCCAAGTATTCTATGACAATTTTTCAAATATTAAGATTAAGTCGATCTTCCAATCCATTTATTGTTAGCTTCTTATATGACATATGGCTCTCTTTTTTCCTTTTCTTTTATAAATTCTTATTATGAGTCTTATACTACAAATTTAATTGTAATGCCTGGAATCTTGATTATCTCTCAAGATCATTAGTGATGATGTTTTAAAATATTAAAGGAATTTAGAAGTAGGAGTAAGGTTTATGTATTAAACAATCGGTTAATTTCTTGATTATAATAATCTGATCCATTCTTTCTATCCAAAGTGTTTTAAATTGTAATATAATATAATATAATCAACTTCATTTCTAAATGTTTTAATTTGTAAGTGTTTGTGGGTGTCCGCAATATCATGGATCTTAGATATTGCTAAATACAAGATTATTTAAAAAAGAAAAGTATTGTTAATAAATGAGTATGCTCTTCACATGATGATCATTTAGGATTGGATCTTTTAAGGAAAGTCGCAAAAATGAATTTTCTAATGAATGCACTATTTTAGATGTGTATGGCCTATTATAATTAAATTTAAATTAAATAAAAAAAATCTGAAAAAAATTAGTGTTTTATTATGAGTCAAGACTCGTTGTATCATGAATTGCTATAGTATAATGATGTTTTTATTCTTCATAATAACAGCAAATGAAGTGAAAATTAGAGGCAAAATGATTTTTTCACGAGGTTAAATTGGCATTATGAAATTGGTTGAGGGTAAATTGATTTTCTCATATATTATTTACCATAGTAAAATAACTTAATTACCCTTAAAAGAAAAAAAAAGGTACTTGGGTTTTTTAGACTTTTCACTTTATTTAAAAATAGTAAAATGACTAAAGTATCCCTAGAAAAAAATTTACTAAACTGGCTTTCAACAACTTTTTTGTATTTTCATCATGGTTTTTTTTTTTGTTATAATCAAGTCCATTGAAGGCGATTTGATATTTTAATAAATATAAATATTATTAAAAAAAAGTGATTTCCAAGGCATGGGTGGTGCACGTCCACTTCAAACGGCATGTACGGAGTCCTCTAATGGTCAAACGCTGGTTTCCAATGCGGCATTAAAATCTCCTCGGCAGCTTATCCATGTCTGGATAACACATGTGAACGAACCTTTGGTTTGACATCGATGACCTTTTATTTTTATTTTCCTCTTTTATCTCATTCTCGATTCTCATGTCAAAACTTCTATTTTTTTCAAAGTAGGCCTTCAATTTTGTTTTTCTTCAGACTTTATCATTGTTCTTTTAATTATTACTTTTTTATTTGATGTAATTTATAAAATTTGAGTTTTTTTAATTTCATCATTCTTCAATTATTTTCATTTGTTACATGTGGTACTCATTCTTTTTATTGCTATTTTTTTATCCTTTTCTTGATTTGTTTTAATTTTTTATTTTGTCATTAATTATATTATTTCACTTAATGTTTATACCAAATTTGGTTTTTATTTTTTTTATTGCTATTTTTTTTTTCATTTTCTTGATTTATTTTATTTTTCCATTTCATCTCTCATTGTTTTATTTAATTTAATTTTTATGCTAGATTTGATTTTCATTCTTTTGATAACTATTTGTTCTGTTTTTTTAATTATAGATGATTGAGAATTTTACTTCATGATTTCTACAATTTGCCTTCTATTGGGTAACCCGGTCTCATAACCCGGGTCACAAATTTCAAAAATTAGCTTAATTTGACTTCAATCTTTTTTTAGATTTTTTTATTTCATCCTTTAACATTAGGTTATCTCGATTTCATATTTCTAGGCGTAGGTTAGTGGAGTTAATCTTGGTTGATTCGGGTTTTTTTTAATTGATTTTTCAATTTCACCTTCATTATTTAGTTTGCTTGAGACTTTACCTCTATTTTTTTATTCCTTTTCTTTTGTACAGGTTATCCTAACCTCATAAGTGGATTACAAGTTTGGCATGTTGATTAGAATCAAGTTTTTTTGTCCTTTTAAAAAAAAGAATTTCAATTCATCCTTTATTGTTTTACTAGATTGGTGGCCTACACGCCACCGCAGGCCGGATCAATTTTTTTTAACTAGAAAAAAAAATTAGGAGACGCTTATGTTTTTAAAGAAGTAAGAGAAATTTGATAATTGGGTTAAATCTTGATTAATTTGATAATATGGTAAAAATATGAGGCAACAACAAAAAATTAAAAAAAAAACAATGTTGAACGATGATAATGAAAAAAATAAGACAAAAGATTTCAATACCTGTTAACTTTTCAAATTGTGACCTGACTTATTAGACCAGAAGCACTATATATGAAAAAAACAATTGTGAGGACTACACTAAAAAAATCCAAAATTAAAAAACAAGAAAAATGAGGGTTAAAATTGCAATAAATTAATTAATAAATAAATCAAAGGGCAATAACAAACTTTCAATATGAGAGTTAAATTGAAAAGAATAAAAACAATAAGAAAAGGACAAGAATCAAGAAAATGAAGACAAATTTTTTTTTTAAAAAAATACACTATAAACTTGGATTGAAGAATGCGATTAAAGACAATTAAACTTTTATAAAAGGATTAAGGATAAAAATAAGAAATTATAGGAATAAGGATCAAATCTAAAACATCAAAACATAATAATAAAAAACAATCGAACATGCATAATCTTTTAACGTGTTTTTTATATAAAAAAATTCTTATATGTAAATCGAAAAACTTATGCATGCATTTAACTAAACAAATCATTATTCATTGTGTAAAGAAATGAAAAAATAATTGATCAAAAATAAATAAAAAAAAAACTGAAAAAACTAAGAGATAAATGTAGAAAAAGATATTTAATATTTCAACATGGGTAATTTATCTTGTTATATTTAATGAATTTGTTTATCAAAATAAATTTATCATAGAAACCGACACACACATAAAATTGAATAAAATAAAAAAAATATTATGCAAGGTTGAATATATTTAAAATATGATAAAAAATCAATATTAAAAAATAATCTATAAAAAATTTTAAAGAAAGCAAAGATGAATCATATCAACCTCTTTAAAAAGTAAACACATTCATTATCATTAAAAAATAATCGCAATCTAAAAAAGGATAAATAAGCAAACAAAATCACAAAGAAAAGGTATTAATTAAATCATATACCAAAAAATTATTTAAAGAATACATATAAAATTAAGGGATTAATAAAAAAAATTGAATTTTGTTTTATAAAAAAGAGAAGAATTAGGTCAGGCGCAGCTAGGCCTGGTAAGCCAGGCCTAGCACTTAGCCTATCAAACAGTGACTCGCGCGTGAGCCTTTATCTTCAAAGAAAAAGCTAATGGGGCAAATGACATGTCATCCACCTCAATCATTTAAAAAAAAAACATGTTATCTAGGAATCCCCAGAATTTGATCACTATGGTGACCGAAGAAATAAGGTCCCGGATGTTTTGATAAATAAACTGATCTTCAACTCATTTTTACCAAAAATACATATAAAACACTCTAAGAATAATGTTAAATCAATCTATGGCCTTCAAAACACCAACCCAAATCCCAAAATCAACCTGAAACACAAGATCTTCCCGAGCTCATATCTATATCTTTAGACACTTTCAAGGTAAAAATTAAAAACTAATCTGAACTCTGTTCATTATATAGAACTATTTGACTTAAAAATCGATCATTTTGGTGGCCAAAATTATCATCAACAACAATTTTCTCTCTCTATGCTAGAATACAACGACTCCTTCTCTCTCCTCCCACCAAAAAATGACTGAAAATGAGGAAAATAAAGTTCGGTATCAAAATTGAATTTTTGAAAATTACATGAACAGGTTACCTTATAGCTCAAAACAATGGAGGACTAAAATGAACTTTTAAAATAAATTTCAAATCCGCCACTTATTTTGCCTGACTTTTTCACTTTAGCCCCCTATCTTTTAATTCAACCCCCTCTTAAAAACAATGCAATTTGGTGCTAATTTGGGCTCAAAAGAGCTAAATCACACAAAACAAAAATTTGATGACCAAATTAAAAAAACATTGCTCAAATCCACAGTGTTGTGTGAGGAGGTAAACAATAGTAACAAAAAGACCATTTTTAGTTTCTTTTAATTGGTTGGTGATTAAGCTATAGATGTTTTTTCATTTATTTATCTATATGGTGTTATCTCGTTCTCATTTAATTTTTATTTTGTTATTAAATAAGATCGTTCAGAATTTTTAGAATAAAAAGAATTTTTTCATAATATTGGCAAGCATTCATTTTTTTTTTCTATTAGTCATTGTTGTTTTTTATTTTTTATTTTTATTGTTGTTGTTTTTTTTTTACAATCATATTATTAAATTAATCAAACTTATTTAACCTATTTGAATCAATAACTCGGGTTTCAAATTTTTCTTGCTCTTTTAGAAGCACTATCATCGTCTAAGCATTCTTATTTTACATTATAAAAAATCTGACTCGACTCACGATATAGCGTGAGGCACTTATCTAGTTTAAAACTAAATTAAATAGACTTAGTATGTGTTCAGTAATGTGGTACTGATGAATTTTCAAAAGTGATTTTTAATTAAAAATATATCAAAATTAGTTTTTTTATATTTTTTATAATAATACATCAAAACCATTAAAAATTATTTTAAAAATATTAATTTAATAATTTTTCAAATAAAAATCACTTCTAAAAATAGTATCGACTATGAAAACAAACATCCACCAAGTGCGGTATAAAAAACTGATCTCAGAATATCTTTATCCCTAAAATAAATAAATAAAATATATCAAGTGACTAAATAACTGGTGCGATCAGATTTTAGTCGTGGATCGGAGCTTCTTCAATGACAAAGCTAGATTTGGGCAAGGGATAAAATTGATTAAAACAATTGTTAAAGGATAATATTGCTGAAAAGAATATAGATTAAGGACGTTTTTGTAGTTAACCTATTCTAGAGGACGATAACAACAGAATTTTAAAGGCTGCAAGACCCGCCAAAGCATGAGTGCCATGGTTCATGGCAGTCCTGGCAGTCCACACCTCTCAGTTATGGCTGTTAACAAGGCTTTTCTTCTCTTACCACGCAATACCTTTATACAAGAAAATCCCACCTATACCCACCTACACTTTCTCTACACTCGCTCAAAACCAAACCCAACCACCCGCCAAGATAAGAACTTTTTCTCATATTTACCAAGAATGCTCGAAACAAAACTCTCTGAATCCTGGCAAACAAGCACATGCTCGAATGATTTTTTGTGGGTTTGAACCTACAACCTTTGTGTCCAATTGTTTGATGCAAATGTACGTAAAATGTTTGCATTTGGATTATGCGTGCAAGGTGTTTGATAAAATGTATCTGAGGGATGTGGTTTCTTATAACTCCATTATTTCTGGATATGCTAGTTGTGGGGAAATGGATATTGCGAGAAAGTTTTTTTATGAGATGCCGGAGAGAGACGTGGTGTCATGGAATTCAGTGATTTCCGGGTTTTTGCAGAATGGTGATTGTCGGAAGTCGATTGATGTTTTTTTGGAGATGGGGACGTGCGGTGTGGCTTTTGACCGAGCGAGTCTTGCTGTTGTTTTAAAAGCTTGTGGGGCTTTGGAAGAGTGTGATGTGGGAGTTCAGGTTCATGGACTTGTGGTGAAGTTTGGATTTGATAGTGATGTGGTCACTGGGAGTGCTTTGCTTGGTATGTATGCAAAGTGTAAGAGATTAGATGATTCACTTTCAGTTTTTAGTGAACTTCCTGAGAAGAATTGGGTTTCTTGGAGTGCAATGATTGCTGGTTGTGTTCAAAATGATCGGAATGTTGAGGGTTTAGAGTTGTTCAGGGAGATGCAAGGGGTGGGAGTTGGGGTTAGTCAATCTATCTATGCTAGTCTTTTCAGGTCCTGTGCAGGATTGTCAGCATTAAGATTGGGTAAAGAGTTGCATAGCCATGCTTTAAAGAGTGCTTTTGGAACTGACATCATTGTAGGAACTGCCACTTTGGATATGTATGCAAAATGTGGCAGGATGGCAGATGCTCAAAAGGTACTTAGCTCAATGCCGAAATGTAGTTTGCAATCTTATAATGCCATTATCGTTGGGTATGCCAGGAGTGATCGAGGCTTTCAAGCTTTGAAGTCGTTTCAGCTTCTGTTGAAGACTGGCCTTGGTTTTGATGAAATAACTCTATCCGGAGCATTAAATGGTTGTGCATCCATCAGAGGAGATTTGGAGGGGCGTCAAGTTCATGGATTAGCGGTTAAGAGTATTTCTATGTCAAATATTTGTGTTGCAAATGCCATCCTTGACATGTATGGTAAATGCAAGGCTCTTGCTGAAGCTTCTGACCTGTTTGATATGATGGAAAGGAGAGACGCTGTCTCTTGGAATGCAATTATTGCAGCATGTGAGCAGAATGGAAACGAAGAGGAAACACTAGCCCATTTTGCATCAATGATTCACTCAAGGATGGAACCTGATGACTTTACTTATGGCAGTGTCTTGAAAGCTTGTGCTGGTCGACAAGCTTTAAACACTGGCATGGAGATCCATACTAGAATTATAAAATCTGGAATGGGTTTTGACTCGTTTGTGGGAGCTGCCCTTGTTGATATGTACTGCAAGTGTGGAATGATAGAAAAAGCAGATAAAATCCATGACAGAACAGAACAAAAGACAATGGTTTCTTGGAATGCTATTATTTCTGGATTCTCTCTGCTACAACAAAGTGATGATGCTCACAAATTTTTTTCAAGAATGTTGGAAATGGGTGTAAACCCAGACAACTTCACTTATGCAGCAGTTCTTGATACTTGTGCAAATTTGGCTACTATTGGTCTTGGGAAGCAAATACATGCTCAAATTATCAAGCAGGAACTGCAATCAGATGTGTACATATGCAGTACTCTTGTTGATATGTACTCAAAGTGTGGAAACATGCAAGATTCTCAGCTGATGTTTGAGAAAGCACCTAACAGGGATTTTGTAACGTGGAACGCCATGCTTTGTGGTTATGCTCATCATGGTCTTGGAGAAGAGGCATTAAAACTTTTTGAGCGTATGCAACTTGTGAATGTAAAGCCAAATCATGCAACTTTTGTTTCTGTCCTCAGAGCATGCGCACACATGGGGCTTGTTGATAAAGGGTTGCATTACTTTGATGTCATGCTGAGTGAGTACGGTTTAGATCCTCAATCTGAGCACTATTCATGTATGGTTGACATACTAGGGAGATCAGGGCGCATTGATGAGGCATTGAATCTTGTTCAAAAGATGCCTTTCGAAGCTGATGCTGTTATCTGGAGAAATCTACTTAGTGTTTGCAAGATCCATGGGAACGTAGAGGTTGCAGAAAAAGCAACTAGGGCTCTTTTGCAATTGGATCCACAAGACTCTTCTGCTTGCGTTCTTCTATCAAACATTTATGCTGATGCAGGAATGTGGGGTAATGTTTCGGAGATGAGAAAGATGATGAGGCATAATAAGCTGAAAAAGGAACCAGGTTGTAGCTGGATTGAATTGAAAGATGAAGTGCATGCATTTCTTGTTGGAGACAAAGGCCATCCTAGACACGAAGAGATATATGAGAAACTTGGAGTGCTAATCGGAGAGATGCAGTCAGTTGGATATATACCTGATTTTGATGTTTTGCTTGATGAGGAAGTAGAAGAACATGAGCAACTAGAAGAGCTAAGAACCTGCGCATCCAATAGTTTAACATGTTGATGGCTGGATCTTAGAATTAAGAGCTTGAGAAGTCCTGCGGATTCAGTAAGATTGTAGGTTACGCAGTATTAACATTCTTGTTTGGTACAATATAGAGCCTACGCCAAACCTCAGATTACTATCCAGACACATTCCTTTTTCCAATTGAGCTTCTCACCCAGGCGGGTACATGTCGCTTACTCCTGGGAAATCCTGGAAAGTGGAAACTGCGGCGGTTGAGTTATAAAAAAAAAAAAAAAAAACGTGGATCAGAAATGATGTTGGAAAACTGGCCATCAAATAGCTCCAGAATCCGGATGAATTTTGTCTCGAGTTTTTGTTGTCAATTTACAGCAATGTAAGACATCCATTAGGAGCATTTCCAAGTTGTAAAACCGTATCAAATCATTTCCCAGGTTCAGAAAGGAAGACCTTCAAGATTGTACATTGCATTTCTTGTCCTCTCGACGGTGTATCATTTTGGTTATCCACAAATTTGGGAACAAAGATCTTGACATTATACCTTTGCAATTCTTTTAATCGTTTCACTGGTTGCTAAGCGATGGGGTCATGTGTCTGCTCAAAAAGGACTCCATGCTCTGCTTGGTCATGGACCACGGTAGAAGCTGCACCTTCGCTCTCTAATAAAGTGAAAATGGACTCTACTTCACTTTCTTGTTCGGTTGGGCTATCCAAGCCCGCCTGTTTGCCAGATTTATGACAGGCCGTCCCATCTCCAATGCCCGTTGATGAGAACTGCATCTATTGCTCAAAGTCGAGTGATCGGAATCTAACCAAGTGACCACTGTTTTGGCGTGCCCTTTAGTAAAAAACAAAATATAGAGCAAGATTGTCCCTTGGTCCCAGTAAATTTCTTCCTGTAGCGCACAGGATTTACTATTCGAAAGAAGTGAAAAAATCCAACCTTGCATGAGATTGAACCGAGCAGAGCTATTTATCATTTCCAAAGATTTTCCTCCTGATTTGTGTTTGTGTTTGTTACAGAAAATCAAGTTGCCAAAATAAAATCTTCTAGGTCATTCTTGATCTGTCTGAAAAGCTTGTGCCTAATGCTATGCTTTCTTGGGCTTCTAGCTCAAGAAGCAGTAACATAGCTCTCACCATAACGGAAGCTTCAGTGGCTGACATATGTATACTAATGCCGCAATCAGTGATATAAACATCGCCATGAAAACATGCTTAAAGCTAAGCAGTCCTGCATCTATTCTTCTCACAGTCTCAAGCTCAGATATAGAATCTGCGGATGCCACTTCAGTTTCACTAACAGGTCCACTTTTCTGGGCCCTGTCCAACTGTAAACAGAAAGGATATAAAGAAAGGTATTTAGAACCAACATTAATCCATGACACAAGTTCTAGTAATTGCAGTGCTTGAACGGGAGTCAGATGTGTATAAAATTAGGCTCGAAGGCTAAAGAGTTTGAAATGTTTCTAAAGGAGTTCACATAACAAAGTAAAAAATGTTCAGACCAAGGACTTGAATGTTGTACAAAGACAACACGCCCAAAAGGCAGAACTTATTCCTTATTTAAAAAAGAAAAAAAATGGTAATTTAGTCGGTATTTAAAACTCTTGAAAGAAACATAAGAGTTTAGATAGAGGTAAAGAAAGATTAGGTTTTCTCCAGTTCCAATAATTAATGTGAAAGCCAACTTATTCAGAATGTAACTGCTAACTCAGATATAGTAGCTGAGAATTTGACTAAATTTTCACCACTTCCTTTGTAATGATATTTTTTTTTATTAACATATATATCGGATGAGGTTGTACATATCTCAATTAATTTCACGTAACTCCAAGCTTTTGTAATGATACTTGATATCACCAAAGGCATCTTCACCTGTCTGCTGTAACTTCACCACCAGAGTTTGGTTCTGCAGTGCTAGTGATGCTATCTGCACTTACCACAAAACGCATCAGAAAACCTTAGCAGAAATTTCTCATTAATATCATTCCTTGTCCCATCACCCAACCCATCATATCATAATTCAAACCTTGTGATGAAGCCAAGTCTATTGATAACCACAATATTTGTAAATATAATATTATATTAACAACACAATACATGCTTATACCAGAATTCCTAAATTTTCTAGCTACTCATATTTCATACAATGAAGAAAAATAAAGATATTAATGAATCATAATAATTGTAAAAATAAACAATGAAGATTTTTTAGTAATTATAGGCATGTTTAAACAAAAAAGGATCTGGATTTTAGATTTCAACCACTTATTAGTGAATGAAATTGTTCCAAGTTCAAGGCTCCAACCAACTTGTTGTTACCCTTTTTTCCACCCATAAAAATCAAGAGAAGAAAAAAATATTAAAAAAAAATATTAAAAAATACAAGATGATACACACGAAGAAAACTTAGAAGACTGTTCAAGTTGGTGGTGAATGACCAAAAAAACAAGTGGAAAAGTTGGAGCACTAAAATGTACAAGATTGTTAAAACTAGTAACCCGATTCTGAATGACAAAATGCCCCATTGGTGAAAATATTTGTATTTGGAGTAAAGAAATACAAATTTGGATGAGTAAGGACTCAAAAATAATTCTGAAAGGCTTAATTAATTTTATTGAGGACTTAATTGCAAGAAAAATTATTTTTGGAGTCAATTCGGGTGTTAATTAGAAGAAATTAAAGTTTAGGGACCGGAATTGAATTTTGAAAAATTTAATTGGTTAAATCAGGGGTTTAATTGTAAAAAAAAATTTAGTTTGGTTGCCAATTAAGGATTTGAGTAACGAAATTCAAAGCTAATGACCAAATCGTAAAAGGCGCGAGATGAAAATGGTCAATTAAGGGTCCAAATGCATAAATCAAAAACCATGGACCAAGATGAAAATGATGCTAAACTTCGAGGTTGATATTTGAGTCCGACGAGGGTTAAATTGCATACAATTAAAAGTTTAGTGTTAATTAAGAGTGCATATGTCACAATTAAAAGAACAGGACTAAAATCAAATATGTCAGATCCCAAATTAAAAACCTTGATTTATAAGGATTTAACCTAAACAACTTGTCATTCAGCCTTTGTTCATCTTCTTCCTTGACAGTTCACGATGATCAGGTTGGTACCTTCCAAGAGCTCGTTGTGAAGTTCTAGACTGTAAAATGGCATGCATTTTTTTTTTTTTTGTAAATGGATGAGGAACATCCCCTCTACAACCCCATTTCCATGAAATTGAACGCTTACATCCCAATTCTTCCATAGAAGTCCCTAACATCTTATCCTTAATCAGCCATCACTTAATTTTTAGATTATGAGCTGATCGAGTTGACACCCTCAAGCGAGTGAATATGGAGTTACAAACCTCCAAATTAAACAAGGTTGGATCCAAACAAAATACATGCATCCTCTCTACTAACTTCAGGTGGTCTTCAACAATAATGACATTAGAATTGCTTTGACGAAGCCTTGAAAGTGGCCAATCCAATTAGTGTTGACCGAGATATCCATTTGCACAGAACCACCTAATTTTTTCATGTGTTTACACTTAAAAATTCCTAAAAGGTTCTTATCAAAGGCTAAGAACACTTTTCTCAAGATGAAAGGGCTGAAACACTTCACCTTGACCTCCAAGTTTGATGACCTCAAAGTTTGATCAAAACCACCTAAATCCAAAACCATTTATCCTATGATAAAACCAGCCTAGTTTTGGTTTGTTAAAACCCTAACAAACTTATCTAGAAGCTCTGAATCATCCTATAAAAGGAGATGTAATCTGATAGAAAAAAAAAACACAAAAAGGAAGAATTTTGGCTAAGGTCTAAGGGATTCAATACTGAGTTCAAGAACTAACTAAAGGTTTAAAGGTTTGTCCTTAGTGGTTGTAGAGATAAGAAGAAAGAAAAGTAGCAACAAAAGTCTATTTTTATTGAAGATTTCAAGCTCGGAAGCTATACGTTTACAAACTTTGAAAGTGAAGTCCATTAGGCCTGCTGGATTCAAAACCTTTTGTTTACTGTATAGTGCAATGTTTTTTATTTGGTAGGCATACAACCAAGTCTCTCAAAACAAATATAAAGAAAAATCATATTTAAAAAGAAATAGTTAAACTCTATCAAGGCACCTACTTTCGCCTATACTTTGTTTTGAGAGTGGACATATGAGCCTATACTTTTGCCTTCCATGATAGTTGAACTCTGTCAAGGCACCTACAAGAACCCTTCCTATAAGAATTTATTTGGACGTACGAGCCTATAATTAATTTGAAATACCAGAGTTACTTATAAGAGTAAAAAAATACTTTAGCCATAGATTGACCATTGGTTAGGAACTCATCAAAACTTTTAAATCATATGAAAACCACACAATGCAGCTTACCTCAGTTAAGGTGCGTTAAGGGTGCTAATACCTTTCCTGGTTAGAATGAGTCACTTACCCTAGAATTTCTGATAAGACCAATATACTCAAGTCTCCTAGTGACCCTGAACTAAACAATTAGGTGGCAACTCCTTGAAACCCCACGTCGTTCGCCCATGTACGACACAACTCCTGTTTTGAAAATCAACTTCTTCTATATTCTCTATTTTTTTTTTGTCCTACTTATTCTTCAATTTTGCTTTTGTTAACGCATTGCCTACCTGATCTTTAAAGGTACTGATAATATATTCTCTTCCAGCTTTGTCAAAATGCATATTCGGTCGCATGTCTTTCTCAATTGTTTTGATACAATTATCACAAAATATATGCAACATCTCTCTAGTCAAACATGCCTTACCTTGCAATTGAGAATTTTTCATGTTCTTGGTTAAAATGATTTTTCTAACATGCAATTAATAAGTTAATTTCCTAGAAGCAATATAATTAAACGGTTAAAATACAAACGATATGTGATGATTAATTTATAGGAAAATAATGTTAGCATTGTGTGCTGTTTTTGTTACATATTCATTCGCCAAAGACATAAAAGAAATGTGGAATGGTGAAAAAGTGTTGTAGAAATAATAATTGAAAAATTAGGTTGTTTACGACGATTCATGATCATTTGGAAAAGACTTTTAAGAAACTTTGAAGTTAGTCATGGAGTAGATTGTTTCGACATTAATCACAGTATGGTAGAGGACACTGGTGGGATAAGATGAGCACCATGGCATGAACGAAGTTGTGAGATTGTAGAATTGCAGTTTGTTCCAGGAAATAATGAACTGTTGGTGGAAGTTTAATAACAATATCAAAAATTTTATAAGTAATATCTTAATCGAGTTTAATAACAATATTAAAAAGTTCTTCGTCAATTTGATTTTTCTTCTCACTAAAAAGTAATGAGTAGCAATAAAAGTTCTTCATTTAATTTATAGTTTCAAAATACTATAAACTTTCATTAATTGTAAATAAAAAAACAAGATGCTCAAACACTTTGAAACTCAGGTTAAGTATAAAATTCGTTGATAGTTTTAAGTTATTATAGCTTAACCGAGTTTAATAACAATATCAAAAAAAAATTTCTGAGTAGCATGGTAAGTAACCTACTTAGATCCCGTTTGGGAACGCGGCTGTGGCTGCGTTCCCAAAAAATTTGAAATTTTTTTTTTGTTAAAATTTAATATGATTTGTACGTTTTGGATCGTTTTGATGTGCTGATATCAAAAATGATTTTTAAAAAATGAAAAAACATCATTAACATACATTTTGGCACGAAAAGTTATTTGAAAAGCACCCGCAATCACACTGCTAAACACGCTCTTACTCGTAAGCATTTTTAGATGGGAACAAATTATTTGAAATACTAATCCTTACTAGCCTAAAAACACCATCGGTCCACATTGAACAATTGACAATTAATTGTTTCGACTGTTACAGGGTAATTTCTTTCTAATCTCACACAACACTTGAGCAAAATATATTATTTATCTACTATAAATTTGATGTATTTTGTACATTAGAAAATAAATTATGTTTAACAGTTAAAAAATTAAGAGAAAACTAAAACTAATAAAAAAAATATATTATCAATATAACAAAATTATAACTTCTAGAATTTGACTTTTGTTTTTTAAAATGTTTTTAACTTAAAAATATATCAAAATAATAAAATATTTTTTATTTCAGCACGTCAAAATGATTTAAAAATACTAAAAGAATATTAATTTAAAAAAAATCAAAAATTTAAAAATACGAATCGATGAACGTTTTCAAATGATCTTTAATACAACACGTTGGAAGCGATTCGATCCTTGCACGGAAACGGGAAGTAGTTTCCTTGTGAATGAGAGTAAGAAACCTCATGCTATCCATGGAATATTTAAATGCTAGAGATTATTAGATAAGCATCCACGTTAGACTCCATCGGTGCATCTTATTTTTCATGTTAATCAGGCTAGCACCCTTCAAGTGAAGAACAACTTGGCACTCTATCAACATTTTGATCTTTAGTTAGGTAGAGTTTTTTTTTTAAATTATTATTAACTTTTATATATAAAAACAAGATTTGTTCTTAATGGGATTTTAAACAGCCATCTCTATTTAATTTTTGTATGGAAAAATCTCTCAAAATTACTTGCCATCCAAATCAATGTCTCGATGAATGAAAGTTTAAGTGCAAAATGTTGTAAATTGTGACATGTGGAAACCTTATAATTTTTTTTTCTAACTTTTTCTTAATAATTCGAGAGATAATATACGTTAAAACAACATCTCAATCTAATAACTTAAGTTTTTTTTTAATATATTCTCTTAAATGAAAACTCTTTGAACTTTAAACTTGTATAGATTCAAACTATCTTATACATAATTTATATTAAATAAATAAAAATAATAAGATTAAAACTTGTAATTATTTAATTATTAAAATTCTAATATCATATTAAAAAATTATTTTAATTTAATATCTTAAACTTTTAGCGGACGTAAACTTTCAGGTTATGGGATGGGATCAATACTAAAAGTCAAGCATCGCCACTCATAGCCTATCTGCTTCTTCTTATGTCAGAATTTCTTGCACCAAAATTCACTCTCTTTAACGTGTCCCCGCGTCGAAGTGAAAATGGTTATTTGATGGTGAAACCAGGGGACCATTGCTTGCATTATCATGACTTTTCTTGGGCTATTGGGCTCAGGGACCCACACCCTTCACCATCACCACCCACAATTTCTCTCATGACGCAGACACAAGAACACGTGAAAATGTGATGAAGATTCAATTCATGACTCCTGAGCTCGGTCCCTTTGCTAGAACAGCCTCAAAATTGTAATTTAGCTTCTTCTTTTTTATATAAATTAATATTGGTGTTTAAATATATATCTTAATTAATTTTACAAGATTTAAAGTTAACGACTATATAAATTTTTAATAATTTTAAAATTTATAAAATTCAAACTAGTAATTTTTTTAAAAAAAATATAAATTCAAAACCTAACTCATTATTATTTTATGATAAACTAATCTTACATCTTTCTCATTAATCAGTGAACTGCTTATGTGGGAAGCTAATGCTTCATATTTAAAGAGAACATGCCAGTAAATTGCTTGGTCTGGATTCTTAGTGTATCACAATCACGAATTTCCTCATAGTTGGCGCAACCATAGCCTCATGTTTATTATAGAATAATAATGAGTAATCATGATTAGCAAGCCTTCAATGTTTTTAATGTAGTCTTATTCATGGTGATTAAGGCCTGCCCATGATAAAGAAGACAGAATTAACTAATTGGTTGGGGGGAAATTAGTCTCCTAATTGATTATTATAAATAGACATAATCGCCAGCTTGGACACTACTTTATTATAATAATTTTCAGCTCCCTTGTTAGAACTGTCGCTTCAATGATAACAAAACTACGCGAAGAACGTGGCTTCCTTGGATCCATCTCCATTATTACATTTATGAACAGATGTACTTTATATAAGTTATTCTTGCTTAAACTTCGGTCTTAAAAGGGTTAAATTTAAGGTCATAATTTATGTTTGGTTGGAGAGTCTTGTAGTGATTGTTTTATAAAATATTTTTTATTTAAAAATATATTAAAATAATAATTTTTTATTTTTAAAAAGTTATTTTTAACATCAGCATATCAAAATAATATAAAGACACTAAAAAATATTAATTTCAAGTAAATAAAAAATAAAAATAAAATTTAATTTTTTTCAAGAACATTTTTAAAATGTAAAAATAAACAAGACTTAATATATTTAGACTTTGTGTGGTCTGGATTGCTTCCATATCCAATTTTTTTTGGTTCAGTTACATATTAAACCCAAATACTTGTAAGGTCTGGCGAAACGTCAGACCTAACATCTTTAGATTCAGCTACGCGCTGAGCCCAAACACATATGAGTTTAGTAAGATGTCAGATTCAATATTTTTGAATTCAATTACATGCTAAATCTAATTATATATGATCTTAATAAGTTGTCAGACTCAATATCTTTGAGTGATGAGTTGTCAGATCTAATATTATTAGGTTCAGCTACGTGTTGAGCTTAAATACATGTAAGCTTGTGAGATGTCAATCCTAATATTTTTAAATTTAATTATATATCAAGTTTAAATACGTATAGATATAGCAAGATATCTTTAAATTCAGTTACAAGTGAAACTTAAATATTTATAAATATAATAAGTTATCAGAACCAATATCGTAGGTTCAGGTACAACTAGTGAAGGATCAGACGTCTGGAAATAAGATAATGTGGATGTCAAGCGGCAAGCAAATCTCCCATCTATTATTAGCTTCTGTTCACCTCTTTAAGGAGATGATGCTCTATGCCTCTTTATGTCATTTCATTGCCAATTTGCCATTCTCCGAGTCCGACCACATTAATAAATACTTTAGTTTTTATTTTTATTTTAATAAATAAATTTGGACCTTCACACGTAACACGTTGGATTTCTCTAAGTTCTTGGTCTCGGGATGCTACCCTTCTGCTTCCTTTTCATGGTTTGTT
>Ga0325403_1001142_pt1 | contig 21533 bp, 14 predicted proteins | sample PopdelMetagenome_19_FD_205665 | JGI IMG/M metagenome (GOLD analysis project Ga0325403, IMG submission 205665) | Populus deltoides microbial communities from Bellville, Georgia, United States - Xylem-PdKOR-R4 | ecosystem: Host-associated > Plants > Phyllosphere > Stem > Wood/Secondary xylem... | reverse complement strand
ATCTCTCAAGGTTGTGTGTTTATATTAAGAATTCAAATCGATTTTTTGGCGAAAAAGATCACCTTTTGAATTAATTTTATTATGGTTCGTTTTCTCTTCTCCTCGTCTTCTCTCTCTCTCTCTCTCTCTATATATATATATATATATATATATATATTATGTATATATATATATATACATAATATATATGTATACATATACACGATAGGGCGGTTTGTCTTGGCTTGTTTTACACGTTCGTTGCCTGCTCTCGTGTTTTTATTAGGGTAAACTTCATTTTGGCCCCTATAGATGAAATAGTGTTTGATTTATACCCTTTTATTTTAAAATTTATCAGCATTTTGGTACCTTTGAATGTTTTTTTTAAGGTTTTTAATTGGTTATTTTGAGATATTATAAGAAATATTGGGATTCGGGGAAAACAATGAAAAGTAATAAAAAAAATAAAAATAATTATTTTGCTAGTTGTTATCTGATAGTAATGGATAAAAATATGAGCTCCCAAAGCACATTTCTAAAGAGATCACAAACAGCCTTGAATGGGTAGCTAAATTTCTAGATTTACAAGACTTCCTTTAAAAAGAGAAAAAATAATAATTAAAAAACATTATTTTTTGTGTTTTAAAAATGGTTTTGAATTTTTTTTTATATTTTTAAATTATTTTAATATATTAATATGAAAAATAAATTTACAAAAATAAAAAAATTATTTTAATATATTTTTAAATAAAATATAAAAAACAACAGCTACAATAGTAACCAGGGCTCTAAGACCTTATCAAAGCCGAAGACAACCTTAAACAGATTATCTCTAATGTATCATTTGAAACCGAAGCATTGAAAATCAGGTCACTCTGTCTTCTCCACAGCTCCTCGAAAATGGCAGTTTCCCTCCTCCATCACCCTCCTTTAAGCAACCAACGGTACTCTTTCTCTCTCTCTCTCTCTCTCTCTTGTTATATATAATTCAGTTTTGCTGACACTCTTTTGTATGTACTTGGCGTCTGCTACATATATATATTTAGCTAATGACACTCATATTTGGCTGAGATTAATTGGTTTGTCTAGCATGGGACTGAAAAAGAAAATACCCCTTTTCAACTATGGTTGAAGTAGGTGAGTTTTTTGAGCTGGGTAATGATAGCTCAATGAATAAAGGTATCTTGGAATTGCAAAGTAGAAATTGCCCAATTCAAGTTGGTGTTTCATAGAGTGATTGTTGTTGCTACTCTTTGAATTTGTGGCAAAAAAAAAACTTATTTCTGGAGACCATATAGCTCAACTTTGAAGTTTGTGTGTAGTTGCTTCAATATTTTGTGGGGAAACAGGCCTGGATTAGTATGCTTTTTCGCTTGAAATAGAGATTAAAGTTAGGCTTAGTCAATGATATAGAGACCAAAGGGAGGTTTCTTGAAAGTCTTGTCCTTGAATGCGTTTTTCATATAAAACTGTGACAATTTGGTTGTAAGATGAAGAGCTGTCATGTTTAAGTTAGGGTATTACACAACCATTTTGGGATGGGTATGGTAGGGAATGATTTATTGCAAAGTGGTTCATCCAAGCAGGACATTCATTCATGTCAGCACCATCAAAATGCAATGTCAGCTCAATTAAATTATTGCAGAAAAGCTAATTTAAAGTTGGAATAGGAAGTGATTTGTGATACGATTCTGAGCTTTCTTAGTATACTTCTCAAACTTCTATTTATTTCCTTGTACCATTTGTCGCAAATAAGCTTGATGAAGGATAAGAAATGTTGCTTCTGTCTTCCTTGATAATGTTCAAGTTGACTTGGTATTTTTGTACTTAAAACGGTTCTTGATTGAAGCATATCTGAATGGAACATCACTTCCTGCCTTAAATTCCATTATGATATGTGTATATTTTTTTCTACACATCTACCTATTCATGTAAGATTTGTTATTGTAAGACATAAAATTTTAACATCCTGTAATCTCATGATGCTGTTTCATGGATGAATGGTTTGATATTCTTATCTGACTATTCCAGGATAACTCAAGCGTTTGTAGACTTGAATTCAAGGTCTTTGCAGAGAGGCATCACTTGCTTCTCAATTTGTCTCCAGAAGCAGAAATGCAGCATCGAACTATACATGATACCCACTACAACAGTTGCTCGACACTGGATGTTGAAAACTTTTGCTTCAGCTGGCTCATTAAATGCAGAAGTGGAATGTCAAGAAAATCACATTTCCTCTGGTTTCTCAACTTCTAATGACTTCCGGAGGTTGAAACTTACTCAAATACATTTAATAGACTTTATTTTAAAATGATGCCTTTAATATTTTCCTGACCTTTTTAAAAGTTTGGATAACTTGTTTGAACAATATTTTGTAGTTGGTCTCGGACAAAGTTTGAGACTAGAACTTTTAAAATGGTCAAAGGCCTTAAATGACATTTTTGTTTTGCATCAGCAGGTCTAAAACAGTGGCTGACAGCTCAAGTAAACCCTCAGATGGTGTGAATGATTTTGAGAGACAGTTGCAAGAGTTGTTTGATGAAGTCAAAATGATGATCAAGATGGGAAACAAAAATGATGCCATGGATCTACTTCAAGCAAATTATGAATTTGTCAAAGAGCAGATCAATGCAGGTTCTAGAGGCATTGAAGAAGCTGCTACTCTTGACATCATAGCCTTGGGATACATGGCTATTGGAGACTTAAAGTCTGTTGGGTTTATCCTGAACAAGGTAACTTTCTTTTTCCTAGTCTGTTGCGTTTTCAATCTGATTCATGTGTTTGAAATCCTTTGTTAAACTTTTGATGTCTGTGGTATGTGTTTGTTGATCCTGCTATTCTGTTCTTAAATTCATGGCTTTTCTTTCCTTCAGTTTGTAATTTTCTTTTAGATTTTGTCATTTTTTGAACAGGCTACCTGAGTTGTTGACCAACAAATATAGAAAACATAGATTTGTTCTCTTCTTATAAGTTATTAAGTTAATTCTAGCTCTCTAGTTTAAGAGAAAAAAAAGAGTCTCTATTCGTGATCATGGGGTATGTTAAACATAGGAACATGTAAAATTTCTATGTCAAATTGTTGTCGGTGATAGTTCTTCTTTTTCATTGGCCTTGAGCCTTGTCAAATTGTTCATGGTTGCATTTTGTTTCTTATTCTTTGATCCTCAACAGTTTTTTTGGTACATTTATACATATTAAATCAATGTCTGGTAACCCACATTTATGTTGACAAATGAACATACATGCTTAATATATCTCTTTGTTTCTCTTGTGCTTCATTTTCATGGATGGCCAGTTGGACGAAGTTGTTGAGAGTCTAAAGGATGATGAACCTCTTCTGGATTCAGTACTAATACATATGGGAAGCATGTATTCAGCTTTGGGGAAGTTTGAAAAATCCATGCTTGTATATCAAAGAGTTATTGCTATTCTAGAGAGAATACACGGTAAATGCCTTTTAATTTAGTTTTCATTTTTGGTAAGTTCGCTTGATATACTACTTATTGTAACATTGTTTGTTTAATTGCTCTTCAACAATTAGCAGAAGGTAAAGTCCAATGTTGAAGCTGGATGTGACTTAATTTTTTATTACACTATAGTAAACTTTCCATATTTCCTGTCCCCCAGCATGCTAAAATTTTCTAGCAGTCCTGTTTTTGACAAAATTAGAATTGTCCAAGTCATGAGTGCAACTATAATTCATGCTGTTGCATTTTTCTTATTCCATTTGTCCATGGTATTCTAATTGTGTTTGGGCTATATTCATGAACCAAATAACATGGTAGTTTTGTCAAGTTTTGAGCAGTTCCACATTATTGACTCTGAGGTCAACCAATAATCATAAAATGAAAACTGGATCAACATTGAATGATGATATGAAGTTTGATGGAGTCTCAAATGGTTTGATCCATTGAAAATACATTGCTTTATTCCTGCTCTTAATGCTGCAATTAACCTTTGAGATCTCCTTCAACTCTTTAATAATGAGGCAAGCCCAAAACTTAACAGTTGTCCTATGAAATTGCTTTCTTTTAGGGAAAGGCAGTGCTTTTCTTGTCTCACCATTGTTGGGGATGGCAAAAATTCTGGGTTCGATTGGAAAAGCTACCAAAGCGATAGAAGTCTACCAACGTGTGATAAGTATTCTGGAATCTAGCAGAGGAGCTGAAAGCAAGGATTTGGTAGTGCCTTTATCTGGTCTTGGCAATCTTTTGATCAAGGAAGGAAGAGCCACAGATGCAGAAAGTCTTTTTAATAGGTTACTTTACTTTCTGTTGGTGTCTTTATTTAATCTTTGAAGTTAAGTTATGACTATTCACCTCCTTGCTGTTCCTTTTTTTTTCCTTCAGAATTTTAAGCATATATAAGGAGTCATATGGTGAATATGATGGAAGATTTGGCATGGCTTTGTGTTCGGTAGCCCATGTGAAGTGTGCAACAGGTAACTATGTGTAACTCTCTCGTTTTCACCCTCTCACACACTGAAAGATTCATCCATGATGGTGGATTTTAAACCTCCTGCTTTACAACAGTTTACTGTTGATAAATACAATATTAACCTTGTAAACTCTACTGCTGCCACTTTTCCAAATTTATCAGTTAAATCAACTTAATTGCTCATATTCCAATGTTTTGCAGGGAATGCAGAAGAAGCTATTAATTTATATAGAAAGGCTCTTCAAGTCATCAAGGATGCAGACTACATGGCTCTAGATGACAGTATCATGGAGAGGATGAGGATAGATTTGGCTGAATTGCTTCACGTTGTAGGAAGGTAAAGCCAGATAAAACTAACTTTTACGTTGTATGATTGATTTGGAGGGATTAGCAGCAGGTGGCGACCTTCTGTTCATTGTTTTTTAATGCTGAAAAGCTTTAGGGCTTTGTTTGCTTTGCTGAAGCTTGTCAAGCGATTTTTGTGTCATTTCGTTGTTCCAAAAAAAAAAAATTATATTGAATTTCTCAAAAAGGTGGCTAACGTATTTCCTTTTTGTTGTTATATGGTTTCTTGTAGAGGAAACGAAGGCCGAGAGCTACTAGAAGAATGCTTGTTGATCACTGAAAAGTATAAAGGAAAAGATCATCCAAGCTCAGTTACACACCTCATTAATCTTGCAACCTCCTACTCTCAATCAAAGAACTATGTCCAGGCTGAGCGCTTGTTGAGGACAAGTTTGGAGATTATGATGAAAAGTGTGAGACCGGATGATTCATCCATCACCTTCCCAATGCTGCACCTCGCAGTGACTCTCTACCGTTTGAATCAGGATGAAGAAGCGGAGCAACTCACACTAGAGGTTCTGCGCATTCGTGAGAAGGCATTCGGAAAAGATTCTCTTCCCGTCGGTAAGCCTTCTTTCCCCTTTATAATCATCTAACTAGGCTATCTGATCAGTTAGTTTGTGGATTCTGAGCAATGCTGATGTTATTTCTTGATATGTATGGCAGGGGAGGCTCTGGACTGTCTGGTTTCCATCCAGACCAGATTAGGGAAGCCAGAAGCTGAGTTGTTGGATCTTCTAAAACAAGTTCTAAAGATTCAAGAAAAAGAGTTTGGCTATGAGAGTGAAGAGGTTATGAGAACCCTAAAGAAAATTGTATTCTACTTGGATAAAACAGGAAGAAAGGATGAGAAATTTTCCATGCAGAAAAGATTATCTGTGCTCAGGATGAAATATAATCAAATGATGCAATATTAATGTTATAGTGGTTAGATTTTTTGTTGGATGCATAATTTACTTTCATTGTTTCTTGTGAATTTCTTTATAATTTTTTATCCAATTTGGTATATAATGGTGGAAAAAAAAAACGAAAATGATTGGAATATTGGATTGAAGTTAAAAAAATCTATAATAAAATCCACCTCCTAGGGTTCCACATTGGTGGACCCTTTTGATTAAAAATTTAACAGACCTTCTACTTATGTTAATTTGTTTTTAGAAAAGATAAATAGAATAATTATTTATTAGAGAGATATAAATCTAGTTTGTGTTTTTATTTTTTATTATTTATTCCTTAAATTTATGGATGAGATAAAACCAATTATTTGTTTAATTAGATTTGCACTATAATCCAAGCATATAAAGCATTATAAAATTAATTATAATTTAGTTCCTATTGTTTATTGAAACTAATAATTAACTCCTATAGACAGTATAAAAAAATAATTAAATGTATTAACCAACCTAACCATCATCGATTAATTAGTTTTGTTAAACTAGAAGGTTAGATTACAATTAACTCCAAGGTAATAAAATTAATCACAATATTATTTTTAATCTCACAGATAATAAAAACAATAATCATATTAATTAACTATATTTAAATGGAAACAGCTTTTGATCATTAATTTCACTATGCAAATCCACAGTATAAGACTTATGTTTTTCAGTTATAAGTTTTTTTTCAATTAATTAATTTTTTTAATTTAATTTTTTAATATTAATTTTTTTCTATTTAGTTATTAACTATAATTGAAAAAATCAGTCATTCAATTAATTTCATTATGTAAATCCTATATGAAAGACAAATGTCTTTTAGTTATAGTTTTTTTTTTCAATTAATCTTTTTTTGTTTAATTTAGCTTTCTAATATTTTTTTTTATTTAGTTATCATACTTTCATGACATGGATCCTAAGTTTGACGGGTTAACCTGATTTCGTAGGTTAACCTAGTTGACTCATTTTTTTTAATTTCATCTTTTAATATTGATTTGATTGAGAATTAAACTTCATAATTTGTTTTGTTTGTCTTTCATTAGATTATCTTGTTCTCATTAAGGGGTTTTATCGTACCCCTCCTCCTAAAGCACTATTTATTGGAATAGTGTTTTACTTTGTTTTTTTCTTTTCAATTAATCTTTTTTTTTGTTTAATTTCATTCTTTAATATTAAATTTTTTTATATTTAGTTATCACACTTTCATGACATAATCTTGCAATTAAACCCACATCTAAGGCTTTTGGGTTTGGCGTTGCAGCCAGATCCACTTGAACTTGGATCAGACAAGTTTAATATTATTATTAATATTAAAAAAGTTATTATTTGTATTATTAACTATAACTAAAAGAAATCAGTCTTTCACTGTGGATTTCACTATGCAAATCCACAAAGAAAGATGGATGCCTTTTAATTATAGGTTTTTCTTTTCAATTAATTTTTTTTGTTTAATTTAGTTTTTTAATATTAATTTTTTTTATTTAGTTATCATACTCTCATGACACGGATCTTAGGTTTGAAGAGTTAATTTGGTTTGATGGGTTAACCCAATTGACTCATATTTTTTTCTTTTAATTTCATTTTTTAATATTTATTTGAATGAGAATTAAACTTCATGATTTTTTTTTATTTTTCATTAGATTATCCTAATTTTATGAGGGGGTTTTACTGTACCCCTCCTCCCAAAACACTATTCATTGGAATAGTGCTTTGCTTTGTTTGTTTTCTTTTTAATTAATCTTTTTTTCTTTAATATTAAATTACTTTTTTTAATTTAGTTATCATACTTTTATGACATGACCTTATAGCCATTCTCGCATCCATAGCTTTTGGGTCTGTTGTACCCAGACCTACTTAAATTTGGGTCAAACAAGTTTAATATTATTATGTGTATTATAAATATTATTCTTGGGTTAGGCGTTGCAGTCAGACTCAAAATTCTTGGATTTAGTTTTGCAGATAGACACAATGTTCTTGGATCTTAGTTTTTTTATATATTTTTTATTCCAAAAAAAAATTGAGGATTTCACTGTGCCAATCCACATTGAAAGACATATGCCTTTTAATTATAAGTTTGTTTCAATTAATTTTTTTTGTTCAATTTTGTTTTTTAATATTATTTTTTTTATTTAGTTATCATACTCTCATGACATGGATTCCTGGTTCGACGGGTTAATTCAGTTGATTCAGATTTTTTTTAAATTAGTTTTTTTTAATTTCATCTTTTAATACCGATTTGATTGAGAATTAAATTTTATGATTTGTTTTGTTTATTTTTAATTAGATTATCGTGATCTTATGAGGAGGTTTTACTTTACCCTTCCTTCTAAAGCACTATTTATTAGAATAATGCTTTGTTTTGCTTTTTTTATTTTCAATTAATCTTTTTTTTTAATTTTAATTTTTAATATTAATTTTTTTTCTATTTAGTTATCACACTTTCATGATATAACCTTACAACCAGACCCACATCTAAGGTTTTTGGCTCTAGCGTTGCTAGTAGACTCACTTAAACTTGGGTCATATAAGTTTAATATTATTATTAATATTAAAAATATTACTATTTGTATTATAAATATTACTATTGGTGTTATAATTAATATTATAAATATTACTCTTGGGTTAGACATTGCAACCAGACTCAAGGCTCTTGGATCTAGCTTTGCAGATAGACCCAATGCTCTTGGGTCTTAACTTTTTTTTATATATTTTTTATGCTAAAAAAATTGGAGATTTCACTATATAAATCTACAATGAAAGCGGATGCCTTTTAGTTATAGGTTTTTTTTTCAATTAATTGTTTTTTTTAATTTTTTTAAATATTAAATTTTTTTATTTAGTTATCATACTCTCATGACACGGATCTTAGGTTTGACAGGTTAACCTAACTTGACGAGTTAACCCATTTGACTCAGATTTTTTTTTAATTTAGTTATCATACTCTCATGACACGGATCTCAGGTTTGATAGGTTAACCTAGTTTGACGAGTTAACTCAGTTGACTCGGATTTTCTTTCTTTTTTTTTTAATTAGTTTTTTTCTATTAATTTTATCTTTTAATTTCGATTTAATTGAGAATTAAATTTCATAATTTATTTTGTTTATTTTTCATTAGATTATCCTGATCTCATCATAGGGTTTTATTGTACCCCTCCTTCTAAAGCATTATTTATTGGAATAGTGCTTTGCTTTGTTTTTTTCTTTTCAATTATTTTTTTTGTGTAATTTTATTTTTTAATATTAAATTTTTTTCTATTTAATGATCACATTTTCATAACACAACTTTGTAGCTATACCTAAATTCAAGATTTTTGGGTCTAGCGTTGCAGTAAAACCCACTTAAACTTGGGTCAAACAAGTTTAATATTATTATTAACATTAAAAATATTATTATTTGTATTATAAATATTACTATTGATATTAATATTATTCTAGGTTAGGTGTTGCAGTCAAACTCAAGACTCTTAAATCTAGCTTTATAGATAAACCCAACACTCTTGGTTTTAGCTTGTTTTGATATTTTTAAAAAAATTAATCCACGTGTAGCGCAGATGATAATAAATTAATACTTCACCGGTTCTTAGTGAATAGGATGTATCGGTTTGGTTTCTTTACATTTAAACCGGTTAAGTATAAAGCAAATGAAGAGTCTAATCTCTTCAAAACAGAGCCAAACAGAACAAAAAATGGCCGTCTCTGCTCTATCCTTTGCTTTCTCTTCACTTTCACCTCCAAAATCTTCACTTTGCTGGTTTCCTGAGAAATCCCAGGTTTTTAAATCTTCTAACCCCGTCACTTCTTTCTCTTTTTTCATGTTATGGCTTACTGTTTTAATTTTATTTTTTCCAGGTAGTCTCAAAGTTGCAAAAAAACAGTAGCCGTGGTAGGCGAGTCTGGCGCCGGAGGAAATTGGTATTTACAATTATATTTCCTTTTTTACCTTTTTTAAATGAGACCCTTGTTGGTATTTCTTGAAATGTGAACACTGAAACAATTTCATGATGAGATATATTGAAAATTTTGAACATTTTTCAAATAATTCTGAACCCTTATCAGGAAGTCTTGAAATGTGAACACTGAATCAAGTTCTTGATGAGAAGAAATCTTGAAATGTGGTTAACTTTCTCGATGAGAATAATGAAATGTCTGCTTGTGTGTTTGTTTGGGTTTTTGTAGCTATTCCTTAGCTTGAAGTGAGGCACATGAAGATAAAGCGTAATTTATCAATTTTATTGCATAAGAACTTGAATCTTGATGTATCAAATCTGATTTTTATTTTTGGATAATACTCTTTAAAAAAGCAGAGAATGCTTCCTGGTGACGTACTAGTTTTTACCTAAACAATGCCCACATAACTAGTAGCATCACTGCATTTAAACCAAGAAACAAACTGAACTATGCTCAACAGAAGTTGGATTATGCTTGCAGTGGAAAATGAGGGAAAGTTTTCCTATGCATGGAATTTGGAAATATTGTGTCGTGATGTAGAAAGTTTTTTTGTATCTCTTAAACATTAATGTAGAGGGTTAATGTGAAAGGATTAAAGTGTATGCCCTTATATTAAGGATTAGTAGGTAAATTGGTAAAATTTGAGAACTTTCAGACTGCTGAGAGATTTTCATTCTCTCCATTTTTCTCCCAACTTGTACGAGAACCAAAACAAATGTGAATTTCATTTAGAATTCAAATCAATACCTTCAAAAGGATTCTAAATACAAGAATTGATTCAACCCTGTAAATTAGACAATTCACAAGGTTCCAAATAGCCTATAACAGAAGATAGAAGTATTAAGAAATGAAGAGAAGCTAAAATTGAACTTTTAGGTTAGGGTATGCCTCCCCACCCTTACATAGGATAAGTTTGCTACTATTTATTACTGTTAATATTATAGTTTAGAATGTGGGTTGGTCCCTTTTTTCATATATGAATATATTTGTTGTTCTCCTCATGATAGTGTGTAAAGAACTAGACCAGATTTTTCATACTGAAAAGAATTTTTTTTGGATAAGTTTTATAGAATTTTTGTCAATGTCAAGATTTTGAATTGGATAAAGCTACAAGGCAAATCTGATTCTTATAGCTTTCACTTTGTTACTTGTATTGGCTTAGGATTTCTTGGCTGTAAAATTCAGTCAAGTCGTTTTTAAAACAGTTTTTGTTTCAAGTTTCTGACATATAATTATGTACTTGATGTAAACTGATATTTAGAATCAGCTTTTAGATAGAAGGAGTCTCATCTTTTATTTGTTTACAACTCATGACATTTGTTTTATTATCTAGAAACCTGCTTTACATGGCGTTGAAAATATCAATTGCAATCATAATGAAATTCACAAAGTCGGTATTATCTTTATAGGCCTCAGTTCTTATCATGTGTCTATTTTGAAGTTAAAAGAAAACTGAAATGGAACTTCAGCATTTCAAGATTCCCTATAATGAAGTTATCTCAATATTCACATTACGAAATTTGCTGTCAAGAATTTTATCATCCAACATCTTGCCTTATTTGTTTATGATCTTGGTTCCTCTTTTTCACACGACATGCTTGTGTATGCTGGCTAGATGATATAGCAGTTGCCTGTGATTTATATGCTACATGTGGATAATTGTATGGGGTGGATTTTGGCAGCACATCCTTGCTGGAATTTTTATGGGCTGTAGAATTGTCCTTGTAACATATAATGATATAACCTTAATTTATAACATATAACCTTAATGCCTTATTTGTTCATGAACTGGGCTTAAAATGTTGTGCTTGTGGATGTTGATTAAAAGTGCTTGTTGTGTTTCAGACTAAGGAAGATGATCTATTGCGATATAAATTGGAGCGAGTTCCTTTCCTTGAGGAGCAGGTTAGAAAGATTAAAGACGAAGGAAAGTTATTGACAATGGATATCCACAGATTGTTACTATCAGAGGATAACAGGTTTGATTTTGTGAATGAGATTGCAGCTGAGGCCATAGAGTATGTTGAGAACAACAGAGATGACTACGGAGGAAAGAAAAAAGCTATTTTACATGTGCTTAGCAACCGTATGAACGATGCTGGGTATTCCCGTCCGGTGGCATATGAAGAATCTGACCCCTTCCTGCCAGGGCCTACTTATTTGAGGCAGGAGCTTGAATAGACTTTGATATTAGTTAGATCTGCTATGTTTAATAACCTTTGGCTAAAGGCTGTTATTATAAAAAAAATAAATAAATAAATAAAGAGACATTAAAGGCTGTATTTTCTTATTCATAGTGTATTGGCTTTCTGTTTGATATTTTATCATCAATTGCATTTGTTCTTGCCCTGTAACGAGATGTGTGCCAGCTCCTAAACGCTGAATGATTTCTACACATTCAACCCAGAAAAGAATCTGAAGACTATGATCAGTGAGCTCCAATAAGTTTCTGTTTATCTTACGCGGATTGCTTGAACAAACGGGTTCTAAAAACTTATGGTTGACTCTAAAAACTTATGGTCGGATCCACTATTATTTTTTTTAAACTGGTAATGTATGGAAAAAAAAATTAAATTAATGTCTATTTTTTATATTTTCAAATGATCATAATATAATGATGTCAGAATTGTTGAAGAAAATTTAAGAAAAAACTATAAAATGAAAACCTTTTCAATCCAAATACACTGCTAAATGCAGTACAAATACAGGATCTTCTTATCTTGGTAAACCTAGTAGTACAAGCAAATACAATTTATTAAGATTGTACTGGTGTTTGCAGCTATTAGCCTTGAGGTTTGCAACAGTAGAAGACAAATGTGCAAAATTACTTGCCTCTAGTGGCAGCTGAACTGCATCACGAGTTCGTAGAAAAAGCAAAGTCCAGGTCCAGAAAGTTGCCAAAAATTAATTAGATCATGTATAGTGAAAGGCCACTCAGATCTTGCCATGTCATGATTCAGGACCAGAAAGTTGTGGGTCCAATCTCATGTGACCAAAAGGTTAAGTTCCAAAAAACTGAGTACCATACATGTAACCCCATGTAGAATCTAATCGTTAAATCAGTTAGAGGCTCTGCTTCATCCTCTTATCCTTCACTAGACAAAAATACCAACGCCAGTCCTCATCCCCACCGTACAACATCTGAAACTCTCTAACTGAGCAACTCAACTCAGTAAATGGCATTGTTTAGGCCACAGTTGGAGAGATTCCTATCAACCAAACTCCAATGTGGCCACTCCAGTACCAAAATCCCCACTAAAAACTTCTTTTTTGCTACTCGGCCTAAAAGCCAGTGTTCTGCTATAGCAATAGATGGCCCATCTTCTTTAACTGATGTTGCTGGGATCCGGTGGGGTTCTACAAGCTTGCAAGGCGCACGTGAAGAGATGGAGGATGATATCATAATTCGATCAGACGGCCTTGAAGGATTCTCCTTTGCTGCTGTTTTTGATGGCCATGCTGGTTTCTCTTCTGTGAAGTTCCTCAGGTTTGACAAATTTTAGAAACATCAGCACAATCATGGATTCATATTTCTTGAGTTCTTTTGGTGTAGTTTCTTTATTCAGTCTTTGATTCATCATTGTTAGGGATGAGTTGTACAAGGAGTGTGTAGCTGCTTTACAAGGCGGTTTGCTATTGAATGGAAAAGATTTCAATGCTATTAGAAAAGCATTAGAAGAGGCTTTTGAAAGGGTTGATGCAAAATTGCTAGATTGGTATGCCTGTAGAGTTTTCTTTGTGCAAAGATTGCTTTTGATTGTAGAAAAATGGGCAGATAGTGAATGGTGTAATTCTATTTTCTATATTATCGCGTTGAAGGTTTAGGTTATGTTTGATTTTGTAAAGGCTTGAGAAGGATGGTGTGCAAGATGAATCTGGTTCGACAGCGACTGCTATGTTCATTGGAAACGAAAAGCTAGTCATTTCGCACATTGGTGATTCATCTGTGGTATATATTCAATTCTAATGTTATTGCTTTTTGACAATATCAATGGAAAAACTGAAAATATGTTGGGTGATTATGAGCAATTTTTGCATAATGTTTCGCTTTTGATTCAGGTCCTTTCTCGTTCTGGAAAAATGGAAGTGTTGACTGATGCTCATCGACCTTATGGAAGCAACAAAATCTCTCTTCAAGAAATCAAAAGAATCAGAGAAGCAGGTGGATGGGTGTGTTTTCTTGCAATTTCTGTAGAAAGTTCATGTAGTCTTCTCTTGACTGCTCTTACCTTCTTCCTTGCTATCCTTATGATTGAAATAGTGCTCAACTTGGTATCCCTTGTTGCCATTTCCTTGTTTTCATGTAGGAGTATCCTGCTAATTTTAGAATCAAAAGTATTTTTGGAAATCTGTTAATTTTCTTGGCATTCTTCCTTGTTATAACAATTTGAAGTCTGAACATTTCTTAATAAAGTTTCTTAGACACTGATCCATAAAAGCCTTGTACTTTTGTGATCTGTGGAGAATTTCATCTAAATCTTCTGTATGCTTCTTCCTGATCAAGACCAAATCTTACATGCCTTATTGTCTGATGATTACTATTGTAATTTTTCTGTAGATTGTCAATGGAAGGATTTGTGGAGACATAGCCGTATCTCGTGCTTTTGGTGACATGCGGTTCAAGACAAAAAAGAATGAGTTTGGTCCTTTTAATCTCTGACTTCCTTTTCTACTTTTGAACACAAGGGTTAGTTTGAATATGTCTTCAACCAGCACATACATTTCTTAACAATGTGATACATGAATAGGATGCTGGAGAAAGGAGTCAAGGAAGGGAGATGGTCTGAAAAATTTAGTTCTCGGTAAGATCTTTTCTATATTTTCCACCAGTATGTTCATCTACTCTCCATTTTTGTTAACTGAACCTTGGTTATAAGATAGTTATGGTGCATTTCAATTGCGTACAAAACATCACAAGACCTGATAGATCAGATTTAAAACCTGCAAGAGCCCATGATTTGGGTTGGTAATGGTTATTCGATCAATCTACCTGCCCTAAGAACATAGCAATTGGAGCAAAAGACAAATCTCATTCATTGTGGCTAGTACATCTGGCCTGTATGGTTCTAAGGTTGTATGCTCTCCTAGGAACTACAAAATGCATGTTCTGTTGAGATAAATTCATATGAGAAAAACCCTATACCGCCACCATTTACTAATGGATGGATGACAAAAGCTTGCTGCATGTGTATTAGCCAAGAATGATGCTCGATACGGTGATAAGATAAGGAATCATTGAATTTATGATTTGCAAGTTTTTTCAGAAGGTGAACTAATCTTGTGTTGTGACAGAGTACAATTCAATGGGGACTTGGTCATTGCATCTCCAGAAGTTTACCAAATAGCTTTTGGATCAGATGCAGAGTTTGTAATTCTAGCATCTGATGGTTTATGGGATTACATGAACAGGTGTTTTATCCCATCCTCCAACTGTATTTCGTAGTTGCATTCTGTGACATCTGTTTCTGTAATCTCTTGATTTTCATTCATAATCAGCATCTTGCTTAACTGTTTGCTATTGTCGGTAACAGCTTAGATGCAGCTGCTTTTGTCAGGAACCAACTTCAAAAACATGGAAATGTTCAGGTAATCATTATGTTGGCTATTGAATATCCAACGAATCCATTGCACTTGAGTTCTGAACCTGGAACAAGTTTTGAATGTCTGCATGGTTTTAGATGATACCATTGCTGTGCAGCGGCATTTCTAACTTGCCTCTCATTCTGCTTTCAGCTAGCTTGCGAAGAACTTGCACGGAAAGCTATTGTAAGAACTTATATGGACAATTAGTCTTATTCGACATTATCGTTCAATATTTTACTAGGGACTTCAAAAAGCTTTGAATTCCTTGTATTGCAGGACCGGCGGACACAAGACAATGTTAGCATTATCATTGCTGATTTAGGGTATGCATGTTTTTGCTTTCATGCATCTTCGTCAACGCAAATTGATAATGAAAATCTGAACTGGTCTAAGATGTTTGAGATTTGCAAGCTTGTTGTGCGTGCTTTTCTTTGATTATTGAGAAATGCAATAATCTTAGAATTCTGCCATGACTAATTTTGTTCTGTTTTTGGTCTTAACTTCTGCAAAGGCGGACAGACTGGCAAAATCTGCCTCTCCAGCAACAAAATGTTGTGCTTGAACTGGGCCAAGCTTTTGCTACCATTGGTATTGTCACACTTGGAATATGGATGTCATCCTTGCTTTCTTCATAAATGCTAGAGCTTCAGAAAGTGTATATAAATCAACATAGATTTCGACACATTAGTCCATAGAAATCTATATGTGTCAGCACCTTCATGCTTTTCTTTTAGGCGAAAGAACGATAAACATCTTGTCTTTCGAAATCTCATTTCCATAATCATATTGTATTACATTGACTCTCTGAACAATACCTGTTGAACACACAAATCATACTGTAGCTTTGTTACATAAACATATCTTTGAATGTTAATCATCGAGGATCAAGGGAGAAAGAAGATAGGAAACTGATTTGGTATTGATGGCTTCGTATTCAAGTTTCCATACCGTTTGGAAATGCGTTCTCAATATTAGAAGCAGCAAAAGCATGCTTTGTGATTAGTATGGCCCAGAAGAACCCTGACCTCTCTACTATCAATTCGCACTGTTCTATGGTGTTTCCAGAAGCCCAATCCAAGCTTAATTCGTAGGAAATTCCATCCTCCTTGTAAATGTGACCGTACCATTACTTGCCCTTTCCTTGGCCATTCTTGCAACCAACCATTTCCCCATCTTTCCTATGTCTGTACTTGACCTGCATTTCTTTACTTTTTCCAGCTTTCAGTGAAAAGGGTTGGAGAAAAGCTGAAGCCAAGAGAAAATCCTTGTCATAATGAACCCAAGTCTTTATTTGCTCAAACGTTGGCTTCATCTGACTAGGATTTGTTACTGTGACCTTTCCTTCGCGATTCGCTGTGAACCGTGGGTAGGATTCTCTAAAGTTGGAGACGGAAATGGTAGTAACTTCGCCTCTAGGAAATTCAGGGAAAGTCGACAATGTTTGATAAGCTTGAAAAGCGAGGCCCCATCACCGAACACTACAAAAAGAAAGGCACCGTTTTTTTTTTTAATTATTATTAATATGGATATTAGATTAATTTATGTCTATCTCGATTTAATGCTATAAGTTTTAAAATTAACAACCATGTAAACTTTTAATGATTTAGAGGTTAATAAAACTTGAAAACATTTAAAAAATAAATTTAAAACTTGACCAGTTAAGACAAGAGAAAAACTATGACGCAATAATTTCTAGGACAATATTTCTGATACGACAAACATGTCCTTAAATACCACAAGATTCTTAGTTTAATTAAGGAATGTATAGCTGCTCAAACTTGACATCAATGTAATCAAAGATGCCGGCATAGTTGTGCTGGGGGAATATTATTATCAGCACTCCAAACTGTAAAAATCCTTGTAACTTCCTAGCAATATTCCAGACTGTCTAAAACCTGTACCTGTTAATACTCCAAGATTAGCTAAAGCCCAATATTTATGTTTAAAACAAGTTTCGACACATATTATTATCCGACTAATGTTCTCCGGACTAAGAGTCTGTTTGTTTATGCAGTAACAGTGCTTTATTTCAGCCACGGCATCACCGCCTAGATAAACGGGACCTAAGTATGTTCATCTCGGATACATAGCAGAGGTTCTTCTGTCACTACTAGAATTATTCTAGGTACAGACCCAGGTTATGGCATGTTGCAATTTTGTTAATGTAATTGGCTTCCTTGGAATGAGGACTCGTCAAGTATACGGTGGCTACAGCGCCGAGGCTAATGACGTTGCAATTCTCTTGTTGGTTAGCTGTGGGTGGCAAGGCAAGATTTTGGTACAAGGTGGAATGGAAGAGGAGGCCTTTAACTAGGTTATTTGTCATGGGCTTAAGCCTAGGAATTGAGTGTGAGTGTATAAAACACACCTGAAAAGGTGAAATACAAGTAATCTATATATATATATATATATATGTGATGTATAATAGAAAAATATATATATAAATGATGTACAGGTGCTCTGAATTTCCAATCCTCAAAGCAATGGCTAGAGACTATATATATATATATATATATATAGTCATTGGAAGGAAGAAAACTCTTAAAAAGAAATTCAAATCTTTAAGATGTTAACATTAATATCAAGAGTGATACGTTTTTAGGTCTTTCTGCTTCTTAACATCTATGACAAATGCTCAAATCTTGAAAATACATGGTGCTTGACTCATGCAGCTCTCCTTGACCTCACCCCTCAGGAACCAGAAATTAAAAAGAAGGTTAACAGTCCTAGCTTTTTCGTTGATAAAATGAAAAATAGAGGAGATTTTGTATTGTTCTGCTGCGTAGGGGCCGCCATGATTGTATATCCCAGTATCTTCATCAATCAATATGTTTGCTGTAGAACACATTTTGGTGAGATAATGCATGTTGCTCTTCCTTGGATTCTTTCTTTTATTAACGTAAGTGGCTAAGGCTTCAATTCCTTGAATTAATATATATATTGGCTAGTGAATTAAATAGCACCATTTCTATATAGATACGATAGGCACTAGCTAGCCAAGCAATTAATTACACCATTACAAGCGGAATGAAAAGAATTATTTTTTTGTGTCTATTTTATATTTGTAAAGCTATCTATAAATTTATTACAAACGGAATGTAAAGCTATCTATAAATTTATTAATAACAAACTTACCGACAGAACAGAAATTATTAAAGAGTGTTTTTTTGATAAATATTTTTTATTCATAATATCATCGATAAAATAATCATAAACAGATTGTTAGTGTAAATATTCATAAAAAAATTTTACCGATAAAATTATAAAATATGATGGTGGTTGGTCATGATGGTGCTTTTGAAGTGCTGATCATGGAATCCACAACTCAACTCTGTGAACCAGCAAAAATTTCCTATGTTAAGCTCATCTCTTTAACTTCCATTTGCTGGAGACTCTCTTGTATGAAGTAGCAAATTGAAGCCAGCTGCTTCATTATTTATTATTAGAACATAAGATAAGCAATTGCCTGAGAAGTTCATACACAAATCAGTACTGACATGCACGCATAGAATTATACAACGTAAAATCTTATCTTAGTCCCACAATTGTGTGGGCTACGTACAATAATAATAATAATACATTACTAAATAAAATTCATTTTGAAATGCAAGATTACACATCTCCTCATGCATGCACGAACAAAACCTCTAGAGGGAGAGTTGATGGTTCGAGAGGAGTCAAGGGCTCTTGCCACCACCAACAACAGCTTTCCCCCTGGGGTCATGCTTATGGTTAGGTCCTGCATCACCATAATCCAGCATATCCAGCAAAAGCTTCCTTGCATTGATCATATGGATGCCATCCTTTACAAAGAGACAAGATCCTTGGGTTATTAAAAGAATGCATAAACAAAAGATACTCACTACTTGAAAGAAAAACAAGAAATTATCTCAAAATAGAAAAAAGTTCAGGAAGAAAACGGGAGCTAGGTATACCTTGACAAATGAGTTGTGTGGATTCATGCCTTCCTTGAAGCCTTCAACCAAACCTACAAGTGAAAATAAACACTCTTTGTCAAGCTATATTATCCAAATTTTGAGAATATGAGATACTGAAGGTAATGTTGATCAGAAAACATATACAAACCCGAAGATGATAAGGGAGCAAGGAGCAAGAGGGACAATAAAAGAAAGGTCTTGATCCTAAGAGTAGGCGCCATGGCTAAATCTTGAAGTTCTTTGTGAGGATATGAGCTATGGCCTTAGCAGGAGTGGAGGAGGGGAGGTTGGCTTTTATGGCTAGTGGTAGAGAGTGCCATAAGAGCTATGGTGATGGTGTGCACCCACCCAATAGCTACAGAATGATGAAGAAATGCATTAACTTTTAGCCCACAACCCTAAAGTCAACTTCACTGTTTTTTATGCTGCATAAAAAAAAGCAGCAGCACAATTAAATGTCTGCATGTGTGGACAAAAGCTCTTCTGCATGGCTTGAACTGTGTTAACCATTTTCAGCTATAGGTGTGTAAGCCTTTTTTAGTATGTACTCGATCAGCCTTGATTTTCAGTAGAGTACAGCAGAATGTTGTACGTACAAGAAGCAGCAAATCACTCATCTCATGTCATCATCATTTTGCCATTTACTTTAATTTGAACCAGACATCCCTGAGATTTATATATATGGAGTGGAAGCTACTGGAAAAAACTCCATGATCTAGGTATTCTCCTGAATATTCATCTCAACACATGACAGAGATCAGAAAGATATAGTTTACATTTAGTTTTGGTGTTTTATCATTTAATTATAGCTGGAAACATCAGTAGATTAATGGAAAGAGATTTTTTATAGAATTATATATATATAAATCAGCAGGACAAGAAAAAAACCGAAAAAAAACTGAAAAAACAAAATGAAAAAAAAAAGATAAAATTAATTTAAAAATCCAAAAAATATTTTTGTTTTGGATCTAGAAAAGTGAGTAAACCAAACCTAATTTACCTAAATAAAACCTAAAAAAATCATATTTAATTCACCCAGCATATAAAAAATGAAAACCTAATTAACCCGACTAAACACAAGTTACAAAACCACAACAGTCTTGCATCTCCTTCCACCTCTCCCCACTCTCTCGTCCATTGTCAAATTCAAATCTTAATCCATAACTTAAAAAAGAAAAAGGGAAACCTAAATATATTCAAAGGTAGGTGGGAAGGATTGAGGACAAAAAGAGAAACATTCTCTCCTTCATTTCATCGTTGTGCCCTGTCCCACCATGCACTAAACAACCATCCATCCATCCATGTAAAACCAATACTTGATGAGACCCTCACGCCCCTCCTCCCATGTCTGATATTGTTACTGGTCATTAATTATAAATAAATCATAATTTTGGTATTTAATCATTTATAGGGAGAAATTAACATCAATAGATTAGTGGAAAGAATATATATTTTTTAGAATTTTATATAGATTAGCGTGTCAAGTGATGATGAAACAGATATGAATCCTATAAATAATAAATGACTGATCTTTCATAAAAAAAAACGAAATTAATTATCAGTATACCAATTAAAGCTTCAGAATTAATTTCTATTTGAAGGTCTAAAGTTCAAACCTGGAAAAAAAGGAATGGAGTAGAATCTTATAAAAAGAAGAGGGGCTACCCTTATAATTTCCCATTTATCCATAGTTCAATAATTACATCTAAATTATAATTTAATTTCATCAAATTACGAATGGGATTAGCCAAAAATCCAAAAATATTGAAGCTCAGCCCACGAACAAGTCTTACAATGCCGACTGTCTCACTACGTACAAGCTTCAATGGGAGCTAGGCAAGGTGGAAAGGGTTGTCAACCATATCCTGCGACCAAGTATTGATCAGTACTAGTGGATATTCTTATTCCATATATCCGTCTCCAAGATCTCTTTTTTCCGTGGTACCAAACAACAATTTGATAAGCAAAAATGCTTTTGATCCTCATGTTTCGGCTTTCATGACCTTTTGAAAGTAAAAAAAAGAAAAGAAGAAGATGGAGACAGACATGGCGAGTGGCCTGCAGATGAAATCAAATGGAAAGCATTCTGAGAAGTTGGTTTTTGGTGAGGCATTAATTAGCGGGACTAGGTAGGAGCACTAGCAAAGGAGGGGACAACACAACTCTTTGAACTCCCAACACTAGGACCAGTACTAATTATTTTAATCATCAATTAAGACCAAAAAGTTCAGTTAATCATCCCTGAGGAGACAATATGTTGGTAATTATGGTGTTTATAAGGTTGGTAATTGACTCATAAACTTGTTGAAAACTCTATTCATTTGGAAGAGGTTCTAGGTTGTCGGACAACAAAATTATTGCCCTTCTT
>Ga0325403_1001139_pt1 | contig 21550 bp, 22 predicted proteins | sample PopdelMetagenome_19_FD_205665 | JGI IMG/M metagenome (GOLD analysis project Ga0325403, IMG submission 205665) | Populus deltoides microbial communities from Bellville, Georgia, United States - Xylem-PdKOR-R4 | ecosystem: Host-associated > Plants > Phyllosphere > Stem > Wood/Secondary xylem... | reverse complement strand
GCGAGGTCACCGGCGGCGCCGCCGTGGGCGTCCCGCACCCCAGCGGCGTGCTGTCCCAGGTCAGCTCGGTGCTCACCCACGGGGCCGGGCTGTCGACCGTCCACACCACCCTGCTCGGCGACACCCCCACCGCGGCCCACGTGGTGGGTGAACGGGCGACGCTGCGCCTGCCGGGGCCGTTCTACGCCTCCGGCGACGTGGTGCTCGTGCCCGCCGGCGGCTCCGGGGTCCGGCCCGACCCGGTGGTGCGGCGCGAGCCCGAGACCGGGCACGCGGGCCTGTTCTGGCAGGCCGCGGAGGTGGCTCGCTGCGTGGCCGCCGGCCTCACCGAGACCACGCTGCGCCCCCTCGAGCACTCCCTGTCCACCCTGCGCGCGCTCGACGCCGTGCGCGCTGCAGCCACCCCCGCCACCGACCCGACCCCACCGACGACGACGCTGGAGGACCCCCGTGCCTGACCTGTCGCGCCTCACCCTCGGCACCGCCCCCGACTCCTGGGGGGTGTGGTTCGCCGACGACGCCCACCAGGTGGGCTGGCAGCAGTACCTCGACGAGGTCGCCCGCGCCGGCTACTCGCACACCGAGCTCGGGCCGCAGGGCTTCATGCCGCAGGACCCCTCCCAGCTGCGCGACGAGCTCGCCGCCCGCGGCCTCACCGCCGTCGGCGGCACGGTCTTCGCCGGGCTGCACCGGGGCGCCGAGGCGCTGGCGCAGGCCAAGGAGGCCTTCGGCCGCGAGGCGCGGCTGCTCGCCGCGGTCGGGGCCAGGCACCTCGTGCAGCTGCCCGAGCAGTGGACCGACATGCACACCGGGGCCGCCGTGCAGGCCGCCGACGTCGACCCCGAGGGGTGGCAGAACCTGGTGCGGGGCACCGACGAGCTGGCGCGGTTCCTGCTCGAGGAGCACGGGGTCGAGCTGGTCTTCCACCCGCACGCGGACACGCACGTCGACACCCAGGAGCGCATCGAGGCGTTCCTCACCGACACCGACGCGTCCGTGGTGAACCTCTGCCTCGACACCGGGCACGTCTCCTACTGCGGCGGCGACAACCTGCAGCTGGTCGAGCGCTTCGGCGAGCGGGTCACCTACGTGCACCTGAAGTCGGTCGATCCGGAGGTCCGCGCGCACGTGGCCGCCCAGCGGCTCTCGCTGGCCGAGGCCGTGCAGCTCGGCGTGATGTGCGAGCCGTGGGCCGGCGAGCCGGAGATGCCGCCGTTCCTGGCGGCCCTCGCCGACGTCGCCCGCACCCACGACCGCGACATCTCCACGGTGGTCGAGCAGGACCTCTACCCGGTGGCCCCCGACGTGCCGCTGCCGATCGGCGCGCGCACCGCGGGGTACTACGCGGGCTGCGGCCTCGGTCCGGTGACCCGCTGGCGCGGAACCCGCTCGCGCCCGGAGACCGCCTCCACGTAGCCGCCGGCACCCGGGACGAGGGCGTGCCCGGCGCCCGGGGTCAGCGGTCGGTGCCCCTCGCCGCGAGACCCGAGACGACGGCGGGTGACCCGCAGCACCAGACCTCGGCGCCGCCCCTCAGCTCCCCGCGCCAGCGCTGGCCGCTCGGCCACGCGACGTCGTCGCGCAGCGCGTGGCCGTGCTCGTCGACGAGGGGCAGGCCCACCGAGTGGACGAGCGCCGTCCAGGGCTCCCCGGCCTCGGTGCGAGCGAGGGCGGCCGCGCCCACCTCACCCCGGTCCTGCAGCGCGAGGACGGCGAGGGGCGAGTCCGTGGCGAGCATCCCGAGCGCGGGCCCCGCACCCCCTCCTGACGGGGTGGCGAAGGGCACGACCCACAGGGTGCGGCCGCGGGCCGCTCCGCTGAAGCGCGCCATCACCTCGGCGAGGACCGAGGCGTCGTCGGCGCCGGGCCGCGGTGCCCCGGGCGCCGCGGCCGCGTCCGCCTCCCACCGGGCGCGGTGCTCCGGCACGAGCAGGTCGCCGAGCGGGCGCGAGGAGCTGTCGCGGGTGAGCCGCGATCCCGCGACCGCCTGCAGGGCGCCGCTCCTCACCCCCGCGGCGACGAGCCGGTGCCGCTGCGCGGTGGAGCCGTCGACCAGCTCGACCCGGTCCGCGCGGACGACCCTGCGCACCGCGGCCTCCCAGGTGCGCGGGTCGCGGCGCTCGGCACCGGTGGTGGTGGCGTCGCTGCGCAGGGCGAGGGCGGTCATGCGATCTCCTCAGGTCCGGTGCCGGAGGTCAGAGGGTGCCCGCACGGCGACCCCCCCACCACGCGCCGCGGACGTGGAGATGACCGCTTCTTGATGCCTGGTCAAGAAGCGGTGGGGTCACCCCTCCGGGACAGCAGGACGCGCCGCGATCCCGAAGGCGCGCTCGGCGTCGGGGTGGTGCCGCGGCACGCGGTCGCGGGCGTAGGTGACCTCGGTGAACCCGTGCGGGGTGGGCCTGCCCTGCTCGTCGAGGACGACGAAGACGATCTCGTCGATGGTGACGATGCGCTCGCGGCTGACCATGTTGCGGACCTCGCCGCGCAGGGTCAGCGACGTGCGGCCGAAGCGCGTGACGCGCAGACCCAGCTCGACGAGGTCACCGAGGCGCGCAGGGGCCTCGAAGACGGCCGAGGAGATCAGCTTGGTGACCACGCGGTGGCTGCCCAGCTGGAGGATCGCGTAGATCGCGGACTCCTCGTCGACCCAGCGCAGCACGCTGCCCGCCGAGGTGGAGCCGTTGGCGTTCAGGTCTTCGGGGCGCACCCACTTGCGGGTGCGGAAGCTGATCGGCGCGACCTCGTCGACGGTCCCTCCAGGTGCGGACACGACGGCGACGCTACCTGCCTCGCCCCGCGGGCGGAGCCCCCGCCTCCCGAAGACGATCACCACCGCCCGCACCCCGCCGCCCCTTCGCGGGGACGGGGCCGCGAGGGTCAGCCGACGGGGGTGAGGACCTCGAGGCCGCCCATGAAGGGGCGCAGCGCCTCGGGCACGCGCACCGAGCCGTCGGGCAGCTGGTGGTTCTCGAGGATGGCGACCAGCCAGCGCGTCGTCGCCAGGGTCCCGTTGAGGGTGGCGACGGGACGGGTGGAGCCGTCGTCACCGCGCTCGCGCACCGACAGGCGGCGGGCCTGGAAGGTGGTGCAGTTCGAGGTGGAGGTGAGCTCGCGGTAGCGGCCCTGCGAGGGCACCCACCCCTCGCAGTCGAACTTGCGGGCGGCGCTGGTGCCGAGGTCTCCGGCGGCCACGTCGATGACGCGGTAGGGCACCTCGACGGCGCGGAGCACCTCCTCCTCCCAGCCCAGGAGGCGCTGGTGCTCTGCGGCGGCGTCCTCGAGGCGGGCGAAGCTGAACATCTCCACCTTGTGGAACTGGTGGACGCGGATGATGCCCCGCGTGTCGCGGCCGTGGCTCCCCGCCTCGCGGCGGTAGCAGGCCGACCAGCCCGCGTACCGCTTCGGCCCGGCCGACAGGTCGAGGATCTCGTCGGCGTGGTACCCGGCGAGGGCCACCTCCGAGGTGCCCACGAGGTAGAGGTCGTCGGCGGCGAGGCGGTACACCTCGTCGGCGTGCTCGCCCAGGAAGCCCGTGCCGGCCATGACCTCGGGCTTGACCAGCGTGGGGGTGATCATCGGCGTGAAGCCGGCCTCGACGGCCTTCGCGACGGCCAGGTTCAGCAGCGCCAGCTCGAGGCGGGCGCCCACGCCGGTGAGGAAGTAGAACCGCGACCCCGAGACCTTCGCGCCCCGCTCGACGTCGATGGCGCCGAGCAGCTCGCCCAGCTCCAGGTGGTCCCTGGGGGACTCGATGTCGGGCTTCGACCCCACCTCGCGCAGGACGACGATGTCGTCCTCGCCGCCGGGGGGCGCGCCCTCCACGACGTTCGCCAGCGAGCGGATCAGCCGGTCGTACTCGGCGCCCTGGACCTCCGCCTCGGCGGCAGCCCCCTTCGCCTGCTCGGCCAGCTCCTTGGCGCGCGACAGCAGCGCGGTCTTCTCCTCGCCCTTCGCCTGCGCCACCTGCTTGCCGAGCGCCTTCTGCTCGGCGCGCAGCCCCTCGGAGGTGGTCATCGCCGCGCGGCGCCGCGCGTCGACCGCCAGGACGGCGTCGACCACGCCCTCGTCGGCTCCGCGGGCGCGCTGGCTGGCGCGCACCGCCTCCGGGTCGTCGCGCAGGAGGCGCACGTCAATCACGCGGTGGAGCCTAGTCGCGACGGACGCCCTGCTGCCGACCCCGGCCCGCGCCGATAGCGTGCCCGCTGTGACGACGACCGAGGCGATCTCGCTCGTCATCGCCAGCCTCTCCCTCGTGCTCGCGGTCGTCTCCACCACGATCGCCGTCCAGCTGCGCCGCAGCATCGCCGAGCGGATCGCGCAGCGCGCCGCGTCACTGGAGCGCTCCGCCCCCGACCGGCGCCCGCTGGCCGCCGTCGTGGTGAACCCGACCAAGGTCGGCGACGTCGGGGCGGTGCGCACCGCCCTGGACCGGGCCTGCCGCGACCTGGAGTGGCGCGAGCCGCTGTGGCTGGAGACCACCGTCGACGAGCCCGGCACCAGCCAGGCGCGCCGCGCGCTGGCGGCCGGCGCCGACGTCGTCGTCGCCTTCGGGGGTGACGGCACCGTCCGCCGCGTCGCCTCGGTGCTGGCCGGCACGGGCACGCCGCTGGGCCTGGTGCCCGCCGGCACCGGCAACCTGCTGGCCCGCAACCTCGACGTGGTCACCTCGCGGGCCGCCGAGATCGCCCCCGACGACGTCGAGGCCGCGATGCGCGTGGTGCTGTCCGGCATCGACCGCCGCATCGACGTCGGGTGGATCAGCGTCGAGCGCCCCGGGCAGGCCGATCCCGACCCCGAGGAGTGCTTCCTGGTGATGGCCGGGATGGGCTTCGACGCGCAGATCATGGCCGGCACCCCCGAGGCGCTGAAGGCCAGGGTGGGACCGGCCGCCTACTTCGTCTCCGGCCTGCGGCAGTTCAACGGCGACCGCGTCCGGATGGACATCACCGTCGACGGCGCGTCCCACCGCCGCCGGGTCCGCACCGCCGTCGTCGGCAACGTCGGCAGGGTCCAGGGCGGTCTCGCGCTCATGCCCGACGCCGAGGTCGACGACGGCTACCTCGACCTGCTCGCCATCGGCCCGCGCGGCGTGGTCGGCTGGCTCGACGTGGCCGGCCGCGTCATCACCCGCCGCACCTGGGGCGACCAGCGCCTCGCCCACTGGCGCGGCCAGCGCATCGACCTGGTCGCCGAGCTGCCGCAGGAGGCGCAGATCGACGGCGACACCATCGGCGAGGCGACCGCGATGCGCGTGCGCGTCGACGAGCAGGCGCTCGTGGTGCGCGTGTCCAGCCGCGCCACCCGCCGCCCGTCGCGCGCGAAGCCCCGCATCGCCCGCGCCCTGCCCCGCTGACCCCCCACGACGGCGAGCGCGCCCGGTGGGCTCAGCCCCGGCGGGGCTCCCCGGCGTCGAGCAGCTCTCCCAGCCAGGAGCGGGCCGCGGTGAAGTCGGCGTCGGCGGTGCCCACCGGGGCGAGCGGGGCCAGGCCGTCGGCGCGGGGGTAGGAGCCGAGGTACCTCACCTGGGGGCAGACCCGGTGCAGGCCCATCAGCGCCTCGCCCACCCGCGGGTCGGCGATGTGCCCCTCGCAGTCGAGGGAGAACGTGTAGCGGCCCAGGGAGGTCCCGATCGGCCGCGACTCGATGCGCGTGAGGTTCACCCCGCGGGTGGCGAACTGCTCCAGCAGCTCCAGCAGGGCTCCGGAGCGGTCCTCCGCGAGGTGCGCCACCACGGTGGTCTTGTCGGTGCCGGTCGGCGCCGGCGGCGGAGCGGGCCGGCTGACGACGACGAACCGGGTGACCGCTCCGGCGTTGTCGGCGACGTCCTCGACGAGCACCTCCAGGCCCGCGGCGGCCGCGGCGGGCGCCGCGCACAGGGCCGCGTCGTACGGGGCGGCCCCGGGGGCGCTCGCGGCGAGCGCCTGGGCCGCGGCCGCCGTCGACAGCGCCGGCACGGTGGTGGCGGTGGGCAGGTGCTGGGCCACCCAGCCGCGGCACTGCGCGAGGGCGTGGGGGTGGCTGCCCACGCGGGTGACGTCCTCGAGCCGGACGCCGGGCCGCACGGCGAGCACGAACGCCACGGTGACCAGCACCTCCGCGCGGATCGACAGGGGGCGGCCGGCGCCCAGCGCGTCGAGGGTGGAGGTGACCCCGCCTTCGACGGAGTTCTCGATGGGCACGACGGCGAGGTCGGCGTCGCCGGCGCGGACGGCGGCCAGCGCGGCGTCGACGCTGGGGACGGCGACGCGCTCGGCCCCCTCGGCCCCGGGTGCCCGGGTGGCGGCCAGCTCGGTGAAGGTGCCGGAGGGCCCGAGGTAGGCGACGCGCAGGGGGGACCGGTGGTCGGGCGAGCTCACGACCGCACGCTACCGACCCGGCGGCCGGGGGCCGGAGGGCTCGGGGGTGCCGTCAGCGCGAGGTGGTCAGGCCACAGCGGGCGCTGCCCCGGCGACCACGGCCCACACGGTCCGCCGGCCCTCCACGTCCAGGCTCGTGCCCCAGCGCCGTGACAGCTCCTCGACGATGCGCAGGCCGCGCCCGCAGGTGGCCAGGGGGTCGGGGTCGTGCGCCTCGACGCGCTGCTCGCCCGGCGCGGCCGAGCCGCCACCGTCGACCACCTCGACCACCACGCCCTCGTCACCGACCCGCCAGCGCACGAGGAGCCCCCCCTCCAGGGGAGCGCCGTGGCGCACCGCGTTGCCCACCAGCTCGCTGGTGACGACGGCGACGTCGTCGGCCACGGGCTCGGCCCTGGGGTCGCGGCGGAGGTCGTCGCGCAGGGCGCGCCGGACCGATGCGACCTCCGACGGCTCGTGGCGCACCCGCAGGCACCGGAGCGTGCTGGCTGGCACCTCGACCGTGACCGGCACGGTGCTCTCCCCTCGTGGACCCGCGCGCCGCCGCAGCGCCGCGCTGACCAGTGATCTCTACCCGTCAGCGCCAGCCCGAAACCACCGGTGGGCCGTCGGTGGTCCGTCCGCGGGCCGTCGTCAGCCGTTCGCACCGGTCTCGGAGCGCGCACCAGCCCGGCGGACGTCGAGGAGCACCTTGCCCACGGCGCCGCCCGCGACCGCCTCGTGGGCTCGAGCCGCCTCCTCCAGGGGCAGCACGGTCAGGGGCAGCCCGGCCTCCCGGCCCACCCGGACGGCGCCCGCGGCGACGGCAGCCGCCACGTCCTCCACGGCGGCGGCCTTGGCGGCGGCGGGCGCCGAGTAGACGAGCACGAAGTGCCACTGGGCGTTCAGGGCCATCTGCTCGCGCAGCGGCACCACCAGCGACTCCCCGGGAGATCCCGCGTACAGCGCTACGGCCCCGTGCTGGGCCACGACCCGCGCCGTGGTGGCGGCGTTGGCGCCGGAGACCTCCACGACGACGTCGGCGCCGGCGGGGGCGGCGGCCCGCACGCGCTCCACGACGTCCTCGCGGCGGTAGTCGACGACGACGTCGGCGCCGGCCGCGGCGGCCAGCGCGCCCTTCTCGGGACCCGAGACCGTGGTCAGCACCCGCGCGCCCGCCCACGCGGCGAGCTGGACGGCGGCGTTGCCCACCGCGCCCGCTCCGCCCTGCACCAGCACGGTCCGACCGGCGAAGGTGCCCGGGGCCACCCGCGAGGGCGCCGACTCCCCCAGGGTGAGGCAGCGGTGGGCGGTGAGGAAGGGGATGCCCAGCGCCGCGCCCAGCTCGAGGGGGGCCTCGTCGGGCAGCGGGACCACGCGCTCGGCCAGCACCAGCACGAGCTCGGCGGCCGTGCCCCAGGGCCGCCCGGCCGCCGCCTCCCACGCCCACACCCGGCGACCCGCCAGCGCGGGGTCGACGCCCTCGCCGACCGCCTCGACCACGCCGGAGCCGTCCTGGCCGGGCACCTGCCAGCCCGCGGGCGGGGCGGTGGTGGAGCGCACCTTCCAGTCGGTGGGGTTGACCCCGGAGAAGGCGACCCGCAGGAGCACCTCCCCCGGCCCGGGCGAGGGGACCTCGCGCTCGACCAGCTGCAGCACCTCGGCGCCACCGGCGCGCTCGTAGACCACGGCTCTCACGGGCACATCCTGCGCGGCTCGGGCCGGCTGGTCGACCGGTGGCGCGATGATGGTCCGGTGGACGCGGGACCTCAGGACGGCGCTGCGACGGGCGGCTCGGCGGGCGGGCCGTCGGGGGGGATCCGCACGCAGGTGCGGGTCAGCGTGGTCCCCCTGACGTGCGCGCGCTGCAAGCTGCCCGTCCCCGCGGGCCAGCACCACCTGCGGCACGTGGACACGCGCGCGGTGCCCGCCGTCAGCTTCGTGGAGTGCGCCGAGTGCGCCCGCCGCGCCGGTCGCGGCGGGCCGCTCGACGCCCGCCCGGAGGGCCGCCGGGCCCTGTGACCCGGCGGCTCCCGCCCGAGGGCGGGCGCTCTCAGAGGACCCGGGGTGCCTGGCCGCCCTCGGCGACCACGGCGCGGCCGGCGTCCTGCCAGGCCCCCATGCCGCCGTCGACGACGACGGCGTCGTAGCCGTTCTCCTGCAGCCAGGCCGCGGCCCGGGCCGCGCGGCCGCCGGCGCGGCAGAGGACCTGCAGCTCCGCGTCGTCGGGCAGGTCGCCCAGGCGGGAGGGCAGGTCGCCGAGGGGCACGTGCAGGGCGCCGGGGGCGTGGCCCGCGTCCCACTCGTCCTGCTCGCGCACGTCGAGCAGCACCGCCCCCTCGGGGACGTCGGCGACGGTCACGACGGGTGCGGGCTCGCTCATGCGGGGGACTCCACGGTCTCGGAGGTGGGCTCGTCGTCACCAGACTGCGCCACGGCCTCGACGCGGATGCGGGAGGGGCGGCGCCCGTCGACCTCGACCACCGTGAAGCGGTGGCCCAGGTCGGTCACCTCGTCGCCGCGGCCGGGCAGGCGGCCCAGCGCCGTCATGACGAACCCGGCGAGGGTCTCGTAGGGGCCGTCGGGCAGCTCCAGGCCGGTGGCCTCGTGGACCTCGTCGCGGTGCAGCAGCCCGTCGAGCTCGACCGGGCCGGAGGCCCCGCCACCGGACCAGCGGGGCGCGCCGCCGCGCAGGTCGTACTCGTCCTGGATCTCGCCGACGAGCTCCTCCACGAGGTCCTCCAGGGTGACGATGCCGTCGGTGCCCCCGTACTCGTCGACGACGACGGCCAGGTGGCGGCCGCTGCGCCGCATCTCCGACAGGGACGGGAGCAGGGTCTTGCTGCCCGGCAGCATCGCCACCGGACGGACCAGGTCGCGGACGGTGCCGCCGGTGCGCCGGTGCACGCTGGTGAGCAGGTCGCGGACGTGCACGAAGCCGAGGACGTCGTCGGAGGACTCCCCCGTCACCGGGTAGCGGGAGTGGGGCTGGTCCTCGACGACGAGCGCGGCCTCCTCCAGGGGGAGGTCGGCGGCGAGGAAGTCGACCTCGGTGCGGGGCACCATCACCTCGGACAGGCGGCGGTCCGCCGCCTCGAAGACGTCGGTGACGATGCGGCGCTCGTCGTCGTCCAGCTGCTCGTGGCTGCTGACCATCTCGCGGAGCTCCTCCTCGGAGACCTCCTCGCGGGTGGCCTTCGGGTCGAGCCCGATGAGTCGCCCCACCGCGTCGGACGACCGGCCGAGCAGCCAGACGACGGGCGTGGTGACGGCTGCGATCCTGTCCAGGACCGGTGCCACGAACAGCGAGACGCCCTCGGAGCGCTGCAGCGCGAGGCGCTTGGGCACCAGCTCGCCGAGCACCAGCGAGACGTACGTCACGAGCGCGGTGACCAGCACCAGCGCGACGACGTCGGCCACCCCGTCCGGGACGCCGAGCGAGACCAGCCACGGGGCCACGACGCCCGCGATCTGGCTGCCGCCGAACGCCGAGGCGAGGAACCCCGACAGGGTGACCCCGATCTGGACGGCGGACAGGAACCGGTTGGTGTCGCCGGTGAGCCGCCCGACGGCGGCGCCGCGGCCGCCCCGGGCGACCATCGCCTTGACCTGGCCCTCGCGCAGGGACACCACGGCCAGCTCGGACGCGGCGAAGAACCCCCCGATGAGCACCAGGACGACGACGACGGTGATGTTGAGGAGGAGTCCGGGTTCCACGCCCTCCAGTCTGGGGCAGGACGACGATCACGACCCGCCGGCGGTGGGCCGCTCGGTGGGCGCCTCAGCGCAGGAACTTCGAGGTGCGCCGGTCGGCGAGGGGCTGGCCCCCGGTCTGGCAGGTGGCGCAGTACTGCAGCGACCTGTCCGCGAAGGACACCTCGCGCACCGCGTCGCCGCAGACGGGGCAGGCCTCGCCGGTGCGGCCGTGCACGCGCATGCCGGCGCGCTTGGCGTCCTTGAGCTGCGACGCGGGCTTGCCGGCCGCCGCGGCGACGGCCTCGCCGAGCACTCCCTTGAGCGCGGCGAACAGGCGGGAGACCTGGTCGTCGTCGAGCTTCCCGGACACCGCGAACGGCGAGATCCGCGCCGCGTGCAGCACCTCGTCGCTGTAGGCGTTGCCGACGCCGGCCAGCACCGACTGCTCGCGCAGCAGGCCCTTCACCTGCTGGCGCGACCCGGTGAGCAGGGCCTGCAGCGCCTCGACGTCGAAGGAGCCCTCCAGGGGGTCCGGCCCGAGGGAGGCGATGGCGGGCACCTGGGCGGGGTCGCGGACGACGTGCACGGCGAGCCGCTTCTGGGTCCCCTGCTCGGTGAGGTCGAAGCCCGGCCTGGGCTCGGGGCCGACGGCGGGGCCGTCCTCCCCGCCGTCGTCGAGGTCCTCGAAGCGCACCCGCAGCGCCAGCGGGCTCTTGCCCGGGCGCACCGGGGTGGTGGGCAGCTGCTCGGACCAGCGCAGCCAGCCGGCGCGGGCGAGGTGCACCACCAGGTGGAGGCCGTCGCAGTCGACGTCCAGCCACTTGCCGTGCCGGGCCACCCCCGTCACGGGCAGCCCCGCGAGCGCGCTGGGCGGCGGGTCGAAGGTCTTCAGCACGTTGATCGCCGCGACGTCGACGGCGGCCACGACGGACCGGCCGACCAGGCGCTGGCGCAGGGAGGCCGCGAGGGCCTCGACCTCGGGGAGCTCGGGCACCCGGCCAGCGTGGCACCGCGGGGCGCCGCGGGCCGCCCAGCGCTCGCCGCCTCCCCCGTCCGGGCCCACGATCGGGACGTGCGCGCAGCGGAGGGCCCGACGGAGCGCGCCGGCGCGGTGGTGCTGGCGTCACCGCAGGGCCGGGCGGTGCTGGGGGCGTCGGTGTGCGGTTCCGCCGTCGCCTTCCTCGACGTGCAGGTGGTGGGGGTGGCGCTGCCGACGATCGGCCGTGAGCTGGGCGCGGGTCTCGGGGTCCTGCAGTGGACGGTCAACGCGTACACGCTCGCTCTGGCCGCGCTGGTGCTCCTGGGCGGCTCCCTGGGCGACCGGTTCGGGCTGCGGCGGGTGTTCACCACCGGGGTGGTGTGGTTCGCCGTCGCGTCGCTGGCGTGCGCGGTGGCCCCGTCGGCGGAGGCGCTGGTGGCGGCGCGCGCGGTGCAGGGGGTGGGTGCGGCGCTGCTCACGCCGGTCTCGCTGGCTCTGCTGCAGTCGGTGCTGCGCCCGCAGGACCGGGCCCGCGCGATCGGCCTGTGGTCGGGGACGACGACGCTCGCGACCGTCGCGGCCCCCGTGGTCGGTGGGGCGCTGGTGGCGCTGGACTGGCGGCTGGTCTTCGCGCTGAACGTCCCGGTGGCCGCCGTGGCGGTGGTGATGGCCCGCCGGGTCCCCGCCGACCGGCCCGCCGGCTCCCCCGGACCGCGGCCCCGGGGGCTGCGGTCGCTCGACCTGGGCGGCGCCGCGCTCGGGGCGCTCGCCCTGGGCGCGGGCACCTGGGCGCTCATCACCGCCGGGGACTCGGGCGCCTCCCCGGCGGTCCTGGTGTCGGGCGCGGCCGCCGCCGTCCTGGCCGCGGTGTTCGTGGTGCACGAGCGGCGGCTGGCCCGTCGCGGGGCGTCCGCGGTGGTGCCGCCGGCGCTCTTCGCCGACCGCACGTTCTCCGTCGCCAACGGCTACACGCTGCTGGTCTACGCGGCGCTGTCGGGGATGGGCCTGCTGCTCGCCCTGCAGCTGCAGGTGTCCCTGGGCTACAGCCCGCTCCAGGCGGGACTGGCCTCCCTGCCGTCGTCGCTGCTGCTGGGGGTGCTGTCGGGGTGGGCGGGCCAGCTCGGCCAGCGGCTCGGGGTGCGCACGATGCTCACCGCGGGCGCCGCCCTGGGGGCGTGCGGCCTGGCGCTGCTCGCCGGCGCCTCGCCCGGCGACGCGTACGCCGCGGCGGTGCTGCCCGGCGTCCTGGTCATGGGGCTGGGGTTCTCCGCGCTGGTGGCGCCGCTGACCTCCGGGGTGCTGGCCGCCGCCCCGCAGGAGCTGGCGGGTGCCGCGTCGGGGGTCAACAACGCCGTCGCCCGCACCGCCGGGCTCCTGGCCGTGGCGGCGCTGCCCGTGCTGGTGGGCCTGTCCGGGGACGCCTACACCGACCCCGGGCTGCTGACCGCCGGGTACCGCGCGGGGATGCTCGTGTGCGCGGGGCTGGTCGCGGCCGCGGCGGTGCTGGCGGCGGTCCTGCTGCCGCGCCGCACGACGAGCGGGACGGGCCCGGCTGCGGGAGGGTGATCCGCATGGCTGGAGCACCCGGCGGACTCGTCCGCCCCCGGAACGGCAAGATCATCGCTGGCGTCTGCGCCGGCCTGGCCCGGCGCTGGGGCATGAGCCCCGCGCTGCTGCGGCTCCTGGCCGTGCTGTCGTGCCTGCTGCCCGGGCCGCAGTTCATCGCGTACGCCGTCCTGTGGGTGGTCATGCCGAAGGAGCGGTGAGCCTCCCGGGCGGACGGGCCCGCCCGGCGTTGCGCCGCGCCGGGCGGGCGCGGTGGGATGGCGGTCATGCACCCCCGCGCCGGCCAGCAGGCCCGCCCCGAGGACCTCGTCGACGTCGACGCCCTCCTCGCCGCCTACGCCGAGAAGCAGCCCGACCCGTCCGACCCCGGCCAGAGGGTCGTGTTCGGCACCTCCGGCCACCGGGGGTCCAGCCTCGACAGCGCCTTCAACGAGGCGCACATCCTGGCCACCACCCAGGCGATCGTCGAGCACCGCGCCGCGCAGGGCGTGACGGGCCCGCTCGTCATCGGCCGCGACACCCACGCGCTGTCCGAGCCGGCGTGGCGCTCGGCGCTGGAGGTGCTGGTGGGCAACGGCGTCGACGTCCTCGTCGACTCCCGCGACGGCTACACGCCCACCCCGGCCGTGTCCCACGCCGTCCTGCGGCTGAACGCCCAGGGGGCCGAGGGCGGAGCAGACGGCATCGTGGTCACGCCGTCCCACAACCCGCCGCGCGACGGCGGCTTCAAGTACAACCCCCCCAGCGGCGGCCCGGCCGGTTCCGAGGCCACCTCGGCGATCGCCGCGCGCGCCAACGAGCTGCTCGAGCGCGGCCTCGACGGCGTGCGGCGCGTCTCCTTCGACGAGGCCCGCGGGCGGGTCGGCGAGTACGACTTCCTCGACCACTACGTCGACGACCTGCCCAGCGTCCTCGACCTGGAGGCCGTGCGCCGCGCGGGCGTCCGCATCGGCGCCGACCCCCTGGGCGGCGCGAGCGTCGGCTACTGGGGTGAGATCGGCGCCCGCCACGGCCTCGACCTGACCGTGGTGAACCCCGAGGTCGACCCGCGCTGGGCGTTCATGACGCTCGACGGCGACGGCAAGATCCGCATGGACTGCTCCTCGCCCAACGCCATGGCGTCGCTGCGGCAGGTCATGGCCGGCTCGTCGGCCGGTGGTGGGCGCGCCCCCTACGACATCGCCACGGGCAACGACGCCGACGCCGACCGGCACGGGATCGTCACGCCCGACGGCGGGCTGATGAACCCCAACCACTACCTCGCGGTGGCGATCTCCTACCTGTTCGCCCACCGCCCGGGCTGGGGCCGCGGCGCCGCCGTCGGCAAGACGCTGGTGTCCTCGTCGATGATCGACCGCGTGGTCACCGCGCTGGGCCGCCGCCTGCTGGAGGTCCCGGTCGGCTTCAAGCACTTCGTCCCGGGCCTGCTGGACGGGTCCGTCGGCTTCGGCGGCGAGGAGTCGGCGGGCGCCTCGTTCCTGCGCCACGACGGCACCACCTGGACCACCGACAAGGACGGGATCCTCCTGGCCCTGCTGGCCAGCGAGATCCAGGCCGTGACCGGACAGAGCCCCAGCGAGCTGTACGCCGCGCTGGTCGCGGAGCACGGAGACCCGGCCTACGCCCGCGTCGACGCCCCGGCCTCGCGCGAGCAGAAGGCCCGCCTGGCGAAGCTCTCCCCGTCCGACGTCACCGCCAGCTCGCTCGCGGGCGAGGACATCACCGCCGTGCTCACGGAGGCCCCCGGCAACGGGGAGTCGATCGGCGGGCTGAAGGTGGTCACCGAGAGCGCCTGGTTCGCTGCGCGCCCCTCGGGCACCGAGGACGTCTACAAGATCTACGCCGAGTCGTTCAAGGGCGCCGACCACCTCGCGCAGGTGCAGGAGCAGGCCCGCGACGTGGTGGGCAAGGCCCTCGGCGGGTGACAGACTGCAGCGGGTGCGTCACTCACACGGGGGTCGCCCCTCGCGCCTGACGCGGTGGCTCGCCCCGGCGCTGCTCGGGGCGGCCATCGTCGCGCTGGACTGGTTCCAGGCGGAAGGTGCCCAGTACCCGGGCATCCTCGTCGCCGTCCCGCTGCTGGCGGCGGTGCTCGGCGGGCCGCTGGCCACCGCCGGGGCCGGGGTGGTCGCGGTGGCCCTGTCGTACTCCATCGGCCTGGCCGAGCACTGGCGCGGCGCGTACGACGAGCCGAACGGGCCGGTGGCCCTGACGCGCCTGGGGTTCATCGCCGCGATGACCGTCATCGGCGTGGTGGCCTCCCAGGTGCGCACCCGCAGCGAGCGCGACGCGGGCCAGGTGGCGGCGGTGGCCGACGCCGCCCAGCTGGCGATCCTGGAGCCCCCGCCGCGCGCCGTCGGGGGTCTGCGGTGCGCGAGCGCGTACCGCTCCTCCACCCAGCTCGCCCGGATCGGCGGCGACCTGGTCGCCGTCGTCGAGACGCCGCGGGGCGTCCGCGCCCTGGTCGGCGACGTGCAGGGCAAGGGGCTCGAGGCCGTGAGGCTGGCGGGGTACGTGCTCGGCAGCTTCCGCGAGCGCGCCCACGACGACGTCGCCCTCCCCGAGCTCGCCGAGGCGCTCGACCGGACGGTGCGCCGCGCCTCGCTCGGCCAGGAGGTCTTCGTCACCGCCGTGCTCGTGCAGGTCGACGGCTCGACGGGCGAGCTGGAGGTGGTCTCCTGCGGTCACCCGGCCCCGTTCGTGGTGGCCCCGGCGCCGGCCGGCGGGTCGGTGCGCGCCGAGGAGCTGCCGGTGGAGTCCGGCCCGCCGCTGGGCCTGCTGCACCTGACCGGGACCCCCGGCGTCCTGACCCACCTGCTCCGCCCCACCGACCGCCTGGTGCTGGTCACCGACGGGGTGCTCGAGGCCCGCAGGCCCCGGTTGCTGTCCAGGGAGGCCACCGGGCCGTTCGTGGACGCCGAGGGGCTGCTGGGCGAGCACCTGGGCCGCGGCTCGATGACGGAGGGCCTGGACGGCGTGGTCAGGGGGCTGTCGCGGTGGACGCGCGGCCGTCTGCGCGACGACCTCGCCGTGCTGGTGCTGGAGCGACCGCCGTCCCCGGCTCAGGGACGGGTCTCCACCGCGCGCCCGCCGTCGGGGTCCTCGGGGTCGTCGGTGGGGTCGGTGCCCTCCTCCCGCTGAGTGCGGGGGTCCATCGGAGCCCGGGCGCGCCGGGCGGCGGCGCCGACGGCGTAGCCGGCGACCGGCACCGTGAACAGCTGCAGCGCGGTGGCCACCAGGAGGACGACCACGGCGTCGAGCCCCGGGGCGAGCACCGCGGTGCCCAGCAGCACGAGCACCAGGCCGAGCGCCGCCGCCTTGGTGACGGCGTTGGCGCGCAGGTAGGCGTCGGGGAGGCGCAGCAGGCCGAGCGCCCCGACCGCGATGAGCGCCACGCCCAGCACCACCAGCAGCTGGCCGACGACGCCGAGCGCGCCTGCGGTGGTCGCCCCGGTCATCCGGGCCCCCGCGCGGCCAGCCGGGCGAGCGCCACGGTCGCCAGGAACCCCACGAGCGTGCCCACCAGCACCAGGTCGAGCAGGGCGGGAGCGCCCAGCCTCAGCGCCAGCACCGCGAGGGCGGCCAGGAGCACCACGAAGCCGAGGTCGACGGCCAGCACGCGGTCGGCGTCGGTCGGTCCGACCACCACGCGGACCGTCGCGACCACGGCCGCGACCGCCAGCACCACGAGGGCGGCGTCGAGGATCACGCCGCACCCCGCCAGGCGGCGAGCAGCAGGTCCTCGAGGCGCTGGAGGGCGCGGCGCTGGGCGTCGAGGTCGGGGGCGTCCATGGCGTGGACCACCAGCTCCACGCGCTGCCCGCCGCCGGCGGCGGCACCGGAACGCTGGACCTCGAGCACCGCGGTGCCGGGCGTGAGGCCCACCAGCGCCACGAAGGTGGCGACCTCGGCGTCGGTGCGGGAGCGCAGGGGCACCCTCAGCACCGCGGGGCGCACGCCGCTGCCGGGGGTCACCACCTCGCGGACCACCTGGGCGTTGGCCACCACGAACTCCTTGGCGTAGACGGCGAGGAACACGGCGCCGTGGCGCAGCCGGCTCACGAGCGGCTCCCGGCCACGAGCTGGGCGGCCGCCGCCTCGCTCGCGGTGAGCAGCGGGTCCGCCCACACCCCGAGCACCAGCGCGCACGCCGCGAGGGCCAGCGCGGGCACGAGCACGGTGCGCGGGACCCTCCCGGTGGCCGCGCCCGCCCCGTCGGTGCCGGGGTCGCCGGCCTCGGGGCGGGAACCGGCGAAGACGCCGTTCCACAGCTTCAGCATCGAGACCAGGGTGACGAGGCTGACCGCGACGACGGCCGCGAGCACCCACCAGCTGCCGGCACCGGCCGCGGCGGTGGCGAGCTGGAGCTTGGCCACGAAGCCGCTGGTGGGGGGCACCCCCACCAGGCCCAGCGCCGCGACGGCGAAGGCCACCGCCAGCAGGGGCTCGGCCCGGCCGAGTCCTCCGAGGCGGCTCAGCGCGTCGGTGCCCTCGCGCACCTCCACGGCGGCGGAGACCACGAGCAGCGCGGCCTTCACCACCGCGTACTGGACCAGGAAGAACAGGGCGGCGGCGTACCCCGCGGCCGTGGCGAGCCCCACGCCGACCAGCAGGTACCCGATCTGGCTGACCATGTGGTTGGTCAGCACCGCGCGGACCGAGCCCTCGCCGACCGCGGAGAGCACCCCGACCACCATCGTGAGGACCGCGACCGCGAGCAGGGCCCACGCGACCCGCGCGTCGCCCTCGAAGACCACCGCCCAGACCCGCAGCAGCGCGAGCACGCCCACCTTGGTGAGCAGCCCGGAGAACAGGACGGCGACGGCGGGTCCCACCGCCCCGTACGACCCGGGCAGCCAGGAGTGCAGCGGCACCGCCGCCGACTTCACGGCGAGCGCCACCAGCATCACGCCGACGGCGACGGCCGCGGCGGGGTCGTCGGCCGCCGCACCGCGGAGCTCGACCAGGGAGACCGTGCCGGTGGTGCCGTAGACGAGCCCGACGCCGGCGAGGAAGACCGTCGAGGCCAGGAGGTTCACCGTGACGTACAGCCGCCCGCCCGCCGGTCCGCGGCGCCCGAGGGCCACGAGCACGTAGCTGGGCACGAGCATCACCTCGACGAACACGAAGAGGTTGAACAGGTCGGTGGTGAGCAGCGCGCCGGAGACCCCCGCCGACATGACGAGGACCAGCGGCACCAGCAGCGGCTCGCGGTCCTCCCGGGTGCCGGCGGCCACCACCAGGCTGGCGGCGGTGAGCGCGCTGGTGAGCAGGACGCCGAGGCAGGCGGTGGCGTCGGCGACGAGCGCGATGGCCACTCCGGCGGGCCAGCCGCCCGCAGACGCCTCGGCGGTCCGCCCACCGAGCGTCGCCGCGAGCAGCACCGCGGCAGCGACCACCACGAGCAGGGGCACGCCCACCCCCGCGGCGCGGTCGAGGGCGTCCGCTCCCGGGCGCCGCCGGCGCAGCAGGAGCAGCGCCGCGACCACGAGCGGCAGGACGACGGGCACGAGGACGAGCGCGCTCACGACGGGCCCTCCGCGTCGTCGTCCTCGTCGAGCGCCTGGCCCTGGCGCAGGAGTCCCAGCAGGTGCACGGTGACGGCGAAGGCGATGACGACCGCGGTGAGCACGAACGCCTGCGGCAGCGGGTCCGCGACCGGGCCCCCGCCCTGCTGCCCGGGCAGCGCGAAGCCGCGGCGGTCGGTGCCACCGGCGGTCAGCACCAGGAGGTTCACCCCGTGCCCGAGCAGCACGAAGCCGACGACCACCCGCAGGAGACCGCGACGCAGCACCAGCCAGGTGCCGGTGGCGACGAGGAGGGCCACCACGACCGCCGTCGTCACCGGACCACCTCCGCGCGCTCGGCGCCGCGGGTGGTGCCGGGGGCGGTCGCGGGGGTCGCCGCAGGGACCCGCCCGAACCCGCGCACGCACGCGGCGACCAGGGAGACCACGAGGGCGTAGACCCCGAGGTCGAACAGCAGCGCCGAGCTGACGCCCAGGGCGTACAGCCCCGGCACCGAGAAGGGCTCCACCAGCGCTCCGCCCCAGACCAGCGGCAGCAGAGCGGTGCCGACGGCCACGAGCGCCCCCGCCCCGGCCAGCAGCACCGGGTCGGTGAGGCGCTCCAGGCGCCCGGTGCGCCCCGTGCCCGCGGCCCCCTCACCGGTGCCGGCGAGGTGCACGAGCACCACCCCCGCGCCGGCCACCAGCGCGCCGATGAAACCACCGCCGGGCTGGTCGTGGCCGCGCCACAGCAGGACGACGGAGGCGAGCACCGCGAGCGGTGCGAGGACGCGGCTGGCCACCCGCAGCACGACGTCGGGCCGTTCGCGCACCTCGCGGCCGGACGCCGGCCCGCCGCGGGTGAGCGCTCCCAGACCGATGGCCACCACGCCGACCAGCACCGACTCCAGGAGCGTGTCGAGGCCGCGGAAGTCGACCAGGACGGTGTTGACCACGTTGGTGCCGCCGGTGAGCTCCTCGGCGTTGTCGAGCAGGTAGGCGCCGGTGGCAGACAGCTCCCGCCGTCCGGTGAGCGCCCAGGTGCCCAGGCCCGCGGCCGTCCCGGCGCCCACCGCCAGGAGACCCGCCGGCACCGCACCCCGGCCCGCGGAGCGGACGACGGGTGGCAGGTGCAGGCGACCGCCCCGGAGCACGAGCACGAGGACCACCGCGGTGAGCACCTCGACCAGCAGGAGCGTCAGGGCCACGTCGGCGGCCCCCACCAGGACCATCCGCACGGCGACCACGAGCCCGACCAGCCCGACGAGGGCGACCAGCACCACCGCCGAGGAGGTCACCGCGGCGCAGGCCAGGGCGACGGCGAGCACGACGAGCAGCACGGGCTCACCGGGCACCGCCGTCGCGGTCCGCTCGGGGAGCGCGCCGCCCAGGGCGACCGCGCCGACGACGCCGAGCACGGCCACCACGGCCAGCGGCCGGGCCAGGTGGGCGGCCAGCGAGGGGGCCCGCGTGCCGGCGCCGACCCGGCCCCCGAGGGCCAGCAGGCCGCTGTGGCCGGCGTCGAAGATCCCGCCCGCGTCGGGCAGGCGCAGGCGCACCAGCGCGCGGTCGACCCGGTCGCGCTGCCAGAACAGCAGCGACCCGAGCGCCACGGTGACCCCGGAGAGCACCACCTCGGTCGAGAGCCCGTGCCAGAAGTAGATCCGCGGAGGGACCGACCCCGGGAGCGCGGCGCTGGTGGCGGCGTCGACCAAGGGGTCGAAGAGCGAGACCGCCGGGCCCAGCAGGAGACCCGCGGCCGCGGCGACCGCGGCGGGCGCCAGGAAGCTCCTCGCGGGCTCGTACAGCTCGGGGTGGTCGGGGCCGCCGAACGCTCCCCAGACGATGCGCATCGAGTACGCGAACGTCAGCGCGGAGGCCGTCACCGCGCACGCCGCGGCGGCCGGGGCCACCCACGCGGGACCGGGGGCGGAGACGAAGCCCTGGTAGAGGTACTCCTTGCTGACGAAGCCCAGCGCCGGGGGCACCCCCGCCATCGACAGGGCCGCCAGGGCCGTGGCCGCCGCGGTCCACGGCATCGCCCGCCGCAGGCCGGACAGGTCGCGGATGTCGCGGCTCCCCGTCTCCTTGTCGATGATCCCGACCAGCATGAACAGCGTCGCCTTGAACAGGGCGTGCGCCATGGTGTGCAGCAGCGCCGCGCCGAGGGCGGTGGGCGTGCCGACGCCGATGGCGGCCACCAGCAGGCCCAGCTGGCTGACGGTGGAGTGGGCGAGGATGCCCTTGAGGTCGTGCTCGCGCAGCGCCATCACGGCCCCCACCAGCGCCGTCGCCATCCCCACGGCCACCAGCGCGACCTGCCACGGGGTCTGCTCGGCGAAGAGCGTGGAGGCGCGGACCAGCAGGTAGATGCCGGCCTTCACCATCGTCGCGGCGTGGAGGTAGGCGCTGACCGGCGTCATGGCGACCATCGCGCCGGGCAGCCAGAACTGCAGCGGCAGCTGCGCCGACTTGCTCATCGCGGCCAGGAGCACGCAGGCGGCCACCGGCCAGGCCAGCGGCGAGCCGAGCACCACCTCGGGCTCGGCGAGCAGCACCGAGATGCGGGTGGTCCCGCCCGCCAGGGCGAGCAGGACGACGGCGACCAGCAGTGCCAGACCCCCCGCGATGGTGATGACCAGCGCCCGGCGCGCCGGAGCCACGGCCTTCGCGCCCGCCGAGGAGAGGAGGGCGAAGGAGCACAGCGTGGTGAGCTCCCAGAACAGGTAGAGCAGGACGAGGTCGTCGGCGAGGACCAGCCCGACCATCGCCGCGGCGAAGACCGTCAGCAGCGGGAGCACCGGGCCCCGCGCGGAGGCGTCGGAGAGGTAGCGGGCGCAGTACGCCATGACCAGGGCGCCCACCACGAGGGCGACGAGGGCGAAGACGAGGGAGAGCCCGTCGAGGCGCAGCGCGGCCTCGACGCCGAGGGAGGGCAGCCACGGGGTGGACGCCTCGACGGCGCCGCCGCCCAGCACCCGCGGGGCCAGGGCGACGAGCAGGCCGGCGGCCGCCAGGAACCCCGCCGAGAGCACGTACCCGGTGGCCCGGCCGAGCCGGCGCGCGAGCAGGGGCGCCCCCGCGGCCAGCGCCGCGAGCAGCACGAGCGCCGCCACCATGGTCATCTCGGCGGAGGCTAGCGGCGCGGCGCCGGGCCCGCCCGGTGGAGCGGAGCGGGTCACCTGGCAGGCTTGACCGTCCTCGCGCCGAGCGCAGGGGGCCCCGCTCGGGTGGGCGAGCGGGCGACGGTCGACGGAGGGGTGGTCCGGTGAGCGGGCTGGAGCGCGAGACCGCGGCGGAGCAGGGGCGCGTCGACGAGCGCTACGCCCGGCTCGACCTGCTGCGCACCGCCGCGGAGCAGCGCCTGAAGGACGTGCGCGCCGCGGGCTCGGTGGGGACCCCCGCGGCGCGGATGGAGCGCGACGCCTTCGCCACCCTCTACGAGGACCGGCTCGCGCAGCTCCG